>Ga0302316_10001975_pt1 | contig 15421 bp, 17 predicted proteins | sample III_Palsa_N3_2_FD_200456 | JGI IMG/M metagenome (GOLD analysis project Ga0302316, IMG submission 200456) | Peat permafrost microbial communities from Stordalen Mire near Abisko, Sweden - III_Palsa_N3_2 | ecosystem: Environmental > Terrestrial > Soil > Palsa > Peat permafrost | place: Sweden...
CAATGCGCGCCGTTTGGCCCGCAGATCTTTGCGTAGTGTTGATTTCATCGAAGGGAGATGGCGCTACCCGCAATGCCGTTTTAGACCGATGCTCCCGACCTGAGCATCAGGTGGGGCTAACTGCGGCACTTAAGGCTTTCCGCTCGAGGCGGACTTGCACAATGTTGCCAGCAAGCACAGGCCCCTGGGGTTTACAAATTAGGGTCAGGAGGTTATCCGATCCGCATCGCACACCGCAGGCAGCGCCAAACTTTAAACTTTGAGAAGGCCCGCCTTACAGCTCGAGCTGTTGGCCCTTCTCCAATGCCGACTCTACGCGCTCGCGTAGGATACGCAAGCGGCCGCCTACGTCGGATTCGAGAGTAGTGTCACGGTTGCGGGATCTGATCAGCTCATTGGCCATATTGAGCGCGGCGATCACGGCAATGCGGTCCAGGCCGACCACTTTCCCGGTATCGCGAATCTCCCGCATCTTGGCATTCAAGAACTCAGCGGAATCAAGCAAGTCCGAGCGTTCTTCAATGGGGCAGATGATGTGATACTCCTTTTCGAGTATGCGCACGCTGACTCTCGCCTGGGTGTCGCTCATGCCTGCTCCATAGACTTCAATCGTCCGATCATTGCCTCGACCCTGGCCCGCACCTGTTCATTTTTTTGCAGGAGAGTCGCCCTTTCCGCGGTCAGAGATTCCTGACGCTGACGCAGCGCCCGATTTTCTTCCTTGATTTGACCGACAGTCGTTATTAGGTCTTCGAGGCGTTTTTCAAGGCGCTTCAGTTCCAATTCGACGGCGGATTTCGGTGTGCTTTCGTTCATAGGCGCCAATATAGTGCCACGCATAACGCAATGCAAAGGCGACGCTGCCGTACGTGCGGTATTATTGGGCCTACTATGCTGTCGGACATTCGATTTCAGGATTTCGAGGACGTTTTGGCCGCCGCCGGCAGCATGGCCGACGCCGCCGAAGCGCACGGATCGCTGTGCGGCGCATTGTGCTCCATGGCGCCTTACAAAATGCAGGATTGGATCAATGAGATCCTGCCCGACGGCGCTTCGCTATCCGAAGAGTCCGCGGCGATGATCGAGCGGGTGTTCAGTGCCACCGCGACCTCGTTCGGCGAACAGGGAATGGAATTCGAACCTTTGCTCCCTGATGACGAGCAGCCGCTCAATGGTCGCGCGAATGCCCTGGCGTTATGGTGCACGGGGTTTTTATACGGCCTGGGGACGGGCCAAATATCGGATCTCGAGGCCCTCAATGGTGAGGTGGGGGAAATCGTCCGTGATTTCACCGAGATATCCCGTGCCACCGGTGATGACGCCGACGCGGATGAATCCAATGAACAGGCATACGCGGAATTGGTCGAGTTCATCCGGGTCGCGGCCCAGGTGGTATTCGAGGAACTACTGCCGCTCCGTAGACAGGTCTACCCGACGCCCCAGCAGCGGCTGCACTGAGCGGATTCATGGATAGGAAGGAGTTCATGCGCCGGCGACGGCAGTTCATGCGCATGATTGGCAAGGGCGCAATCGCCATTCTGCCGGCGGCCCCCGTGCGTCATCGCAATGGCGGCATTGAATACGCCTACCGGCAAGACAGTCACTTCCATTACTTGACCGGCTTCCCCGAGCCCGAAGCGGTGGCGGTCCTGGTACCCGGACGATCACATGCCGAGTACCTGCTATTTGTCCGCGAGCGTGATGCGGAACGCGAGTCTTGGGATGGTCCGCGGGCCGGTACCGAGGGCGCCACCCTGCGCTATGGCGCGGATGACGCCTTCCCCATCGAGGATATCGACGAGATCCTTCCCGGCCTCATAGAACAGCGATCGCAAATTTACTATTCCATGGGCCAGCACTTGGATTTTGATCCCCATGTCCTGGGATGGGTCAACGGCCTGCGACGAAAACACCGTCCCGCCGGTGAGGGCGATTTTGTTGCGCTGAATCACGTCTTGGACGACATGCGGCTTTATAAAAGCCGCGCCGAGCAAGGGACTCTGCGGCGCGCGGCGCAAATTGCCGTAGGCGCTCATCGCCGTGCCATGCGCTTTGCGCGCCCGGGGCGCATGGAGTACGAGGTGATGGCGGAAATACAGCATGAGTTTCGGACGCATAATGCGGATCTCTCATATCCGCCCATCGTTGCGGGCGGCGCCAACGCCTGTGTGATGCACTATCGAGACAATGACCAGCGACTGTGCGAGGGCGACCTGTTGTTGCTCGATGCCGGCTGCGAACACGACTATTACGCATCGGATATCACGCGTACCTTCCCGGTGAGCGGCCGATTCTCACCGGCCCAGCGCGCGACGTACGAGGTGGTGCTCGATGCACAGGCCGCCGCCATCGACAAAGTGCGGCCAGGCAACCACTGGAACGAGCCACATGAGGCGGCCGTGCGCGTGGTAACCCAAGGTCTCGTCAAACTCGGCCTGCTCGAGGGGCCCGTGTCGCGGCTCATCAAGGAGCGGGCCTATGAGCCGTTTTTCAATCACCGCACGGGGCATTGGCTGGGCATCGATGTGCATGATGTGGGCGACTACAAGGTGGGCGGCGAGTGGCGCGTGCTCGAGGCCGGCATGGCGCTGACGGTGGAGCCCGGCATTTATATTCGACCGTCGGCGCGCGTGCCCAAGGAATTTTGGAACATCGGAATTCGCATCGAGGACGATGTGCTGGTGACCAAGGGAGTGGCGGAGGTGCTGACGGGCGCATTGGAGAAGACGCCGGAAGCCATCGAGAGTCTGGTGTCGGGCACATGAAGGGTCCCTACGACCTCGCGATCGTGGGCGGCGGCATGGTGGGCGCAAGTCTTGCGGTGGCGTTGGACGGTATGGGCCTGCGCATCGCCTTGATCGAGGCCGTGCCCCATGACTCGGATGCGCAGCCCAGCTTCGATGAGCGGACCACTGCACTGTCAAATGGCAGCCGCCGCATTCTCGAGACCTTGGGCGTCTGGCCGGCGGTTGCACCGGCCGCCACGCCTATCGCAAAAATTCACGTGTCTGACCGGGGGCGGTTTGGCTTCGCGCGCATCGACGCGGCGGAACAGAATCTTGCCGCGATGGGTTATGTCGTGCCGAACCGCGCTCTTGGCGCCGCACTATGGGCGCCGCTGGCGCGCAGCGCCGATGTGGATGTGTTTTGTCCGGCCCAGGTACGGCAGGTGACACCGGGCGAACAGTCGGTGACGTTGGCACTGACGGCAGCGGGGGAAGAAGTCGCGCTGAAGGCACGCCTGGTGGTGGCCGCCGACGGCGCGCAGTCAGCGGTGCGCGCGGCCTTCGGTGTGGATGCCGAGGTGCGAGACTACGAGTCGACGGCCGTAATTACCACCATTCTGCCGCAACGCTTTCATGAGTACGTGGCGTACGAACGGTTCACCGACTCGGGTCCGCTGGCATTGCTGCCGCTTGCCGATGGCCGCTGCACCCTGGTGCTGACCTTGGACCCTAAGTTGGCAGAGTTGGCCATGAGTTGGTCCGACGCCGAATTCATCGCCGAAGTGCAACGCCGCTTTGGTTTTCGGCTGGGAAGATTTCTCAAGGTGGGCCGGCGCGTTCCCTATCCTTTGTCCTTGACGCGCTCGGAGCGTACCAGCGCAGGCCGTTGCGTCATCGTGGGCAACGCGGCGCAGGGGCTGCATCCCGTGGCCGGTATGGGATTTAATTTGGGACTGCGCGATGTCGCGAGCCTGGCGGAGCTCATCGCGGAACAGTGCACGGCCAATACCCGAGATCTCGGCGCCGGCAGCGTGCAAGGCGAATACGATGAGTGGCGTGCGACGGATCGCGGCGGCATTATTGGCTTCACCGATGGGCTGGTGCGTCTCTTCGCGAATCGCTTGGGTGTGGTGCAACGGCTGCGCAACTTGGGGTTGCTGACCTTCGATGTCATGCCGCCGGCCAAGGCTGCCCTGTCGCGGCTCAGCACGGGGGGTTCGGGCCGAGTACCGAAACTTGCGCGCGGGGTGGCGCTGCGATGAGCGCGGGCCGTGCCTCAGCCGGCCGTGCCTCGGCCGGTCACGCCAGTACAGGCCACTTCGACTTCCTCATCGTGGGCGGCGGTGTGGTGGGCGCCGCCATGGCCGGGTTGCTATTGGCGCGCAAGCTGGCGACGCCGGGCCGAGTGGCCGTTATTGACGAGGGCGCACTGGCGGCCGCACCCGTGTCGGTAAGGGCCGTCACGGCTCCGGAGTCTGACTGGGACCTGCGCGTGTTCGCACTGAGCCGCGCCTCGCAACAGGTGTTGGATATTTGCGGGGCTTGGGCTGCGCTGCCGGCGCAGAAGCGCTGCGCCTATGAGCGCATGTGCGTATGGGATGCGAAAGGTACGTTGACCTTCGACTGCGCTGCCTTAGGTGAGCCCAACCTCGGATTCATCGCGGAGGGCCGCGCATTGCAGGCAGAGTGCCGGCGGGCGGCAGCGGCGGCCGGCGCGGTGTTCATCGAAGCGACCCTCCAAGAGGTCGTCGCGACGGATGCTCAGGTACGCGTGCGGCTGCACGACGGCCGCGAACTGCAAAGCCAATTATTGATCGGTGCCGATGGCGCCGACTCGACCACGCGCACGTTGCTGGGCATCGAGACCGCGGGTCATGCCTACCATCAGGACGCTTTGGTGGCCCATGTGCGTACCGAGAAGCCGCATCGCAGCACGGCGTGGCAACGCTTTCTACCCACCGGCCCCTTGGCGTTTCTGCCCCTGCCCGACGGGCGCTCCTCGATTGTGTGGAGCAACGCGCGGGCAGAGGCTGGCCGGTTACGAGCCTTGGATGCGGGGGCGTTTGGGGAAGCGGTCACTACGGCCAGCGAGGGCGCGTTGGGCGCGTGCGAACTGACCACGGCGGTGGCGAGCTTTCCCCTCAAGCTGCAATACGCGCTCGACTATGTGCGTCCGCGGGCGGTACTGGTGGGCGACGCCGCACACACGGTGCATCCCTTGGCGGGGCAGGGTTTGAATTTGGGGCTCATGGATTGTGCCTGTCTGGCGGATGTCTTGGGCGGTGGTGTTGCGAACGCCAGTGGCACGGGGTATGCCGGGGAGCATCGGCAGCTGCGGCGTTACGAGCGGTGGCGCCGGTCGGAGAATCTTCTGGCGGCGACAGCCATGGATGGGTTGGAGCGGCTGTTTGCCAGCAATCATTCGTTGGTGGCGCAATTACGTTCGGCCGGCTTGAATGCCGTCGGCAAGATGCCCTTCGTCAAGCGTCAGCTCATCGAACGCGCCATGGGGTTGAGCGGCGACGTGCCGGAGTTTCTATTCGCCAAGAGCGATCAGGTTCGCTAAGGGCGATTGGGCTGCCTAAAGCCGATCGAGCTTGGCCGCGCAAATGAAATCGTTTTGCGACAGCCCGCCGATGGAATGGGTGGCGAAGGTCACCCGGCAGTAGTCGTAGCCCACTTCCAAGTCGGGATGGTGGTCCTCGAGATTGGCGATGTAGGCCACGGCGTTGACGAAACTCACGGTGCGGTAGAAGTCTTTGAACCGATAGGACCGCTTCAAACTCTTGGTATCCGCGGCGATAGTCCATTCACCGTGCAGCTGGGATTTCAGCGCGGCCGCCTCGGCTGCGGAGAGTGGCGGGACGCCGCCCTCGCAGGGAACGCACTTGCGGTCGGACAGGTGGCTCACGCCGAAATCCGGGTGTAGGTGCGTTCGATATAGCGCTCAACCAATTCCTGGAATTCCTCGGCGATGCGATCGCCCTTGAGGGTCACGGTCTTCGCGCCATCTTCATACACCGGCGCCACGGAGCGTTCTCCGGTGCCGGGAAGGCTGATGCCGATGTTGGCGTGCTTACTTTCGCCGGGTCCATTCACCACACAGCCCATGACGGCCACCGTCATGTCCTCGACGCCCGTGTGCTGCTTGCGCCACTCGGGCATGCGGTGCCGGATGTGGCTCTGAATTTTCTGCGCCAGCTCCTGGAAATAGGTGCTGGTGGTGCGGCCGCAGCCGGGGCAGGCAATAACCATGGGCGTAAACGCGCGCAAACCCATGGTTTGAAGAATTTCCTGGGCGACAATAACTTCCTGCGTCCGATCGCCGTTGGGTTCCGGCGTCAACGACACGCGGATGGTGTCGCCGATACCCTGCTGCAAAAGTACGCCGATGCCGGCCGTGGAGGCGACGATGCCCTTGCTGCCCATGCCGGCTTCGGTCAAACCCAGATGCAGCGGATAGTCGCAGCGCCCCGCGAGGTTCTGATACACCGCGATGAGATCCTGGACTCCGCTCACCTTGGCGCTGATGACAATCTTGTCCTGGCCGAGGCCGAGTTCTTGGGCACGCTTGGCGCTGTCGAGGGCCGATACCACGATGGCCTCGCGCATCACGTCGAGGGCCTTCAAGGGGGCGGCAAGCTTGGAATTTTCATCCATCATGCGCGTCAGCAGGTCCTGATCTAGGCTGCCCCAATTGACGCCGATGCGGACGGGCTTGTCGAACTTGCAGGCGGTCTCGATCATTTCCGCGAATTGCGAATCGCGCTTACTGCCGCGTCCTACATTGCCGGGATTGATGCGCAGCTTGCCCAGCGCCTCGGCGCAGGCGGGATGGGTGTTCAGCAGCTTGTGGCCATTGAAGTGAAAGTCGCCGACCAGCGGCGTCTTGATGCCGGCTGCGTCGAGGCGCTCGCGGATATGCGGCACGGCCGCGGCGGACTCGTCATTGTTGACGGTGACACGCACCAACTCGGAACCGGCGAGCGCGAGGGCCTTGACCTGCGTCACCGTGCCTTCGATGTCGGCGGTATCGGTATTGGTCATGGATTGAACGATAATGGGGGAGGTGCCACCGATGGACACATTTCCCACACGGACTGTGGACGATTTTCTGCGTGGATTCATCCCTCTATTCTACCTTGCCGGTCGGCCGACGGCATCCCGGCAGACGGTCCACCGGCCCTCCCGCGGTCATTCCACGGCATAATGGCGCGCATGGCGGCCAGAATCGTTTATTCCACCGGAATCGGCAGTTTGTGTCCCAATTGCCGCCACCCGGTCCGGGACTGTGTGTGCCCGAAAGGGGCACCCGGCGCGGCTAACCCTAAGGCTGTGCGCGTGGGGCGCGAAGTCAAGGGGCGGGCGGGGAAGGGCGTCACCACGGTGACCGGCCTGCCGTTATCGCTGGCCGACATCGAGGCGCTGGCCACTCGCTTAAAAAAGCGCTGTGGTTCGGGCGGCACGGTGCGCGAGGGGATCATCGAAATCCAGGGTGACCATCGCGATGTGGTTGTCGCGGAATTGGTCAAGGCGGGCTTCGCCGCCAAGAAGTCGGGGGGTTAGGAGCCTGTCTTCTAGTGTTCTCGCATACAATGTCGCGCAGATGGTAAGAGACAAACCGAGTGGGCTGAAGCGCGTGATTCGTGCGTTCGGCTATTCCTTTCAAGGCTTCGTACACGCGTGGCGGGAGGAAGCTGCATTTCGGCAGGAGGTGTGGCTGGCCGCCGGAGTCATTCCGCTGGGCGTTTATCTGGGCCGCTCCGGCGTGGAACGGGCGTTGCTCGTTTCCCCTATGCTCCTGATTTTAGTAGTCGAAATTCTGAATAGCGCAGTCGAGGCGGTAGTGGATCGTTCCGGTATGGAGCGTCACCCCCTGGCGGGCATGGCCAAGGACATGGGGTCGGCAGCGGTCATGTTGAGCTTCATTCTTCTAGGAACCGTGTGGCTCCTGGTCTTGTCCGATCACCCACATTGAAATAACAACTTTAGGATCGGCATGCCGCGTACCTCCTTGCTTCTGTGCGTTCTCCTTTTGTCCGGAGTCGGGGCGCTCGCCGCCGAGCCCTCGCCGATACCGGATCAGCCGCCCAGCGCCGCCCCGCCGCCGAGTGCCGCCCAACCGCCGAGTGCCGCCCAACCGGTGAACTCACCGCAACCGTTGAGCGCGGCGCCGCCGAGCGCTCCCGCCACCTGGGCTCAGACGCTGGAGCGCATCGCGAGCGGTGTGGTCAGCATTCAAATCGACAGTACGCGCGCTTTCGATACCGAGTGGAATACCTCGGCGCAGGCCACCGGCTTCGTCATCGACGCGAAGCGGGGCCTCATTCTCACGAATCGACACGTGGTCACTCCGGGCCCCGTCACGGCGCAGGCGACCTTCCAGAATCGCGAGGAGGTACAGCTGTATCCCGTGTATCGCGATCCGGTGCACGACTTCGGCATTTACCGTTACGACCCGGCGAAGCTCAAGTTCATTCAACCGGCGCAGCTGCCGCTGTATCCCGCCGGCGCCGTGGTTGGGCGGGAGATTCGCGTGGTGGGCAACGATGCGGGCGAGCAGTTGTCGATTCTCGCCGGCACGCTGGCCCGCCTGGATCGCGAGGCGCCCGAGTATGGCTACGGCAAGTACAACGACTTCAACACCTTCTATTATCAAGCAGCCTCCGGCACCTCGGGAGGCTCATCGGGGTCGCCGGTGATCGATGTCGAAGGCCGCGTGGTAGCGCTCAATGCCGGCGGTGCCAGCGGCGCGCAATCCAGCTTCTATTTGCCGTTGCCGGCGGTGGTGCGGGCGTTGAAGTTCATCGATGCGGCCAAGCCCGTGCCGCGAGGTACGCTCGAGACCGTGTTCAAGTACACGCCTTACGATGAGCTGCGCCGCCTCGGACTCAATGCCGACACCGAGGCGCGCATGCGCAAGTCGTACCCCAAGCTCACGGGCATGTTGGTGGTGGACGATGTGCAGCCGGGCTCCGCCGCGGATGGGATGCTGAGCCCCGGCGACATTCTGGTGAGCATCGACGGCAAGCCGGTGCCGGAATTCTTCGCTCTCGAGGACGTGCTCGACAATGCGGTCGGGCGTGGGGTGCAGGTGGAGGTGCAGCGTGGCAGTACCACGGTGCGTCATGCCATCAACGTGGAATCCTTGAGCTCCATAACCGCCGACGAGTACATCGAATTCGGCGAGGCGGTGGTGCACACCCTGTCCTACGAGCAGGCGCGGCACTACAACCTGCCCATCAAGGGCGTGTATGTGGCCAATCCCGGCTACGTCTTCGGCAGCGCGGGCATTCCGCATGGCGCGCTCATCAATTCCTTCAACGGCAAGAAAATGGACTCGCTGGCGGATTTCGAAGCGGCACTCGCGGGCTTGGCCGACGGCGCCCGGGCTCCGGTGCGGTACGTCACGCTGGAAGATCCACGCGCCACTCAGTTGAAGGTGATACGCATGGATCGACGCTGGTTCCCGGCGCGAAAGTGCAAGCGCGATGACGCGCTCGGCATCTGGCCCTGTGTCAGCATCCAAGCGGGGCCCTTGCCCACGGCCGTGCCGCCGGCGACCACGCAATTTGCCGCCACCGGCGATCCGCGCATCGATCGGCTGGCGCCCTCGCTGGTGATGGTCACGTTCGATATGCCCTATTCGATCTCGGGCGTCACGGAAAAGAATTATCACGGCACGGGTCTCATCGTCGATGCGAAGCGGGGCCTGGTGGTCGTTGACCGCAATACGGTACCGGTGGCCATGGGCGATGTGCGCATTACCTTCAACGGCAGCATCGAAGTGCCGGGCAAGGTCGAATTCATCCATCCGCTCCACAATATCGCGGTGGTGTCCTACGACCCGAAATCCATCGGCGACACGCCGGTGCGCGCGGCCACTCTGGTCGACAAGGAACTGCAGGCGGGCGACGACGTGTGGGCGGTGGGACAGCGCAGCGACTCGAAGATCATGTCGCAGAGAACCCAGGTGGCCAGCGTCGATGTCGTCGCCTTCCCGCTGTCTCGTACCCTGCGCTTTCGAGATAGCAATCTCGAGGTGGTCAACCTGGTCAACGCGCCCACCGACTTCGACGGCGTCTTGGCGAACGACAAGGGCGAGGTACTGGCTCTGTGGTCCAGTTTCGCCTTCGAAACGCAGCGTGAGTTGGAACAGGTCAATCGCGGCATCCCGTCCGATCTGGTGATGGAAACCATCAAGGTGGTGGAGGACGGCAAGCAGCTGTATTCCTTCGAGGCCGAGTGGGACGTGGACTCCCTGGCGAATGCCCGCAAATTAGGCTTGCCGGACAGCTGGGTGCGGCGTTTCGAGGACCACAATCAGCAGCGCCGGCAGGTACTCTCCATAGATCGTCTGGTGGCAGGCACGCCGGCAGCGGCAGTGCTCGAGCCGGGCGATCTATTGCTGGCCATCGACGGCAAGGTCGTGAATCGTTTCCGTGAGGTGGAGCGGGCCGTGCAAAAGCCCGAGGTGGCGGTGACCGTGTGGCGGGACGGCGCGGAGAAGACGCTGCAAATGCAGACGGTGCCCTTGAGCGGCCGCGATATCGATCGTGTGCTGATCTGGGCTGGCGCGACGCTGCAGGCGCCGCATCGGGCGCTGGCGGTACAGCGTGGCATCGGCCCCGATGGCGTGTTCGTGTCGTTTTTCTTCTATGGTTCGCCGGCGACGCATTACGGCTTGTATGCGGGGCGGCGTATTACCGAAGTGGATGGTCAACCCACGCCGGATCTGGACGCCTTCATCAAAGCGGTGCGCGGCAAACCGGATCGCGCCTCGTTGCGGCTGAAGACGGTGTCTTGGAACGGTCAGACCGATGTCATCACCTTGAAGCTGGACAAGCATTACTGGCCGGCCTACGAACTCGATCGGCAAAGCGACGGTAGTTGGACGAGAACGGCGTTGGATCCGCCGGACGTATCCATGGCACAGAAGCCCTAGGTATATTGCCGGTAATTTGGAATGGAGGGCGGCTCGATGACAACCGACAGTTGTAGCCAAACAACGACAGTCGCCGACGCTGTGCGCAGCGATTTACCCGGCATTCTGGACATCTATAACGAGGTCATTCGCAATACGACCGCCGTGTATTCCGAAGTCGAATTCACCGCGGCTCGCGGCGAGACCTGGTTCGATACCAAGGCGGAGCAAGGCTTCCCCTTCATCGTGGCGCGTGACGTCTCGGGCGTGGTGGGATTTGGAACCTTCGGGGACTTCAGGGCGTGGCCCTGTTACCGATATACGGTGGAACATAGCGTTCACGTGCGGGCGGATTGCCGCGGCCGCGGCATCGGCAAAACGCTGCTGGTGGAGCTGAAGTCGCGGGCGAAGGCCATGCAGAAACATGTGATGATTGCCGGAATCGATGCCGACAACGAAGTGTCCATCGGCTTGCATGAGCGGCTGGGCTTTCGCCTCGTGGGTCGGTTTCACGAGGTAGGGTTCAAGTTCGGGCGCTGGCTCGACTTGGTTTTCCTGGAAACGACCATCTAACACGCGGTCTTTTGGGGCAAAACCGCACCAAAAGTTGGCACTACGTCTCGGTTGAGGGGCCCCGAGCCGCGATGCGACCTTTGCTCCCTTCGCAGTCTTGATATCATGCGGCCGTGGTAAGAGCGACACAGACAGAAATCGAAGAGGCCGTCACCGAATTGCGTGCGGGCGAGCTGGTGGTATTCCCCACGGAGACCGTGTACGGACTGGGGGCGAACGCGGCTGACCCGGCGGCGGTCCGCAAGATATTCGAGGTCAAGGGACGCCCGGCCGATCATCCGGTCATCGTGCATTTGGATAATCCGCGCTACCTGCACCGCTGGGTCTCGGATATGCCTTCCGTCGCGGAGAAACTGGCGGCGAAATTCTGGCCCGGCCCGCTGACCTTGATTCTGCCCAAGGCAGACAACGTCAATGACCTGGTCACCGGCGGCCAGGACAGCATCGGTATTCGTGTGCCTTCCCATCCCATTGCCCAGCAATTGTTGACAGCCTTTGGCGGCGGTATCGCTGCCCCGTCGGCCAATCGCTTCGGCCGCTTGAGCCCGACCAAGCCGGAGCATGTGCGCGACGAATTGGGCGATGCCGTCAAAGTGATTCTCGACGGCGGTGAGTCGCCCATCGGACTGGAATCGACCATTGTGTCGTGCCTGGGTAACGAGGCGCGTCTGTTGCGGCCCGGTTCTATTACGCGCTCCGAGCTGGAACTGGTGGTCGGCCCCCTAGCCATGGGCCCAGGATCGATACCCAGGGTCTCGGGCGATCGGCTGCTGCACTATGCGCCGTCGACGCCGCTGGCCATCGTGGAGTCGGACGATTTGGAGCGCTATGCGGGCGAGTTCGTGGCACGCCAGGAAAAGGTCGCCGTGTTGGCCATGCGGCCGCCCTTGGATACCCAGCGTCACATGACGTGGATCAACGCCGGCAAGAAGCCGGAGGCCTACGCGCACAATCTGTACAACCATTTGCGCACCCTGGACAGCGCGGGCTGCGCGCGAATCTTGGTACAGAAGGTGCCGGAGGGAGAGCGCTGGGCGGCGATCGTCGATCGTCTGCAGCGCGCCAGCGGCATAGACGACGCCGATCCGCTCGAACTGAGCGCGGGGTAGTCCTCCCATGGGATTGATGGAACTCGATCCCTCCCAGGATCCTTTTGCCCGCGAAGCCATCGAACACCTGGTGAAGCGCTATGGCTCGCCGTTGTTCATTATCGACGCCGCCCGTGTGCGCGCCCAGTACCGCCAGCTTGCCGCCGCGCTCCCGAATGTGGATTTGCACTACGCCTTGAAGCCCCTGCCGCATGCGTCGGTGGTGCAGACTTTGCGCGACGAGGGGGCGTTCTTCGACCTCGCCACGAACGGTGAAGTGGATCTGGTACAGCGGTGCGGTGTGGCCGCGGAGCGCTGCATTCACACGCATCCCATCAAGCGCGACAGCGATATTCGAACCGCGTTGGATTACGGCGTCAGCGTGTTCGTGGTGGACAACCCGGATGAATTGCGCAAATTCGTGAAATTTCGCGGGCGTGCGTCGCTGCTGATCCGCGTGTCCTTTCGCAGCCCCGATGCGGTCTGTGATTTATCCCGGAAATTCGGCTGCGCGCCGGAGGCGGCGGCGGAGCTGCTCGGCTTGGCGGCAGAACTGCGCATCAAGATCGCCGGTTTCTCGTTTCACGTGGGATCGCAGGCCATGGATTCCCGTATGTACGTGCATGCCATCGACGTATGCCGAGAGCTCATGGGAAGCGCCGCGGCTGCGGCGCATGACCTGTCGGTCCTGGATATCGGCGGCGGCTTCCCGGTGAGTTATGTCAACCGGCCGCTGGTCATCGAGGAGTACTGCGCGCCGATTCGCCATGCCTTGAGTTCCCTCGCTCCGGGCGTGCGGGTCATCGCCGAGCCCGGCCGTTACATTGCGGCTCCCAGCGCCATTTCGGTGTCCTCAGTCATGGGCCGTGCCTTGCGCGATGGTCTGTGGTGGTATTACCTCGACGACGGCCTATACGGCAGCTACAGCGGCCAAATGTACGATCATGCCAAGTATCCGATCGAGGCTCTGTCGGCGGGAGGAGGCCAGACTTTTCCCTCGGTGCTGGCGGGTCCGACCTGCGATAGCATCGATGTCATCGGTGAAAATCTGCAGTTGCCGAAGCTCGACTTGGACGATCTGATCGTCGGTCGGTCCATGGGGGCCTACACCTCCGCGTCGGCATCGGATTTCAATTTCTTCCCGCGCGCCACCGTGCTGGCGCTTGACGGGGGGCGGCTCCTCAACGACCGGAGACTGCAATGACCTGGACGCGCCGGCGGGTGCTTCAAGTGGGTGGGACCCTCGCAGGGGGGATACTGGCTGGGGTGTCGGGCAAGGTGGCTGCGGGGACGTCCAAGCGTATCGCTCTGCGGAACATACACACCGATGAGAAGGTGGACTTGGAGTTCTATCGCGGTGACAGCTATGTGCCCGACGCGCTCACGTCCATTCAAAAGGTGCTGCGCGATTGGCGCAACAATGACCAGCACCCCATCGACCCGAAGCTCATGGACTACCTATACGACGTCGCCCATACCATCGGCGTGGAGCCGGTGTTCAGTGTGATTTCCGGCTATCGCTCGCCGCAGACCAATGCGCAATTGCATGAGCGCAGCAGCGGCGTAGCCAGCCACAGCCTGCACATGGAGGGACGTGCCATCGATGTGCGCTTGGCCGGGGTGAACTGCGCGGACCTGGCGCAGCACGCGCTCGACATGCAGCGCGGCGGAGTGGGGTATTACCGCCAATCGGATTTCGTGCACTTGGACACGGGCCGATTTAGGACTTGGAAGGGCTGAGCGGCCGCTGGTCGTTGCCGGCCGGGTCGGCTAGGTCATCGGGTCCGAGCTCTGCAAGAACAGGTCGACCAGCGCCTCGAGGCCGGCGGCATCGTCTTGATCGAAGCGTCCAGGGATGGGGCTGTCGAGATCGAGTACTCCCCACAACCGGCCGTTTTGCAGCAAGGGAAGCACGATTTCAGAGCGGGACGCAGCGTCGCAGGCAATGTGTCCTGGGAAGGAGTGGACGTCGGGTACGACGATAATGTCGCGACGCTGCGCGGCTGTGCCGCAGACGCCTTGGCCCAGGGGGATCCTGACGCAGGCGACCTTGCCTTGGAAGGGCCCGAGCACGAGTTCGCTACCCCCTGGGGCGCCCCGCAGCAAGTAGAAGCCCACCCAATTGAGGTTCGGTAAGGAGTGGTAGAGCAGGGCGGAGAGATTGGCGGCATTCGCCAAACCGTCGCGTTCGCCCAGGTACAATCCGGTGAGCTGAGCTTTGAGCTCGCCGTAGGCGGCCGGTTTGTCGAGGCCGGCGGTGACTTTAAGTTCGTGCATGGTGGCTTAATATAGGCCAACCAACCCTTATTCAACCAATTCGTCATCACGTCGGGAAACAGTAATGGATGCAATCGTGCAATCTTTGGTCAAGGCGCAAAACACGGCGGAGGAGTTGTTCGCCGCGGTGATCGACAGCGGCCTGATTAAGCCGGGAGTTCTGGAGAGCGAACTTTCCGATGGGATTCACGATCTCGCCAAGTCTCGCTTTGGATTGCGGCGCCACTGGCACAAACGCATCGTGCGTTCCGGCCCGAATGCCATGTTGACCTACTATGCCGAGCCGGCCGACCGTCGCATCACCGACGATGATCTCATCTACCTGGACTTCGGGCCGGTGTTCGAGGAGTGGGAAGCCGACTTCGGGCGGTCCTACGTGGTGGGTTCCGACCCCGTCAAGCATCGGCTGGTGGCCGATTTGTGGACGCACTTTCAGCAGGGCCGTGAGTACTACCGTCAGCATCCCGATCTGACCGCGGGTGCGCTGTATGACTATGTGGTCGGTCTCGCCAAGGCCGCCGGCTGGGAATTCGGCGCGCCGACGGCCGGTCACTTGGTCGGGCATTTTCCGCATGAGACGGAGAAGGGGCCGCCCCCGCGACGCTTTTCCATACGCCCGGGTAATGACCAGCCAATCAATGAACCCGACGTGAACGGCGCGCGACGTCACTGGATATTGGAAATTCATCTGATCGATCGTGAACGCCAGATCGGCGGCTTTCTCGAGCAGTTATTGACCGATTGATTGCCGTGACGTCATCGTCCCTACGCATCGCGCAATTCACCTTCGCCAGCATGCTGGACCTGCCCGGACTGGTGTAGTCGCGTCAATT
>Ga0302316_10001976_pt1 | contig 15418 bp, 17 predicted proteins | sample III_Palsa_N3_2_FD_200456 | JGI IMG/M metagenome (GOLD analysis project Ga0302316, IMG submission 200456) | Peat permafrost microbial communities from Stordalen Mire near Abisko, Sweden - III_Palsa_N3_2 | ecosystem: Environmental > Terrestrial > Soil > Palsa > Peat permafrost | place: Sweden...
TGTTCCGGAGTGCGATCGCCGACTGGAACGTGGTGCCGAGCGGCTCGATGCTGCCGACCATTCGCGAGGGCGACCGCATCCTCGTCGACAAGATGGCCTATGACCTGCGCGTGCCGCTCACGCATATCTCGATCGCGCATCTGCACGATCCGCAGCGCGGCGACATCGTCACGATCCAGTCGTCGGCCGCCCACGAACTGCTCGTCAAGCGGCTGATCGGTCTGCCGGGCGACAGCGTCGCGATGCGCGACAACGTGCTGTATGTGAACGGCGTGCGCGCGGCCTATCAGCCGCTCAAGTTCGGGCCGCTGCCGGGCGATGCGTCGTCGCCGGGCGACTATCTGACCGAGCGTTTCGACGGTGTGTCGCATATCGTGCGACTCTCGCCGGATTCGCCGAGCCCGCGCAATTCGTTCGGGCCGGTGGTCGTGCCGCCGGGCCAATATCTGATGCTTGGCGACAACCGCGACAACAGCGCGGATTCACGCTACTTCGGCTTTTTCCCGCGTACGGAACTGATGGGGCGCACGCGACGCGTCGCGTTCTCGCTTGACCCCGATCATTACTACGAGCCGCGCTTTAGCCGCTTCGGGGCGTCGCTGGATGCGCCGCTGGCGGCGCGCTGAACTCTCGCCGCTCAAGCGCGCACGCTCGCGCTGCTCAGCGGCGCCAGTCCGGGCGCCTCGCCTCACGCGTGGTTCAGTGCCGCGTGGGCAGCGCGAGGCGCTGCTCGTACCAGTGCTGGATCCATTCGAGCACCTGGCACAGCACCCAGTAGATGGCCGCCGCAGCGAGGTAGAGCGGCAGCGGCTGATAGGTCGATGCAATCACTTCCTGCGCGCTGCGCAACAGCTCTGTCACGGTGATCACCGACACCAGCGAGGTGTCCTTGATCAGGCTGATCAGACTGTTCGACAGGCTCGGCACGGCGATGCGCAGTGCCTGCGGCGCCACCACATAACGCAGCGTCTGGCGCCGCGACAGACCGAGGCTATACGCGGCCAGCCACTGGCCGCTCGGAATGCCGAGAATGGCGCCGCGCATGCTCTCCGACAGATACGCCGCGACATTCGCCGACAGCGCGATCACGCCTGCGGGCGTTGGATCGAGCGAGATGCCGAGGCTCGGCAGGCCGTAGTAAATCACGAAGATCTGCACCAGCAGCGGCGTGCCGCGCATCAGACTCACGTAGACGCGCGCGACCCAGTTCAACACGCGGTTGTGGCTGACGCCCATCACGGCGATGACACTGGCGGCCAGCAACCCGAAGATCATCGACAGGACCGCGAACTTGACTGTCAGGACGGCGCCCTGAGCGAGCACCGGAAGCGATTGGACAAGCAGGGAGGTGGTGGACATGGGCGATGAGTGATGTGCGCAGCAAAGCGCACATCATAAACGCTCGTTGGCGCTCAGTTCGCGATGGGCTTCGTGACGTCGATGCCGAACCACTTCTCGGAGATCTTCGTGAAGGTGCCATCCGCTTCGAGCTGGGTCATTGCATCGTCGATCGCCTTGGCGAACTTCGGATTACCCTTCTTGAACGGAATGCCCGACGGCGTGCCAGTGCCGACCGTCGCGCCGGTGCGCAGCGGCAGCGGCGAAGCCTTGAGCAGATAGGCCAGCATCAGACGGTCGTTGAGCGCGGCGTCGAGTCGGCCGGCGGCGAGGTCAGCCAGATACTCAGGCGCGCCCGGATAGGTCTTGACGTCGATGCCCGGCACCGACTTCGCCATATCCATGTAGTTGGTGCCGAGACCGACGCCGAGCTTCTTGCCCTTCAGGTCGTCGAGCGACTTGAACTCGCGCGTGTCGTCCTTGCGCTGGATCAACTGGGCCGCCGAGAACGTATAGCCGGGCGAGAAATCGAGCACCTGTTTGCGCGCGTCCGTGATGCCAACCTGGTTGACGATCACATCGAACTTGCCGGCCTGCAGACCCGCGATGATGCCGCTCCATTCAGTCGTCACGAATACGGGCTTCACGCCGAGCTTCTGCGCGACCGCCTTGGCGATATCCACGTCGAAACCGACCAGCTCACCCGACGGCGCCTTCGAGTCGAACGGCGGGAACGTGCCTTCGAGGCCGATGCGCAACGTGCCGCTTTGCTTGACCTGATCGAGCAGGTCTGCTGCGTGGGCGGCTGCGGCGGTGAACGAGGCGCCGATCAGACCAGCCACGAGGAGTTTTTTCAGCAAGCCAGATTTCATCGTCTTCCTTTATTCGTTTTTTTGCCCGTAGGGGCGGTTAGAACATCGGAAAGGATAACAAAACAGACTATCAATACTTAAATACTGTTTGTTTATGCCTATATAACGCGACCGGGCGTTGCCTTAGTTTAAGCCAGCGCCTGCGCGCATTCGGCCACCAGCGCCGGGCCGCGGTAAATGAAGCCCGTGTAGAGTTGCACTAGCGCCGCGCCGGCGGCGAGCTTGGCGCGTGCGTCTTCACCGGAGAAGATACCGCCGACGCCAATGATCGGCACCGTCTCGCCGACTTCGGCGCGCAGTTTGCGGATCACTTCGTTGGAGGCATCGAACACCGGTTTGCCCGACAGGCCGCCGGCTTCCTCGGCGTGCGGCAGGCCCGTGACCGCAGCGCGCGAAAGCGTCGTATTGGTGGCGATCACGCCTTCGAAACGGTGGCGCAGCAGCGTGTCGGCAATCGATTTGATCTGCTCGTCGTCGAGGTCTGGGGCGATCTTCAGCGCGAGTGGCACCAGCTTGCCGTGCAGATCGGCGAGGCGCAGCTGTTTGTCCTTCAGCGCGGCGAGCAGGGCGTCGAGTTCACCGGCACCCTGCAACTGGCGCAGGTTCTTCGTGTTCGGCGACGAGATGTTGACGGTCACGTAGCTCGCGAATGGGTAGACGCGTTCGAGACAGTACAGATAGTCTTCGGCGGCGCGCTCGATCGGCGTGTCGGCGTTCTTGCCGATGTTCAGTCCCAGCGGGCCGCGATAGCGTGCGGCCTGCACGTTCTTCACGAACTGGTCGACCCCGGCGTTGTTGAAGCCCATCCGGTTGATCACGGCGTTCGCCTGCGGCAGGCGGAACATGCGCGGCCGCGGATTGCCGGGCTGCGCGCGCGGTGTGACAGTCCCCACCTCGATAAAGCCGAAGCCGAGCGCGGCCAGCCCGTCGATGCACGCGCCGTCCTTGTCCAGCCCGGCTGCAAGTCCCACCGGGTTGCGGAACGTCAGCCCCATCACGGTGCGCGGCGCGTCGGGCACGCGCGGCGCGAGAGCGCTTGCGACGCCCGTGCGGCCGGCCGCGCCGAGCAGGCGCAAGGTCAGGTGGTGAGCGTCTTCCGCGTCCATGCGAAAGAGTTGGGCGCGTACAAGCGGGTAGAGGGAACTGAACACGGGGCGGAGCCGGACGGCTGGAAATGGGAACCCAGTATTTTACCGGCTTTAACGAGACGGCAGGGCGTGGAGGCGGGTGGGGGGCGCCGTGTGGGAATTTCAGGGGGGAAGGTCAGCGGGGCAGCTTGACAGGGCCGCGCCGGCCCTGAATGGCAGCGTCGACGGGCGCGAGCTCGAGGCTTTGTGGATCGAGCTCGCGCCATGTGCTGTCGACGAGGCCTTCCAGCGGGCGGAAGTTGGCCTTGTAGGCCATTTTCTGGCTCTCGCGGATCCAGTAACCGAGGTAGACGTAGGGCAGACGCAGGCTGCGCGCTTGTTCTATCTGCCAGTAGATGTTGTAGGTGCCGAAGCTGCTATGCGCCAGCTCCGGCTCGAAGAAGGTATAGACCGACGAGAGCCCGTCACCGAGGATGTCGATCATGCTGATCATTCGCAGCACGCCGGGCGCGTCCGGGTGTCCCGCGAGCGGCTCGCGGAATTCGACCAGGCGTGAGTTGATCCGGCTTTGCAGCAGAAACTGCTCGTACTGGTCGCGGCTGTCGCGATCCATGCCGCCGCCGGCGTGCCGTGCGGACTGATAGCGCATGTAGAGCGCGTAATGTTCTTCGTCATAGTGCAGCGGCGCCACCGTGGCGACGAGGCCGCCGTGTTTTTTCCACACCTTGCGCTGGGTGCGGTTCGGCTCGAACTGGTCGACCGGCACGCGCACCGGCACGCAGGCGCGGCAGCCGTCGCAATAAGGACGGTAGGTGAACACGCCCGAGCGCCGGAAGCCCGCCTTGACAAGGTCGGTGTAGACGTCGGAGTTGATCAGATGGCTCGGCGTGGCGACTTGCGAGCGCGCCACGCGTCCCTCCAGATAGCTGCAGGGATAGGGCGCCGTTGCATAGAACTGCAGCGCAGAAAGAGGTGAAAGCGGCAGCTCGTTGGGGTGCGTCACGTTGGCAGCTCTCGAAGCGTCTGGGTATTTCACACCCGTTCCAATGGCAACGGGCCCGGCCTTGCGCGTTACGCCGCAGGCGCGACGACATCGAGCAGGACCGTCTTGTCGAAGCGCCAGGGGATGGGCGCGGCATCGACAGACGCGCGGACATGCGCGATGAACGCCTTGCGCGCTATCTCGCGACCGCCCAGCGACGCCAGATGCGACGTGTTCTGCTGGCAGTCTATCATTTCTATTTTGTGACGTCGCAAGTGTCCGATGAGCGCGGAGAGCGCCATTTTCGACGCGTCCGTGACCTCGGCGAACATCGATTCGCCGAAGAACATCCGCCCGAACGACACGCCATACAAACCGCCTACGCGCTCGCCTTCGAACCACGTTTCGATGCTATGCGCATCTCCCGTGCGATGCAGCGACGTGTAGGCCTCGACGACGTCGGCCGTGATCCACGTGCCGCGCTGGCCGTGACGTGGCGCCTGGGCGCAGGCGCGCATCACGCCGGCGAAATCGTGGTCGACGCGGATTTCCCAGGCGTCCTCGCGCAGGACCCGCTTCAAGGTCTTGCGTAACGACGGCGACACCTTGAACTCGACCGGACGCAGAATCATGCGCGGATCGGGGCTCCACCAGAGCACCGGCTGGCCGTCCGAATACCATGGGAAGATGCCGCGCCGGTAGGCGTCGATCAGGCGCGAGGGCAGCAGGTCCGCGCTGGCGGCGAGCAGACCCGGTGCGCCGCTGGCCGCGCCGAGCGCGCGCTCCACGGCGGGGAACGGATCGTCGGGTCCGAGCCAGGGAACCATGCCGGGACGCTCAGCCTTCGCGCAGCGAGCGGAAGATGTCGCCGGTGTGCAGGGCGTAACTGCCGGTCTGACGGTCAGCGAAATAGAAGCGCAAGGTCTGGCCGACGGTGGGAAACGCGATGTCGTCCCACGGAATCTCGTGTTCCTCGAACAGCTTTACTTCGAGGCTTTCCTCGCCGGCATCCACGTCGAGATCGAGCAGCCGCGCGAGGTAGAAAATATGCACCTGATGTACATGCGGCACATTGAGCAGCGAGAACAGGCTCTGCACCTCGACGCGCGCACCGGCTTCCTCCAGCGTTTCCCGGGACGCCCCTTCGGAGGTCGTCTCGCCCATTTCCATGAAGCCGGCGGGCAAGGTCCAGTAACCGTAGCGCGGCTCGATCGCGCGGCGGCATAGCAGCACCTTGTTGTCCCAGACGGGGACGGTGCCGACCACGTTGCGCGGATTCTGATAGTGCACGGTACCGCAACTGGCGCAGACAAAGCGCTCGCGATTGTCGCCCGGCGGAATGCTCAGGCCGACCGGGTGACCGCAGACGGAACAGAATTTCATAGGAAGGGGACGAAGAATGGTGATAGGAGTTTATCACCAGGGCGAGCTTTGAAGATGCGAGCTATTGCGTTGGAGCGAAGCAGGAGCGCGGAGCAGCAACGGTGGCCCTGGCCGGATGGCTAATTCGGAAGAATCGCTTAGCAAGAGGTTGGCGATTGCGTTAGGATTGCTACTCTATTTAGTTGCCCTCACAAGGGCGCTTGCCACGCGGTAGGGGAAGGGCATTATGCGCAAGGTAAAAATCTTTGAACAGCTTCGGTTTATCTTCGGTTGTGGGGTGATTGGCGGGGTCACGGCCAGCATGTTCTTTGGTTGGATCGACCGATCGGTTGACATGCAGACGATAGGCATTGTGATTGGCGCACGAGCGGCGACGCTCACAGAATTTGATATCGTCTGAGCATGGCGCTACAAGTTGGCATATCTCTGTTCGGACTACAGATTGATGGAGGTTGGGTTGATGAATTTTCCTACTTGACGGCGGTTGCGTGGTCGTGGGCCCGCTATGTCAAACGCGTGTGTTTGCCGACGCGGTGTTCTTTTGAGTGCGGCCGGGGTCATCGCTGCATTCGATGCTCGAGAATTTTTAGCGAAGCTGCGAAGGGAGGAAAGCCGTGGGGCAGAAAGAATGAAGAAGGGGAAAGCAGAGAGGGAAGAGGCGCAAACAAAAAAGGCCTGCCGGTTTGGCAAGCCCTTGATGTTGTTCGACGTGAGCTACTTGGTTGCGGGGGTAGGATTTGAACCTACGACCTTCGGGTTATGAGCCCGACGAGCTGCCAGACTGCTCCACCCCGCGTCCGTCGAAGAAAAGATTATAGCGGAACCAGATTGTCCGTGCAATACCTTTTTAAGAATCGACTTCAAGGTGCGTGTGAGGGCGGTGGTGCTACGTGGTCGCGAAGGTGTTTGCTACCAAGTCACGGCCAGGGACATGGCTAATCTTGCGATGCGGTGTTGCGAGTTGCGTTGCGCTGAGACTGGCGCGGCTCGTCAGGGACGCTGCGCTAGAATCCGTGTTCCATCTGCGTCGCCACTGCGGTGATCTTCGTTGATCGTCGCGGAGTGATGGCGACGCTTCCTTCCCTCATTCTCTCTTCCCGCTCATGGACATCGTTCACGATCTGCAGTCGATTGTCACTCAGGAAAACGCTCTGGTGTTTCCTCTATTCGATGCCGACCGTGCGTGGCAACTCGGCGCGTATCTGCACGAGCTTGCCAATGCGCGCGGACTCGCGGTGGCCATCGATATACGCACGTTTGGTCAGCCGCTGTTCTTCAATTTGCTCCCAGGCGCGACACCTGACAACGTCGACTGGGCGCGCCGCAAGGGCAACACCGTCGCGCATTTTCGGCGCAGCTCTTATGCGATTGGTTTGCGTATGCAGCAGGCGGGCAGCACGCTCGCCGAAAAGCATGGCTTGCCGCTCAATGAATATGCGTCGCATGGCGGTGCGTTTCCGTTGACTGTCGCCGGTGCCGGTGTGATTGGCTCGGTAACGGTATCGGGCTTGCCGCAGCGGTCCGACCATGAACTGGTCGTGGAAGCGTTGTGCGCGCACCTCGGTCAGGACTACAGCAAGCTCGCGCTTGCAAAGGTCTGAGCCGATGCGTTTGCCACCTTATGCGCTGCTCGCCATTGCCATCGTCGCGGAAGTGATTGCCACATCCGCGCTGCGCGCCTCGGAGGGCTTCTCGCGTCTGTTGCCTGCGGGTCTCGTGGTGCTGGGTTACGGCGTGGCGTTCTATTGTCTTTCGTTGACGCTTAGAAGCATTCCGGTTGGCATCGTCTATGCGATCTGGTCGGGTGTCGGCATTGTTCTGATCACGTTGGTTGCCGTGGTGCTCTACGGCCAGGTGCCCGACTGGCCCGCCATCGTCGGACTTGGGCTCATCATCTGCGGCGTAGTCGTGCTCAACCTGTTCTCGAAGATGCAGGCGCATTGACGCCTCGCGCTTTATTTGCAGCGGACGATCATCGAACGGTTTTTCACATTCGCCGTAACGACATTGGTGACGCCGCCGCCCGTCGGGCCGCCCTGGTCGTTGTCTTTCGAGATGATGTCGTAACCGGTGGCGCCGCATGCCTGGCCTGCTTGCACGTAACACGACGCCCAGCTCGAGTCCGCATCCGCGCCGCTGCAGTTAACCGCGAAGCCGCTCTCGCCGTTCGGCAGATTGATCAGCGAGGTCGTATTCGACGACGCGCATGCGCTGAGACCGACAGCGGTCAGCACGGCGAGGGGCAGTGCTGCGTAGCGCGCAAACCCGCGGCGAGTGCCGCGTGCAGCGATAGCGGCAAGGCGTCGGCTAAACGGGAGACAGGCCCGCGTAAGTGGCTTCATGGTGTTTCCTTTTTAGACGGATGACGACGGAAGTCTAAAAACATTCTCCCATATCGCCGATTCGAGGTTCGTGTGGGCCTACGCACAGATCGTACCCGACCCCAGGATGCGTCCGCGTTGCGGCTGGTGATTGTGCGTTGTCCGTGCGGCAGCAGCATGTTTCTCGCGCGCAGAACTTATTGGCCTCAAAAGCGACTTATACCTGAGAGGAACACATCGGCGCGCATCGGTGCGTGCCGCCGGTCCCCGCCGAACGCGGCGGACCCACGAGAATCAACGAGGAGAACGCATATGGCAGAACGTGTGAGCGGTCCGTACCGCGGTTATTTCATCAGTGCCGCTGCGCGCCTCGTCGCTACATATGAGCCGGCGGAGGCGAATGCGCCCGACGCGATCTACGTGGGCTCGGTGAGCCTGTCACAGCGTGGTCCGGATGATTCGCATCGTATCGAGACGTTGCTTGACCTTGGCGGTGAACATCGCTTCGCCACGGAGACGGAGGCGCTCGAACACGTCGAGCAGGGCGCGAGGGCTTACATCGACCGGTTGGTCGAGCATGATTGAAGAAAGTGCTTCTGGTATCGACCGGAGGGAATGCTCATCGGCTTCTTTGTCCCTCAGCTCGCCGCAGGAGGCATTGCCCATCGTGCCCGGGAGTGGACCACGGTCCATTCGTGCGAGTACCATAAGCGCGACACCCGAACGCGCCGGATTGCGTGTTCGGGCGCCTGCTTTTCCGACGGATTCTTCTGATGAGGCAACCATGGAAATTCGGTTTCCCGCGGACGCGCCCGCTTACCGCGATTCCAATCTGACTGTCGTATTCCGCGCGCTGGTCGATGGCGAGACCGTGCCGTGTGCGATCTCGGTCGAAGCGCTCGAGGACCATTTCGGCGCGCGCTCCGAAGATCTCGAAGGCTGGATGCGCGCATTCGACGCCGGCCGCGGCCGTATTGAAGAAGTGGCGCGCGAGCATTTGCAGATCAGCAACGGCACGCCGGTGTTGCTGAAAAGCGGTCACTTTCCGCCAGGCAACGTCGCGGGCTTGTGAAGCGGCGGGCTATGCTTGAGCGCACGTTTTAGCGTGTCGCTGGTTGTGGCTGCGAACTGGCCCCTGCTAACGCGAGGCGGATCCCCTCGTCATAAGACGTCTTGCGGATCGGTCCGATCAACGCTTGCAGCGCGCTGTCGTCGAGTACGAGTGGCTCGCTCATCAAGTAGTTCATCTCCACCAGTTCCCGCATGATCGGATTGAACAGGCCGAGCACGCGCAGCATCGTCTTGCCGGCCACCATCGTCTGGAGCTTACGTCCGGCTAGCGCGTACGCTTTTTCGGCGACCTCGCGCTGCGTAATCGTGCCGGGGCCGGCGAGGTGCAGCCAGCGCCCGTAGGCCTCAGGGGTGCGCGTGAGCGTCTCGACTACCGGACCGACATCCGGCACGAACACGAACTCGTGCCGTACATCGATGGGGCCGACCATCTGCGCGCGCGTACCATGCGCCGCGCCTTCGAAGACGCCATTCAGGACGCTGCGTTCGATGCCCGGGCCGTAGAAGTCAGGCAGGCGCAACACGAGCGTCGACAGTCCGTTGCGGCCGTGCGCCTCGAGCACCAGATTTTCCTGGGCGAGCCGCATCTGGCCTTTGAACGTGTGCGGCTCACGTGGATGGTTCTCCGTCACGAACTCGCTGCGTGCGCGACCGTAGGGATAGACCGTGCCGATCAGGATTAGCCCCTCGACGCCCGCGGCGTTCAAACCGGCCAGCGTCTTTTCCATTAGCGGCGGATGCTTCTCGAACTGGTTATAGGGCACGCCGACCAGATACACCGCTGTTTGCAGACCTTGAGCCGCTGCCGTCACCGACGCCGGATCCTCCGGGTTCCACGTGACGATTTCCGCATAAGGATCGTGGCCGAAGGCCGCCTCGAGCGCACTGCGCGAGCGTCCGATGACCCGATAGTGGCGGCCCGCCGCAGCGAGCGCCGTAGCAATGCTTTGCCCGATGGCGCCCGCGGCGCCGAACAGCCCGACTTTTCCTGCGTTTTCCATGACAACTCCTTGAACGGGTGGCTGCCGGGCACTACCTTTAAGTGGCCGGTAAAAATTTTATGAACAATGTTCAGTTAACGGTGTTCAGTTTAATTTGACTTTTCAGTTTGTCAACCGGAAAATGCGTGCCATGGGAATCACCGAAAGAAAGACTCGCCAGAAGCAGGCGCTACGCGAACGCATCCTCGATGCGGCGCGGCGCATCGTGGTGCGCGAAGGCTTCGCTGCGCTGTCGATGCGCAAGATTGCCGACGCCATCGAATATTCACCGGCCACGCTCTACCTGTACTTCGCAAGCCGCGACGAGATTGCGCGCGCGTTGTGCACCGAGGGGTATGCGCAGCTTCTTGCCACCTTCGAGCCGCTCGCGCAGATTGCCGATCCCGCGGAGCGCCTCAAGGCGATGGCGCACGCCTATGTGGGGTTCGGCGTCGCGCATCCGCAGACGTACCGACTGATCTTCATGGAAGATCCCACGTATCTGAGTGCGGCGCTCGGGGCCGCGCCCGAAGCGGAGCAAGGCGCCGGCAGCGAGCCTGATAAGCGGACTGATCAACACCCCGACAGTCAGGCTCAGACGGTGGCTCCGTTGATCAACCCGGCGGCGTCGGACGACTCGAGTGACGCAGCGATGCATCTCATGGTCAGCGCGCTTGACGAACTGAAATCGGCGGGGCGCTTGCGCACGTCGGCGGACGGCGTGGTGTTTTCCCAGGTGCTGTGGGCCACGCTGCACGGTATCGTCGCGCTCAATCTCACGTGCCCAGTGTTTCCGACTGCGCCGCTGGGGGCGATCATCGACGCCGCGCTGGACGCTTGGTTCGGCGAGCGCGAGCCGCCAGCGGCGTCCCGGGATGCCTCGGTGGTTGCCACGACCGCCGCCAACGATATTCCGGCCGCTGCCCTAGCCACGCCAGCCACACCGTCGGCACCGGCGCCGCGCGCGCAGCGCCCCGCCGCAAAGCGTAAAGCGGCAGGTGCGTGATAACGTTCAGCCTTCCCATCCACCTGCCTTTTCACCTGCCACGTCATGTCTACTTCTGAAGCCGCCGCCGTCAGCGACGAAGTCACCACCTACATTGCCAACCGGATCGGTTTTATCGAGCTCGAACGCCCGAAAGCGTTGAATGCGCTGTCGACCGGCATGATTCGCGCGATGCAGGGCGCCCTCGATGCGTGGCGCGAAGAACCCGGCGTGTTAGCCGTCGTGGTGCGTAGCCAGCATCCGCGCGCATTCTGCGCGGGCGGCGATATCCGCTTCCTGTACGAGTCCTTTCAGCGTGGGGATGGGGCGGCGCGCGATACGTTCTTCATCGAGGAATACCGTCTCAATCACAGCATCTTTACCTATCCGAAGCCTTACATTGCGCTAATGAACGGCGTGGTGATGGGCGGTGGAATGGGCATTTCGCAAGGCGCGCATCGTACGGGCGGCCTGCGCGTGGTGACCCAGTCGACCCGTATGGCGATGCCGGAAACCCGCATTGGGCTCTTTCCCGATGTCGGCGCGGGCTGGTTCCTGGCCCGCACTCCGGGCGCGCTCGGCCGCTATCTGGCCGTCACCGGCGAGACGATCGGCGCGGCCGACGCCCTGTACGCCGGGCTGGCCGACACCTACATCGACGATGAAGCGTTGCCCGCGCTTGTCGAAACCTTGCGCACCGAGGTGTTCGAGCATGGTGCGGATGTGGTGGCGTGCGTTGAGCGCGAAACCGCGGCCCATAAGGTAGTGCCAACTCCCGACACCTCGCCGCTGGCAAGTGCGCGCGCTTTGATCGACGGGCATTTCGCGCTGCCGGATATGAAGCAGATTCTGGCTTCGCTCGAAGCGGAACAGACCGGCTGCGAGGCCGCCGACTGGGCCGAGCAGACCATCGGCGTGCTGCGTGAACGCTCGCCGCTGTCGATGGCCGTTTCGCTGGAAGTGGTGACGCGCGCGGAGGGGGCAATGGCCGATTGTCTGCGTCGCGATCTGGATCTGACCCGCACGAGCTTTGAACACGGCGACGTGGTCGAAGGTATCCGCGCCCGCATCATCGACAAGGATAACGCGCCGCGTTGGCGCTTTGCCCGCATTGAAGACGTCGGCGCCGACGACGTTGCGCGGATGTTCGATAGCCCGTGGCTGGCGACCGAGCATCCGTTGGCCGATCTGCAGGGCTGACCGCCCGGATTTACAGAATACCGGCGCTCTGTCAGCGAAACCGCTGCCGCGCCGGTGTCAGCGTCATTCTTCGTCCTCGAACGCCATGAAGGCGCGCATGAACACGAGTGCGCCCCAACCCCACATGGCGTTTGCCGCGAATCCCATCGCGAGGCGCGGCAGCATGTTACCGCTCGGCCAGATGCCGCGCAGCGGATCCACCACGAACACGCTTGCCGCGGTCAGCACGATGCCGCCGAACACGAAGGCCTGAATCCACGGTGCACGCCGCTCGGGCGCCACGCGCAGCAGCCACGCCATCAGTACGGCCCAAACGGCGCTCCAGACGGCATTGGCGATGAACTCCGGCAAACCCAGCGGCTGAAATGGCGCGGTCGAGAAACCTGCTGGATCGATCAGCCCGGCCGCATGCAGCAGTCCGAGGGTGGACTCATGAAAAAACAGCGAAGCCAGAAAGCCTGAGACGAACGGCAGGATGATTTTTTGCATGCAACGCAGCGCCAAGGACCCGGGCGCAACTGACACGGCCCGCGCCGGATTATCGAAAGACGCGTCATTATATAGAGGGTCCGGCAGGTTTCAGCCACCCGCTTGTATGCTTTAGCGTCAGGCTAATCACGAAAGTGGAAAACCTAAGCTAAAAAAAATCGTTCAAAAGCCTGGGGCCGATCCATAGACTGTTTCTCCATGTAGACGGCATGACTGCCGTCGTCCACTTTTCGTGCCCCGCTGAGGTGCACGTTTCGTCAAGGGAAGCTGTCGCGATGTCCTCTCTGAAGCCGATCTCCGCCATCCTCGTTGCGGCGCCCGAAGGCGCTCAGCCTTGCTGTCTGGTCTGCCGGCAGCCACGCATCGGGTCCTACGGTCGGCTCTGCCGTTAGTCCGCATCGCGCGGCGCTCGCGGTCTTCGCCGTTCCGTAGACACGCTTTTCCGATCCGTCGCTCGACGCGTGCTCCGGCAACCGCCCGAGCCAACGTCGCAGGTCCGGCCCGCCGCGCCCCGGTAGCGCGTGCCCGCCAGTCCTTTCGTCCTTCATCAATCCAGTCTCGAACAAGCAGGAGCAGCAAATGAATGTGTTCTGGTTCATCCCGACTCACGGCGACAGCCGATACCTCGGTACGTCCCAAGGCGCACGCGCAGCCGATTACGACTATTTTCAGCAGATCGCCGTCGCCGCCGATACGCTCGGCTACGAGGGCGTGCTGCTGCCGACCGGCCGTTCATGCGAAGACGCATGGGTGGTCGCCTCGAGCCTGATCGCCGCGACGCGACGTCTGAAGTTCCTCGTCGCGATCCGTCCGGGCATCACGTCGCCGGGACTGGCGGCGCGCATGGCTGCGACGTTCGACCGTCTGTCGGGCGGCCGCCTGCTGATCAACGTGGTGACCGGCGGCGATGCGGCGGAACTGGAAGGTGACGGTGTGTTCGTCAGTCACGATACGCGCTATGAGATCACTGACGAGTTCCTGCACATCTGGCGCAAGATGCTGGCCGCCGCGCATACCAACGACACGATCGACTTCGAAGGCAAGCATCTGAGCTCGAAGGGCGGCAAGCTGCTGTATCCGCCGGTGCAGAACCCGCATCCGCCGCTGTGGTTCGGTGGCTCGTCGCCGGCAGCGCATGAGATGGCTGGCGAGCACATCGATACGTACCTGACCTGGGGCGAACCGCCGGAAGCGGTCGCGAAGAAAGTCGCCGACATTCGTGCGCGTGCCGAAGCGCATGGCCGCAAGATCAAGTTCGGGATTCGCTTTCACGTCATCGTGCGCGAGACGGAAGAGGAAGCGTGGGCCGCCGCCGACAAACTGATCAGCAAGCTCGACGACGAAACCATCGCGCGTGCGCAAGCATCGTTTGCCAAGATGGATTCGGAAGGGCAGCGCCGCATGGCCGCCTTGCACGGCGGCAAGCGCGGCGGTCGCGCGGATCTCGAGGTCTATCCGAACGTATGGGCAGGCGTGGGGCTCGTGCGCGGTGGGGCAGGTACGGCGCTGGTCGGTAGTCCTGAGCAGGTTGCCGCACGCATGAAGGAGTACGCGGATCTCGGCATCGACACGTTCATTCTGTCCGGCTATCCACACCTGGAAGAGTCGTACCGCTTCGCCGAACTGGTGTTCCCGCTGTTGCCGAACCGCAAGCGCACCAGCGCGAGCGGGCCGCTTTCCGGGCCGTTTGGCGAAATCGTCGGCAATATCCATTTGCCCAAGGTCAGCGCTAGCTGATTGTGGCCGGGCGCAGCCCCTGCATCAAGAAGGAGTGGAGTAAGCAATCATGGCTCGATCCAGTGGAACCGAAAGTGTTTGGCGGCGTATCGGCGGGCATGCTGTGCCGTGGATTGCCCCGCTTGTGATCCTGCTCGCGTGGGAAGTTGCCGCGCGCAGCGGCCTCCTCTCGACGCGCGTGTTGCCTGAACCGCTCGCCGTGGTGAAGGCGGCATGGTCGCTGATCCAGTCCGGCGAAATGTGGGCCGACGTGAAGGTCAGTACGTGGCGCGCGGTGTCGGGTTTCGCGGTTGGCGGTGGCATCGGCCTCGCGCTCGGGTTGGCGACAGGGCTGTTCAAACCAGTCGAAGTCGTGCTCGATTCGACGGTGCAGATGGTCCGCAATATTCCCGCGCTGGCGATGATCCCGCTCGTGATCCTGTGGTTCGGGATCGAGGAAGAAGCGAAGGTGTTTCTCGTCGCGCTCGGGGTGTTTTTCCCGATCTATGTGAATACGTTCCACGGCATCCGCTCGGTCGATGCCAACCTGATCGAAATGGCGCGCAGCTATGGCGTGAGGGGTTTCCGGCTGTATTGGGATGTGATCCTGCCGGGCGCGCTGCCGTCCATTCTCGTTGGCGTGCGGTTTGCGTTCGGCTTGATGTGGGTCACGCTGATCGTCGCTGAAACGATCTCTGCGCAATCGGGTATCGGCTACATGACAATGAATGCGCGAGAGTTCCTGCAGACCGATGTCGTGGTGGTTGGCATTCTGCTGTACGCGGGACTCGGCAAGCTCGCCGACCTGCTGGCGAAAACGCTCGAACGCGTCATGTTGCGCTGGCATCCGGCGTATCAACGAGGAGCGAAAGCATGAGTAGCCCGACCTTTTCGACGACGAGCTTTGGCGGTATCGCGGGTGTGGCGGACGCCGCCGCTGCCGCACCGCTTGCGCGGCAGGCACAGCGAGGCACCGACCATGCGGTCGAATTG
>Ga0302316_10001979_pt1 | contig 15397 bp, 5 predicted proteins | sample III_Palsa_N3_2_FD_200456 | JGI IMG/M metagenome (GOLD analysis project Ga0302316, IMG submission 200456) | Peat permafrost microbial communities from Stordalen Mire near Abisko, Sweden - III_Palsa_N3_2 | ecosystem: Environmental > Terrestrial > Soil > Palsa > Peat permafrost | place: Sweden...
GATGAAGCCGTGCAAGAGTTGCGCTGAGGTAATGGGAGTGAGATCAGGTTATCGCAACCGGCTGCTACTTCTGCACCGGGCACATGGCAGCGCCAGTTTTTATTTTTGCGAAGGGGGCGGCGAGTTGGGAGACACTCCAGAGGTAGCCGTTTTTCATGACGCACTCGACGCGTGCGGTGTCATCGATGTTTTCGAGGGGATTGCCGGCGGTGATGATGAGGTCGGCGAGGTGGCCGGGCTCGAGCGTGCCGAGGTCTTTGGTGAGGCCGTAGGCACGGGCGGGGAGGATGGTCGCGGTTTCGAGCGACTGCCAGGGAGCCATGCCGAACTTGACCTGCGCGCGGAGGTTGAGATGAAGGCTGGTGGCAGGGATATCGAGCGGTGAATCGGTACCGGCGAGGATGAGGCCACCTTTGCGGAAGTCGTCGGCTACGGTGATCTCTTCGTCGCGGAGATGCTGGTAGGCGGTGCCGAGATCCTCATGCTGCGCGAGAGCGACGGCGGCCTTGAGGCGCTTGTTCTCCCAAGGTGGCGCGATACCCTGGCGGGCGTCGGTGGCCATGCCGGGGTCGTCCGCGTAGGGAGCTTGCGAGAAGGTGGTGGTGATGGTCCACATGCCGGAGTCGACGAGGAGCTTGTGAACGTCTTCGTAGCTGCGGCCGGTGTAAGAGCGGGAGTAGGCCCAGCCGAGGCGCGAGGTGGCGGAGATGTGGGTCATGCCGTCTTCGCCGAGATCGACCGCGGGGATGAGATAGTGGCTGGCGGACTGGACGCCCATCTGGTCGTGGCCGAACTTTGCGCCTTCTGCGGCCCATGTGAACGGCAGGCGGACGTAGAGCTTTACGAAGTCGAAGTCGAGGGCCTTGAGGCGGTAGAGCTCGCGGTGTAGCTGGGCCTCGGAGGTGGTGGGGATCATCATGGGGTAGTAGACACGCTCGCCATCGATGGCTTCGCCGGTGTTGAAGAGGCGAGGGCCGATGGCGGTTCCGGAGAGGTAGGACTCTTTGTGCTCGACGGCGCGGTAGGCGTTGTCGGCGAGGCCTTTGTCTTCGGTGATGCCGTAGGCGAGCCAGAGGCGGCCCATGCGTGCGCCGTAGTAGATGCCGTTGTCGGAGTCGGGGTGGGAGTGGTTTTCCCAGAGACCCGGCATGACGGTGGACTTTGTTGCATCGATGGTGCGCGTTACGCCTGGAGGTGGTGTGGCGGAGTGCGGAGTGACGCTGGTGATGCGGTTATTGGTGATGAGGATGTCGACGTCTTTTTGCTCGTCGGGGCCTTCGCCCTTCCAGAAGTGGCCCGCGTGGATGAGGACCTTCTGGTCGGGTTTGGCGACGGTGTAGGTGAGATCGACGGGGACGGGCGTGATGACGTGGGTGGCGCGATCGATGAGGCGGAGCTTGCCGTTGCTGAGATAGAGAAGGTGTTTGGAGTCGCCACTGTAGGTGACGGCGTCGGTGGTTTCGGCGTTGAGGACGGTGGCCTTGCCGGTGGGATGGCCGTCGGAGTCGACCGGCATGGTGTAGAGGAGGTCGTCCATGACGAAGGCGATCTCTTTGCCGTTGGGGGCGTAGATGGGGCCGTCTTCGGTGCGGGTGGTGATGGACTCGAAGGGCGCAGGGGAGAAGGTTTGCTGCTTGCCGGAGGCGAGATCGATGGTGACGATGGAGCTGGTGCCTTCGCGGTAACGCTTGGTGTAGGGCTTGATGGTGGCGATGGCGAGGGTTTTGCCGTTGGGAGCGAAGGCGGCACGGCCGGGGAAGAACGTGCTGGGGTCGAGCGGGGTGATCTTGCCGGTGGCGAGGTCGGCGATGTTGGTGGCCATGGTTTGATCCTGGAAGGCCATGAGCTTGCCGTCGGGCGACCAGGCGGGCATGATCTGCGCGGAGTCGCTGGGTGCGGCGCGGCGGTCAGCGGAGTCATCGGCGGCAGACAGATCGTGGAGGTAGATGTTTTCGATGCCGTCGCGGTCGGAGATGTAGGCGAGGGTTTTGCCGTCGGGCGACCAGGTTGGGCCCTGCTTGTAGAACGTGTCGTGCGTGAGGGCGACGGGCTTGCCGCCGATGGGCATGATGTAGAGCTGGTTGAGGGCGACGAAGGCTACGTGTTTGCCGTCTGGCGAGAGCGCGGGGGCGTAGATGCCTTTGACAGGATGGGAGGCGGTGGAGTCGAAGTCGTAGTGCTTGTAGATGTATTTGGGGCGCGAGGTGGGGATGGCCGCAGTGAAGGCGATAGGGATCTCGGTTGCGGCGGTGATATCGGTGTTGAGGATTTTGCCGTCGGCGGTGTAGATGAGCTCGGTGTTGGAGAGCCAGACGGCGGGGAATGGGAAGGTGTCCACGGCTTTGCCGCTGTAGATCGTTTTGCTGCCGTCGGCGGTTGCGACCATGAGGGTTGCGTTGTTCATGAACATGCCGACGCCGCCGAAGAGCACGTAGGACAACTTGGTGCCGTCCGGGGAGAAGCTGGGGGCTTCTACGCGGCCTATCTCGGGCTTGATGGAGATGAGGGTGCGCTGCTTGCCAGTGGCGAGTTCGATGGATTCGATGGAGTGTCCGGAGATGCCGGTGCCAGTGACGAAGACGATGGAGCTGCCGTCGGGCGACCAGTTGGGGCCGTATTCGTCGTCGGGGGACGAGGTGATCTGTTTGAGTTTTCCGGTGGCGAGGGTGACGGTCCAGATGTCGTAGGAGCCTTTGAAGTCGCGGTCGGAGGAGAAGGCGATGGTGGCGCCGTCGGGGGAGATGCGGGGTTCGCGGTCGTCTCCGTGGCCGAAGGTGACTTGCTTGAGGGCGGTGCCGTCGGGATGCATGGTCCAGATGTGGAAGGTGCCACCGGAGTAGCTTTGCAGGGCGACGAGGCCGGCTTTGGCGGACCAGTCAGGATGCGATTCTTCTTCGACAGGGGTGGTGAGCTGATGGGCTGCGCCGCCGGCGAGGGGGAGCGAGTAGATCATGCCCTGGAAGTCGGCGAGGAGGTGCTTGTGGTCGGGAGAGAGAGTGACCTGGGTGTCCGTACACTGCGTGACGGTGATGGTCTTCTGCGGCGGGATGACGGCGGCTAATGCGGTGGCGGCGGAGAGCAGAACGGTGAGCGAGGTTGCAAACTTGGCCGTAGCCTGGATGGACATACATCATCTCCCTACGTTGGGTTCTACAGGGGAAAGCGGCACAACGCGGGATTCGCGTTGTGCCGCGTTGGGACGGGTTGGTTAGAAAGAGACGCGACCGATGAACTGGAGCGAACGGGCCTGGTATTCGAAGGGAGCACCGGAAGAGGCAGTAGCGCGACCATAAGCATTGGCGTTCGCTGCTCCAGAGGAGGTCAGCGGACCGCTGGTTGCTACTGTAGCGAAGTTGCCATAGTTGGAGTGATTGAAAAGGTTGAAGGCTTCGACCGCGACGATGGCATGCACGCGTCCGTAGACCTTGAACGATTCCTGTAGACGGGAGTCGACACGATTGTAGTCTGTGCCGCGGAAGGCGTCGCGCTGAATGACGTTATAGCCATACGCCGAGTCGAGCGAGATCTTTGAAAGCGGGGCGTAGACACAGGTGGACCCGGCAGGGCAGATGCCCGAGGCCGGGAAGGCGATGGGGGTGACACCGGCAGCGAAGGTACGCGTGCTGCCAGAGTAGCCGTTGACGGTCGCGCCCGAGGTGGTTGCAAACGCGAGGCCGGAGCCGAAGTGATAAAGGCCGGAGAGCGACAAGCCGTACTTCCACTTGTACTCGCCGTTGATGGTCAGGGTGTGGCGCTGATCGTCGGTCCCGTTTGCCCATTCCTGCTGAATGCCAGGCTTGAACGGTTTGTTGGGATAGGCGAATGCGCCGCCGGTGGAGTTCTTGGTGCGACCCCACGTGTAGGCGAGGGCTCCGGTGAAACCATGTACCGGGGCATGCTTCAAACCGACCTGCAGGGCGTCGGCGATGACACCGGCGCCCGGCTGGGTGGAGAAGTTGCGGACAGAACCACCGAAGAGCTGGTTGCAGACCTGTTTTGCCGGTGTGCCTGCTCCCGTGCCATTGCTTGGAGCAGCGCTGGATAGGTTGCCGCTGAGCGTATCGAGCAGGATGCCGCCGTTTCCGCAGACGCGCTCGCCATAGATAGTAGCGGACATCGCCGTGGCAGGGTTCAGGTTCTGCTCGGCATTGGCCGGGTTGACGAGGAGGTTGCCGCTTAGTGCGATGAAGTCGTCATAGACGCGCTGATGAACGATATCTGCCGTCATGGTTGTATGGAAAGGAAGCTCACGCGCCACGCCGAATGAGGCCTGTAACGCATACGGCGTCTTGGCCCCACGCAAGATGGGCTGAGGTGAGCTGACGTAGTTCTGCGGATTTGAGGCAGGAGTCTGGCCGGCGAACGGCGTGGGCAGCGCGAGGTTTGTGCCGCTTAGCGTTGCCTGGAGCGCTCTGGTCGTACTGCTGTAAAGCTCTTCGTCGATAACGGCGTTGGCTACCTGATCGGCGAAGTAGAGGCCCGCACCACCGCGGATGGAGGTCTTGCCATCTCCGCCCGGGTCGTAGGAGAAGCCGACGCGCGGCGCGAAGTTCGCGTTCGGATTGGTGTTGGGAGTGAGAAGTCCAGGCGTTGGAACATAGCTGGTGTTGTAGGCCCCGAGATCGTTGTCGTAACGGAGGCCGAGGTTCAAGGTCAGGCGAGAGAGAATCTTCCAATCATCCTGTGCCCAGGTGCCGATGATGTTACGTCCAACGCTGATGTTGTAGCTGCCATACGCCTGTGTATAGATTTCGCTGGTGTTGCAGTAGGCGTTGATGGCGGTATAGTTCCAGGTGGAGGGATCGAGGGTGCCGTTGGGGAAGAACGTGTTGTAAAGAGCCGCGGAAGCGGTTTGCGTGGAAGAGCAAGTTGTGAGGCCGCCGCGCAGGTACTGCGGGAAGGCTCCACCATGGAGGGTGTAAAGATACTCGCCACCGACACGGATGCTGTGCTTGCCCTTGAGCCAGAAGAGATCGTCGCGGTATTGCTGGGTGTATTGGTCGAAGATTTCGGGCTCGTTGTAAGGCTCGCCGACTGTGGCGGCAGGCAAGGTGAGCACGATGGAACCCGTGGCGAAGTAGGGAAGATTCTGGAATTGGAAGTAGTGAAAACCCGCGTGCAGGTCGTTGATGAGATGGTCGTTGATATTCCTGTTCCAATCGAAGACATACCCTGAGCTGGAGACGGAGGAAGAGTACGACTGGCTGGGATCGGCTCCGGCTACGAAACTGGTGTTCGAGGAGAAGGCATCGCCGCGCAGCATGAAGTGGTTCTTTTCGTTGGGCTGGAAGTCCAGGCGCCCAAGATATTCATTGTTCTTGAGAACCGTAGGGTGGGTATAAAGATTGCCTACCACAGCGGTGACGTAGGGATTGATGGTCGCCGTATTGGGCTGATGCTCGCCTTCGTAGGAGCCGAAGTACCAAAGCCTGTCGTGTTTGATCGCGCCGCCGAGAGTGCCACCATATTGCTGATCGGCGAAGTCCAGAACCTTCTTGGCGATCGGGTCTGCCGCGTTGAAGTAGGAGTTGCGGAAGTAGCCGAACGCTCCACCATGTAACTGGTTGGTACCGGTCTTGGACTGGACGTTGACGTAGATTCCAGCGGAGCGGCCGGAGGTGGCGTCGAAACGGTTTGTGATGATCTGGAACTGCGAGATGGCGTCCTGAGAGATGTGGGGCTGACCGAAGCTGGAGCCGACGGAGTCCTGCGAGTACTGAAGGCCGTCCAAAGTGATCTGGAACTTGCCGGTTTCCGCATCGCCGGCGTTGGTCGACTGGCCCGATGCGACGGGCGTGTTGCCAAAGGAGTTGGCCTTGATACCCGGTACGAGCGCGGAGAGTTCGACGTAGTTACGGCCATTGACTGGAACGTCCTGGACTTCTGAAGGCGTGACATTTCCAGCTACGGCGGAGGAGGTTGTATCGATTGCCATATCGTTGGTGGCTTCGACAACGACCGAGGTGGTGGCGCCGGCAACGGGTAGCGAGAAGTCGATTGTGGCGAGCTGACCGACGAGGAGCAGCACTTTCTTCTGGACAGTGGCGAACCCAGGTGCGTTAGCTGTAACCGTATAGTCTGCTGCGCCCAGGCTTGGAATAACATAGTCGCCCTGCGAGTTCGTGGTTGCATAGAACGAAGACCCGCCAGCCTGTTTAACCTCAACTTTTGCGCCGGGAATAGCGCCACCCTGCACATCTCTGACCACACCGCTCAGGCCTGTCTGTTGGGCGAACGCCGGGGCGCAGCAGGAGACAAACCCTGCGAGGAGGAGAAAAAGAGCAACTTTCACGGACATCTTCATTCGCAAACAACCTCACTAATAGCTGGTTTCAACAACAAGAACCGGGAGAGAAACAAGGGCCAAGCGGGAGTAACAGCGGTGCGATGAGACACACCTCCGCAGCCGCGCGAAGGACCGAACCTTCGTGCCGGAGGCAACGTTATCAATGCGGATAAAGCGACCGAAAAGCTCTAGGGGTCAGACGTTTGCGGAAGAAAGTTTCCCGCCAAGGAAGCAGCAGAGAGACAGCTGGAGCGTTGGGAAGGATCAAACGGAGCTTTTGTGTAATGAAGCCAAGACTAACCGCAAGGAGTGCGGCTGTCTAATCAAAAGTTTTTAGAGCGTGATAGAAATGTGATAAGTTCGTGACAATTACTATGACTTGAACGGTTCGCCGTTCGTCCACTTACACTTTTCCTCAAAACTTAACATCAGCTTCATTTGCACGGTCAGCCCGCAGCAGCGCACAGGTTTCATTTATCGAACCAGGAGCACTTCTTTGGACTTCAGAATCAGGCAATTGCAATGCTTTTTGACGCTCTCCGACCTTCTTAATTACAACAAGACGGCGCGCGTCCTTTACATGAGCCAGCCCACGATTACCTTCCAGATCAAGTCGCTGGAAGAGGCGTTTGGGGTGAAGCTGTTCATGCGCGACCGGCAGCAGGTCCGGCTGACCGATGCTGGAGTCGCGTTTCGCGAGTATGCCCAGACCATTATGGATACGGTGCACTCCGCGCACGATTGCCTGAGTGGACTGCATACGCGGCTGAGGCTGCGAGTGAGCTGCGGGCCTGTCGGGCAATTTGTGCTGCTGCCCGCGGTGCTACGATCGCTGGCGTCGCGGCATCCGGAGTTTGAACTTGAAGTGATTGAACTGACTACGGAGCAGCAGATCACACGACTGCCGGAAGGCAAGGTGGATGCCCTGCTGATGGTTAGCGCGCTGCCGGTGCCGGGACTGCGTTTCGATCCGATCTATGAGGATTCGCTGTTGGCTATGATCTCCGACCGCAGCGCACTGGCTAAGCAGAGCAGCATCTCGGTGGAGAGCCTGCGGGAGACGCCGATCATCGCTTCACGGATGAAGGACTGCCGGTTTCATCAGCCGTGGCTGCATGGATTGCTGGCGCCGTTTGGCATTACACCGCGGATTGTGGAGTCGCCGCAGTCATGCACGGTGCAGTTTGCGTATGCGGCTGCAGGTGAAGGTTTGGCAATCGCTACGAAGTCGATGGCTGCGTGCGTGTTTCCGAATGTGGTTGCCAGGCCGTTCCGCGAGGTGATGCCCTCGCTGCAACTGGGGCTAGCTTCGATGAGCGAGAACGACTCGAAGGCGTTGACGATCTTCCGCAAGATCGTGACCGAGTGTGCCACAGTTGCGTTTCCACAGAAGGCTACAGCGGCTTTGCCAAAAGCGAAGTCGATGCATCGCCCGGTTGTGCTCTTCCCCAACCATACGCAGGCCAGCTAACGCTGCCATGTGTACGTGACGGTTTGCCGAATCTGGGCGCCATCGTGCCGGGCTACAAACTGCTCGGTCTTCATGGCGGCGAAGGCATCGCTTAACCCTTTCATGTCTTTTCCAAAGAATGGCGGCTGCTGTCCGGCGTCCTGAACTGATGCGCCTACGGGTGGATTGGTAGCGGGTTGATGGATGCCATCGACGAGCGCCGTCCACTGAGCAAATGGACCACGGGCGGCGCTGTGGTCGAAGACGGCGACCATCAGGGCCGGTTGCAACTTCCCTGGGTTCGACTGCTTATGCAGAATGTCTATCAGCAGTGACGCATCATCCGATATCACACATAGGTGTCCGCTTACAGCAATCTGCAGGCTGTGTGCATCGCTCGTGGTGAAGTAGCTGACGCCAGTTGCGGTCTTCTGCTGCCACGCCAATCCGAGACCGCCGGCTGTCAGATTCTGCTGCACGGATTGCTGGATGGCCTCCTGCATCGTGTGCAGGTCCCAGTCTTGTCCGCTCCAGAGAACGACGGCCGAGGCAAACGGCGTCCATACGCTATCGGACTTGCTGTCAACACCGTTGCGGTCCAACGTCATCATCGCCTGCAAGGAAGCGTTGTGCAGTGCGGCCTTCAGTAGCAGAGCGCCTTCCTGAGCGGTCGCGACGGCTACCGCGGGCTCATCAATGCGTGTCTCAAGGTCAATGACATTGCCAGCTTGTGGCGTGCTCATGTCGGCGACAGGCGCAATTCGAGTGTCCTCGTATTCTGCTGCGTTTCGTGCGAGCACCTTCTCTTGCAACGCCGTTAGAGCATTCGCTTCCGTGGGCTTTGCGAGGACGCGGTAGATGACAGTGTGGTCCGGCACCAATGCGGTTAGCTTACCGAGATCGACATCAGACGATGCTTCTTGCGCGCTGCCGGTTGCGGGCAGCAGCACGCGCTCTTCCCTGATGCCGCTCGCGTCGCGATAGAGATCGGCGACTGCCGATTTATATTGCTTCATCTCCGTGATGTTCTGCTGAATCCAATAGGTGCGAAAGTGGGGCGTCTTCACAATCTCTTCCATATTGAGCACCATTCGCAGATCTCCCGCAGGGCTTGAAGTTGCGGCCTTCGCTTCCTTGTACCAGGCCTCGTTCGCGAGACTGTCGTCGGCCGTGCCCTCTTTCTTTGACATTAATTCGAGGGTCTGGGACATGATGTCCTCGTCCGTGCTGAGGATCAGCCAATCACCCTTTTCGGCGAACGCTACGGTCTGCTGAGGGCCAGTGCTGCCGGTATCTGAGTCGGCCGTTGATGCTGCATCATTCGCTGCTGGAGCGGCAGCGGATGAGTCAGAGTCCGTTGCGGAGTCGGCTTCGCTGGTCTTTACATAGAAGGTGACGCCCCCAGACTGGCGAGTCTCGAATTGCTTGCGGCGCTGTAGCAGGCGGCTTTGCTCCGCCATGGCAGGGGTCATGCGAGTGATGTAGACGATCTGCAGCTTGCCGATGTCATACCAGGCGAAGAAGCTTTGCGTTCCCGCCATCTCCTTGAGGAGAGCATCGTCTACGGGCAGGCCGGCGGCAGCGGCGAACTGCTTCTGCGCCTGCTGCAATCGCCCCAACAGGCGAGAGCGCGAGAAGACTGCGTAGTCATCACTCTTGAGCCATGTAGACTGCTCCTGCGAGGCGTCCCAGTCTTTGAGCAACGCGGCGAAGTCCGGAGACTCGATGGATAAGAGCGCGCCTTGTGGGACCCAGGTCGCGAGATCCACTTTGGGTGTAGCGGCATCGAATGCTGCCCAGACCACGCCTGCAACAAGGAGACATAAGGTTAAGATAGCGGCGAGCCTTGACCGGCGTTGACGGATCATCGCGACTCCTTTGCGGCCACCAGCCGCGGCCGCACCGCAACGCTCTGATCAAGCGGTGCATGGATCACCGGACGGCGAATGGCGTTTGCCTGCGTGCGTCGCACAACTGCCTGTCGCTGTGCTTGTTTTTGCCGCCACGCTGTGCGCTGCGGCGAGGGGCGCGCCAGCTTTATGGCAGCCTGCAGATATTGCATGGCGTTGGAGGTTTCGCCCATGCGCCAAGCTACGTCCGATGCGGCGACGAGTAATGCAGCACGGCTATCGGCCGCTTGCTCGAGTGGCACCTCGGTGGCGGCCTGTTGCGGTGAGTCAGCGTCTACCGTTGTCTCGCCTGAAGGTTCGGTATCAGTGGTAGAGGCTGGTAACTGCAATGTATCGAGGAGAGGTCTTATCGCAGCCATTGCCAGTGCGTCGTGACCTAGTTCAGCATCTGCATGGAAGATTCCAGTACGGATCGCCTCGACATCTACTCCGTTGGGCGTGATTGCCAATGCCTCACGCAGTAGAGATTCTTTCTGGGCTGTAGCGATCTTTACTGGTGTGTTGAACAAACCGGCTGCAGCCATGCGAATCTTCGCGGAGTAAGGTTGCTGCGCCTGCTCTATCGTGATCGTGTTTGCCGCGAGGAGATCGAGTTCCCTGCTGCCTAACGGCATGGTTGATGCACCGCGAAGATCGAGGGTGGCGCGAGTACGCAACTCATAATCGATGAGTGGCGATGCAGCGAGTGTTGCCAATGACGCATGCGCTGTGGCCACATCCTGCGAGGCCTTCAGTTGCGCCTCAGCCAAGCGCACAGCGTAGACACCGTCCCAGGGCTGGCCGGCGGCCAGCGGAGTGAGAAAGGTGATCGCCTCGGCCGGATGGCCAGCCTTCTCGAGCAATGCGGCGGCAAGATCGTAGTTTGCGTAGCGTCCCGTATCGGAAGCCAGCAACGTCATGCGACGCAGGAGGTCGAGCGCGCCTGGCATGTCGCCGGTGTTCAGGCGTGCGTCCGCCAGCGCAAGATAGTCCGTTGAGGTGAGTTCATGACGCAGCATGGCACGGGTGAAGAGAAATTCCAGGATGAGACGTGCATCCGTACGATCATCGGCGAGTGCCAGCAGGCCCGCAGCTTGGCGGAGTGAGTCAGTGCCCGGCTGAGTGGTATCCGGAAGAGCATCGTAGGTTTCGAGGAGGGTCCTAAGGCTTCCATCTCGTGCGGCCAGCATCACGCGGGCGATGGAGAGATCGGAATGTTGCTGCCTTGCGGAGGGAATCTGGGCGAGCATTGCCTTTGCGCTTGCATCATCCTTAAGCTGCACATAGAGCACGACGAGGGCAGCCTGAATGTCCGATACCTTTTCGGTCACTCCTGTATCGTCGGCCGGGGTGGCCGACGCAGAACGAGCGAGTTCGAGACGTTTGAGTTCAAAGCTCACGCGAACTGTTTGGGGCAGCCAGGAGGAATACTTTAGATCGGTGAGTATTTGGTATTGCTTCTTTGAGACGGCACTCAGTTCCAACACCCATGCGAGACCATCGGTAGAGTTTGGTGCGGCTTCGAACGCGGCGTGGAGCAGTTCGTTGCTGCGATAGTTTCCATTCTTTACGAGGTATGCCTTCAACAGGCTGGTGAGAGACGCTCGCAACTGTGGGAGGGCTCCGTACTCTCTTGCGTGACGTGCGATGAGCTCCGTTGTTGTAAAGAAGTCGTCGGGTACCATCTGCTTGTCCATTGCCTTGTGGAGCAGGGTGAGAGCCGATTGCCATTCTGCGATCGCTTCATCGTGGCGGCCGGCCTTCCATAACAGAACTGCCATAGCATCGTGCAGATTTGCGGCTTCGGGCTGCAACTCCAGCGCATGACGATACTCTGCAAGCGCGGCATCAATTTTTCCTGCATCCGCGTAGGTGCGGGCAAGGTTTGCGTAGTTTGTGAAGCCGGCACCGTTCTCCAACTCAGAGGCGGCGAAGTCTTCCGGATCGCCTGGGCCACCGCTCAAACGGAAGACCGCGTAGCGCATGCCGTAGTAAAACCAGAGGTCGCCGGCGAGCGTCTTCGAACGATCGAGAGGATGGGTGAGGCGATCCCCGATCGTGGAATCGCCGAGCGATGTCTGGAAAGCGTTATTGGTATTGGCGCCTGTATCGCCGAAGTATAGGCCGGTGAGCGCGCGGTATGAAGAGTTCCATACCGGCTGCATTGCGCTGCCGCGTGCAGCGAGAGCTTGCAGCGTTACAGGTTCTTCGGCATAGGCGAGCGCATAGTTGGTGGCGGCATCGCCGATGTCGCTGTTCTGCCCAGCGAGCCTGAAGAGAGCGGGCTTGTCGTGTTTAAGCAATAAAGCGAAGTACCGCTCCCGGCTGGTTGGGTCCATCGGAAAACCGAGCATCGATGCAGTCACACGCAGTTCGGCGGACTCATCTCCGGCATCGCGATAGGCTGACGCCGCCTGTTGTTTCACGAATTCATTTCCTATCGCTGGAGATAATAGCGCGGCGTAAGACTCCAGTGTATGCGCCAGATCGAGGAACATCATGCGGCTGCGCTGTAGCTCGATGTACGGCTTGAACTGTTGACGGGCTTGACCGGTTTCCTGCAGGAGCGCATCGTGCCGCAGCGTAGCCTCAAGATCCTTTAGCCCCGCAAAGTCCGCTATCTGGATGAGGTCTGCGTGAGGATGAGCCTTCGATACCAACGCGGCAAACTGCGATTTCTCTTCAGGCGTGTCGTAGGTTGCAACTGCTTTGGCCATAGCCTGCAAAGCCTGGTTGTAGTTTCTACGCGCTGTGTCTGTACGCTGTTCGGCAAGCTTCTGCCGCCACGCTGCATCGCTCACACTTGCGATCCCATGCTTCTGTACTTGCTCCGCGAGGATGCTGGGTGAGTTTGTCGAGACGTTGGCCGCACTCAGCGACTTGTCGAGCGCCTGCCATCCTGCATCGGTCTGTCGCAGCCGCGCCATGACCTGCATGTAGGTTGCAGCGCCATCGGCGTTGTCGATCAACAGGTTATCGCCTGCAAGCTTGATTCCCTGCTCCGCGAAGCTTCTGCTTTCGGGAAGCATATTCCAACTATTTAGTTGATCTGCAATTCTGAACTCATCCAAAGCAGCGGGCGTGAGGCTCGTGATCCAGGCCTTTTGCAAGGCGATGATTGCGTCCTGCTTGCGGCCTTGCTGCGCGCGGACTTCGGCCTCGGCGACCATCCATTGGGCATCTTTATAGCTGAGGACGTAAAGTCGCTCGTAGTCAGCGCAGGCTTCGTCGAGACGGTTGAGCCGGAGTTCGAGATCGGCCTTTGCCGCAAACCATTCCTGCTTATCCGGGCGGATGCCGACGGCACGATTCCATGCGTCAATTGCCTCAGGGTAGTCTTCGAAGACTGTGCGCATCTGGGCCAGCATCGCGGCGAAGCGTGAGTCTTTGGGTGACTGCGCTAGGGTGCGCTGCACGAAGCCCACGAGACGGTCCTTTTGCTGCCAGCGCAAGGCATAGAGGCTGGCCTCTTGCGTGAGGCTTGCATCCTCGGGGTATGCGCTCAACATCGCGATGTACTGATCGACGGCACCGGCGTAATCTTTCATTCGCGTGAGAGCCGGGATGAGACCGCGACGGAGTAGCAACGTTGTCTGCTTCTTTGAATCTGCGGTCATGCCCGCGGTCTTGATCGCCGCGAGCTTGCCGGTATAGAAGTCTCTCAGGCCGGCGTCATCGCTAGCTCGCGCGTAGCTGTCCGCGACGATAGTTATACTCTGCGGATCAAATGGAGCGGCATCCAAGAGCGGCGCGATGATCTGGCGTGCCTGTGCGTACTCGCCGGCGTCATTCGCTTTGCTCGTGGCTTCGAGTGTGAATTGACGGCTGAGATCAGAACGCGCAACTTTACTCGCATCCGTTAACACGGTGACGGCTTGATTATGCGATCCTGTGCGCCAGTAGAAGTCCACTGTGGCGCGGACCACGCCGAGCAGCCTAGGGTTGGCAGCATAAACCGCTGTCATTACACGCGTGGCGTCCGCTGTGTCTTTTCTCTGCTCTTCACTAGCTGCCAATGCATACTGCAACTCAATCTTCTGCGCGGGATCGACGGCGAGTGTTTCTTCTTTGGCGAGAGCTCTTTCATAGATCGCCTCGAAACTATGCGTGTGTGCGCGCTCTGCGATTGCGGCTACATCATCCAGTGTTGCTGCGCGGGCCAGCTCGGCTTGCAGCAATGGACCAATCGCCGCGTCGTTGCCCTGCGCGTGCAGAATGTCTTCACGCAGCACCATCGCGGCCTCGGTGTTTCCGGCGGTCTCCACAGCCTCGTCTATCGGTTTGGCAAATTGCTTCCGGGGAGCCAGGGCAATCAGGCGATATCGCGCATCGGTGTTGTTCTCTAGAGCGGCTGCGGCATACTCGTGCGCGGCACAGGTGTTGTCGCGCTTACCCTCGCAGATGGCGCCCGCCTCATAACCGAAGAGTGTGGGATCGCTGAACTTCAATCGTGCGGTATGAATCTCCTCGAGTGCCCTATCGAACTCGAAGTAGTCCCAGGAAACAGTGGCTGCTTGTAGATAGCCATCCTTCGATCCGGGGTTCACCGCTGCCATTTGTTGCCAGTAAGGTGCTGCAGCGGCAAGGTCTTCATGCCCGGGTGATCCTACGGCACCGGCATCTGCATAGATATCGCCGATGGTTGCGAGACGGTCGAGATCATCGGGGTTCGCTGCTAGCAGATTCTTTTCTATGGCAATGGCTTTCGCGGTTTGCGTGCTGTCGTAGTAGGCAAGCGAACGGAAGATGCCGACCGCGCTGGCACCTATCTCCGCGTCCGCAGGATACATGGCGGCTATTGTGCCAAACGGAGCAGCACTCTCTTCAAAGTGGCTGCGCCACATCTGCACTTCAGCCAGTTCGCGTCCTGCCGCCGGATTTTTAGTTGCATCAGTGCCTTGCAACTGCTGCAACTCCGCAGCCAACTCACCAGACTTGCTTAGAGTCTCAAAGAAGGCCATTTGCAGATCTTCCGCCTCCCACCAGTGCAGACGCAACAGCGCCAGCCGAGCTGCATCGTCACGCGTCGGCTTTATTTGGTAGGCCTCCAGCAGGTTGCGAATGAAAACCAAGTCATGAGGGAACCGCTGTGCCGCGTAGAGATTTAGCTGCAGTGACATCTGTGCGCCGCCGCCGGAGGCATTGCGGAAGTAGTTCTCAAGATCTGTACCTTCGAACGTCTTCGTAACCTGTCGCGTGAGGTCGGCATAGGCCTCATTTTGTTTCTCTCGCAGATAGAAGCGAGCCAGCTTGTCATACCAGCTCTTATCGGAGAAGTGCGCGATCGCGGCCTTGTATACCTCCTCTTGCTGTGCGCCCAGCTTGTTCTGCGCGAGAAACCGCGCAAGTCGCTCGTACAAAAGTGGGTCATTAGGATTGCGGTCCAACTCTCTTCGTAGAACGGAAAGTGCAGCCTGCATCTGCCCGGTCATCATAAGCCTGTTGAGGTAACGCTCCAGCACCTCGCTATATTCAGTTGTACCTTCTTGCTGTGGCCCGCTAGGGGCCGGCGTGATCTCAAAGGCGGCGCTGCTCGCGACATCTGCGACTAAGTTAGACGGCTCATCCCTACCTGACGCATCCGCGTTCACGTTCGGCATTGGCGAGACGGTTACCGCAGCGGCAGCCGTCAGAGGCATGCCTTTTGTCCTGGCACCGAGCTCCATAAGCAGACGATCGTAGACGGCAAGCTCGTCCTTCGAATCATTCTGGCGTGCGTACGCATCGGCAATCTGTAGAGAGACGGGCACGCGCTCTTTGCCATTTGGAAAC
>Ga0302316_10001980_pt1 | contig 15391 bp, 12 predicted proteins | sample III_Palsa_N3_2_FD_200456 | JGI IMG/M metagenome (GOLD analysis project Ga0302316, IMG submission 200456) | Peat permafrost microbial communities from Stordalen Mire near Abisko, Sweden - III_Palsa_N3_2 | ecosystem: Environmental > Terrestrial > Soil > Palsa > Peat permafrost | place: Sweden...
AGAACAGTGAGGCTTCGGTCGAGATGACGGAGATTTTGGTGTGCGGCAAAGGGATGGTGCTACACTTGGCGCACTTCGGCCTCAAGGGAACACCAGGCATACCATGCTCTTCAAAGCGCGCAGCGCGGCGGTCTACGGGATCGACGCTCACATCATCGACGTAGAGGTTGACTTCTCCGGGATCAAGACGGTGGAGGAGAGCTTCAGTACGGTGGGGTTGCCGGATGCCGCGGTGCGGGAGAGCCGGGACCGGGTACGGTCGGCGATCAAGAACTCAGGGTTCGATCTGCCGCCGACGCGGATTACGATCAACCTGGCGCCGGCGGACATCAAGAAAGAAGGCTCGGGGTTCGATCTGCCGATTGCTGTCGGGATTCTTGGCGCGTATGGCGGGTTGGCGATCAAGGACATCTCGGACTTTGTGCTGGTGGGCGAGCTGGGTCTGGATGGATCGCTGCGGGCGGTGCAGGGGATGCTGCCGATTGCGATTGCGGCGCGGGCGGCGGGGATCCATAACCTGGTGATTCCGGCGGCGAATGCGCGCGAAGCGGCGGTGGTCGAGGGCGTGAATGTTTATCCGGTGAAGAGCTTGCTTGAGGTCCGGGAGCTGCTGAACTCGGCGGCCAATGGGATGATCTTTGCCGCGCCGCTGGTGGTGGACACGAAGGCGCTGCTGAGCGATGCGGCGGAGTATCACGCGGACTTTCGCGATGTGCGCGGGCAGCATGTGGCCAAGCGGGCGCTGGAGGTTGCGGCGGCGGGTGGACATAACATTTTGATGATTGGGCCACCGGGGTCGGGGAAGACGATGCTGGCGAAGAGGCTGCCGTCTATATTGACGCCGCTGCGGTTTGAAGAGGCGCTGGAGACGACGAAGATCCACTCGGTGGCAGGTGTGTTGAATAAGGATGAGGGGTTGGTGACGCAGCGTCCGTTCCGGTCGCCGCACCATACGATCTCGGATGCGGGGTTGATTGGGGGAGGGATGATTCCGCGGCCGGGTGAGGTGTCTCTGGCGCACAATGGGCTGCTGTTTCTGGATGAGCTGCCGGAGTTTCCGCGGAATGTGCTGGAGGTATTGCGGCAGCCGCTGGAGGACGGGATGGTGACGATCTCGCGGGCGGCGATGAGCTTGAGCTTTCCGGCGCGGTTTATGCTGGCGGCGGCGATGAACCCTTGTCCGTGCGGGTACTTCAACGATAAGAGCCGGGATTGCCAATGCACGCCGCCGATGATTCAGCGGTATGTGTCGAAGGTGAGCGGGCCGCTGCTGGACCGGATCGATATCCATATAGAGGTGCCGGCGGTGCAGTATAAGGAGCTGCGCAGCGGGGCGTCGGCGGAGGGGTCGGCGGAGATACGGGTGCGGGTGCTGGCTGCGCGGGAGCGGCAACATGCGCGGTTTCTGGAGGCGGGCCCGGCGGCGAAGGCGGTTGGTGGAGCCCGGAAGGGGCCGAGCCGGGCGGTGTTTGCGAATGCGCAGATGACGACGCAGCAGATCCGGGTGCACTGCGAGCTGGCCAGCGACGCGGAGCGGTTGCTGGAGCGGGCGATGCAGCAGCAGGGGTTGAGCGCGCGGGCGCATGACCGGATTCTGAAGGTGGCGCGGACGATTGCGGACCTGGATGCGGCGAACCAGATCGCAGTGAAGCATATCGCGGAGGCGATCCAGTACCGGACGCTGGACCGGAGTTATTGGGCGTAAGTTGCTGATGGGAGATGGTTTGGGTGGGAGGAATACTGTTTTTGGAAGGAGCTGGGCAGGCAGTCCTAAAAAAAGGATTGACCTGCGGCTTTGCAAGCGATATGGTGCAGAGTGTCCCGTGTTTTCTGATAGGCGTAGGTTCAGGCGCGGTATGGAAGGTTTCTGGGCGGCATTGCCCGCCACCAACCACTCAACAATATCCGCACTATTTTCATTGCAAAAGCAGATGCGACCGGAAGGCATCGGGCTGCGTCTAATTAGTAACGGTTTGCCCGTCAACTCTGGGGGCGAACATCCCAATCAGGCATTTCGATCAGGGCGCAGTAGTATGGACGCCCGTGCCGCAAGTTTGCAAGTTTGAAGGAGACAACTACTATGCGCTCAGACCTCATTTTTGGAGCACTCACGCACGTGAATAACCGCTATAAGCTGTGTCAACTGGCGTCCAAGGCAACGCGCAAGTTGCACAAGCCGAACACCCGGCTACAGGACACGACCAATGAAGTCCTGGATCGCTTCAAGGACACCATTCCGATGAATGTGTCGAGCGAACTGGATGAAACTTTGGTGGCGACAGGCCGCGCAGCCTAATAGGGCGCGGCAGTCGCACTTTTTCAACAGAGATTCTGATACTCTCTGAGCAAGTCCCCGCAAGACCAGTAATCGCACTACCTGCAATCGACCGGATTTTTAGTTTGTCCGTCAGGCCCCTCGTAACCCATCGCTGCAATGCCGCTTGCCTTCATCCTCTGACTGGCGAGCTTTCCCCTAAAAACTTTCCCTCTCAAGCAGTACCCTTCAACCCCCCTTCCGCACTATCCAAGACACCCCTATGACTGAACAAATACAAGAATTCATGACCATCTCCGAGTTGAAAGAAAAGAGCATTGCCGAACTGGGCAAGCTCGCCCGCGGGCTTGAGATCCCCGGGACCAGCGGTCTGCGCAAGCAGGATCTGATCTTCAAGATATTGCAGGCGCAGAGCGAAAAAGAAGGGCACATCTTTGCCGAAGGCGTGCTCGAAATTTTGCCTGACGGCTATGGCTTTCTGCGCTCGCCGGACTACAACTACCTGCCAGGGCCGGACGACATCTATGTTTCACCGAGCCAGATCCGCAAGTTCGATCTGAAGACCGGCGACACGATCAGCGGCAACGTGCGCAGCCCGCACGAGGGCGAGAAGTACTTTGCGCTGGTGAAGATCGAGGCGATTAATTTTGAGTCGCCGGAAGAGACGCGCAACAAGATTCTGTTCGACAACCTGACGCCGCTGTATCCGCAGGAGCGGATCAAGATGGAGACGGTGCGCGAGGGTATTGCGGGGCGCGTGATGGACCTGCTTTGCCCGATCGGCAAGGGGCAGCGCGGCTTGATTGTAGCGCCGCCTCGGACCGGGAAGACGGTGTTGATGCAGTCGATTGCGAACTCGATTACGGCGAACCATCCGGAGATCGTGCTGATCGTGTTGCTGATCGACGAGCGGCCGGAAGAGGTTACGGACATGCAGCGGTCGGTGAAGGGCGAGGTGATCTCGTCGACCTTCGATGAGCCCGCGGCGCGGCATGTTCAGGTTGCCGAGATGGTGATCGAGAAGGCGAAGCGGCTGGTGGAGCATAAGCGCGATGTGGTGATCCTGCTGGATTCGATTACGCGACTGGCGCGGGCTTACAACACGATCGTGCCGCCTTCGGGCAAGGTGCTCTCGGGCGGTGTGGACTCGAATGCGTTGCAGCGTCCGAAGCGGTTCTTTGGCGCGGCGCGCAATATTGAAGAGGGCGGTTCGCTGACGATCATTGCCAGCGCGTTGATCGATACGGGTTCACGCATGGATGAAGTGATCTTTGAAGAGTTCAAGGGCACGGGCAACATGGAAGTGATCCTGGACCGCAAGCTGGTCGACAAGCGCGTGTTCCCGGCGATCGACATTCAGCGCTCGGGTACGCGTAAGGAAGAGCTGCTGATTCCGAAGGACGACCTGCAGCGGACGTGGATTCTGCGCAAGGTGCTGAATCCGCTGTCGCCGGTTGAAGCTATGGAGTTGCTGAGCGATAAGCTGGGCAAGACGCGGAATAACCAGGAGTTTTTGCATAATATGTCGTCGTTGTAAGTGTGAATGTTTTGCAGTTGAAGAGGCGCGGCCAATGGCCGCGCCTCTTTGTTTTGCGTCAGGTTAGTTACTTGTCAGTAGCCGTTGGCGAGCAGGTATTCGGGGGTCAGCCATTCTTCTTTGCCTACTTCGGCGGGGGTGATGGTGGCGTCGATGATCGGAGCTGTTGGGGTGACTGGGAACTCGAAGGCGGTACGCTGGGCGGCGTATTTGGAGAGGACGTCGGCTTCGAGGTTGACCGGGGAGCCTGCCATAAGGCTGTGGAGGTTGGTGGCTTTGTAGGTGTGGGGGATAATGGCGATCTCGATGTGCAGGCCGTCTACTTTTGCGACGGTGAGCGAGATGCCGTCTACGGTGATGGAGCCCTGGGAGACGATGTTGGGGGCCATGGATTCGGGGACCTCGACGGTCATGCGCCAGTCGGTGCTGTCGAGGTCGGAGTGCAGCGGGATGAGCGAGACGAGCGTGCCGGTGGCGTCGACGTGGCCCTGGACGACGTGACCGCCGAGGGGCGAGCCGGAGGGTGTGGGGAGCTCGAGGTTGACCAGTGCGCCGGGTTCGAGGGCGGAGAGCGTGGTGCGCTGGATGGTCTCGGCGGCGAGGTCGGCGGCGAAGCGGCCGGGGAGCGGGTCGTCGTCCTTGTGCATGTCGACGGCGGTGAGGCAGACTCCGTTGACGGCGATGCTGTCGCCGATCTTCCAGCGGCCAGAGAGCTCGGGCGCGGAGACGATGAGGCGCGTGGCCCCCGCGGTGGGCTTGAGCCTGAGGACGGTGCCGACGGATTCGATGAGGCCGGTGAACATAAGTTGAGGATAGCAAGTTGGCGGGTTAGCGAGTTAGTGGGTGTCGTGCCAGGGGTCGTGGAGGTAGCCGGTGATGCGGATGTCTTCCAGGGTGGAGTTCGGGCTGTGAGGGATCTCGGTGCGGGTCAGCGAGGAGAGAGATTCCTGGAGCTTGTAAGGTGAGACCAGACCTGCGGCAAAGGGAATGGAGTCGAGGCCTAGCTCGAATTCGCTGATGTATAGAACTACTTGATCGACTAAGCCGGCTTGTAGGAAGGCGCCGTTCAGAGCCGAACCGCACTCCAGCAAGACGCTGCGGATGTTGCGGCGATGCAGTTCGGCGAGAGCGGCGTGAAGATCGAGATGGCCTGGTGAGTCTTCTGGAAGCTGGACGACCTCTGCTCCCATTTGGGTGAAGAGTGCTGCGGTTTCCAGCGAGGCGCGCTGGGAGGTTAGCAGAAGCAGGTCGCTGGCGCTGGAGTCGGCGATGGATGCGTCAAGCGGTGTGCGCAAGGAGCTGTCAAAGATCACTCGCAGCAGCGGGCGGCGGCGGGGGAGGCCGGTGCGGTCGGTGAGCGATGGATTGTCGGCGAGGACGGTGCCGATGCCGGTGAGGATGGCATCGGAGTTGTGGCGTAGCTGTTGAACGTCGGCTCGTGCGGCGGGGCCGGTGAGCCATAGGGGTTCGCGGACGGTGCGGCTGCCGGCTGGCGGGGCGAGCATTCCGTCGAGGGAGAGCGCGGCCTTGAGGGTGACGAAGGGGCGGTTGTGCTGGATGCTGAAGGCGAAGGCGTCGTTGAGTTGGCGGGCTTGCTGGGCGAGTGGTGACGAGGGATCGGCTATGACGACTTCGATGTTGGCGGCGCGGAGTTTGGCGATGCCTGCGCTGGAGACCAGCGGGTTGGGGTCTACGGTGGCGACGACGCAGCGGGTGATGCCGGCGGCGATGAGGGCGTCTGCGCAGGGACCGGTGCGTCCGTGGTGAGCGCAGGGTTCTAGCGTGACGTAGGCGGTGGAGTTTTGTGTGCTGTGGCCGAGAGTTGCGGCTTGCTTGAGGGCGGCGATCTCGGCGTGGTCGAAGGCGTCGTAGAGGTGTGCGCCTTCGCCGAGGATGATGTTGTTACGGCTAAGGACGCAGCCGACGGTGGGGTTGGGTGAGGCGAGCGCGGACGCCTCGCGGGCGAGATCTAGCGCACGCGATAGGAGACGGTCGTCATCTGGCGGCAGGAGACACATGCAGTCTCAGGATAGCTGCTGGCGGTTTGGAAGCGCGCAAATTGGTTGGGCGCGGGCGCGTAGGCGGTCGAATTCGCGGCCTGTAGCGCGAGCGGGATCTCGGCGGTTTGGACCGGCGCGGGATGGCTGAACGAGAAGACCAGGGCGTAGAACATGGCGATCAGGTGATGCATGGTCCGTCCTCCTTGCTGTCGATTACGAGAGATTGAGCAGCAGCAACATAGCGATCATGCCGCGATTTGGGACAGTAGGTAATAGCACGATGGTGGATTTTGGGGGACTTCCGTGGGACGGTATGGCGGGTTTGGGGAAGGCAAGAGCGTCCCTGAAGAGGGTTGAGGTTTGAGGAAGAGCGGACAACGGCAAGAACAGAAACTAATACAGGGGTCCTTCCCCATTCGGCTTCGCTCAGGGTCAGGATGACGAGAGTTGGGGGAGTGCTGGCTGTTGCAAGGACAATCAACGGCAAGAGCGGGTCTTATTCAGCTCAGAGCTATGAGCTTAGAGGAAGAACGAGCCACGGCAATAGGGTCAGTCGAGGAGGGAGTCGACGAAGGTGGCGGGGTCGAAGGGGAGGAGGTCTTCCATCTTTTCGCCGACCCCGACGTAGAGGACCGGGAGGCCTAGCTCGCGGGCGATGGCGACGACGATGCCGCCTTTGGCGGTGCCGTCGAGCTTGGTGAGGACGATGCCGGTGACGTGGGCGGCCTCAGTGAAGAGACGGGCTTGTTGGAGGCCATTTTGGCCGGTGGTTGCGTCCATGACGAGGAGGGTCTGGTGGGGGGCGGCTGGTTGGCCTGCGGTAGCTGGGATGAGTTTTTCGGCGGTGCGGCGCATCTTGTCGAGCTCTTTCATGAGATCGGACTTGGTGTGGAGGCGGCCGGCGGTGTCGACGATGAGGATGTCCGTGGCGCGCGCCTTGGCGGCAGTGAGGGCGTCGTAGAGGGCTGCGCTGGGGTCGCCTCCCTGGCGGGTCTTGATGAGGGCGACGTCCGAGCGCTGGGCCCAGACTTCAAGCTGCTCGATGGCGGCGGCGCGGAAGGTGTCGGCGGCGCAGAGCAGGACGGTGCGGTGCTGCCGGCGGAAGTAGGCGGCGAGCTTGCCGGTGGTGGTGGTCTTGCCGGTGCCGTTGACGCCGACCATCATGATGACCTCGGGCGGGCTGGCGGGGTGAAGGACAGGGCGCTGGACGTCTTCGAGGATGCGGCGGAGCTCGGTTTTGAGGAGGGATTTGAGTTCGGCGCCGTCGCTGATGCCTTGGCGGAGGGCGATCTCGCGGAGGTGGGTGATGACTTCGGCGGTGGTGAGGGCGCCGATGTCGGCTTTGAGGAGGGAGAGTTCGAGGTCGTCGAGGGAGGCATCGTCGACCTCGCGGGTGAGGGCGACGACGTTGGAGATGGACTGGGAGAAGGAGTCGCGGGTGCGGGTGACCGCCTGCTTCATGCGGTCGAGGAAGCTGCGGGGCGTTGGCTCCGGCGCGGATATTTGGGGTTCTTTATTCTGCTTGCCGAAGATTGAAAAGGCCATTGGTTTTAGTTTAGCGGAGTAGCGGCGTATGCTGGGGAAACGGGAGGATTGCCATGGGAACTGCGACTCTTGTGCCGCTCGATGTTTATTTGAAGACCAGTTACCGGCCTGACTGCGATTACGTGGATGGTGAGGTACTGGAGAGAAATATGGGCGAGACGCCGCACGCACGATTGCAGAAATTCTTACTCCTTTTGTTTGCACGGCATGAGGACGAGTGGGGGGTTGAAGCGCTTCCTGAGCAGCGGGTACAGGTGGGCCCGACGCGATTTCGCATCCCGGATTTGATGCTCGCAGCGTTGCCGAACCTGGATGATCGCATTGTGAGAAGGCCTCCGTTGCTGTGTGTGGAGATTCTTTCGAGCGAAGACCGGATGAGCAAGATCCAGGAGCGAGTGGACGATTATGCAAGGATGGGCGTGCGAGTAATATGGGTGATCGATCCGTGGCGCGGGACTGCATTTGCCGCTGGCGGCGATGGAAAGCTCCAGCCTGTGACGGAGACGTTGCTTGTACCCGGTACGCCGATCCAGGTGATGGTTGCGGAGATATTTCTGGAGCTGGAACGGTTGGAGCTTCGAGCGAAGGAGTAATTTGTTTCGCCGATGAGGGCGAGAGTAGGGTCGAGGATGGTGTCCTCGACGGCTATAGAGTTCAGTAGGAGATGCGGTACTCGTTGCCGGGTTCGAGGTGGACGGTGACGGAGCCGAGGGGTGTTTTGCCGTCGTCGTCGAAGAGGTCGAGGGTGCCGTCGAAGGGCTTGCCGGCGGGTAGTGTGAAGCGCTGGCGGTCGGGGCCTAGCGCGCCGTCAGCGGGGTAAACGCCGCCGTTGCCGAGGTGATAGCCCTTGAGGGCGACGAGCAGGGGAAGCTTCTGCACCCACGTTGCGTAGATGCTGTTCTTGTCAGTGGCGGCGTTCTCGCTGGCACCGTAGAGGATGCCGAGCAGCTTCGAACCCTGGCTGACGAAGTTGACGGAGAAGATGAACTTGTCGGGGCGGCCTTGGGCGTCGACCATGTGCTGCTCTTTGGCGAAGGTGCGGGCATCGTTGGAGAGCGAGAACCATAGGTGCTCGGAGTCGCGGCCGGTGAAGCCGCCTACGTCGCTCTTATGGTAGAGCGCGAGGAGGTACCAGTCTTTGCCGCCGACGGTGAACTTGCGGAGGTCGTTGGAGGCGAGGATGGTGTCGTGAAGCGCGATGCCGCCGACCTTGAGATGCCATGGGTCCTTGCCTTCGGCCCAGTAGATGTCGTTCTTGTCGTGTATCCACTCGTGGAAGATGAAGTGAGTGGTGTTACCGTCGCGGAAGAGGACGTTAGCGCCGTTGAAGTGATCCGTATCGTAGTCGGGATAGTCGAGGGGAAGGTTATCGGAGTGTTTGGCTTCGTAGGGAATGGTGTCGCCATCGAAGTGGTCGCCGTCTTTTGACTCGAAGACAACGGGCTTTTCAGAGGGCTTGTCGGAGGGCGGATTGCTGCTGCCCTCGGAGGTGCCGAGGAGCTCGTAGGTGCCGTCGAGGAGCTTTTGGGCGCTTGCGTTGGAGACGTGCTTGAATTCGCCGTGGGAGACGACCATCTTGCGATCGGTGAACGTGAGGAAGCGGTCGGTCGTCTTGCCTTCGTAGAGGCAATCGTTGCCGTGGTCTGTGCCGTCCCATGCGGAGTAGAAGACGCGCCAGCCCCAGGGTTCCTCGACGGAGCTGGCGGCGTAGATGTTGCGGTTGTGGCCGGGTTTGGGGGCGAAGAGCGGGTACTGGAGGTCGGCGACCCAGTGGAGGGTGTCGGCTTGCCAGAGGGCGGGGCGGAAGTCGGCGGCGCCGAGGCCGTCAAGGAGGACGGTGCCTTTGGGGAAGAGGTCGCTGCCGGGAGTGAGGGAGGGGTGGTCGAGTTTTTCGATCTTGAGGGTGTGCTGGGCAGGGAGCGGCACGGCGAAGAGGAGTGCGGCGAGGAGGAAGGCTTTCACGGAGGCAGGATACTAGGGCGGATGGAGAGTTCGCCAGTGGTTTTGGGAATTATTTTTGGATTGGAATAGATGGGGGGTGCGAGCTAAGAAGCAGGTTCCTCACTGCGCTCGGAATGGAAACGCAAAGACAAGAAAAAAGCAACGGCAAAGACAAGGGCAACCGCAAAGGCAACGGCTAGAGGCCGGGGTCGGAGTCGCCTTCGGGGTCCCAGGGTTCGCCGCCCCACATGTCGGAGCCGCCGGGGCCAACCTGCTGGAGGAGGCTGGTGATGATGGGGTCGGGGAAGCGGCGGTTGTAGACGGAGGCCCAGGCGATCTCCCAGGGTTCGACGGTGCTGGGCGCGGCCTGGTTGGCCTTGGTGGCGCTGCGGTAGGGGCCGGGGCTGACGATGCCGAGGGCGACGGTGTGGATGAGGAGATGGATGGCTCCGTTGTCGTAGCCGTAGAGGGGGATGCCGTTGATCTCGCCGAATTCGGCAATCTGGACGAGGTCGGCGGCGCTGCGGAGGTTGTTCTTGAAGGCGTCGCGGCCACGGGTGTCGTAGTGCAACATGCCACGGTCGTTGATCTCTCCGATGGCGGAGTGGTATTCGCCGACGGCCCAGTGGAAGAGGCTGTCGTCGTTGGCGGCGATGCCGACTGCTGCGGCTGCCATGGCGGTGCCGAGGCCCTTGTTGTTCTTGATGTAGCAGGTGCGGTTGGTGCATTCGAAGTGCTGCCAGTGGTCGCGTTCGATGCGGGTGACGTCTTCGAACCAGGCGAGGATGAGTTCGGTGTCGGCGGGTGAGGCCGCGTTGGCGTTGCGGACCTTGAGCCAGGCGATGGCGATCGAGTGCAGGGCGGTGTTCTGCTCCAGCCACGCCATGGGGCTGGCCATGTAACCGGTCATGGCGTGGGCGTATGCGGCGGAGGCGGTGAGGTTGACGGCGCACTGCGCAGCGGCGCGGGAGCCGGTAGCTCGGTAGGTGTCGGCGGCCTTGACGACGCGGGCGGTGAGTTCGAGGAGAGCATCGGTGGACTGGGAGTAAACGGCGGCTTTGACGTCTTCGGAGAGATGTTTGTTGCCGCTGTCGAGGGCGCCCGTGACGGTGATGTCAGGACCGACGGGGACGGCCGGACCGCAGTCGTAGGAGACATTGGTGGTGGCGACCGGGGAACTGTCCCAGGGGGAGTGGAGGTCGCCAGGCGCCATGGCGGCGGCTGGAGGCGGCGCAGGCGCGACGTTCTGCTGGCAGCCGCAGAGGGCAAAGGCGAAGACGAGCGGGAGAGCGCGATGGAGGCGGGACATGGGCGTGGCTCCTGGTGCAGATGGCCAAAGTATATCGCTACAGGAGGAACGGCGGCGGCGGGAGTTCTTGCGGAATATTTGCAAGGGCTAGTAGCGGGGGACGGAGGGGTCGATGAGGCGGGACCAGGCGTCGATGCCTCCGGCGACGGATTGGACTTGCTCGAAGCCCTGGTTGCGGAGCCAGGCGGCGACCGAGAGAGAGCGGGCTCCGTGATGGCAGAGAACGAGGATGTTTTGTTCCTCGTCGAGTTCCTTGAAGGCGCGGGCGGGAATCTCGTTCATGGGGATTAAGGTGGAGGGTTCGATGTGGGCGGTGTCGTACTCCCAGGGCTCGCGGACGTCGAGGAGGAGGGGTGGGTTTGTGGAGGTGAGGTGTTGTTGGAGTTGGGAGACGGTGATTTCGAGGTCCATAGGGTGAGAGTAAATCAATCATGTGGCGGGCCGGTTGACAGTTACTGGGACGGTCTATAGGTTGAATGCATTCCATCCCTAGAAGACACGAGGAAGCTTACATGGCAGAGAGTGGCGTTCCCCCCGTAGCTCATCGTTTATCGCGTTTGCAGATGCGCGCGCTTGCGCGGTATATCGAGCGCTTCCGGATTGCGGTTGTGCGGGTGCTGACAACGACATCGGCGAATCCTTTTAGCAAGACACTGATGCTGGCTATGACGGTGCTGCTGATCTGCGTGGGCGCGGCGGTGGTGGCGACGGTATTGCGGTATGTGTCGCCCAAATCGCAGGTAACAGTCTCTGCGTTCCAGGTTGTGGATTCGGGGGACTCGACGGGGGCGACTGGAAAGGCCCTTGCGGATATGTTCGTGGACGATCTGTCAAAGCTCATGCAGGACACGAACCGTACAGCAGGTAACGCCTTCTCGAGTCACAAGCGCTGGAAGCCGGTATCGAGCCTGCCGAGTATTCCGGTAGCGACATCCTACGGGATAGAGATTAAGGGAATATCGTTGGACCAGATACTGGCGACCTGGAACCGGTTGCGATACAAGGAATATGTAGTTGGCGGCGATTTATTTCCAGGGAAAGGCGGGGATTCCATACTGGTGGTGCGGTACAGCGCAGCAGGCGTTGCCAAGAGCTACCAGACAAGTATTAAGGAACTTACTCCGGAGACTTTAAAGCAGGCCATGTCCGACCTGAGCCTGAAGGTGCTCGAGGGGATCAATCCGGGAGCGGCAGCACGCTACCTGATGGATCTTGGATATAACTGCAGTTCGGATTGCGATGCGACCTGGGAGACGGCTACACAATTTATCTATTCGTGGCTGAAGCGCTCGCCGAACAGTGAGTTGGTACTGAGCGATATGGGAGAGATACTTTATAACTCCAAACATCAGCAGGACTCACTGGCCTATTTCGGCCGTGCGATGGCGCTGGACCCTCATGATGTCAATACCCTGAATACCGAGGCGAACGCCTTAGGAGACCTGGGGCGACAGGACGAAGCGGACGCGCTGTATAACAAAGCTTTGAAGATCCACAAGGACCCCGATCCGATGCTGAATCTTGGGGTGGGAGCGCTGGACCGCGGGCAATATGGGCGGGCGGAAGACCTGTTCCGGCAGACACTGTCTATCGACCCTGACGATGAGGGGGCGGAGTTGAATCTTGGGCATACATTGATCAAGGACGGGAAGTTTGCCGACGCCGCCAAAGCTTACGGGCGAGCGCTGGAGTTACAACCGGGAAATGAGAAGGCGATCAATGGGATCGCACATAGTTATCCGAAGGCCGGCAGGACCGACGAGGCCCTGCGCGTGATCGATTTGTTTATCCGGCTGAACCCGGATTCTTACTTTGCGCCGGCTTATAAAGCCGAAGCGCTGATGCTGGCAGGACGGCTGGATGAGGCGGCGGATGAGTTGCAGGCGTCGCTCAAGATACTCAATAACTCGACGGCGCAGCTGGACATTACCATCCTGCATATCTATCGCGGCGAACTGGCTGAGGCGGGGACGGAGATGGATGGGTGGATCGCACAGTTTCCGAAGGATTCGTGGCTGTATATTTTGAAGGCAGGTGTGCTGGAGCAGCAAGGGGACAACGCCGGTGCAGAGACGGAACGACAGTTGGCGGATAAGCTGTATCCGGGAGCACGATATGACACGTCCCGCTGGAATGAGTAGCCGATTCAGCTGAGAGCTATGAGCGTTTGAGCTTAGAGGGAGAACGAGCAACGACAAGAGCCGGGCGGTGGGCTTTGTGCAGTCCCACCTTAGCGACGATGAGGCCGTCGCGAAGATGGGCCATCCGGATTTGTGGCGGCGCGAGCGAAATACAGGGGTCCTTCGCTACGCTCTAGGATGACGGCGAAGAGCAAGCAACGACAAAGACAGAAGCAGATTCCTCGGCTTCGCTCGGAATGACAACAAGAAAAGCTAGGCGTTGGCGCCGTGGCATTTTTTGTATTTTTTGCCGGAGCCGCAGAAGCAGGGTTCGTTGCGGCCGATGGATGGGCCTGAGCGTTGCGGGGTGGCGACGGCGGTGGCGGAGCCTCCGGCCATGCGGGCGGCGTTGAGGTCGTTTTGCTTCTTGCGTTCGAACTCGCGTTCGAGGGCGTCGATGGTGGTGGAGGGGGAGCGAATGGGGAGGGCGGTGGGCGCCTGGGGTTGCGTGGTGCCCATTGCGGGAAGGCTGGGGCGCTCCGGCGGTGGGGGTGGTGTGGCTACGACATGGAGGGCGGCTAGTTGTTCCTCGGTTTCGATGGGGGTGCCGTCGGGAGCGAGGATCTGCATACGGAAGAGATGGCGGGCGGTGTCTTCCTGGAAGCGGAGCATCATCTGTTCGAACATCTCGAAGGACTCTTTTTTGTAGGCGACGAGCGGGTCCTGCTGCGCGTAGCCGCGCAGGCCGATGCCCTCCTTGAGGTGGTCCATGTTGAGGAGGTGTTCTTTCCAGAGGCCGTCGAGGACGGAGAGCATGACGACGCGCTCGTGGTAGCGCATGGTGGGTTCGCTGAGAATCTTTTCCTTGAGGTTGTAACGGGTGCCGAGGGCGTTGAAGATGGCGTCGCCGAGTTCGTGGCGGCTTAGTTCCTGTGGAGTAATTTCGGTTTCGAGTTTCGCGCCGAAGACATCGTAGACCTGGGCGAAGATCTGCTCGGTGTTCCATTGCTCGGGATGGGCTTTTTCGGGAGCGAACTCTTCGAGGATGCCGGAGAGGATGGTGGAGACGTAGTCGTCGGTGATGAGCTGCTTTTGTTCGACGCCGGTCATGAGTTGCTTGCGCAGGCCGTAGACGGCTTCGCGCTGCTTGTTCATAACGTCGTCGTACTCGAGGACGTGTTTGCGGGACTCGAAGTTCTGGGATTCGACCTGCTTCTGCGCGCCTTCGATGCGGCGGGAGATCATGCGGCTCTCGATGGGGACGCCTTCTTCCATGCCGAGGGATTGGAGCAGGGTGGAGACCCACTCGCGGGCGAAGATGCGCATGAGGTCGTCTTCGAGGGAGAGGAAGAAGCGGGAGGAGCCGGGGTCGCCCTGGCGGCCGGCGCGGCCACGGAGCTGATTGTCTACTCGCCTCGACTCATGGCGTTCCGTTCCGAGGATGTGCAGGCCGCCGGCGTCGATGACGGCGTCGTGCTCACTTTTGGTTGCAGCCGAGTGCTTGGCGATGGCGTCGTCCCACTGCTGCTGGGAGACTTCGAACTCCTGGGACTGGTAGTAGAAGCGGACGAAGCCGGTGGCGGCGACGGGAGAGATGGAGCCTTCGGCGGCAGAGACGACTCGGGCGACGCTGGATTTTACGAGGTCCTGGCGGGCCATGAATTCGCTGTTGCCGCCGAGCAGGATGTCGGTGCCACGACCGGCCATGTTGGTGGCGATGGTGACCATGCCGAGGCGGCCGGCCTGGGCGACGATCTCGGCTTCCTTCTCGTGGAACTTGGCGTTGAGGACGACGTGGCGGACACCTTTTTTCTTGAGGATGTCGGAGAGGAGTTCGGATTTTTCGATGCTGGTGGTGCCGACCAGGACAGGCTGCTTTTCAGCGTGGAGGCGGGCGATCTCTTCGGCGACGGCGAAGTATTTTTCCTTGGCGGTGCGGTAGACGATGTCCGGATTTTCAAGCCGCTGCATGATGCGGTTGGTGGGGATAACGACGATGTCGAGCTTGTAGATCTTGTCGAACTCGGCGGCTTCGGTCTCGGCGGTGCCGGTCATGCCGGAGAGCTTTTTGTACATGCGGAAGTAGTTCTGGAAGGTGATGGTGGCGAGGGTCTGGTCTTCCTTGCGGATCTGGACGCCTTCCTTGGCTTCGACGGATTGATGCAGGCCGTCGGACCAGCGGCGACCGGGCATGAGGCGGCCGGTGAACTCGTCGACGATGATGACTTCGCCGTCCTTGACGACGTATTCGACGTCGCGCTTGTAGAGGCTGTGGGCCTTGATGGCTACTTCGATGTGGTGCTTCATGTCCCAGTTTTCAGGGTCGGCGATGTTGCCGATGCCGAGGAGCTTTTCGATTTTCTCCCAGCCGTCGTCGGTGACGGTGATGGCGCGGGCTTTTTCGTCGACGACGTAGTCGCCGGACCAGGTCTTGGTCTCGAGGGTTTCGATGAGCTCGCCCTCGACGAGCTGGGGGATGATCTTGTTGGCGATGGCGTACTTGTCGGTGGTTTTATCGGTGGGGCCGGAGATGATGAGGGGGGTGCGGGCTTCGTCGATGAGGATGGAATCGACTTCGTCGACGATGCAGTAGTAGTGGCCGCGCTGGACCTGGTCGCTGAGCTCGAACTTCATGTTGTCGCGGAGGTAGTCGAAGCCAAATTC
>Ga0302316_10001987_pt1 | contig 15345 bp, 20 predicted proteins | sample III_Palsa_N3_2_FD_200456 | JGI IMG/M metagenome (GOLD analysis project Ga0302316, IMG submission 200456) | Peat permafrost microbial communities from Stordalen Mire near Abisko, Sweden - III_Palsa_N3_2 | ecosystem: Environmental > Terrestrial > Soil > Palsa > Peat permafrost | place: Sweden...
ATCACCAGGCAGGGCTTGGCCCGATCGCGGATCGGCAAGGGCCCGCCGGTGCCGCAGAAGGTGACGGTCATGGCGTCGGGCGCGTCAGCGGCGCGGGCGACGGTGGTCAAGCCGACGAACATCGCAATCGCCGCCAGCGCGCCGCTGAACCAGGTTCGTGTGGGCATGGTCATCTCCCGCGCGTTGGGTGGGCGCGTGAGACATATTGGCATAGGTTATGCCATAATGAAACCCGAACCCCCTCCCTCTGCAGGATCGGCACGGGTTGACGCCTCGCGCGGGATATCCATTAAATGAGACGAATTCTCTTATCTTAGACAGTGAGGCCAGACCCATGCCGACCGTCTATGCTGCCCCCGAGGGCTTCACCATCCGCGCGCTGGACCCCGACGCCGTGGATGCCGCCGCGCCGACGCTGGCCGACGTCCTGCTCGATTGCGTCCACGGCGGCGCCTCGGTGAGCTTCAGGGCCGGGCTGACACGTGACCAGGCCGAAGCCTTCTGGCGCGGCGTGGCGGAGGAGCAGCGCGCGGACGGCCGCGCGGTGTTGGTCGCCGAGGACGATGCGGAGATCGTCGGCGTGGTCGAGGTGATCCCGGCCTGGGCCGACAACCAACCGCACCGCGCCGACATCGCCAAGATGCTGGTCCATCGCCGGGCGCGGCGGCGCGGCCTGGCGGAGGCGCTGCTGCGCGCGGCCGAGGCGGCGGCGGCCGACATGGCCAAGACCCTGCTGGTGCTGGACACTGTCACCGGCGGCGACGCGGAGCGGCTCTACACGCGCGCGAGCTGGACCAAGGTGGGGGTGATCCCCGACTACGCCCTGTTCCCGGACGGGCGGTTCTGCGACACGACGGTGTTTTACAAGAGGGTGGTGATCTAAGGACGCGCCGATCTGCAGCGCATGCGGTCACAGCGCCTGGGCGAACATCATGCGGTGGCCTTCGGGCGTGGCGACCGCCAACTCCCGCCAGCCCCAGGGCTTGTCCGCGGGGCCTGACAGGATGAGCGCGCCCTTCGCCTCGAACTCGGCGTGCAGGGCGTTCACGTCGTCGGACGCGAAAAATCCGAAATAGTTGTGGTCGCCGAGTTGGCTGGGCGGGAGCGCGTCCGGGCAGCGTCCCAGCATGACCCGGACCTTGCCGCGCACCAGCGCCTGCCAATTGTCCGCATCGTTCCAGTCCTTCGAAAAGCCGAGGACATCGATGAAATAGGCAGTCGACCCGGCAAGGTCGTGCACGGCAAGCACATAGGCGTGGGGATCGAGGGCAGGGCCGGTCATGGAGGGTTTCATACCATGGTTGGCGGCGACATATGGGCCAGCGCTGGCCCTATTTCTGGGGCGTCCCACGCCGGGGCATCGCCCTGCGCACGATCCACCAAAGCGCCAGCACAACGCCAAAGGCCGCTGCGCGAAGAGGGATCATGCCGACGGCTCGGTCCCAGCCCCGCATGAAGCCGTCCGCTATGACGATGCCCAGGAAAATGCCGACCAACACCCACGCACCGAAGGGAACCGACCGGTAGATGGCGGCGAGCCTGTTCATTGGGCGATGATGCAGCCGATGGGCATGACGTGCAAACGATCCATCAGCGCGCGGCGGCCCGTCTGACCCTCGGGTCAAGCCCGAGGGTGACGAAGTGATTGGCCCCCTACGCGATCTCCCTCTGCACCGCCTCCGCAAAAAACACCTCCGCCGCATGGTCGGCGATGTCCTGCGCCGTGTGCCCCACGCCGCCGTTGTAGCCCTTGGTCTGCAGCATCTTGATCTCGCGCACCCCGCGTGACGAGACGCCCAGCACTTTGCCGGTCTGATCGCCGGACAGGTCCGAGACCATGTAGAGCACGCCGGGGGCGATGTTTTCCGGCAGGGAGGCGGGATCGGGCTCCTGATCCTTGCGGCCGGGCAGGTCCTCGGTCATGCGGGTGAAGGCGCCGGGGGCCAGGCCCCACAGGCGGATGCCGTATTTGCGCCCCTCGATCGACAGCACCCGCATGAAGCCATAGAGGCCGGCCTTGGCCGCGCCGTAGTTGGACTGGCCGAAATTGCCGTAGAGGCCCGAGGTGGACGAGGTCATGACGATGACGCCGCCGCCGTTGGCCTTCATGAAGTCCCACACCGGCAGGGTGACGCAGTAGGTCCCCTTCAGGTGCACCTTGACCACCATGTCCCAGTCGGCTTCGGAGGTGTTGGAGAAGGTCTTGTCGCGCAGGATGCCGGCGTTGTTGACCAGGATGTCGACCTTGCCGAAGCTGTCGATGGCCGACTTGAAAATCGACTGGCCGCCTTCCATGGTCGAGACGTCGGCGCCGTTGGCGACCGCCTTGCCGCCATCGGCGATGATCTCCTCCACCACCTTCTGCGCCATGGGCGAGGCGCCGGCCGCCGTGCCGTCACGCGAGCCGCCGAAGTCGTTGACGACCACCGATGCGCCTTCCTTGGCGAACAGCTTGGCGTAGGCCCGGCCCAAACCGCCGCCGGCCCCGGTGACGATCGCCACCTTCCCATCCAGCAAACCCATTGTCTCCTCCTTCAAGTCAGCCCCGTCATTGGCGCGGGTGTGAGTGATACCGGCTGATCATCCGGTTTTGTCGATGGAGTGGCAAGGCCCCTTCGCGCTCAGAGTTGTTGAACGAGATCTCTCATCCCGAGGTCGTGGGCACGGGTTATGAGCGGAATGTCCGCCGTCAAGACCGGCGCCGCGAGCTGTTCAGCAAGCGCCAGATAAACCCCGTCGTAGACAGAAAAGGCATAGTCACGCGCGAACTGAAAAGCTCGAAGCCTTAATGTCGAAACAGGAGCTACCGCATCGAGGAGGTCGCCTATCGACGTCAGAGCATCCTGGGCATGCTCGCTGGTCGATAGTCCCATCCTTATCTTCTTGATGGCGGTGCTCGCCATCTCGATATGCAACAACTCCGGCGCCGCAACGACGATCCCAGACGTAAGAAGCGAGCGGGCTCGTTCGGAGCCGTCCTCATAGAAATAGAATTTAACGGCGACTGAAGCGTCCAGCACGACGTCAGCGCGCATCACGGTCCTCGCGGATCAACGTGGCGCTATCGATCAAGGATCGCTCGCCCACTAAGGGGAACCGGTCCAGCAGTCGACGCTTACGCTCGATCGCCGCTTCGGAGAGGATATCTGCAACGGCCTCCGACTGAGAACAATCGTGCTCTGCTGCATGACGCTCAACAAGGTTCAGCGCGGCCGGAGACAGAGCGTCCCGCGCCAAAACGATCGAAGACGCCGATCCGGAGGGCGGCTTAGCGCTCGTCGAAGGAGGCGCCGCGGCTGGTCCGGCATTTCGATAAAACAGGATACGTTCACTTCCCAAATCCAAGTCCCTCGTCCGCCATCCGGTCCGCATCCAACTGTCAGCGTGGCTGTGCGTTTCAGTGTTTGACCACCAAGCTTGGTGTTGCCGCGCTGATGCGGGCAACGGACGATCAAGAATGCGCTCGATGTCTTGGAAGGTGAGCTGGATTTGGGAGGTGTGCGTGCCTTCCAGAAATCGCGTAAGCGGTTCGTAGCGTGACATACCTTTAATCCTTCTCAGAATGTATATACGTTTTAATCCATAGAGCGAGCACGTCAACGGTCATTTTCGGCGACTCCGAAAAAACTCCTTTAAGAGTGCGCCGGCCTCCTCAGCCATCACCCCGCCCGTCACATCCGGCCGCCAATGGCAGGTTGCTTGCTCAAAGAACCTCGGACCGCTCACCACCGCGCCGCCCTTCTCATCGGCCGCGCCGAACACCAGCCGGCCGATGCGGGCGTGGCTGATGGCGCCGGCGCACATGGCGCATGGCTCCAGGGTGACCACCAGCGTCAGGCCGGTGAGGCGATAGTTCCCCAAGGTCTGCGCCGCCGCGCGCAGGGCCAGGATTTCCGCGTGGGCGGTGGGGTCATGCTGGCCGATGGGCGCGTTGCCGGCCTTGGCGATCACCTGGCCCGTGGCAGGATCGATGACGACGGCGCCGATCGGGGCCTCGCCGGCGTCGGCGGCGGCTTGCGCGCATTCCAGCGCGATGCGCATTGTCGCTTCGTCATGGGACATGCAGACCAACCAATCCCGGAGCCTGGCGCGGGTCAAGCCGCCGACAGCTCCGAGCGCGTCGCCAAGGCGCTGGCGCGGGCCGGCGTAGCCTCGCGCCGCGACGTCGAGAAGCTGATCGCCGAGGGCCGGGTCAAACTCAACGGCGAGGTGCTGACCACCCCGGCGGTGAAGGTGGGCGCCGGCGATGTGTTGAGCGTCGACGGGCGCACCGTCGCGGCGGCGGAGGCGGCCAGGGTCTGGCGCTATCACAAGCCGGTCGGGCTGGTGACCACCCACAAGGACCCCAGGAACCGGCCCACCGTGTTCGAAAACCTGCCGCCGGGCCTGCCGCGGGTGATCTCGGTGGGGCGGCTGGACCTGAGCTCCGAGGGCCTGCTGCTGCTCACCAACGACGGCGAGTTGGCGCGGGCGCTGGAACTGCCGGCCAACGCCCTGGTGCGGCGCTATCGGGCGCGGGCGCGCGGCCGGGGCGTGACCCAGGTGTCGCTGGACCGGCTCAGGGACGGGATCGTCGTCGACGGGATCGCCTATGGCCCCATCGACGCGCGGCTGGAGGAGAGCCACACCGGCGGCGCCAACCAGTGGATCATGGTCACCCTGGCCGAAGGCAAGAACCGCGAGGTGCGCAAGGTGCTGGATCACCTGGGCCTGGAGGTCAATCGGTTGATCCGGCTGAACTATGGGCCGTTCGAGCTGGGCCGGCTGAAGCCGGGCGAGGCGGAAGAGGTCGCGCCCCGGACCGTCCGCGACCGGTTGGGGCCGCTGCTGGCGGCGTCCGCTGTGCCGCAAGGCGAGGAGGCGCCGAAGCCCGCGCCGGTCAAGAAAACGGTTCCCAAGGTCGAGCGGCCGAAGGTGGAGTATCAGCCCGGCTGGGCGCGGCCGAAGAAGCGCGCCGGACCGCCGAAGGTGAAGAGGGCGGCGAAGGCGCGGGCGGCGGATGGCGCTCCGACCTCCAAACGACCGGCCCGGTCGCCGACGGGACGCCCGCCCAAGCCGACCGGTCCCAAGCGGAGAGGCTGAGAGAGCTTACGCCACCGCCGCGATCTTTCCGAAATGGTCGCGGGGCGACCGCTACCGCGTCGCGACGCCCTCGAACATGACGCCGATCTGGCGGTCCATCAGGTCGATCAGGCGGGCCGTCTCCGCGCCCTCGCGGGAGATCAGGCGGTAGTTCCAGATGTAGCAGGCCAGCAACACCTCGACGAACACGTCGACGTTCACGCCCTCGCGCACCTCGCCCCGCGCCACGCCTTCGATCAGGGCGTCGGCCAGCACGCCCTTGAACCGCACGTTCTGGCCAAGTGGGATCACAGTCTGATCTGCGGTCCAGCTGAACGAGGCGCTGACGTAGGCTACGAACAGGCGCTGGCGCCGCATCTCGATGCTGTAGTGCACCGCCATGATCGACCGCAGCCGGTCGACGGTGTGGCCGCGCAGATGCGGCACGACCCGGTCGAGCTCGGCGTACATGCCCTCGAGCCGGTCGCTCATCACATGGCTGAGGATCTCGCTCTTGCCGGTGAAGGTGGTGAAGACGCTGCCCACCGACACCCCCGCCCGCTGGGCGATCATGCGGATGGTGGCGTCCTCGAAGCCGATTTCCTCGAACAGATCACGCGCCGCGGCCAGAACGCGTTGACGCGTCGCCTGCTTGCCCTCTTCCCTCACACCCAAAACGCTTCCCCCCGGAACGTCACCAACAAGACATCACAAAAAACGCCACAAACAAAACAGCGGCGACCCCAAACGGAGCCGCCCGTGCAAGCCCTAGGCCGCGAGCTTGCGCTCACTGATCAGCACATCCAGCTGGCTCGTCATCCGCGCGCGCAGCGCCTCGCGGCCCCAGCCTTCGAAGATCACGCCGCGATAGTTGGACAGATAGGTCTCCCACAGCATCTCGCTGGTCAGCTTGACATCCAGCGTGGGCGAAAGCTCGCCTGAATCGACGCCCCGCTGCAACACGCTGGCGAGGTGGCCGCGAACCAGCTCCACCGCCTGCACATGGCGCTGTTCGGACAACAGGTCGCGCATCCAGCAGAAGCCGAGCGCGGCTTGCACCAGCCGGATCTGGGTCAGGTAGGAGTCGTAGGCCATGGTCAGCAGGTCGAGCACGGTCGCGCGCGCCGGTGCGGTCTCGTCGGTGGCTGCGACCATGGCGCCGTGCATGAATTCGTATTCGGCGACGATCACTTCGCTGAACAGGTCCGCCTTGTCGGCAAAGCTGGCGAATACCGCGCCGGTGGAAAGGTTGGCGGCGGCGGCGATATCGCGGACCGTGGCGGCCTCATAGCCACGATCGGCGAACATCTCGCGCGCGGCTTCCAGCAGCCTGGCGCGCGTGAGTTGCTTGGCCAGCGCCCGGCGGGTCAATGGCTGAGGGGCCGCCGCTACCGCGCGGATGGGGCTGTGTTTCATCGTCTTTTTCATTCCAGAAGTGATCAGAAGCGCGGCGGACGACACTGTCCGGGCCAGCTTCGGTTGAACGCGTTCAATTGGACACTCGATTCGGGCATGCCTCTGCGGGCAGGATTCGCCCGATTCCCCACGCGATATCGTCAAATCTCGCAAATCGCGTCGGAATGTCGCACCTTGTCGGTGGAATCATCCGTCACAATGGGAGGCGCGCCAATAACTTGTCTGGTGAACGCGTTCAACCAATTTCATCTAAAATTTTAGAAAATTTCCGCGAGTGGCGCGTCGCGGGTATGCGCTATAGGGTCAGCCGGTCATGCAAGGCCCTTTCATCTTCCTTATCCCGCTTGCCCTTGGAGCCGTTCTGGTCACGCTGGGCTTCGGCATCTACGCCCTGTTCCGCGGCGGCGATTTCGGCCGATCCTATTCCAACAAGCTGATGCGCCTGCGCGTCCTGTTGCAATTCATCGCCATCATCGTGCTTGTCGCCGCGGTCTATTTTATGCGCCGCTAGATGGTCAGGCTGACGCGAATCTATACGCGCACCGGCGATAGGGGCATGACCCGGCTGGCCAGCGGCGAGAGCGTCGACAAGTTCGATCCGCGCGTGGAGGCCTATGGCGCGGTCGACGAGACCAACGCCTGCCTTGGCCTGGCGCGCCTGCATTCGGCCGACGATCCGATCCTGGACGCCATGCTCGCCCGCGCCCAGAACGAGCTGTTCGACCTCGGCGCCGACCTGGCGACGCCGGGCGATTCGCCCGGCGCCCTGCGGGTGCTGGACAGCCAGGTGACGCGGCTGGAGCGGGAGATCGACCTGCTCAACGCTGAGCTTGGGCCCCTCACCTCATTTGTTCTGCCGGGCGGATCGCCGGCCGCGGCGGCGCTGCATCTGGCGCGCACGGTGTGCCGGCGCGCCGAGCGACGGGCGGTGAGCCTGGCGTCCGCCGAGGGCCAAACGGTCAATCCCGCGGCGCTGAAATACCTCAACCGGCTGTCCGACCTGCTGTTCGTTGCTTCGCGATGGGCCAACGCCAAGGGCAGGGCCGACGTGCTCTGGACGCCCGGCGGGACGCGGGAGGGCGCTTAAGCGCCCGGCGCCTTCACCGGATGGGCCGGTCGGTGGGTCAGGGAGGTGAGGGGCATGGGGATGCCGCAGGCGCGATCCTGCCAGTCCCACCAGTCGCCCTTGGCCTCGCAAGCCTTGCGCGGAATGGCGTAGAGCAGCTGGTAGCCCCACAGGCCCACGCAGACCAGGGCGAAGATGACCAGCATGATCCGCCGCAGAATTGTGAAGCTCTGATACATTCCGGCTCTATGCTTCACCCGCCCGGCGACCGCAAGCGGAGGTGTTTCGGCGGTTGAACCCGACAATCGCCGCCACTCGCGTTGACAGTCGAAGGCGGCATTGTCAGTTTGCCGCGCATTTCGCTATAGGGGCGCGCCCGTTTCGATATGGGGGCGCGCGCCCGTTGCGCTCATTTCAATCCAGAGGTCGCTATTCCGATGAAGGTGCTGGTCCCGGTCAAACGGGTGATCGACTCCAACGTAAAGGTCCGCGTGAAATCCGATCAGACGGGTGTGGACCTCGCCAACGTCAAGATGGCGATGAATCCCTTCTGTGAGATCGCGGTCGAGGAAGCCGTGCGGATGAAGGAGAAGGGCGTGGCGACCGAGATCGTCGCCGTCTCCATCGGCCCGCAGCAGGCGGGAGAGACTCTCCGCACCGCGCTGGCCATCGGCGCCGATCGGGCGATCCTGATCCAGACCGACGTGGACGTCGAACCGCTGGAAGTCGCCAAGCTGCTGAAAGCTGTGGTGGATGAGGAAAAGCCGGACCTGGTGCTGATGGGCAAGCAGGCCATCGACGGCGACAACAACGCGGTGGGCCAGATGCTGGCGGCCCTGCTAGACTGGCCGCAGGCCACCTTCGCCTCCAAGATCGAGATCGCCGGGGGCAAGGCCAAGGTGACCCGCGAGGTTGACGGCGGCCTGCAGACCCTGGAGCTGGACCTGCCGGCGGTTGTGACCGCGGACCTTCGCCTCAACGAGCCGCGCTACGCCTCGCTGCCGAACATCATGAAGGCCAAGAAGAAGGAGCTCGCGGTCAAGGCCGTCGCCGACTACGGCGTCGACATCGGCGGGCATCTGAAGGTGCTGAAAGTGACCGAGCCGCCCAAGCGCACTGCCGGCGTCAAGGTCGAGACCGCCGCCGAACTGGTTTCCAAACTCAAGACTGAAGCGGGGGTCCTCTGATGGCCGTTCTCGTCATCGCCGATCACGACAATGCGTCGCTGAAGGACACCACGGGCAAGACCGTCACAGCCGCCCTGGCGCTGTCGAAGGACGTCGACATCCTGATCGCCGGCCAGGGCGTGGACGCGGTTGCCGCCCACGCCGCCAAGATCGACGGCGTGCGCAAGGTGCTGGTGGCCGAGAGCCCCGAACTGGGCAAGCAGATCGCCGAGGCGGTCACCGCCCTGGTGCTCGGCCTGGCCGGCAACTATGACGCCATCCTGATTCCGGCCACCGCCTCGGGCAAGAACTACGCCCCGCGCATCGCCGCCAAGCTGGACGTGGCGCAGATCTCGGAAATCGTCGAGGTGGTCAGCCCCGACACCTTCGTGCGCCCGATCTACGCCGGCAACGCGCTGGAGACAGTGCAATCCTCCGACGCCAAGAAGCTGATCACCGTGCGTCCCACCGCCTTCAAGGCGGCCGGCGAAGGCGGCTCGGCGACGATCGAGAAGATTGCGGCCGGCGCCGGCGCGCCCAAGACCCATTTCGTCTCTGACGAGATCGTCAAGTCCGACCGGCCCGAACTGGCCGGGGCCAAGATCGTCGTCTCCGGCGGTCGCGCCATGGGCTCGGCGGAGGAGTTCCAACGGGTGATCGAGCCCCTGGCCGACAAGCTGGGCGCCGCGGTGGGCGCCAGCCGCGCGGCGGTGGACGCGGGCTACGCCCCCAACGATTACCAGGTCGGCCAGACCGGCAAGGTGGTGGCGCCGCAGCTCTACATCGCCATCGGCATCTCCGGCGCGATCCAGCACCTGGCCGGCATGAAGGACTCCAAGGTGATCGTGGCGATCAACAAGGACCCCGACGCGCCGATCTTCCAGGTCGCCGACTATGGCCTGGTGTCGGACTACAAGACCGCCGTGCCGGACCTGATGGCCGCGCTGGGCTGAGTCAGGGCGCGCCTGCCTCGCGCGAATGACGAACCAAAGCCGGCGATGGGCCTCCCCGTGGCCGGCTTTTCGCGTCCTGGGAGAAACCGCCTAACTCGTTGCATTGCAGCAAAGTTTTCTCGCAACTGCGTTGCGACGTGGTACTAATGGCGCAACGGGGGGCGCGGAACAGCGCTAAGGGCTGCTAGGGCGGTTTAGAATGGTGGATATCAAGACGGTCGGCGTCGTCGGGGCCGGCCAGATGGGAACCGGCATCGCGCATGTGTGCGCGCTGGCGGGCTACCAGGTATTGCTACACGATCTGTCGCGCGAGCGGATCGACGCGGGGCTGGCGACCATTGAGCGCAACCTGGCCCGCCAGGTCAGCCGCGGCATCATCGACGACGAAGCGATGAAGTCGGCCCTGGCCCATATCACCGTCGCCGAATCCCTGCCCGAGGTGGCCCAGACCGACCTGGTGATCGAGGCGGCCACCGAAAACGAAGCGCTGAAGAAACAGATCTTCAAATCCATCGAGCCGCACCTGGGCGCGGCCACCCTGCTGGCCTCCAACACCTCCTCGATCTCGATCACCCGGCTGGCGTCCAACACCGACAGGCCGGAGCGGTTCATCGGCTTGCACTTCATGAACCCGGCGCCGCTGATGAAGCTGGTGGAGATCATCCGCGGCATCGCCACCGACGTCGCCACCTACGAGACGGCGGTCAACTTCGCCAAGTCCTTGGGCAAGACCACCGCCAACGCCGAGGATTTCCCGGCCTTCATCGTCAACCGCGTCCTGGTGCCGATGATCAACGAGGCGATCTACACCCTCTATGAAGGCGTCGGCACGGTGGACGCCATCGACACCGCCATGCGGCTGGGCGCCAACCACCCGATGGGTCCGCTAGAGCTGGGCGACTTCATCGGCCTGGATACGGTGCTGTCGATCATGAACGTACTGTACGAGGGCCTGGCGGACTCCAAATATCGTCCGTGTCCGCTGCTGGTGAAATACGTCGAAGCGGGCTGGCTGGGCCGCAAGGTCGGGCGGGGGTTCTACGACTATCGCGGCGAACACCCGGTGCCGACGCGGTAGGGGTCGGCTGGGTCCGATCCTCTTCTCACAGCACAAATCTAAAAATCCTCGTCCCTCAGGCCTTGTGCCTGGGGGACGAGTTAGATTTGGGATGCCTGAAGCGCCCCTACCCCTGCGCCGGCCCCGCCGGGTGTTGCAGGACGCCGAGCAACTGGATGCGGAAGATCAGGACGCTGTTGTTGGGAATCGCCGAGGTGTCCGGCGAATGGTCGCCGTAGCCCAGTTCAGGCGGGACATAGAGCATCCACTCGTCACCGGGCCGCATCAGTTGCAACGCCTCGACCCAGCCGGGGATCAGGCCTTGCAGCGGCAAGTCGGCCGGCTCGCCGCGCTGGAACGATGAGTCGAACACCGTTCCGTTGATCAGCTTGCCCTCATAATTGACCTTCACCTCGTCGGCGGGGCCGGGGCGCTGGCCGGTGGCCGGGCCGGAGTGGACGATCTTGTACTGCAGGCCCGACGGCAGGGTGATCACCCCGGGCGCCTTAGCGTTGGAGGCGAGGAAGCCGGTGTCCGCCGCCGGCGCGGCCTGGGCCTTGGAGCCGCCGTGGCCACAGGCGGCCAGGCACAGAGACAGTCCAAGGACGATAAACAGACGTTTCATGACGGCTCCTGAAAGGCGCGGGCTATAGCGTGCGCGGCGGATAGCCCCGCTCGCGCAGGGCTTCGATGAGTTCCTGGGTGTGCTTCTGATCGCGGGTTTCGATCATGATGTCGAATTCCGCGCCCTTGGCCGGCACGTCCAGGGACAGGCGATTGTGGGTGACCTCGACGATGTTGGCGCCCGACGCGCCGATGATCGCCGACACATAGCCGAGCAGGCCTGGACGATCGTCGCCGATGAACCGCAGCGACACCAGCCGCTGCTCGCGCACCAGCTCGCGGGTCAGCACCGAGGCCAACAGTCGGGTGTCGATATTGCCGCCGGTGAGGATCAGGCCAACCTTCTTGCCCCGGAACCGTTCGGGATAGGCCAGCACCGCCGCCAGCGAGGCCGCGCCCGCGCCCTCCGCCACCGTCTTCTCGACATTGCAGTAAAGGGCCACGGCGCGCTCGAAGAAGGGCTCCTCGATCAGCAGCACCTCGTCGATCAGCGGCCGGGCGATGGAATAGCCCAGGTCGCCGACCTGTCGGACCGCAATCCCTTCGGCGATGGTCTGGCCGGTATTGGGCACGCCCAGGCCGCGCATGCGGGCGGTGAGCGAGGGAAAGCTGGCCGGCTCGACGCCGATGATGCTGATCTCGGGCTTCAGGTGTTTGGCCGCGGTGGCCACGCCTGAGATCAGGCCGGCCCCGCCCACAGGCACGGGAATGACGTCCAGGTCCGGCGCGTCTTCCAGCATTTCCAGGGCGATCGTGCCCTGGCCTGCAATGACGTCGATGTCGTTGAACGGGTGGACGAACACCAGGTCGCGCTGGTCGCGGATCGCCCGGGCGCGGCTCTGCGCGTCTTCGTAGGAGGCGCCGTCGATCACCACCTCGGCGCCGAAGGCCCGGGTCTGCTGGGCCTTCACGAACGGCGTGGCCACAGGCATGACGATGGTCACCGGGATGCCGAGGCGCGAGGCGTGGTAGGCGAGGCCCTGGCTGTGGTTGCCGGCGGAGGCGGCGATCACGCCCCGGGCGCGCTCGTCGGGGGTCAGCTGCAGCAGCTTGTTCAGCGCGCCGCGCTCCTTGTAGGCGGCGGTGAACTGCAGGTTCTCGAACTTGACCCAGATTTCCGCGCCGGTGATCTCCGACAGCGTCCGCGAATGGTGGCAGGGCGTGCGTTCGATCTGCCCCTTGAGCCGTTCGGCGGCGGCTTCGATCTGGGCGAAGGTCAGGGTCATGGAGGGTGCGGACTTAGGGGCGGCGAGGAAGCGCGCAACCTAGTGCGCGAGCGCGGTAGTGCAAGCCGTTTCGTGGGGGTGGCCCGCTGATGACTCGCCCCCTCAGTCGGCTTCGCCGACTGGCTCACCCAGCGGGAGAGCAATTGGCGCGCTACCGCAGCCCTCTCAGCAGGTCGAACCGGCGCATGGCCTTGCCGGGCCATTCGGAATACTTGCCCAGCGGCAGGGCCTCGGCCGCCGCGCGGACGCCGTATTCGGCCGAGCGGATCAGGGTTGCGGGCGAGGGACGGCCGACGAAGCCGTGGCCGACGCTCTGGCGGGCGTTGGAAAGCTGCTGCTTGAAGCGGTAATCGCCGGCGCCGAGGTCCAGCACCCGATAGGGGCTCCCATCCATCCAGCGCAGGATTTCGCCGAACAGGATCAGGCCGGGCGAATAGCGCTCGAAGGTCTCGTCGTGGGCGATGATCCAGGCGTGCAGGGTGGTCTTGCCGCGCAGGTTCAGCTGCGCCGCGGCGAGCTGGTCGCCCACGTGCAGGGTGAAGAGGGCTCCGCCGAAATCGGGGTCGTGGCCGGCGAGCAGGCCGCGCAACAGCCGCAGGGTCCAGGGCGTGTCGAAAATGTCGGTCTGGCGGGTGCAGACATATTGCGCCCGCTTCCAGGCGATCAGCTGGTCGAAGGCGGTGGTGGAGCGGGACTGGGCGGTGAAGGTCACCGGCCCGACCTCGCGCTCCACCTTGCGGCGGCGTTTGTCGATGTCCTTCAGCACGCCGGAGCCGGCCTCGCGGCGGGCCTCGGCATAGGCGGCGAAACCGTCCGGGGTTTCGATCCGGTAGGAGACCGCCTCGCCGCGCCGATAAGGGGCGAAGGCCGCCTGGCCTTCCAGCATGTGGGTGAAGTCGAGCCGCTGGACGCCGAGGGCGCGGATCAGCGCCTTGGGATCTAATACAAGGTCCGGCGCGGCCACCAGCCCCTGGTAGTCGTTCATCGGCGCGCCGGCGGGCATGGCGACCGGGCCCGCGATGCGGGTGGAAAAGAAGCCCTTGGCCTCGCCGCCCTCGCGCATCACCGCCACGCGCACGCCGCGCGCGGGATCGGCGTCACAGCAGCCTTCCTGAGCGTGCTCCACGGCGATCGCCCAACAGGGGGAGAGGAAGGGCGTATCGAACAGGCGATCGCCGGCCTGCAACGCGCTCCAGCGCGCCAGGTCCTGCGGCGCGAGCGCGCCGGGTCGGATGACCTCAATCTCCACGGCCAGGGCTGATCCTTCGGATGACGTTGGCGGGAACCATATCACCCGAGAGTTGAGGTAAGGTTAGTTACGGGGGCTATCGCACCCCATCCACCTCTTCGGGCGCCAGTTCATACGTCCGCGAGCAGTATTCGCAGGTGACGCGGATCTTTCCGTCGGTCTCGACCATGTCCTGGCGCTCCTCGGGCGGAAAGGACTGCAGCACCGAGGCGATGCGCTCTTGCGAGCAACGGCAGAAGGCCTTCAAGGGGCGGGAGCGGAACAGGCGCGCGCCGTCCTCGTGGAACAGGCGGTAGAGCAGCCGGTCCGAACTCAGCGCCGGGTCGATCAGCTCGTCCTCGCCCACGGTCTCCATCATCGCCAGGGCGGTCTCCCAGGCGTCCATCGTCGGAGCGCGGGCGTCGTCCTCGGCGATGTTCTGCAGGATCAGGCCACCGGCGCGCCACCGCAGGGGACCCTCGTCCTGCACCTGGCCGACAGCGAGGCGCACGCGGGTGGGGGTCTGCTCCGACTGGGCGAAATAGTGTTCGGCGCACAGGGCCAGGGTCTCGCCCTCGATAGGCGTGACGCCCTGATAGCGTTCGGTGTCGGGTCCCTGGTCAACCGTCATGATGAAGACGCCGTCGCCCAGCAGCGTCTTGGCGCCAGGCCGGGCGAAGCCGGCGCTGGCGGCGGCGACCCGCGCCTCGTCATAGCGGCAATAGCCGCGCAGGGAACCGTCGCAATCGTAGTCGGCGACCACGAAGGAGACCGGGCCGTCGCCTTGCGCCTGCAGGATCAGGCGTCCGTCAATCTTCAGGCCAGAGCCGACCAGGGCCGCCAGGGCGCAGGCCTCGCCCAGCAGATTGGCCACGGCCTCGGGATAGGCGTGGCGGTTGAGGATGTCGTCCACCACCGGCCCCAGCCGCGCGACGCGTCCGCGCACCAAATGGCCCTCGATCTGAAACGGGGCGACGAAATCGTCGTCGGGAGCGGAAGGCGCTGTGGTCACGGGATACATCTCTCGCGGACCGCGCATAGGCTAGCCGGCGACTGCAGGAAGGAAGAGCGAAGATCGCGAGGCCCCAAGATAGAGGCGATGGGATGGTTTCGCCAGTTCCCGCCCGCTCATCCGCGCTTTCGCGGGGACGAGCGGAATATATCGCGAAATCGTTTAGTGCACCGAAACCGGGGCCAGGTCGTGGGCCAGGGCGGCGGAGATGGCGGAGTCGCGGTCGGTCAGGACGGCGAGGCGTTCACCGTCGGCGCGGTGAACCGCGTACAGAATCTGGTCGGGATTCAGGTTGAACGCGTCGCCGAGTTGCACCTGGGTTTGGCCCAGGATGTCCTTGGCTCGTATCGCCCGCACATAGACGAGGTTAGGTCCGCCCAGGGCAGCAAAAGCTTCAGTCGTAAATTGCGGTGTCATTTTAAGACCACCTCCACTTTATAAACGCACCGATCCGCCGCTGGTTCAGCCGGCTGATCGTATCGGGATTTGCTTGATTCTTGATTGAGGCTCCGGACGGGCGAGATCGACATGCAGGA
>Ga0302316_10001991_pt1 | contig 15327 bp, 14 predicted proteins | sample III_Palsa_N3_2_FD_200456 | JGI IMG/M metagenome (GOLD analysis project Ga0302316, IMG submission 200456) | Peat permafrost microbial communities from Stordalen Mire near Abisko, Sweden - III_Palsa_N3_2 | ecosystem: Environmental > Terrestrial > Soil > Palsa > Peat permafrost | place: Sweden...
TCTGCTTTGTGGGCGTTGTAGTAGTTGGCGACGTCGGAGTCCGTGACGGTGATCTTGGAGTCGATCTCCTTGTTGAGGAGCTTGGTCTGGGTGAGGCTGCGGCGCAGTTCGCGCCTTAGCTCATCAAGCGTCAGGCTGGAGGCCTTAAGCTTGGCCTGGAACTGCTCCTCTGTGTAGGGCGCCTTCATCTCGGCCAGCTTTGCATCCACTTCGGAGTCGCCGGCGGTTAGGTTGAGCTTGGTGGCGCGCTGATCCACGATCTCGTTGAGGATTAGTTGCTGCAGGATTTGCAGCCGCGTCGCATCGGCCTGATCGGGTGAAGGAACCTGTCCAGGGTTGCTGGCCATGTTCGCGTCATAGATCTTCTGGACCTCGGTGGTCTGGATCGGGTGACCGTTGACCATGGCGAGGACGCCATTTTGCGAGCCTTGATGGCAGCCTGCCAGGAGGACGACCGTGGAGGCGAAGATTACTGCGGAGGAGCGAAAAGTCTTGGACATGAGAGAAAAATCCTAGTGCTTGCTGTAGTCTGCGAAGCTCCGTTCAGTTTACAGCTTGCCCAGCTCTACGGTGCGGACACTGTTGATGGCTTCGACGTTGCGGAGGGCGGCCAGGGCCTCCTGCAAGGCAGATTGGGAGGTCTCGGGAACGTCGAGCTGCACGACGGCGAGGGCCTGTCCTTCGGGGATACGGGAGTTCTTGGCGGCGCTGCTGCGGCCCAGGGCGAAGTTCGCGATGTTCAGCTTCGCTTCGCCGAGGATGGTGCCGATGCGGCCTACTACGCCGGGTACGTCCTGATTGCGGATGACGACGAGCGTTCCTGCCAGCTCGGCTTCGATGTCGATGCCGTCGTAGCTTAGGAGGCGGGGGGAGTGGCCGTGGAGGACGGTGGCGACGCCGGTCCAGTCGCCCTGGTCGCCGTTACGCGCCCAATGCACGGTGAGGCGCAGGGTTGCGCCGGTGCCGCCGGCGACGTGCTCGCGCTTGTCTTCCTGGAGGCGGATGCCGCGTTCGGTGGCGGCTGCGGCGGCGTTGATGCGGTTGATGCCGTCGGCGCCGTGCAGCACGCCGGAGATGGCGGCATTGCGGATCATGTCGGTCTTGAGCTGGGCGAGGCGGCCGTTGTAGGTGAGGCTGATGCTCTCGATGTTGCCACCACCGTTATCGGTGGAGGCGGCTGCGTGGCCCATGAGCTGACCGAGGCGAGCGGCCATCTCGATGTAGGGCGAGACTTCGGCGTACTCTTCCTCGGTGAGCGAGGCGACGTTGACGGCGTTCTGGACCACGCCGAGCTTGAGGTAGTCGCGGACCTGATTGGCGAGTTGGATGCCAATGGCTTCCTGGGCTTCGTCGGTGGAACCGGCGATGTGTGGGCTGAGGAGGACGTTCTCGAGCTCGAAGTAGGCTGAGTCTTTGAGGGGTTCCTTGCGGAAGACGTCGAGAGCGGCTCCGGCGACGTGACCGGACTTGATGGCTTCGGCGAGAGCTTCGTCGACGATGAGCTCGCCGCGGGCGCAGTTGATGATGCGAATGCCCTTCTTCATGATTGCCAGCGAGTGCTTGTTGATCAAGCCTTCGGTCTGCGGCGTTAGACCAACATGCAGCGAGAGGAAGTCGGAGGAGGAGAAGATTTCGTCAATGGGGACAAGGGTGATTCCGTTTTCGCGAGCGATGACGGGCGCGATGAAGGGGTCATAGCCGAGGAGCGTCATGCCGAAGGCCTTGGCGCGGCGGGCTACTTCGAGGCCGATGCGGCCGCAGCCTACGATGCCGAGGGTTTTGCCGCGGAGCTCGGAGCCCTGCAGAGATTTTTTCTCCCACTTGCCGGCGTGCATGGTGGAGTTGGCGCGGGGGATGGCGCGGGACATCGAGATCATGAGGCCGAGGGTGAGTTCGGCTACGGCTACGGCGTTGGCGCCGGGGGTGTTCATGACGACGATGCCGCGGCGGGTGGCCTCTTCGGCGTCGATGTTGTCTACGCCTACACCGGCGCGGCCGATGATGCGGAGTTTGGGGGCGGCGGCGAGAAGAGCGGCGTCAGCCTGGACGGCGGAGCGGACGATTAAGGCGTCGGCGTCGGCGAGTTCGGCGGGTAGATCGGTGATCTTGTCGGCGGTGATGACGTTCCAGCCGGGTTCTTTTTGGAAGATGGCGAGAGTGGAGGGCGATACTTTTTCTGCAAGAACGATCTTCAACTAAGGCTCCTGGGCTTCAAAGGGCGCGCTTATCTGCGCATCGTCCTTAAGTGTAGACGGTTGTGGGGGTAGGGGGCCTCCCCTCCCTGACTTTTTTGGGTAAAGTCTTCATAAAATTGGAGTTAGGCTGGTACCTGCGTCGTTTTATCACGCAAAGTCTTCATAGGAAAGGAGTTAGCCTTGCAGGGGGATGCACTCTTAAATGCGCGCTGAGAGGAAAGATTCGTCCCTACAATGGTGGGATGACGAAGCCAGCGGCGGAGCAGGACCCTCGTGTTTACTTTGCGGCAGAGCGGACGTTTCTTGCGTGGATACGGACTGGGCTGGCGTTGATCGGCGTGGGATTTACAGTGGCGCGGTTCGGCATATTTCTGCGCGAGCTGGGACCGAAGTCATTGCAGGTTGGTCCGCATACGCTGAGCTTGTCCGTGCCTTCCGGCGTGACGCTGGTGCTGGTTGGCGTGGCTGTGACGGTGAACGCGCTGGTGCGGCATGTGGTTCTTGTGCGGCAACTTCGAGAGGGCACGTGGGTGCCGGGACAGGTTTCAAAGGGCGCCGTGGCGCTGGCGGCGGTGATGGCGTTGCTCGGTATCGCGATGGCGGTGTATCTGCTGCTGGTGCGATAGGGTGTAGAGTTTTGTCGTAGACCGAGGGAATGACGGGTTATGGAAGAGAACGAAGAGGGACGAGAGATAGAAGAGTTGGAGGAGCCAAGGCCACCCAGGCGGAGGCTTATTACTTTCTTGTGGATCGTCGTTCTTGCGCTTCTTCTGCTTCTGCTGGGGCAGAGCATGAGGCGGCATCACTTCTTCGATGGTGCGACTTATAAGAACCGGAACGGCGGGACGCAGCCTTAGGGAGCGTCACGATCTATGATGGGCATGAGGTCGATTTGGATGATTGTTGCGGCAGGGAGATATCCATGACAGAGAGTTCGGCTACATTTGTTCAGGGGCTTGCCCCGAGAAAGCTCGACCATCAGCAGGCGCGGTTGGAACAACGGCTGTACTGGAGCCAAAAGAGCGGTCCCGAACGCCTTGCGGCAATGACAGCACTCACGCGACGCATGTACAAGATGCGAGGGATCGACATCGATGAAGGAAAACCAGATTTCACTCCTAGCCGCGTTCGCCGCCGCCAGCGTTGAATTTGCCGTGGTGGGCGGCGTGGCGGTGAACTGGCATGGCTACCTTCGCGCTACCAATGACCTGGACATCTTCATACGGCCGACGGAAGAGAATGCCCAGGCCGCCTTTCAGGCTTTGCTCGCGCTGGGCATTTCCCTTGAGGGCCTCGTGCCGGGCGACCTTCTCGATGATGAAGAGAATCTGCGATTCGGGCCTGCAGAGGACCACATCGATGTCCTCCCTTCGATCGGCGAGATGTCGTTCGAGCAGGTTTGGCGAAATCGAATTGTTGCCGAGGTGGAAGGACTGTCGATTCCGTTCATCTCGAAACCTGATCTCATTGAAAATAAGCGGCAGGTGGGGCGGTTACGAGACCTTGCCGATGTGGAAGAGCTGGGGCTAATCGCGGACAAAGAGGATTGAAGGCGGGCTACTCTCCGCATGGCCCATTGGCCGAGTGCACACCCCCGCTAACGATGAAATCGCTTATTGCGCTGATGCAGCCATTTGCAGCGGTTGATAAGTTTTTCGTCCTGATAAATCGCCTCCTGGACGGTCTGTTCCATGCGATCGATCTGGGCAGGCGTCAGGTGGCCGATTTTGTCAGTCCGCGGAGCCTCTTTCTCATAGGCTGCATGGGCGGCGGCATCGCCTTCTTGCCCTATGTAGGCCGATATCGATGCGGCCTTTGTCGGATCGAAGCGGTCCGCGTTGCTTTGATAAAACATAGTGTTCGCATTTTGAAGCGCGGTCATGCTGGCGTCCAGGGTTTTGTCGAGGTCGGCCTGGATGTTGTACAGGTCGCCGTAGCGCTGGATTTCGTCATAGGAAAGAAAGGCGACGGCGCCGCTTTGCTGCACCGTCCTCCATGCGGAGTCCACGAAGCCGATGTTGGGATGAAAGAGGACGATTCGGTCGTTCGGCAACAGCGCGTGGTGTCTTAGCCGGCCCAAGACAACTAGATCGTTGAAGAGGTAGTCCTCGTGCATTGCGAGAATGTACTGCTCCAGTTGCTGGCTGTGATCGTTCTCTTCAATCTCTTGCCTGAGCATTTCGCGGGCGTGTTCGGCCTCATGCCGATGGTGGAAGAACTCGACGGTTTGCTCAAGGCCGATGGCAAGCAGCAGGCCAACGGTGATAATTCCTATGTGGATGAAGGCGTCTTTCCACGTGTGGGTGGGTTCGTGTGGCGGATGGACGTCGAGCATTGGTGCCTCCGGGTGGAGTGCGAGATGAGAATGGGCCCGGTGGGAGTATCGTATCGCAGCTGTTGGATTGAGCTTATTTGTCGAGACCTGGATCGGCCGGCGGTTCGGAGGATCTCGCTGCGAGAGCTGCGGCCTCTGCGGCGCGTTGGCGACGGCGGCGGCGGAAGGATTCGACCGCTTGAAGCAGGCCATAGGCGATGATGAAGCCGATGGCTATCGTGACGAGGCTGAGCGGATGAAGGTCGAGCATGGCCGCATCTCCGAAGTAAGGCAGGAACGGTGGTGGAGCTAGTGTAGCGGATGCTTTGCGGCTGGCTTATGCGTGGGTTTTTTCGGTGTGGTGTGGGCGGGCCTGGGTGGATCGGGTGGAAGAGGCGGCAGGCCGTTGAGAGCCAGCAGCAGGTTGTTGGATTCTTTGAAGACGTTGAAGTGGTTCTGGGTGGGGCCGTCTGTAAACGCGACGAAGATGCCCGTGTGGTGCGGCTGGTTGAGGGCGATGTAGGTGGTAAAGCCCGCGCCGCCGCCGGTCTTTTCGGTGATGGCTTCGGGGTTGTCGTCTGGAAGGAGATGGAGCCAGCTGAGGCCGATGCCGCTTGGGTTGCCGGCGTGCTCGAGGCCGGATTGGCTGAGGAGGGTTGAAGGGTCGATGTAGACGGCTTGCGCTTCGGGGCTCTGTACGAAAGTTCCGGTGCCGAGAAGATATTTGAGCCACGTCGCCATATCGGTGGCGGTGGAGTAGACGCCGGCGCTGGAGGCGGAGGATTGCGTGTCGGTGCAGGGGCCTTCGTCGTGCGTGCCCTGGAGCAGGCGGGCGCACTGCGCGGGGCTGGGTGTGAAGCCGGTTTCGGTCATGCCGAGCGGCGCGGTGGTGCGGTCGGCGAAGAGCTTCGCGTAGGGTTCGTTGGCGGCTTTGGCGAGGGTGTCGCCGAGGAGGTCGAAGCCGATGTTGGAGTAGAGGGCTGCGGTGCCGGGCGTGGTCTTGAGGTGCTGCGCGGGCAGCCAGCGCCAGCGGTACCCGTAGCTGGGAAAGGTGAAGTGCGGCGTGCCGTGCGGGGCGTTGCCGACCTCGCGCGGAAGGCCGGAGGTGTGCGTGGCGAGGTTTTTGAGGGTGATGGAGCGGCCGTCGCGAGCGGGGACGATGAGGTGCGGTGAGGCGAAGCGCTGGAGCGGGTCGTCGAGGTGGACGGCGCCGTCGGCGACGAGCTTGATGAGGAGATCGGTGGCGAAGATCTTGGAGAGAGAGCAGAGGCGGATGAGGGATTTCGCCGTGGGAGCCTGGCCGCTGCCGGGTGCGGTTTCGCCGAAGCCGCGGACGAAGACTTCTTTGTTGCGAACGACGACGAGAATCATGCCGGTTGAGCCGGACTTGAGGAAGAGATCGTTGCCGAGGGCTTGCGCTTGCTGCAGGCTGGGCGGAGCGGTTTGGGAGTACCCGGTGGAGCACGCAAGTGCGGCGGCGAGGACGAGGCTGAGTGTGAGGCGCGAGAGGCTGGGCACTATTTTTTCGAGCTCGGGGTGCTGGGCAGATCGGGTTGCGAAGGGTTGGCGGCTACCAGGCGATCGTGTGTGAGGGCGTAGGCGGCGCTGAGTGGGCCGGTGGCTTGCTGATTGGTAAGGCCGCGCAAGCTTAGGATCTCGTCGCGGGTGACGGTCTGCGGCAGGTCGGTGAATCCGTTGAGATTGGCCAGAGCTTCGCCGGCGAGGAGTTGCTGGGTGAGGGCTTTTTCGGTGCGGTCGATCACCTCGGCGAGTTGAGGCGGCGTGAGGTGGGTTGGATCGGGATCGACAAGGTTGTACTGTTCGGCCTGGTTGACGGCGAGCCAGACTGCGCTATCGGCGGTTTCGATCCGCTGCAGCTCCAGATAGAGGAAGGCGTCCTCGCCTACTTCTTCGTGCGGCAGGAGTTTGACCTCACCGGTTTGCTGGGCGGAGTCCCACACGGAGTGTGAGAAGACCATGGTCGAGATGCTCCAGAAGAGGACGCCGGGAAGCTTGTCCTGTGGTGTTCCAGGGTGTTGCTGGATATAGCGGAGGACGAGCAGGTTGTTCTGCAAGGCGGCGGTGTTGCGGCGCCAGAACCAGGTCTCCTTAAGGATGCGGTTGCGATTCCCTTCGCGTTCGAGACGCAGGGCCTCCTGCGTGTGACGGGCTTCATGATGCTGGTGGAGGAGCTCGACGCACTGCTCGAGGCCGATGGCGATGAGCAGGCCGACGACGATGGTGGCGATGTGGACGAAGAACTCGCGCCAGGAGTTTACGGCGTTACGGGGCGGGTGTACGTCAATCATGTTGACTCCTGCTTGCTCCTGCGTGCGAGTGTATTCGCAGTTTAGCGGAACAGGTGTGAGAATGAATCGGATATGAAGGAGCGGTAGATGCAGAGGCGAAAGTTTTTGGCGCGGTCGGCGCAGGCGGTTGTAGGTGCGGCGATGTTGCCGGAGTTGGTTCGAGCGAGTGCAGTGAAGGCCGCGGCGGTGGTTGCGCCGGTGGTTGTGCCGGTGACTGGAACTGGTCCGGCTCGGCTGAATGTGCGCGATGCGATGTTTGGCGCGACGGGTGATGGTGTGACCAAGGATACGGTCGCGTTGCAGGCGGCGCTGGACCGGTGTGGCGTGCTGGGTGGTGGTGAGGTGCTGGTGCCGGCGGGGAACTATCTGACGGGGTCGATCCAGATTCGGTCGAATACGACGCTGCGGTTGGCGGAGGGTGCTGTGCTGATGGGGTCGCCCGAGATGGATGACTATGCGGTGACGCAGGTGCGGTGGGAGGGTCGGTGGATTCCTGGGCATGTCGCGCTGGTGTATGCGATCGATGCGACCGGTGTCGGTGTGATGGGTGCGGGGAAGATTGCGGGCAATGATGCATTGGGCGGGCGGCCGACGAAGGACAAGCCGTTGCGGCATCCGGCGCTGATGGAGTTTCTCCGCTGCGATGGGATTCATCTACAGGGGTTTTCGACGAGCTACCACCAGATGTGGTCGATCCATCCGACTGCGAGCCGGAATATTTTGATCGAGGACCTGACGATTCGGTCGACCGGTGGCAATGGCGATGGGATCGATATTGACTCGTGCAAGCAGGTGGTGATCCGGCGGTGCGATATCTCGACCGGGGATGATTGCATCTCGCTGAAGAGCGGGCGCGGTGAAGAGGCGTACACGCAGGCGCTGGGGACAGAGGATGTAACGATCTCCGACTGCACGTTTGCGGACGCGATCTTTGCGTGCATCGGGATCGGCAGCGAGAACTCGGCGGGGACAAAGAGAGTACGCGTAGAGCGGTGCAAGTTCACCGCGGCGAAGAGCCATGCGATTTATATCAAGAGCCGTCCGGGGCGTGGCGCACTGCTGGAGGACTTTACGTTTGAGGACATCGACGCTTCAGGGATGCAGGGCGGGTTTTTGCGGATCAATCTGCTGAACAGTGGATTGCTGGGTGAAGACCCGGTGCCGGGATTGGCGGGGATTCCGCAGGGGCGGAACTTTGTGTTTCGCAATGTGCGGGTGACCGATGCGCCGGTGCTGGTGCATGCGTTGGAGATTCCTGCGGAGAAGCCGCTGGACGGGCTGGTGCTGGAGAACATTTCGGGGACCTGCAAGAAGGGCATCGAGATCGCGAACGCACGGCGCGTGGTGATTAAGAATGTGACGGTCACCGGGTTCGAAGGGCCGAAGGTTGCGATCCTGAATGTGACGGGTAAGGGGTTGGAGGGCGCGGCAGCGGCGACAATGGCAGGCGTGAAGACGCCGGATGCTGTGCCGGAGCCGACCGAACCCTACAAACTGCGCTAACGGACTAGCGGAAGAAGTGTGGCACGAAGCTGCTGAGATTGCCGGTGATGAGGCCGGCGTCTTCGCGGATGCCCATGCCGGCGCACTCCTGGTCGACCATCCACAGGCCGAGGACGGGGTAGCGTGGCGCGTCTGTGCCGTCAGGGAACTTCGTATCAGGGCCGAGGCGCTGGTCGATCTGTAGGCGGTTGATGTACGGGCCTTCGGTAGCGATGGTCTCGCCCGCGGAGGTCGTCAGCGTGATGTTCGAGCCCTCACGCGAGTGCATGGGTTTGCGAATCCAGCCGGGCGCGGGCTGCCAGCCGCTGGCGTCGGTGACGAAATGGGATTCGAGCAGCAGCTCGTGGTTCGGGTAGAGCTCCCAGAGGATGGGCAGGATGCCTTTGTTGGAGAGCAGCAGCTTCCAGATGGGCTCGATCCAGCGCATGTCTTGATACGTCCGAAGCATCGGCGCGGCGAAGGACTCTTCGAGCATCGTCTCCCACGGGTAGAGCTTGAAGATGGACTTGATCTGGTTTTCGGCGGGGTCGGCGTCAACGAAGCACTGGCGCGGTTCGTTCCAGCCGATGTCGTCCATCAGGAGCTGGCGGGTCTGTAGGCCGGCTTGTTCAGCCGTATCGCGCAGGTAGGCGACGGTGAGCAGGTCCTCGGGGAATGCTGTGCTGGCGAAGTAGATGGGCCGCTCGAGATAGCTGGCGTCGTCCTTCCACTTGGCGATGAGTTTTTCGTGGAGCGAGCTGAACTGGTCGGCATCGCGATAGACATCCTTGAGCCAATACCACTGGATGACGGAGGCTTCGAGCAACGAGGTGGGCGTGTCGGCGTTGTATTCCAACAGCTTTGGCGAGTCTTCGCCGTTCCAGAGGATATCGAAGCGGCCGTAAAGCGCGGGCGGCTCTTCGTTCCAGGCCCACTCGATCATGGGGACGGCCTCGGCGGAGATCTCGAGCTCGGCGTAACGCTGGTTGTCGATGACGTTTTGCGCGGCGGCGAGGCACATCTCCTGCAGCTCATTGGCGGCGGCTTCGAGGCGGTCGACTTCGGCGGAGGTGAACTCGTAGCAGGCGGACTCGTCCCAGTAGGGGCGCGCGCCGGGCGGCAGGCTCTCCGGGGTGTGGAAGGTGAGGCCTTGCTGCTCGACGGTGGATTGCCAGTTGGGCCGCGGGGTCAGGGTGTGGCGCTGCATCTATTCGCCGCTCCCGCCGCCGTGGGCGCCGCCTTCACCTTCACCGCCGCCGTGGCCGGAGAAGAAGCTGCCAAAGCCTCCGCGGGTGGTCCCGGTGGAGTAGCTGTGGCCCGGCATAGGAGCATAGCCGCCGCCGCTTACGATGCTGCCGAGGCCAAAGCCGCCACCGCCGCCATAGTAGTAGCGATACATGTGCGCGATGAAGATGCCGTTGATGATGGAGCCGCCGTTGTTGGCCATCGTTCCGGCGACAGGCTGCTGTCCGTTGGGCGGAATGTTCTTGCAGAAGCTGGGGTCGACGACGTGCTCGTGTTCATCGACACAGCGCTGCGGCTCGGTCTGGTGGCAGCCGGTGAGCAGAGCGACGGCAGCGGAGGCTAGTAAGGGGGCGACGACGTAGGTGGAGCGGCGCATGGGAGTTGTCAGTTCTCCGTTCTCAGTGTGGCGTGCCACCATCGTACCTTGTGGTGATGAATTGGTGGCAACGGAGAACTGACAACTGAGAACGCATTACTTCGTGGGCTTTGCTCCGGGTCCGTTAATCATCTCGGGGACGGGCGGAGCTGGGGGCTTGGGTGCGACATAGGGCGGCGGAGGCGTCTGGCCTTCCGCGACGATCGCATTATCGATCTCGTCGAAGATGAGCTCGATGGGCACGGCGCCGTCGATCTTCGCGCCGTTGATGAAGAGCACGGGGGTGGACTGTAGATTGAAAGACTCAGCCAGCTTGACCGAGGCGTTGATGGCCTTCGTGTCCTGCAGCTTGATGCAGACGTTCAGCTTGGAGAGATCGATGTGTTGCGCCTCGCCCTGCTTCAGGGTCATAGTGTCTAGCATCCCGAAGACGCGTTCGAGCGCTTTCTTCTGGTCCTGCTCGTTGGGCGTTGGGCCTGCGCCGCTCTGGGCGGCGGCGCTTATGTCGGAGGCGTGGGCGTGGATCTGGTCCACGAGAGTCCAGTAGCCGTCGGGCGATTGGTCGGCGACGCAGTTAACGTCAACCGCGGCGTGCATGGCCCAGGGGTGGATGGATTCCAGTGGAAAATCCTTGTAGACGATGTGGACCTTGTCGCCGTAGCGGTCGGTGATGGCCGGGAAGATGCTGGCGTGCAGACGGGCGCAGTAGGGGCACTCGAGGTCGTCGAAGCCGACGATGAGGACAGGCGCGGTCGCCGGGCCGCCACGTGAGGGACGGCCTTCGGCGGAGATGAGGCCGCGTGGGTTGGCCGAGATATCGAACTTGGTGAACTGGGCGAGTGTCTTGCCATCTTTGGAGAGCAGGAACTTGATGGGGTGCGAGGTGTGGCCCTCGTTGGTGATGGTGACCTCGACCGTGTCGTAGCCGGCCAGGTCCGAGGGCGTGCGCGGGCCTACGGCGACAACGGAACCGGGCGGCAGCTCGGCCCGCTGGCGAACGAGGACTTCGACGCGGCGAGCCTGCTCCGGGCTGAGCGGCGTGCCGGCAGGCACTGTGGGCGTCTGTGCGTGGCAGCCAAGAGCGGCAAGGAGGGTAGTGGCGAAGAGGAGGGCGGTAAGACGGCGGGCTATGAACACAGATTGATTATCTCAGTTGTTGGTAGTTGGAAGCTAAAAGAGGCTCTCGCTGCGGCGCAGGTTGCCGGCGCTGCCGATGTTGGCGAGGGTGAAGTTGAAGCGGTAGGAGCCCTCATTACGGATCTGGCCGAGATCGTACTTGCGGTATTCGACCGTGAGGCCGCAGCAGTTCCAGTTGTACCCGCCCTGGATGGTGAGGTACTGCAGCGGGCCGGAAGAGTCGTCCAGCGGGCTTCCGGCATTCAGATCGATACCCGCGCCCGCAGCCACGGAGAGGCCCGATTGGCTGGGTGTGCCATAACCGCCCAGCAGGCGCATCTGCGCGAAGTTTGCGGTCGCCGAACGAGCAAGGCCGGTGGCGGTGTTCTGGGTGATGACCTCGGTATAGGTGCGGCCGGGGGCGTTCAGCAGAGCATAGGAGACGCCGCCAAAGAGGCGGCCTTTGTGGGCATCGATAAAGATGTTGGAGCTGTTGATCTTGTTCGCGCCGGTGTCGTAGTCGAAGTCCCACTCGATGTCGGTGTGGCCGGAGGTACGGAAGCGCATGCGGGAGATGACCGGCGAGATATCGCGTGGCTCGGTGAGGAACGCGACGCCGGAGAGATCCAGCGTGGTGTCGAAGAGGTTGCGGCGCGTGTTGATGACGGCGTTGCCGAAGGTGGTGTCGAAGAAGAACTTCTGCTCGATCTTCCAACTGAACCACTCCTGCTGCGTGGCGGCTTTCGGATCGGGCGCGCAGGGGTCGGCGTGGCGGGCGCGGGTGCGTGTGGGCTGGTCGGGCGCGGTCGCAGAGGCGTCGGGTATGCCGTTGGCGTCATTGGTGGCCCTTGGGACGGGTTCGACGGCGTTGGCAGCTTCTTCGTCCGTTTGCGAGGTGGATTGCGTTGGTGTGGCAGCGCAGCCTGGTTTGGGCTTTACCGCTTTAGCTGGGCGGGGACGCGGGCGGAAGTAGAGGTGCTGGGTAAAGGCGTAGTCGAGTTCGTTGGTGTCGCTGGCCAGGTCTACGTCGTCGAAGCGCAGGATGCTGAGGAAGTTGTTGATGCCTTTGACGTCTTTGTAGGTGATCTCGGAGTCGATGGTATGGCGCACCTCGGTGCCGAGCAGCCACTGGAGGCTGGGAGCAACGGTGAAGGTACGCTCTATCGAGGGCGGGCGGATGTCAACCGTGATCTCGCCATCGGCGCGGTTGACAGGGTCGGTGATCTCAATAGGCGTGGCGTTGGGGCCGTAAGTTCCACTTGGTGGCACGCGGCGCGAGCGGCTGTAGAAGGATTCACGGGCGGCAACGCTGGCGAAGATGTTCCAGCCGTCGAAGTGGAGGGGCAGCGAGAGCTCAGGGCGAAAGTCCAGGCGTTCGATGATGCCCGAGGAGACGAAGTTGGGCTGGACGCGCTTGAGGCCTGCGGCGGAGGCGTTGAGGCTCCACAGCAGAGGAGTGCCTGCGATGTGGTGATCGTCGGCGGAGAAGTCGATGGACGGCGCGTGGAAGACCTTGACCTCCTCACCCGCGGTGGTAAGAATCGGGACAACCTTGAGGCCCTGGTAGCGGTCGAAGCGGAGGTCGGTGGCGTAGCCGTTCTTCTCGTTCATGAGGTAGACGGTGGAGGTGATGTCGGAGCTGACGGCCTGGTTGAAGTTTTCGGTGAAGACCTCGCGGTAGACGTAGGAACTGAGGTACTCGGCGTCCCCGACGGCGCGGGTATTGGACGAAAGCTTCCAGCGGAAGCCGGAGGTGACGTCTTCGCCGCCCTGGTTGACGTAGAGGGTGATGGGATTGCCCTGGGCATCGACTGCGGGCGCATTAAAGCCACGGTCCTGCAGCGCGGAGAAGTGTGCGGTGAAGAAGTCTTCGCCGGGGCCGCGGTAGCGGACGGTGCCGTTTTCAGAGAAGCCGCGCAGGGAGTAATACAACATGCCGACGGTGAGATCGGCAGAGCGGCCGAGTGTGAGATAGCCCTGCTCGCCGATGGTGAGGCCCTTGGAGCCGGTGTCGTTGCTGGCGCTGGAGTAGCCCATTACCGGAATGAGGATGCCGGACTGACGCTCATCGGCGTCGGTGGGATGGGTGACGTAGGGCAGCGGAAGCAGCGGAATGCCGAGCAGGCGGAAGACGGAGTTCGAGGCCTTGGCTTTCTTGTCGTCGATGATGAAGTGGTGGGAGAAGAGCTCCCAGTCCGGCCGGGGAAGCAGGCAGGAGGTGACGGCGCCGTCGTAGACGTCGTAGTTCATCGGGCCGGTCTTGACGACTTTGCGGCCGGAGAAGAGGAACGGGTTGGGGTTCTGGTAGCCCGTGCGGCGAGCGGAGTCCGCGCTGAGGCCGACGGAGCCGTTGACGTCGTAGAACTCGCCGGTACCGGTGTGGACGTTGTAGGTGCCGTGCGTGGCTTTGATGTATTCGTCGTTGCTGCCGCCTGTCAGTGTTACGTGGCCCCGAACGATGGCCTCGCCGGTGGCGCCGTTGTAGGTAACAGTATCGGCGCGCAGAACGTGGTCGTGGTAGGTGATGACGACGTCGCCGGCGAGAGTGTAGAGATCGCCGTCTTTGGTCTGCGTGTCGGATTCCAGGATGGCGATATCCGGGTGATCGGTGGGCAGAATGGTGGCGCGAGGGATGGCGGAGAGATCGGGCAGCGCCTGCGGCGAGGGCTCGGAGGGCAACGCGGAAGAGCTTGTCGAGGAGGTTGCCTGTGCGGGAGGTTCCTTAGTGGTCACCTCCTGAGCGTGCAGATGTTGGTGACCCGCGAGCAGGAGGATGGTAGTTATGGACAGTAGGGCCAGTCGCGTTGTGCGCGAGGCTGGAACGCGCAAGCCGCTCGGGTCGTCAGATATCGGTGCTTTGCTAACAGGTTTGATGAGGCCGTCCACTAGATCGAGATTAGACGATTTTGCGATGCGGACGTTTGTTAAGGAAATTTGCAGTCAACAGGGGCGAGTTGGGCCAGGGGAGTAGAGATTGAGCATGAACGGATCGGCGCAGCGTAAAGAAGAGCCGGAGGTGCTGGACTTTGGGGCCTCCAGCGAGGCTGCACCTGCCGTTGCCGGGACGGAGAGCGCGCTGAAACAGGCCGTTGCAGAGCGGCTGGCGGCGCATCGCAGCCGTCGCGCGGCGGAGCAGGAGTTGGCCGCCCAGGTGAGCCAGCGGCAGGGCTCGGGAAGCCCTTCGCGGCGTGCTTCGGCCCGGGTGCGCGATGCCGTGGCCGCGCGCTACGAACAGAGCGTGAGCTATCGCGAGTTCCTGGCCGCCGAAGCCGAACGCGCCCTGGCGCAGGCCCAGGCGGAGGCCGAAGTCGCCGCTCGCAATGCCCGCGCCGTCGCCGAAGCAAAGATGCAGTTGATGGAAGAGATCGAGCAATGGAACCGCACCGAGAGCCACGAGGAGCTGGCTCGCGAGGCCGCTCGCAACGAGCAGAAGGCCGAAGCTCGCGGAGAGCTCGCCCACGCCATCGCCGATATCGCCCTGGGCGCAAAGGATCTGATCCGGGAGGAGCCGCGAGGTTCGTGGCTACAGGAGGCAGAGGCGCGAGCCGAGGGCTTCAGCGGCGGCCTGAGCATCCAGTTGTACGACGACGTTGTGGCTCCCGCGAAGCCCGCGCAGTGGACCAGTTTGAAATCGGCTATGGATGCCAGCGAAGACGAGTTGCTCGCGCTGGAGCAGGAGATCGAGTTTCGCCTGGCGCCGGAGCAGGATACCTATGTAGTCCATGCGTTGCCGATCCCCGGCAACCTGATTGAGTTTCCGCGCCAACTGGTGGCCTCGCGCAAGGCGCGTCCGAGGCTGGCCGAAGGCCCGCTGCGCGAAGACGCACCGGCAGAGCCGCAGTTGCGGATCTTCGAGGTCGACCCGGAACAGATTTCGCTCGAGCCCGTAGCGGAGACCAGCGCCGCTCCCGACTGGCAGAGCCTGCAGTTGGAGTCCACGACCGCAGTAGCTCCTGCAACACCGCTCAACGCGCAGCTCCAGTTCACCTTGCAGCCGCAGACGGCCTCGATCGAGCTTCGCCTGATGGCCGCGGCAGTGGATTTCTTTTGGATCGGCGCAGCGTTTGTAAGCTTTGCCGCCGTAGCCGTCGAACTGGCCGGCCAAAGCCTGAAGGTACTGCCCAAACCGCTGATGGGAGCCTCCGCCGCCGGCGTCCTGCTGGTGCTGTACGTGCTCTACCAGATGCTCTTCTTCACGCTGACCGGCGATACCCCGGGAATGCGCTACGCCCGCATCGGGCTATGCACCTTTGGCGACCGCAACCCGACGCGGAAGGCCATGCGACGTCG
>Ga0302316_10001995_pt1 | contig 15311 bp, 9 predicted proteins | sample III_Palsa_N3_2_FD_200456 | JGI IMG/M metagenome (GOLD analysis project Ga0302316, IMG submission 200456) | Peat permafrost microbial communities from Stordalen Mire near Abisko, Sweden - III_Palsa_N3_2 | ecosystem: Environmental > Terrestrial > Soil > Palsa > Peat permafrost | place: Sweden...
TGGTCATTGGAAGGACAAGGTTTTCTTCTACGGCAACTACAAGGGCTTCCGCTATGCGAGCGCTACACCGACCCTGCTTACCTTCCCCAACCTGGCGGAACAGAGCGGCGACTTCAGCGGTACCGGCGTCAACATCTATGACCCGTCCACGCAGACTGCCTGCACTGCAAACAGCACCACCGGTCCTTGCCGCTACCAATACGGCTATGGTCCGGGTACCGGCACTGGCACCGCTGGCAATCCGAAGGCCACTGGCGCCGCTATCAACGTCATTCCCAAGAGCGAGTTCTCCACGGTCGCATCCAACATGCAGTCGTTCATCCCGACGCTCTCGAATCAGGGTGTAACGAACAACTATCTCGCTCCAAACAAAACCGGCTTGGTTAACTGGTCCACTACGGATCGTATCGACTACATCGTTGGCCCCAAGGATACTCTTACCTTTGTTGCTGCCATCGGCCGTCAGGCCAGCTCCAATCCGGTTGGTCAGACGACTGCGGGACGTAACGTCGGTCCCCTCCCCTATAACTACGGTCAAGCCTATGCGCCCAAGACTGCGGTTGGTGTTATCGAAGAGTCGCATACCTTTACCGAGCATCTCGTCAACCAGTTCAAGTACGGCTATGCGCGGTATAACGGTCCGACCTTCGACTCGGATGAGCTTCCTGCATATGCTGCTACAACGATGGGTCTCTCCGGTTTGCCCACAGGCGCCGCTTCGAATGCTTTTCCCATCACGACCTTCGCGGGTACGGATGCCCCCACCCAATGGGCGGGAACCACGCCCAGCGTTACGCTTGCTGAAAACTACACTTTGGTTGACAACTTGCAATGGGTAAAGGGTAAGCACACGTTGACTTTTGGTGGTCAGATCGCATGGATGCTCTACAACGTGGTCAACGCCACGGGCGGATCGACCGATTTTACGATGGCGACGGCAGTCACCGAAACATCAGGCATCGTCAATTCAACGAATGCCAAGCCTGCATACGCCGCTACACCCGGTACGGGCTTATCGTATGCCAGCTTTCTGGTAGGCCAAATCGATAAAGGAAGTTTCACGAGCTACTTACAGCAGGAGTTCGGCGCACGTTTCCGCCCTATTTCGCCCTACGTTCAGGACAACTGGAAGATCACCCCGACACTCACCGCGGACATTGGTCTGCGGTGGGACTACTACCCATCGGTGCGCGAAGTACACGATGCCGGAAGCTACTTTAGCCCCACTCTCACAAACCCCATTACAGGCGTTGGCGGTTCTCTCGCATTCACCGGACACGGCCCTGGCACCTGCAACTGCGATACCCCCGTACAGAACTGGTACAAGAACTTCGGCCCGCGCATCGGTCTCGCATGGCAGGTGGATCCGAAGACGGTGGTTCGTGCCAGCTATGGCGTCATGTTCTCGCATGGCGGCGCAGTCGGCGGATCTGCATCCAGCCTTGGGACGCTCGGATTCTCCTCTGCTCCAGCGTTCTCGGCGAGTGGTACTTTGCTGAGCACCATGCCGCTGACAGGAACTAACGGAGCTATTCCGACTTACACCGTTGCTACCGGTGTCGCCTCTGGTCCGCAATACGGTACCGGCTACACGACAACTACCGGCTACACCAGCACTCCCCAGGGTATCGGCTATGACGATCCGTACCTCGGTTCCCGCGCGCCGGAGTTCATCAACTACAACCTCGGCTTTCAACATCAGTGGACCTCCGCTTTCACCTCCACCATCTCCTACGTCGGTTCGCAGGGTCACTTCCTTCCTGTAGATAGCGGTAGTCCTCGCGGTTTCTGGTCCGACGGGCTCGATCCAAAGTATCTTCTTTCGGTCGGTTCAGCCTTGTCGTCACTGGCAACACCCGCTGCCTGTGCTGCTGCCGGAGCACCCTGCCCTGCCAACTTCACGCCTGGGCAAGCCATCTCCGCCGCGCTCAAGCCGTTCCCCTTCCAGACTGTCTCGGATACGTTTGGCTATGCCGCCAACGCTAACTACAACGCTTTGCAGGTATCGCTCAACATGCGACCCCAGCACGGCCTCACCTTCATGGCCAACTACACCTGGTCGCGTTCCATCGATGATGGCGGTACCTTCCGCACCGGCTATGCCATTCCGGCAGGAACCATCGCAAATGAGCCAAATGCTTTCTACAAGCCGGATCAGATCGAACGCACCATCTCAACCACCAGCCAACCGCAGCACATCGTGATCACCGGAGTGTGGGAACTTCCATTCGGCAAGAGCATTGCCAACCACAATGCAGTGGAACGGGCCATCTTCGGAGGTTTCAAATTCTCTGAAACCCTGCAGGCTTTCTCCGGTTCACCGCTGGCCATTACCTCTTCGGCTTGCCAGACTAACCCAGCGCAAACCTGTAACGAACCAACTCTCAACCCCGGCTTCATAGGCAGTGCACGGACGCACGGCAAATGGGGTCAGGGAATCACCGCGGCCGCTACAGGTGCCATCACCTACATCACACCCAGCATCGGCAGCACAACAATCGCACCCTCTGGTCCGTTCATTTCGCCGGTCGCTCCAACCTGCACCAACGGCGTTCTACTGAATGCATCGCTTACAACCAATGGCGTCAGTTGCTCGGGAAGCGGCGCGCAAGGCGCAACCTTGCTGAACACGCCCATTGCACCTGCCTACACGTTCTCAAACGCTCCACGCACAGCAGCCTTCAACCTGTATGGCCCCGGCAACTACGATTTGGATATCGCTGTGGTGCGCAGCTTCCCACTGCATATCACTCAATCGTCCAGGCTGAACCTCCGGGCCGAGATGTACAACGTAACCAACCACACTTGGTTTGCCGTCAGCAGCCAGCAGCTTGGCAACGGTGCCTTCGGAACAGTCGGCCCTAACTCCAACGCAACCCGCAAAGCTGTTCAGCTCTCGGGCCGCATCGAGTTCTAACCGTCAACCCCTAACCCAACCCCAAACCAGCGATGCCGCCCTTAGGGGCGGCATCGCTGTCTTATGAGCGCCAAAAGCGCGTTCCATGCCAGCGGGGGAAAGAAGCCCCCTCGTAGGAACGCCACAAATTACAGAGGGCGGAAGGCCCGACCTACCAACGGTGCGCGAGCCCCGGTTTTATCTGCGCCCACTTGACAAGTAACGTCCCCAAAACACCCTCTATTCACGACAGAACGCAACCCCGTACTTCAACAAGTCCAAGCTCAAGCCTTTATTCTTGAGGACTTTGAGCCGAAAAGTCAGGGAGGGGAGGGGGCGGCAGGTAGTGCCTAATTAATCCGAAACCGCTCCTGCATCAATCGCTGAAATCTCGGCTTCCAGATTAAATCGTAGGCCAGTTCTTTCCCCGGAAACATCGCCAGCGCCGCACCGCGAGCATCCGCAATCATCTGCGAAGCCTCATCGATCGACAACGAACTATCCTGCGCAACAGTCTGCATTACCAGACTCATCATCAACTGCATCCGCCGAATCAGCTTAGCCTCTTCCGCATCACGAGCAGCAACAGTCTTCGCCTCACCAGCAGTCTCCTGCACAGAATCAACCTTCTCCATCGCTCCTCCTCCTGACTTCTTGCTGTTACCTGTTCGCTGTGCGCTATTCACCGCTCCTAATTAGACGCAGCCGCGCTCGCCGAGATTCCACCGTCGCTGGTCAGCAGGAACGTCTCCGCGCCGAAGCGGTCCGTTCGGAACGTTCTCACCTTCGCTGCTTCCAACCGTTGTAGCACCTCAAACCGTGGATGCCCGAACGTATTGTGCCGCCCAACGCTGATCACCGCATCCCGCGGAGCAACCGCAGCCAGGAACGCCGGCGAAGTCGAGGTCATGCTGCCATGATGACCCACCTTCAGCAGCGTCGTCGGCGCCACGCGCCCCCGCGCAACCATCGTCTCCTCGCTCGGTCTCTCGGCATCGCCCTCCAGCAGCACACCAGCCTTGCCAAAGCCCAGCCGCATCACCAGCGAGTCGTCGTTCACCGCCGTGCCGGGATTGCCATAACCTACCTCCGGCGACAGCACACTGGCCTGCAACCCTCCCCACGTGAACGCCTCACCCGCCCGAAACCACCGCACTCGGACGCCCAACTGCTGCGCCTCCGCCAGCAGCGCATGCAGGTCCGGTGAGTTGCCCGGCGTAACGCTCAACCACAACTCCCTGGGACGCATATCCCGCAGCACGGCCGGCATCCCTCCCATGTGGTCGCTATGCGCATGGGTCAGCAGCACCGCGTCCAATCGCCGTATCCGCCGCGACCACAGGTACGGCGCAACGACCTCCTCGCCCACATCCCACCGGTCCGGCGAAGGCGCCTGCCCCACCGGCCCACCCGCATCCACCAGCAGCGTCTCCCCATCCGGCGCCACCACCAGCAGCGAGTCCCCCTGCCCCACATCCAGCGCCGTAACCTCCAACATCCCATGCTTTATCAGAGGTGTTTCTGGCCACAGCAACACGAGAGGAATAATCGCCGCAGCCGCCAAACCCCATCCCCACCCCTTTCTGAACCGCAGCGCCCAACAACAAAAAGCCATCATTATGCATGCAGCAACGATTGCAGCCCCTGAAGGCGCAGGCACACGCATATCCGCAATCGCTGCGTGACCAAGATGCCTCACCAACGCGCTCACCGCATGCAGGAGCAGCGCTGCAATCGCACCGGGAATGATTGCCATCCAACTGCTCACCAGCGACAAGCAGAACATCGGCAGAGCCACACACATCAGGCCCGCGACCAGCGGCACCGCGACGAGATTCATCGGCAGGGCAAGCAGCGTTGCGCGATGAAAGTAGACAGCCATCGGCAGCACCATGCAGATCTCCGTGACGACACCCAGCAGTACCGCATCGACCGCCCAAACGAAGGAACGGAGCAGCCACCGAGGAACTTCTCTTGCATGTTTGCCGAGTAATGCTTCAAGCAGTACGCCGAACACGCGAAGGCGCACACGTAACTGCGCCGCGCGCGGTGGGACTGCGGCATCCAGTCGCACAATCCACAGCAGATAGATCGCACGGTTGCAGGTGGTCAGCAACCGCCGCGCGATGGGCAGAGCAATTCCGGCAATCGCAACGATCACGAGAAAGGTCATCTGGAAGCCAGCCTCAAAGAGCGCGCGCGGATCCAGCACCAGAACCGCCAGCGCTGCTGTACCGAGCGCGTTCAGCGGGCCTGTCTCACGCGCCAGCCATCGCGCCAGCAGATAGGCCGCTGTCATGCAGAGTGCCCGTTGCACCGGCACTCCAAAGCCGGTTAGCAGCGCGTAGCCCGTCGCCAGCGCGATGGTGCTTACGACTGCAACCCCTTCCGGCGCGCGCACTTTGCGGAGTATCCAAAACACCGCCGCGGCGAGCAGCGCGATGTGCAAGCCTGAGACTACAAAGAGGTGGAATGTTCCGGTGCGCTCAAAGCCCACGCGCAACGTCTGCGTCAGTCCTTCGCGATCACCGAAAAGCATGGCATCCAGCATCGCCGCATCCCGCGTGCTGATCTGCGCTTTCTGGGGTAAGAGATGATTTGGTCTCGAATCGGCGAAGGCATCCATACGTCCGGCCGCCCACGCCTGTGCAGCGTATAATCGACAGCGCCAGCTGCGTTCTGCCTGCCCAACTATCTGCACCCTGGTGGCCTTTACGCCGGCTTGTACGGCGATACCTTCGGTCAGCAGCTCCGCAGCATGAGACCACGCTCCCGGATCGCGATACGTATCCGGCACGCGGAGACGGAGTGGCATCTCCACCACATCACCGCAGGCAAGTGATAGGACGCCGTCACTGACCGCCATCCGCACGCCGCCTTGCACCGCGCGCATCATCGAAATATCCGGAGTTACATCCTCCACTGCCTGCACATCGAGATCGACTGACTCCATCGCTGGATCGGGTTCGGTCTCCCACGCGCCGGGCTCCGCCTGCCATGACTGCGGCGAGCCTTCCGCATCAGCGTCGTTCTGTGTAAGGGGACGTAGCTTTCGCACGCGCACCACGCGTCCACGAACGGTGCGGCTCAACCCATCGGCATACTGTGCAAGCTGATACTGCGGAAGGACTGGCGGCTGAATTTGTGCGCACCAGCATCCCACAACGACCCACAACGCAGCGACCGGAATAATGGCAATGCGCTGTGCAACTCTCACGCTCCCTATTGCAAGCAGCAGCACCAGCAGAGTTGCGGCGGCGAGAAAGAACGTTTCGTGCCATTGTCGTGCGAGTACGTCTCCCACGACAAAGCACAGGGCAGCGGCCATCATCGGCACTCTGCGAAGGCGCAGAGCCTCAACGACAGGAACGTCGTCCATCCAGAAATTCGCAGCACCAACAGCCGGCATGAGAAGCGCCACTCAGAAAATATGATTCTGCTTAGTCTGTCATCTATTGCGTTCGAGCACCACCACTGTTTCCAGGTGGAACGTCTGCGGAAAGAGATCCACCACGTTCAGGGATGCCACACGATACTCGCGCTGCAACACGGCGAGGTCGCGGGCCAGCGTGGTTGGATCGCAGGAGACGTAGACGATGTGGTCCGCCTTTAGGCGCAACAGTAGCTCGCAGGCGTCCACCCCGGCTCCTGCTCGAGGAGGATCAAGCACAATCAGGTCAGGACGCTCGCGCTGCACAATAGCCGCCGCCAAAAATTCAAGCGTCGTTGAGCCCACGACTTGGTGCTCGGCTCCCAGCTTGGTCAGTGCAACGCGATTGTCCGCCGCAGCCGTTGTATTGGCCTCGACCGCGACAACCCGTGCGAAGTTTCGAGCCAGCACGCGAGAGAACAGTCCAACGCCAGCGTAGAGATCCCACGCAACCGCTCCGCTATGAGGTTTGCCATCATCCTCGCAGACGAGCTTTACCAGCGTACCCAGCAGAAAGCGGTTTACCTGGAAGAAGCCGCCACGACTTATCCAATAGGTCTCGTCCAGCACGCGATAGTTCAACCCAGCCGCGCCTGTAGTGGCTAGTGTGCGCCCGGTAGGCCCCGTGCGGGCATCGCTGGCAATGGCGGCCAGTCCTGCGATCTGCGGAGCCGCCTTTTGCGCGGCCTCAAAACATCGCTCGATGCTTCCTTGCCTCACCTTCGTTCTTGGCGCGCACAGGAGTGTCACCTGAATCCGCGTCAGATCATCGTTGCAAAATAGTTCCACTTCGCTTGCAGCAGAGAGCCAGAAGGCAACATACTCATCCTGCGTTGCTGCAGCCAGCAACGCCTCCGCGGTGGTCCATAAAATTGGTGCAGCAATAGGACACGTTGTGATCGGTAGAAATTCGGTTGTCGCGCGAACGCTATAACCAAGGCGAAGCTCTTCGTCCACCCGTCCTACCCGCAGGCGAATACGATTGCGATACCCGTAGCCTTCGCCACCATGCGCTGGAATCTCAACAGGAAAGGAGACTCCCGCGGATCGAAGCTGATCGGACAGAATGCTTCGTTTGATGTCGAGTTGAAAGCTCGCGTTCGCCATTTGATATTGGCATCCACCGCAGGTTTGAAAGTGTGGACACCGCGGCATGACGCGCTCGATGACGCGCTCCAGCAAGCGAGCGCTCTTCCCGTCCGCAGAGACTTCCACCCTCTCTTTTTGCAACACAAACGGCAGAGTCACATTCGCGTCGCTCGTCTTCGACGAGCCACCGTAGAGCGGCTGCAGGATCTCCAAGATTCTGTTCTCGCTCATTCGTACCCCATATAAAACAAACTCAACCGCGGCAGGCGACGCGCTTCCAGGAGCCGTTTCTGCAGGAACTGCGACTGCACCTGCTTAATCTGCACCGCACTCATTCTGCCGCGATAGGGTGCAAGCTCGCGATCTGCCTGTGTGCGCAATCCGACGATCTCATCTTCCGGCGTTGCGCTAAACAACGCCGCAAACAGCCGTTCCTCAAGCACCGTCAATGTGCGGTCGAGTTCATCGAGCGGCATTGGCGCTGCTCCGCGCATCTCAGCTGCGAGTTCGCGCAATCTACGCAGAGTCTCTGCGCGAACAGCATCGGCCGCCGCGTGTTCGATCTCCGAAGCCTCAACCGCCCTCGCGCTCTCCTCAAGAAACCGTGCCACGCGCTCTGCCTCAAACCCACTCGCAGGAGCATCCTCCGCAACGTCCTTCGCGCTTCCGGTTGCAGCTTCTGCCATATCTTCCGCGGCCTGCATCACGGCTTGCGCGCACCACGCCAGGCCGTTCACTCTGCGTGTACGGCCCTTCGCGCGCACCAGCTTTGCATCATGCTTGTCAAAAGCTTCATCGATCCCGCGCAGCACCGCCTCAAGCGGCACGCCAGCCTCGCGCCAGGTCTCAATCAACGCCCAGTCGAGCGTTGAGAGCAGCAGCAGAGAGCCGCGCCGCCGGCTAAAGCGTTCTTCAATCTCCGAGAAATATTCAAAGTAATTCAACGCCTCTTCTGGCGCTCCTGATTACGCTCCCAGATCAACCGCAGCCCGTTCAGTGTCAGCATCTCGTCCACCGAATGGATGTATTTGGAGCCGCCCGCAATCAACTTCGCCAGGCCGCCCGTAGCGATGGTCTTCGTCTCCGGCCCGAGCTCCGCGATGAAGCGTTCGAGGATTCCATCGACCAGGCCGATGTATCCGTAATAAAGCCCAATCTGAATGTTGTCGGTGGTGCTGGTCCCAATAATCTTCGCTGGCTTCTTGATCTCCACACGCGTCAATCGCGCTGCGCGAGCAAACAACGCCTCGGCAGAGATGCCAAGCCCCGGCGCAATCGCTCCGCCCAGAAACTCGCCCTTCTTCGACACCACATCGAAGGTCGTTGCCGTACCCATATCCACCACGATGCACGGGCCGCCCAGCATCTCAAACGCGGCCACGCAGTTCACCACGCGGTCCGCGCCTACCTCGCTCGGATTGTCGGTAAGCACCGGCAGGCCGGTTTTGACGCCGGGCTCGATGAACAGCGGCTTCATCTTGAAGAACATCTCGCACACGCGGCGCAGCGTTGCATCAAGCGGCGGCACCACTGACGAGATCGCCACGCCGGTTACGCTCTCAGTCTGCATTCCGCGCATCGCAAACAGCGTCTGCAACAGTACGCCAAATTCATCCGGGGTCTGCTTATAGGGTGTCGTAATGCGCCAGTCCGCAGCCAGTGTAGCCGGCGCGCCGTCCATCGCCGGACGAAATAGTCCGATCACCGTATTTGAATTTCCAACATCGAGTGCCAGTAGCATCTTCGCCTTCCCGCCTCGGGTTTAATCCTTACTCTGCCTCGCGAACGCCGCCCGTAAGCACCGTCCGCAGTACACCATCGTCGCTTGCCACACGCAGATACCCACGCGCGTCCAGACCCGCTGTTACGCCAGTATAGCCGCCCTGCTCGGGTACATTCACGCGTTTTCCCTGCACCCAGCTTGACCGCTCCGCAAATCGCCGAAGCAGCAAGGGAGCATTTTCCTCGCTGACTTCCAATTCCGTCAACTCCATATCCAACGCACGCAGCAGCGACACCAGCAGCGCCATCCGCGACATGGGAGCATCCTTTTCCATCGCAAGTGAGGTTGCGAGATCCGCCAGTTCTACAGGAAACCTTTGGTGCGAAACATTGATGCCAACCCCAATGACGGCATAGCGCAGATCGGGATCGCTGCCGGGCTCTACCGCGGACTCCACCAGGATGCCGCCGCACTTTCTCGCGCGTTCACCGCTTCCTGTCAGCAGCAAATCGTTCGGCCATCTAAGATCCACGGCCAGTCCCGTAATCTCGTATACCGCCTGCCATGCGGCAACACCGGTTGCCAGCGAAAGCAGCAGCGCATGGCGCAGCTTCAACGTAGGCTTCACCAGCGCGCTTACGTAAAGACCATCACCCGGAGAGGAGTGCCACGCGTGGCCTCCGCGACCACGTCCTGCGGTCTGTTCATCCGCAACATAGACCGTGCCTTCCGCCGCTCCGCCGGCCGCGGCCTCAAGCATCTGCGCGTTGGTTGAACCCACCGAGGTAAAGTGCTGCACGCCGCGAGCAAAGCGCGTCCCCACCAGCGCAGCGCGCACTTTAGGTAGATCGATCGGCTCGAGCAGGATCATTCTTCTATCTTAAAGGACGCCGCCACCCAAAATCGCATCCAAAGATCGAGATACATCCGAATGCCAACTCAACTCGACATCTCGCTCTCGCACCAGCTCGGTATGCTGCTCCTCCTGGCGCTGCCCATTGCCTGCGCCTCCTGGACCGTCACGCACGAAGAGGTCTTCCGTGAGCCTCGCGAATACTGCAAAAAGAAGAGCGAAACTTGCGGCTCCTTGCCGAAGAAGAAGTTCTTTTATCTCTTCACCTGCGAGTACTGTTTTTCGCACTACGTCGCGGCCTTCGCGCTGTTGTTCTTGCGTTTCCAACTCGTTTATGTGGGTTGGCGCGGCTACATCATCGCCTGGTTTGCGCTGGTGTGGATCGCCAATGTTTATATGAGCGTCTTCAACCACCTGCGCCTCGAGATCAAGCACGAAAACGTCAGCATCGCCGTCGAGCAGCAGGTGTTACCACAGGAAGCTAAGCCGAAGTAGCCACTAAGCGATCGCGTACCGGCGGCAATGTTCCAGGTAGGCCACCTCATGCTCGGCCACCAGTTCCACCACGCTCCTCCACAGCCATCCCGGTGCGTCGAGCGACTTCGAGTTGTGCCGCTTCAACTCCGCCGACCATCGCTTCCGTGTCGCTGCATCCATCTGTCGCGCGTGCGCCTTGCCGACTACCGCTGCCAGAAACCGCGCCGCGCCAACCGCCTCTTCGCGGGTCAGAGCATCGATCTCCAGCTTCAGGTCCTGCGGCATCAACTCCCGCACCACCACCGGCCGTCCGAGCAGGTTCGATGCCAGCATCCGCTCCCCGAGATACGGTGCGAGCGCCCGGGCTCCCGTCACCACGCGATCCGCAAAGTTCTCCGGCTGCGACTTGCCGATCTTCTTCAGCGCCTGCTTACTCGCTGCCGGCGCAGCAGCATCCACCGCTTCTTTGATATCAACCAGCCGATACTCCCGTTCACCCCGTTTGCCCACCGCCAGCAATACCGCATAACGTAGCTTGCCCAGCGACGAGCATCCCTTCATCCAGTACGCCGCATCCACCACCTTCACTTTGCGTGGCTCACGGTTCACCGCCAGCTTCTTGAGCATCGCTAGCGTCGCTTCTTCCTTGAACAGCGCCTCAATCGCCGTGCGTTCATTGTCGGCCAGCGCCCAAAAACGTTTGCCAAGCGGAATCACAGGCTTCACGCCTTCGATACGTTCCGTCGCCAGATGCCGCCAGCTTCGCTCGCTGGAAAGCTGCAACGACCGCTGGATCGGTGCCAGATCATCACCGCTCGCATCATCAGCCGCTGTCGCCACAGGCCGCTGCAGCGCGCGCAGATAGCCCTCCATCATGTGTTCGAGCATGTGCGCCGTCGTCACTCCCGGCAAATTATTGCCACGCGCCGCTGAGGCAAGCGATAGCGCCAGCCGCACAATGTCGTGCGCCGGGTTGCCAATCACCGCCTGGTCCACATCGCGAATCTCAATCTCGATCCGCCCATCATGGCTCGCCACCGGACCTAAGTTGCCCATGTGGCAATCCCCGCAGATCCACACCGCTGGCCCCTCCGGCAACGCCTGGCTTCGCGGTCGCAGCAGCCACTCGTAAAACTTCACCGTGCTGCCCCGAACATAGCGGTGTGCGCTCTGCGCCATCTTGGTGCGTTGTGTCTGCTGTAGCACCTGAGCGCGGTCCGCCAAAGCCACGCCACGGGCTACGCTGCTCTTCGCGCTCTGCTTTTTTCTTAGACTATTCACAGCGAAGTGAGACGCGCAGAACCGCCGCGCCGTTGCAACAAGGCATTACACGTCCGGCAAAGCCGCCAGCGCCACCTCAGCCTTCTCCTTCAGCGCTCGCGTCTCCGCCGCCTGCTTCTTCAGCCCCTCGACGATATGCGCCGGTGCCTTCGCCACAAATCCCTCATTGCCAAGCTGCCGCTCTGCCGCCTGCAAGCCCTTGTCGAACTTCGCAAGGTCCTTTTGCAGCCGTTCGCGTTCCGCCGCAACATCGATTTGCCGCTCATAGACAACAGCCACATCGAAGCTCGCCGTCGCGCGGGCGTTGTTGCCCGTTGGCGCCTCGTGTACAAGCTCTACAGAGCTAACACGAGACAGCTTCGCCAGCATGTCGGCGTTGGCATCGGCAAGCGCAGCGATGCGATTGGATGCATGCACCAGCACCGGCGTAGCTTCCTTCTCCGGAACACCCAGCTCCTTGCGCAATCCACGCACCGTGACGATCAGCTCCTGCAACACATTCATCGCATCCACGCTGGCCGCGTCTGCCGCATAGTCTTCCGCTTGCGGATACCGCGTCAACGCAATCGACTTCGCGGGCGACTCGCTTCCAACCGATGCATACAAAGCATGCCAGAGCTCTTCCGTCAGGAACGGCATAAACGGCGAGAGCAACCGCAGCGCCGCCTCAAACACACTCACCAGTGCGCCGAGCGTCACCGCTGCCACATCGCTATGCGGCTTATACGCACCCGCTTCATCGGGGAAGAAGTCCATCCGCAGCTTCACAAGCTCCAGGTACCAATCGCAGAACTCGCCCCAGAAGAACTGATACACCGCATTGGCCGCTTCATCGAAGCGATAGTCCGCCAGCGCGCGCTCTACCTCCGCGCAAACGGCGCTCAAACGAGCAAAGATCCAACGCGTCTCCAGCGGTGTGTTCTCAGGCAGTTCCAGCGAAACCGAATCATGCGAGTCGAGCGAGACCTTATACCCAGCCGCCTGCCCATTCGTTATCTGCATCTGCAGGAACCGCGCGGCGTTCCATATCTTGTTCGCAAACGCGCGATAACCTTCCGTCCGCGCCTCACTGAACGCAATGTCGGTGCCGGGCGAAGCCTGCGACGCCAACGTAAACCGCACCGCATCGGTGCCATACTTCTGCACGACCTCGATGGGATCGATCACATTGCCCTTGGTCTTCGACATTTTCTGCCGGTCCGCATCGCGCACCAGCGCATGGATATAGACCTCGCGAAAGGGAACCGCATCCGCAAGCGTTCGCTGCGAGCCATCCGGCATCGGCACATCCAACATGAAGTGACAGCCGAGCATAATCATCCTCGCCACCCAGAAGAACAGGATGTCGAAGCCTGTTACCAGCAACTGCGTCGGATAAAACGCCGCGAGATCGGGCGTCAAGCCGTCCGCGCCTTTGCCCGGCCATCCAAATACGGTGAAGGGAAGCAGCCCGGACGAGAACCACGTATCGAGCACGTCAGTCTCCTGCACCAGGTCTGTGCCTTCGCACTTCTCGCATACGACAGCCACATTACGCGAGACGTTGATCGCACCGCACTTGCCGCAATGCCACGCCGGAATCCGATGACCCCACCAGAGCTGCCGCGAGATGCACCAGTCGTGGATATTCTTCATCCACTCGTCGTAGGTCTTGCGATAGTTCTCCGGCGTGAACTTGATGTAGCCCTTATCGACGGCTTCAATCGCCTTATCCGCCAGCGGCTGAATCTTCAGGAACCACTGCATCGAAAGCCTCGGCTCAATCACCGCACCTGTGCGCTGCGAGACCGGCAGCGTCAGCGTATGCTCCTTGATCGCCACCAACTGCCCGCTTGCTTCCAGATCAGCAACAATCCTCTTCCGAGCCTCAAACCGATCGAGCCCGTCATACGGCGAACCAGCCAACGCAATCTTCGCCGTCACATCCATAATCGAAGGCGAAGGCAAATTATGCCGCTGCCCAATCGCAAAGTCATTCGGATCATGCGCCGGCGTCACCTTCACTGCACCGGTCCCAAACTCAGGGTTCGCCCACTCATCGGCGATCACTGGAATCTTCCTGCCAACAAGCGGCAGCACCAGCATCTTCCCAACAAAATCCTTATACCGCTCATCCGTCGGATTGACCGCGACAGCCGTATCGCCCAGCATCGTCTCGGGCCGCGTCGTCGCAATCACAATCGACCCGCTTCCATCTACCAGTTCATAGCGAATATGAAACAGCGATCCAACCCGCTCTTCGTTCTCGACTTCCAAATCCGAAACCGCCGTTTGAATCTGCGGGTCCCAGTTCACGATGTACGCCCCACGATAGATCAGTCCCTGCTCATACAGCCGAACGAAGCTCTCCTTCACAGCGCAGCTCAGCCGCTCATCCATCGTGAAGTACTCGCGCGACCAATCCACCGACGCCCCAAGTCGCCGCATCTGCTCCGTGATCGCCCCGCCGTACTGTTCCTTCCACGCCCACACGCGTTCCGTAAAGGCCTCACGCCCCATCGCCTGACGCGTGGTCGCGCCTTCCGCAGCAAGCTGCCGTTCCACCATCATCTGCGTCGCGATGCCCGCATGGTCCGTCCCCGGAACCCACACCGCGGTCTCTCCACGCATGCGATGCCACCGCGTCAGAATATCCATCTCCGTCTGGTTGAGCATGTGCCCCATGTGCAGCCGCCCGGTCACATTCGGCGGCGGCAGCAACTGCACAAACGCCTGTTTCATGGCGGCTTCACCCACCGGTGTCGCCACATCGAACAACTTCTCATCTACCCAGTACTTCGCCCACTTTTCTTCAATAGACGACGGATCGTATGCCTTAGACAGTTCCTGACTCATAAGTCTTAAGGGTAGCAGGGGAAGGGCGGTGAATAGTGAAAAGTGAATAGTGAATAAGGCACCGGAATAGCAGAAGGGACCAGCCTGAGCTGGTCCCCGTCTTTATTCACTATTCACTACCCCTTATTCACTGCCTTTAGAACGGGTTCAGCTTATCCACGCCCTTCTTCGGCTGGTGTTTGCTGGAGCTCTCATCCTGCTTATCGTAGGTGGACTTCGTACCCGGAGCAACCGCCGGCTGCTGCTGTCCGTTCACATCGTTTACCTGGTCTGGCGCTGGCGCTACGGCCTCCGCTGCCGGAAGCGGGGCGGCATCCTTTGGGCCAACTGTGGTCAGACCGTTGTTCGGGTCCTGTTGACCGCTCGCCGCAGGCAAGGTGCTCGCTGGCGTCGTAACGCCCGATGGAGTTCCGCCGGTTGTCGCACCGGGCGTCAGAACCTCCACGCTCACACCTGTTCCGCTGCCCGAGCTCGGCGCAGCCTCCTGCACAGTCGACGCATTATTGCTGTCGCCGGTGGAGCTACCAGCCGCCGGAACCTCCTGGAAGGCCAGCGGAGCAGCTGCCGTAGGCAGCGAAGATTGTGGCGTTCCGTCGTCGGTCGAGGTATTCGTTGACTGCGCCTTGACTTTAGCACTAGCTCTTGCAGCCGCACCCTTCGGGTCGAATGCGTCCACATAATCCTGCCGAATCTCGCTGATGATGGCCGGAGCCGTCGTCACAGGTGG
>Ga0302316_10001997_pt1 | contig 15303 bp, 12 predicted proteins | sample III_Palsa_N3_2_FD_200456 | JGI IMG/M metagenome (GOLD analysis project Ga0302316, IMG submission 200456) | Peat permafrost microbial communities from Stordalen Mire near Abisko, Sweden - III_Palsa_N3_2 | ecosystem: Environmental > Terrestrial > Soil > Palsa > Peat permafrost | place: Sweden...
GCATGGGAAACGATTCTTGGGGGCATGCTGGGGCTGCTAGCTGCTTCTTGTCTTTTCCCTCTGCGCGCCGTATACGAGAAAGAGCAAATACCAACCTAGCTCGTCCTCCTGCACGACCAGTCATCTAAGTTCTTCATTTCCTGGCACCTACCAGGGTCTACGTCACGATAGTGGAGCTGACATGAAGAGATGGAACGTTTCGAGCCTGATCGTCATTGCATTCTTCACCGCTTGGACACCAGCGTGCGCAAAAGATGCTTCGCCTGCGTTGTTCAGACGCATTGATGGCGCATTCGCCGACTACAATACGTCGTCAACTCCCGGTTGCGCGCTCGCGCTGGTGGATCATGGCCGTACCGTATATGAGCGGGGTTACGGCCTGGCCAGTATTGAACATGGTGTTGCCATCGACCCACACCAGACTGTTTTCGACACAGGTTCACTATCCAAACAATTCACCGCGACCAGCATCCTGCTGCTTGAACACGATCACAAGCTGTCGCTGGACGACGATATTCGAAAATACGTTCCCGAGCTTCCAGATTACGGCACCGTCGTTACGTTGCGACAATTGCTGCATCACACGAGTGGTATTTCGGACTACCTCGAATTACTTGATCTGGATGGCATCAATTTGGAGGACGTTGCCACGGACGATGATGCGCTGCGCGCCCTGACGCGCAAAAAGACGCTGGACTTCGTTCCAGGTAGCGAGTTCAGCTATAGCAACTCCGGCTATTTTTTGCTTTCGTTGGTGGTCAGGCGCGTCAGCGGAAAGCCGTTGAACATGTTCGCCAAGGAGCGCATTTTCGATCAGCTTGGCATGTCCGCCACCAGTATTCTCGGCGATCACACACGCATCATCGCCCATCGGGCTACGCCGTACGATTCGGACGAGCCTGGAAAATTTCGGCTCTCTCCGTCCAATTGGGAGCAGACGGGCGACGGCGGTGTGCAGAGCACGGTCGACGACCTGGCCAAGTGGGATGACAATTTCTATCGGCCACGTGTGGGTGGACAGTGGCTGGTGGATGAACTGCAAACGCAAGGTGTCCTCAACGATGGCTCTCCGATCGCCTACGCCAATGGCGTGATCGTGGACCGTTACCGTGGTTTGCGAACCGTGTCTCATCGAGGGGTATGGGGCGGATTTCGCGCGTTCGCCGTGCGTTTCCCGGATCAACAGGTCAGCGCGATCGCGCTCTGCAACGTTGGCAATGCCAATCCCGAGCAACGCCTTTTAGCGGTGGCCGATCTTTATCTGGCCGGCACGTTGAAAGCCTTGCCGGCACGCCAGCGCATGACAACGTCACTCGCTCAAAAATACGCTGGCATGTACGTGAATGCCGGCCAGGGAAAGCTGCGTATTTTCAAGGCAAAGGACAACCAGCTTTTCTACCTGGACGGCTCGGGTACCGAGGAAGAACTCGCCTATCTGGGCAAGGACAAATTTCAACCAGCGCGAGATTCCAGACTTCAGATCCGGTTTCTTACGACCTCGGCTGGAACGCGCCGCGTGGAAGTCAGCTCTGGCGGCCAGGGTGCAATGATCTTCACCGAAGTGGCTCCGTTCACCCCCACGGCGCAGGACCTCCATACGTACGAAGGGGCTTATACCTGCGCTGACCTGACTTCCGGTTTTACGTTGAAGGAAGAGAATGGAAGCCTGACCCTTCGGGGTGAACGAGGCCAGGCCGTTCCGTTGGAACCTGCGTTTGACGACGCATTTTTTGTGTCCAACGTGCTGTTCCGATTCGAGCGAGACCAAAGCCACACTATTACCGGCTTCACCATGTCTCGCGACCGCGTGCGCAAATTAAAGTATGTCCGGGTTGCACCCTTAGAGACAGAGTCGACCGCGTTGTTGCACTAAGGCTACGTGCCCTGCATCCGAAGTGTGTGTCGATGGTCGTGCTGGATATTCTCCAGCACGACTTAATCGAGTACTTCGATAACGATGAAGACGAAACTTATTGCATCGGCTTGCGGAACTTGTCGATGAATTTATCGGTTTTGCCTTTTATCGATTTATCAAAAATCGCCAGCGAGTGATTGTCGTCGGGGTTGCGCAGGATGTCGCTGCCGCCGACGAATTCGAAACCGACCGCGGTGACTTCCGTTTTTGCGACGGCCGGGTCGATACGGTGCAGCGTATTGGTGTCGGCGATGCCGCTACCGGCGGCCGCCGCATGGTCCAGCACCAGGAAGATGCCTCCCGGCTTCAACGCATTGAAAATGGATTTGTCGATCTTCGCCATGTCTGGCGAACCCATCATGGGATTGTGCAGGTCGTGGTAGTTCTGCGACGTCCACACCATGTCGACACGCTGAGGAATGGCAATCGCTGCGACCGGTTGAACCAACACCACCACATTGGCATAAGCCGGCGTGCCCGCAAAGGTTCTCAGTGCTTTCAACCCTTTCGGCGCGACTTTGTCTATCTCGGTTGGCTGGACCGCATACACCACGCCTTTGGGGCCAACGATCTTGCTGAAAATGCGCGTGTAGTATCCGGAGCCCGGCATCAGGTCGACAACCTTGTCTCCCGGTTTGATTCCCGCGAAAGCCAGCACTTCGGCAGGTTTGCGGTTCGCGTCCTGCGCCTTGTCTTCGGGTGGGCGGCCAGCATCGGCGATGGCCGCCGTGATGTATGCGGGCACCTCAGACGCCGCTTTCGCCGGCAGGCTGGTCCATGCAGCGGCGACAACGGCTACGACAAGCAGACTATTGAACTTCATCAGAGAAACCTCCTAAGGCACGCGGGTATCGGTGGCTATCCAGTTCACTTCCCAGGTCTTGCCCCCATCACCCGAGAATGCCTGTTCAAAATGACACGAATTCGGTGTGATGTCTGAAATGACGAATCGAACCAGGATCGCTCGACCATTGAATGTTTCCTGATCAAAAAACTCCCCGCGTCCATTCTTGAACTCGCCGATGGTGGGTACGCCGAGCGTACCACTACCACTGCTGGTCACGTTGAGGCTCCATTGATGGGACCCGGGGTTGTACAGGCGCAGTGACAAGAGTTCGAGGTGGCCTGCCTTGCCGTCAACTTCGAATTCCCCGAGATTGGCGCGGCCATTCCATACCTTGCGTACCACCGTCGTGCCTTCGTAATCGGCCCAGGTCGTGGAGCCAGTCATGGGATGCAGCAAACGCGAGACATGGGTCTTCCAGTTACCGATCTCGAAGTCGAAATCATGTTGTCCGTCGCGCTCTGCAGAAGTCGGCTGGGCCGTTGTTTTCGGCGCGTCGGGCGGTGGCTTTGCAAGGCCCCGTTGTGGCTGCAACGCGATTATCAAGCAGCACACGAGAAAACCATTCCGAGTATGTCCAAGCATATTCATCACCTTTCTCAGTAGACGACGTTGAGTGCCACTGCCGGCGTCACGGTGTTCACTGTGTTGCGACCGCCCACGATTACGCGGGTACCGACAAGCACGCCGACGTTGGAATTCCAGTTGTATTCGATCGCCGGCGCGATGCCGAAGGCCACGCTCGTACCGGAGTTCAGCCGGATGCTCGTCGGATACGGCAAACCGTTGGTATCCAGCGTGTCGACTCCGGTCACCGGCGTGTTGCGTTCGCGGTTGTAGGTAACATCGAGCGCCAGCACCCAGTTCCGCGTCACGCTGTATTCCCAGGACGCGTCGGCGGAAAAATCGTCACCGGGCTTGGCATTGCCGCGAAATCCGTTGCCCGTGCCGTAAACACTGACGCCGTTCACGCTTACGGTGTTGGAAAACGCCTGCGCCATATCGAAACGCATCCGCAGGATGCGGCCATTCGGCAGCCAGAAATACGTCTGGCTGTTGAACTGCAACGTCGTGGTATAGGCGCCGCTACCGAAGCCATCGCTTGGCCGGTCGTGCAGCCGATCGTACTGTCCGGTCGGAAACGTTTCCTGTACTTCGAAGGAGGTCGTTGGAATCCAGCCGCCTTCGTGGAACTGGGTGAACTGGTACTGCGCCAGCAAGGTGAAATCACCGAATCCGATGCCGGAGCTGCTGGGACCACCACTCACTGTGTTGTAGCCCACAATAGGGATCATCCCGACTGTTAGCCTGTTGGCTAGCCCATAGAGAACGTAAGCGCGCGAACCGTAGCCGTTCGAATGCGCTGAAGCCACATCGTAAATGTATGGCTCGAGCAGGAAATGTCCCGGCGGCAAGGTGCCCGCCGAGTTCGCCAGCATGGGGCCGGTCCACCAGGCGTCGTCCTGCGACTGGTGCAAGCTCAACGACGTCGGCGAAACCTCTTGCGGCACGATAGCCACGGCGCCAGCCGCGTCTGTTGCGGAAGGTGTAGGGATTGTTTGTGAAAACGCCGGAAGCGACTGAGAAATGCAGCCGAGCATGCACCACGGAAAACAGATCACCCAACGCCAAAGCACCGTCCTTGCACTGCCCCAGTCCGCCTTCATCGACTCTCCTTTGCCAGGCCCGTCGTGCCGTGCGCGCGACCCATGCGAACTTTCCTGAACGCCGACATGTTCAACCTCCGCCATACCTACGGGAGAATTTAAGTCAGGTAGTGGTTTACCAAAATAGCCACTTTGTTAAGATACGATATAGCCACTTCGGGGAGGATCGGCATGCAACGCATCTCCGCCAGCTTCCTGCCGCCCATCGCTCTCGACGCGAATGGCGAGACTCCGATGTACCACCAGTTATCGGACTGGTTTCGGCGGGCGATCATCGATGGTCAACTGCGACCTGGGCAGCGAATACCTTCATCCAGAGCCCTCGCCCACGAACTGAAGATATCCCGCGTACCGGTGTTGGGCGCTTATGAGCAGTTGTATGCGGAAGGCTATCTCGAGACTTTTGTCGGCGCCGGTACCTGCGTTGCCCGATCGATACCTGACGAGAGCTTGAAGTCGGCAAGTGCGAAGGTGCGCAAAACACCTGCGGAAATCAATGTGCCGCCGGCTCCGCGCCGAACCTCCCGACGCGCGGCGTTGATGCACACCCCTGCACAGTCGTGGCTGGACAGTCAGAAAGCGTTTCGCGTCGGCGTACCGGCCCTCGATCACTTCCCCGAAGGCGTATGGTCGAAGTTGGTAAACCGACATGCACGGCAGGCCGTGGACACCATGGTCTATGGCGATCCCATGGGATACCTGCCGTTTCGCGAAGCGATTGCCGAATACCTTGGCGCCGTTCGCGCGGTCCGCTGCGAGGCTTCGCAGATTCTGGTGACGACGGGCTCGCAACAGGGCCTGCAGATTGCCGCTCACGTTTTGCTGGACCCCAGGGAACGGGTATGGATGGAAGAGCCCGGCTATCCGGGAGCGCACCAGGCGTTGACGACGGCCGGCGCAAGAATGCTTCCGATCCCGGTGGATCAGGAGGGTTTGAACGTGCCGGCCGGCATACGCCGTGGCCGGGGCGCCCACGCTGTTTACGTCACCCCGTCGCATCAGTTTCCCCTAGGCACGACGCTGAGCGCCACTCGGCGCATGCAGTTGTTGAGCTGGGCGGTGCACAACGGCGCATGGATTATTGAAGACGATTACGACAGCGAATACCGCTTCGGTGGGCGACCCATCGCCTCGCTGCAGGGATTGGACACTCACTCGAGAGTTATCTACGTAGGGACCTTCAGCAAGGTTATGTTTCCCGCGCTGCGACTGGGATACATCGTCGTTCCCAAAGATCTGGTATCAGCCTTCTCCGCTGTTCGGGATGCCGCCGATACATTTTCCTCCACCCTGTATCAGGTCGTCATGACGGACTTCATCCGCGAAGGCCACTTCGCGCGGCACATCCGCCGAATGCGTGTGCTCTACATGGAACGACGAGCAACGCTGGTAGAAGCGATTGCCACACAGATAGGAGACCGACTCGAAGTCATGGGTTCCGACGCGGGCATGCATCTGGTCGCACTGCTGCCGCCTGGCGTTGACGATGAGGCAGTCGCAAGAAAAGCAGCCAAGGTGGGAATTTCGGCCAGACCACTGTCCCGCTGCTATCTGAATCCACCAGCCAGAGGCGGCCTGATTCTTGGCTACGGAGGTGCCAACGCGCACGAGATTCGCGAGGGCATCCGCAAACTCAAGACGTGTTTTTGAGAAGCCTGCCGACCGGCCCAAAAGTGGTCATATGACACGTCGTCAAAGTGGCTATGTTGGTAAACCACTGGCTGACTTAGTTTCCTTCTTACGCGAGCTCAAGCCCTTTTCTCGGAGGCTCCCAATGATTCGACCATTGAAGGATCTATTCGTCCCGACTTCGCGCACAGTTCTCATACTGTCGATGTGTCTGGCCACCGCTACGACGGCGGCAACGGAACCCACCAGCCAACCAGCAACGTCGACATCCTCGGGCTATACGACGAAGCGCACCGGCACCGTGCACGATTTTGAATACTTCACCGGCGGATGGACGATCCAGCAGCACCGCCTGAAGGCGCGAGGTGTGGGCAGCAGCGCATGGGACAACTTTCCGGCGACGCTATGCATGTCTCCCTATCTGGGCGGCATGATCACCGTGGACGAGCTCTACGTTCCCACGAAGGGTTGGGCCGGACTGACCTTGCGTACGTTCAATCTGGCGAAGCACCAATGGTCGATCTATTGGATAAACAGCATTGACGGAGAGATGGGCGCGCCGGTCGTTGGTGGCTTCGACGGCAATCGCGGGGAATTCTACGGCGAGGATGACGACGACGGTCGCCCCGTCAAGGTCCGCTTCAGATGGAGCAAACTCGACCACGATCATGCTCGCTGGGAACAGTCATTTTCATACGACGACCGCACATGGGAAACCAATTGGACGGCTGACTTCGTCCGCGCCGATACAGCAGCAGTCTGCGTGGGTGGCCGGCCGAAACGGTAGATCCCTGGAGACAGGGTGACATCACACACCGCAAACGATGGGCGATTCGGTATCGCAGCAGCGAAGGCGTATCCTTCTTGGCTCTCCGTATCCGATTCCCTTACCCATGCAGACGCCCTTCCCCCAGGCAGCCTTCCTGAACTATCTGGAAAGTATCAATGCACCCGCCAGCCAGCTCCCGAGCGCGCCACTGTCGCCGCTGCTCGCTCGTCTGCTGCTGACGTCGGAGGCGAGTGGAGAACCGACGAAGGCTGTCAGTGATCTCATCCAGCTACTGGGAGCACACAAGGCCACGTTGCAGGCAGCATCCGACACAGCACTAGCCGCCGACGAGCTCCGTCGATATAGCAAATTCGCGAAGCCCGGTCAGCCCTCGCCGCATGTTGTCCAACTTCGACAGAAACAGGCCGCCGCCCGACAGGCATCGAGTCAGTCGAAGCAGGCCTTGATCAAGGCTGCTGCCACATTCGTTCGTGATGCCGGTATCGAGGTCCCACAACAAGTAGCGCTTGAGGCGTACATCACCCGCTGGATCGATATCAACGTGCCGAAGAATTTCGTTACGGTAGCCAGTGAAAAATAGCCGTCTATAGCGCTGCAACGAAAAACCCCCGGCAAGACCGGGGGTTTTCGTTAGACCAGCCTCAAACTTAATCTTCGGTAGGTACGGGCTCAATCGATTCCGAGCCTTCGCCATCAATGGGGCCCGATGCGTCGATGACAGTGGCTTCGTCACCGTTGTCTTCCTCCGCATCCAGCCGCATCACGCTGACCAGGGTTTCGTCGGCGGGTAGACGGATCAGGGTGACGCCCTGGGTGTTGCGGCCGAGCTGGGAGACCCCGGCAACCCGTGTGCGCACCAGCGTGCCCTGGTTGGAGATCAGCATCAGTTCGTGCGCCTCGGTGACCTGGGCCGCCGCCACCAGCGCGCCGTTGCGCTCGGAACACTGGATACCGATCACTCCTTGGGTACCGCGACCCTTCTTCGGGAACTCGGCCAGTTCAGTGCGTTTGCCGTAACCGCGCGCTGTCGCGGTAAGGATGTCACCTTCGGCAGCCACGATCAGCGATACCACGTTCACGCCCTCAGCCAGCCGCATGCCGCGCACGCCGCCAGCGGTGCGGCCCATTGAACGCACGGTGTTCTCGTCAAAGCGATTGACCTTGCCGTTGGATGCGAACAGCAGGATGTCGCTGTTGCCGTCGGTGAGTGCGACATTGACGAGCGCATCGCCCTCGTCCAGCTTGATCGCGATCTTGCCCTTCTGCAGCTGGAACGCGAATTCGGTGAGCGGAGTTTTCTTCACCGTACCTTGGCGGGTGGCGAAGAACACGAAACGATCTTCGCTGTACTCGCGCACCGGCAACACAGCCTGTACTTTCTCACCCTCGCCCAGCGGCAGCAGGTTCACGATGGGTTTGCCACGCGCGCCCGGGCCAGCGTCCGGCATCTGATAGACCTTGAGCCAGTAGACACGGCCGGTGCTGGTGAACGTCAGCAAGGTGTCATGCGTGTTGACCACCCACAGCTGCTCGACAAAATCCTCGTCCTTCAATGTCGACGCCGAACGGCCCTTGCCGCCGCGCTTCTGCGAACGATAGGTGCTGGCCGGCTGACGCTTGATGTAACCGGTGTGCGATAGCGTGACCACCACGTCTTCCGGCGCGATCAGGTCGAGCACGTTGAGATCTTCCTGCGAATGCTGGATCTCGGTGCGCCGCGCATCGCCGAACTCAGCCTTGACCGCTTCGAGTTCTCCGCGAATGACTTCCAGCAGACGCTCGGGATTTTCCAGGATGTCGATCAGGCCGCGGATCGTTTCCAGGATCTGCCGATATTCGTCGGAAAGCTTTTCCTGCTCCAGCCCGGTCAGGCGTTGCAGGCGCATCGCGAGAATTTCAAGCGCCTGCGCTTCGGACAACTGATAGCCGTCGTCTTTCAGGCCATCGCGCGGATCCATCTCTTCCGGCCGCGATGCGTGTGCACCAGTGGCCGAAAGCAACGAGCGCACCAGGCCGGCTTCCCAGTGCCGGGCAACCATGCGCTCACGCGCTTCGGCCGGCGACGGCGAGGTCTTGATCAGCTCGATCATCTCGTCGATATTGGCCAGTGCGACGGTCAAGCCTTCGAGGATATGCGCGCGGGCACGTGCCTTGCGCAACTCGAAAATCGTGCGACGGGTGACCACTTCGCGACGATGGCGGATGAACGCCTCGAGGATGTCCTTGAGGTTCAACAGACGCGGCTGACCGTCCAGCAAAGCCACCATGTTGATGCCGAACGTGACCTGCAACTGGGTCTGCTGGAACAGGTTGTTCAGCACCACATCGCCCATCGAATCACGACGGATTTCGATCACCACGCGCATGCCGTCCTTGTCGGATTCGTCGCGTAGTTCGCTGATGCCCTCGAGCTTCTTTTCCTTGACCAGCTCGGCGATTTTCTCGATCAGCCGTGCCTTGTTCACCTGGTACGGCAGCTCGTGGATGATGATCGTCTCGCGACCATTCGCCTCGGTCTCGACCTCGGCTTTCGCGCGCACCAGGATGCGACCACGGCCGGTGCGATACGCCTCGATGATGCCGGACGAACCGTTGATGATGCCGTAGGTCGGGAAATCCGGACCCGGGATGTACTGCATCAGGTCGTCGATGCTGAGGGTCGGCTCATCGATCAAGGCAATCGTCGCGGCGATCACCTCGTTGAGGTTGTGCGGCGGAATATTGGTGGCCATGCCGACCGCGATGCCGGCCGAGCCGTTGACCAGCAGATTCGGCACGCGCGCCGGAAGCACCAGCGGCTCGTGCTCGCTCTCGTCGTAGTTCGGGCCGAAGTCGACGGTTTCTTTGTCGATGTCGGCGAGCAGTTCATGAGTGAGGCGCGACATGCGCACTTCGGTGTAACGCATCGCGGCGGCGTTGTCGCCGTCCACCGAACCGAAGTTGCCCTGGCCATCGACCAGCAAATAGCGCAGCGAGAACGGCTGCGCCATGCGCACGATCGCGTCGTATACGGACTGATCGCCATGCGGATGGTATTTACCGATCACGTCACCGACTACGCGGGCGGATTTTTTATACGGTTTGTTCCAGACGTTGCCCAGTTCGTTCATCGCGAACAACACGCGACGATGCACGGGTTTCAGACCATCACGAACATCCGGAAGAGCGCGGCCCACGATCACGCTCATGGCGTAGTCGAGATAGCTCTGGCGCATCTCATCTTCGATGTTGACGCGAATGATTTCTTTGGCGAGTTCTGCCATGAATCGGCTTCCCTGATAACGAAAAAAAGGACGCTGGCACCGCGCCTCCGGCGCATGCGCAAGCGACCCGAAATCAACTCACTGAGTGTAGCATGGATGACATTAAAACGACAGTATTTAGTTGTTCTTAATCAGTGACTTACGTGGCCGTTTCAGCGCGGCTTGAAAGCGCTCGACGCGCTGCTTAAAAATTGATCAACAAGGGGCGTAAGGCGCTGGCCGGCAGCGCCGTGACTGGCCGGTAATGCCCTGCCATGACGTTCCGCGGAAGTCGCCCTAATCAGGTCTGGAAACGGCCATCTGTCGCGGATCCCCAACGCGGACGGAACCCCTCAGCGCGACAACTTCACCAGCCGAACATCGCCTGCATCGCGATGCTGTTGGGGCGTTCGATCACGCCACGCTCGGTGACGATCGCGTCGATCAATTCGGCGGGTGTCACATCGAATACTGGATTCCATGCCTGCGCGCCCTCGACCACCGTGCGCTGGCCGCCCGTGCTGAGCAGCTCGGTCGGATCACGCAACTCGATCTCGATTTCCTCACCGGTGCCGGTGGCCATGTCGACGGTGGAGGACGGCGCCACCACCATGAATTTCACGCCGTGGTATTTGGCGGCAATCGCGAGCTGATACGTACCGATCTTGTTCGCCGTATCGCCATTCGCGGCGATGCGGTCGGCGCCCACGATCACCCACTGCACAGCACCAGATTTCATCAGATGCGCCGCAGCGGAATCGGCGATCAACTGTGCTGGAATGCCGTCGCGTACCAGCTCCCACATGGTCAGTCGTGCACCCTGTTGCCATGGCCGTGTTTCACCGGCATAGACGCGGGCGATCTGACCCGTCGCCACGCCGGCGCGGATGACGCCCAGCGCCGTGCCGTAACCGGCAGTGGCTAGCGAACCCGTGTTGCAATGAGTCAGCACGCCCGCATGTGCGGGAAGCAGCGACACACCCAGCTCGCCCATCTTTCGATTGGCGGCCAGATCTTCATCCTGGATGGCCTGCGCTTCGCGTATCAGCGCATCGGCATCGGCGCCCGCGGCGATGCGTTTTTTCATCCGGTCCAGCGCCCACATCAGGTTCACTGCCGTGGGGCGCGCCGCCCGCAGCATCAGCAGCACCTGATCCAGCGACTCACCCTGTTTGGCAGCCAGCGCCACACCCCAGGCGGCGGCAATGCCGATAGCGGGAGCGCCACGCACGACCAGATCCTTGATCGCCTGGGTGATCTGGCTTGCGTCGCTGCAATCTATCCAGCGTTCTTCGCGCGGCAACAGCCGCTGATCGAGCAGACGTAGATGGTCACCCTGCCATTGCACGGCGCGGATGCGGTCATAACGGTCGTAATCCATGCTTATATCTTTGCTGCTCAGTCAAGCGGATGCGATCTGATCGCTTTTTGGTACGCCGCCAGGCGCTACGGCGCCTCGGGCATCACCAGCCACATGATCAGGTAGAGAAGGATGCCCGATCCGCCGAGCAGAGTCAGTATCACCCAGCCGACCCGCACCATCGTCGGATCCCAGCCGTAGTACTCGGCGATCCCGGCGCAGACGCCGACCACCTTGCGGTCATTTCGCGAACGATACAAACGTTTTTCCATAAGTGACAGTCTCCCCGTGAAAGGACTCAGTCTCTCGCACTCAGCCATTGATGGATAGCCGGCGGCACTTCGCGCTGCGCGCGTCCGGAAACATAGATACCGATATGGCCGCCCTTGAACGCCAGCTGGGTGTAGTCGGTGGTACCGACATGCCGGCCGAGTGCGCGTGAAGCGTCCGGTGGCACCAGGTGGTCCTGCTCGGCGAAGATATTCAGCACCGGTTTTTTCAGCATGCCAAGGTCCACCCGCTTGCCACCAATCTCGAGCGTACCCTTGATCAGCTTGTTGTCCTGGTAGAAATCCTTGATGAACTGTCGGAACGCTTCACCGGCCTGATCCGGCGAATCGAAGATCCAGCGTTCCATGCGCAGGAAATTTTCCAGTTCGGTTGGATTATCCAGGATGTCGACCATGCCGATGTACTTCTGCTGGTTCAATCGCATCGGCTTCAACGTGAGATAAACGTAATTCATCAGTCCAGCGGGAATGTTTCCCATCGCATCGACGAATTGATCCACGTTCAGATTCCGACACCAGTGCGACAACATGTTGTCCGGGGTGTGGAAGTCCACCGGCGTAACCATGGTGATCAGGTTCCTGACCTTGTCCTGATGCAGCGCGGTGTAGCACAGCGAGAATGCGCCACCCTGGCAGATGCCGAGCAGATTGATCGCATCAAGCCCATGACGCTCGCGTACGACATCGACGCAACGATCAAGATAGCCGTTGATGTAATCATCCAGCGTCAGCCAGCGATCGGCGCCATCGGGATAACCCCAATCGATCAGATAGACGTCTTCACCCTGCTCCAGCAGGTTGCGCACCATCGAACGGTCTGCCTGCAGATCGGTCATCCATACGGTGTTGACCAGCGCATAGACGATCAGCAGCGGCGTCTTCGAAGTCGGTTTACCATCGCCCTTGAAGTGCCACACGTTCAACTTGTCTTCGCTGTAGATCAGCTCGCGCGGAGTATTCGCATACTCCGGCTCCTGCATGCCCCGCAGGTGGGTCATGCCGGCAGCAAGCTTGCGCTGGAACGTGGCGATGTCACCCAGGGCTTTGGTCGGATCGATACGCAGTGGCGTGTACATGGTGCGCTCCTTACTTTCGCTTACGCGAGCTGGCACGCGTAACGGGCTTGCCGGTTGGCTTGGATGCCGCAGTCTTGCGCGCCGGTGTCGATGCTTTTGCAACGGACTTCTTTACGGCTGAAGTTGATGGCTTGCCTGTGGCCTTTGCCGTCGGGGCTTTCCCTGTTGTCGCTGACGAAGCATGGCCAGCGCCAAGTTGATGCTTGAGGGTGGCCAGCTCACGCCTTACGGCCTGCAGCCGTTCACCGAGACTCGACACTTCACTGCGCGTCGGCACGCCGAGTTCCTGGCAGATCTTTTCGGTCTGCTTCAACTGCAACTGGCGCACGCGCATCTGCGTGTTGACCATGTCACCGTAAACTTCGCGGAATTCATTCGACAGCGCGATCTCGGCATAGGCCTCTTCGGCCGCATCGATCCACAAGTCGTACAGTCCCTTGATCGATTCGATCTGGCGGCCCGGCTCGGCATGTTGCGCGAGCTTGTCCTGCAGGCGTTCCATGCCATGCGAATTCGCACGCTGGATCAATGTCTGATAACGCCCAGATGCCTGCATCGAGGCCAGGATGGCGGCAGCCATGGTCTGCTGCTGCATCTGCTGCTCGCGATTCAGGCCGAACGTCGGTGTTGGTCCCGATGCTGCGCCCTGCGCGCCTGCCAGATCGCCGAAGCCAGGGGGCTGTTGCGCTGCCTGCATCCAGGTTTGCCATTGGCGGGCAAAACCCTCGGCACCTGCGCTGTCGATGCCACCAAAGGCCTGCGCAAACGGCTGGCCGACACCGCCAAACAACTGCTGCAACTGCTGTTGCCAGTCACCACCGGGCGGCGTGGCACTGCCGGCGGCGACACCCTGCATCCAGTCGAAATATCCCTTCAAACCAGCCAGCGTACGCTCAAGCGTGTCATTGCCGGCGGTGGCCGTCGTTGCTTGTGTAAAAAATGGATTCGGCGCAGGCGTCTGGGGCTGCTGCATTTGCCGCGCCCATGCATCCCATGACTGTTGCGCCAGGGCCTGGTAATTCCTGATGAAATCATCCTTGATGAAATCACTTGGCTGATCGGCCATCGGTGCGTCCTCGTGCAGGTTCTCCTCATCCTAGCAAAAGCATGTTGCGTGTAGACACCGGTGCGGACAACAGTGTCAGTACAGCTGGTCAAAGCGTCCGCATCAGGGCATTCATGCTGGCTGCGTTGGCCCATAACGCACAAGGCCCGGCATGAGCCGGGCCTTGTGGAATCACGCTGACTTCAAGACTCAGGCGTTCGCGCTTTCATCTTCCAGCACAGCCTTCATCGACAGGCGGATGCGGCCCTGCTTGTCCACTTCCAGCACCTTGACCTTGACGATGTCGCCTTCCTTGAGCTTGTCGGAAACTTTCTCGACGCGCTCGCTGGAGATCTGCGACACGTGCACCAGGCCATCTTTGCCCGGCATGATGGTCACGAATGCACCGAAGTCCATCAGCTTGGCAACCTTGCCTTCGTAAATACGGCCCGGCTCGACGTCGGAAACGATCTGCTCGATGCGCTTCTTCGCGGCGTCGCCCGCTTCGCGGTTGACCGAAGCGATGATCACGGTGCCGTCGTCGTTGATGTCGATCGTGGCGCCGGTCTCTTCGGTGATCGAACGGATGGTCGCGCCACCCTTGCCGATCACTTCACGAATCTTGTCCGGGTGGATCTTGATGGTGATCAGACGCGGGGCGTACTCGCTCATTTCCGTACGTGCGGTGGTGAGCGCCTTGCTCATCTCGCCGAGGATATGCAGACGACCACGCTTGGCCTGCTCCAGCGCCACCTTCATGATCTCTTCGGTGATGCCGTCGATCTTGATGTCCATCTGCAGCGCGGAAATGCCATCGGCACTGCCGGCTACCTTGAAGTCCATGTCGCCCAGATGATCTTCATCACCCAGGATGTCCGACAGCACGACGAAATCGCCGCCTTCCTTGACCAGACCCATCGCGATACCCGCGACCGGCGCCTTCAGCGGCACGCCTGCGTCCATCATTGCGAGCGAGGAACCACACACCGAAGCCATCGACGAGGAGCCGTTCGACTCGGTGATTTCCGAGACGACGCGGACCACGTACGGGAACTCCTCGATGCTCGGCTTAACAGCCTGCACGCCGCGCTTGGCAAGACGGCCGTGGCCGATCTCGCGACGCTTCGGCGCACCGAAACGACCTGCTTCGCCGACCGAGAACGGAGGGAAGTTGTAGTGGAACAGGAACGGATCCTTCGACTCGCCTTCCGGCGCATCGATGATCTGTGCATCGCGCGTGGTGCCCAGGGTGACTACGACCAGTGCCTGCGTCTCGCCGCGGGTGAACAGCGCCGAGCCGTGGGTACGCGGCAGCACGCCGACGCGCACGTTGATCGCGCGGACGTCATCGAGCTGACGGCCGTCAATACGGACCTTGGTCTTCAGCACGCTGTCGCGCATGGTGTGATATTCGAGCTCGCCGAATTCCTTCGAGAGATCGGCAG
>Ga0302316_10001999_pt1 | contig 15300 bp, 20 predicted proteins | sample III_Palsa_N3_2_FD_200456 | JGI IMG/M metagenome (GOLD analysis project Ga0302316, IMG submission 200456) | Peat permafrost microbial communities from Stordalen Mire near Abisko, Sweden - III_Palsa_N3_2 | ecosystem: Environmental > Terrestrial > Soil > Palsa > Peat permafrost | place: Sweden...
CCCCGCGGGCACGAGCACTTCGCCACCGCCAAGCACACCACAGCGATCAAGTGCCGCCTGCAACGTCGCCGTGTCTTTCGTTACACCATCGCCCTTGGCGCCAAATGCTTCATCCCGCACATTCAGCCGAGCCGGTCCTGTGCCCGTCGGCGGCACAACCACCGCAGTCTTAGTGTCCACCGCAAAACCGCCCGCCCGAACCACTTTCGGCAGCAGCGCCGCACCCACAGCCATTTGCGCCGAACGTGCCAAAAACTTTCGTCTCTCCATGGAACACTCCTTCCGTGCGGCTTCATTCTCCCATACAACTTCGAGTACGCTGCGAACATCCCCTTTTATAAGAGGCGAAGATGTCGAAGCCATCAACGACCACAGTCAACGATCCATTTCATGGCCGACGCCCAACCAGTCACGAAAGGATAGCCGGACGACCCTGGGATGTTTCCTACAGTGACGGCCCCGCACCCTGGGATATCGGCCGGCCGCAGCCAGCAGTCGTTCGCCTGGCATCAAGAGGCGTGTTCGCCGGATCGGTACTCGACGCGGGCTGTGGGCTCGGCGAAAACGCTCTTCACATCGCATCGCTGGGATTGCCGGTTCTGGGTGTTGACGTAGCTGAGACGGCGTTGGCAATTGCCCGCAAGAAAGCAGCTGGCCCTGGCATTGAGCTTGAGCTTGTCATGGCCGATGCGCTTCATCTGGAGCGGTTGGAACGCAAGTTTGATACGGTGCTGGATAGCGCCCTCTTCCACGCTTTCGACGGCAACGAGCAATCGGAGTACGCAAGGAGTCTGGCGTCTGTAACGAAACATGGTGGAACCGTGTACGTGGTGTGCTTCAGCGATGAAGGCCCCGATATAGGCCCACACCCAGTCAGCCAGGAAGAACTCAGAGCGGCTTTCAGCGCTTCGAATGGATGGAATGTAAGGACCATCGAATCAGAGCGGCTCGAGACGAGATTCCACCCTAACGGTGCATCAGCCTGGCTTGCGACGATTAAACGGATAGAAGCATAAACGGATAGAAGCATTCCTGCTAAGCCTGTTTGTAGGAAGCATAGCCTCAACCTCGTACACTATCCGCAATGCCACCTCGTTCTATGCGCAAGCTCGCACTGTTCCTCGCTCTCGCCGCGGCAAGCGTCCACGCGCAAGCGCCGTCACTCGATCAGGCCGACATCCTCGGCCAGGAACTCTTCACCGCCTCCAGCTCCACCGGCATGGTTCTTATCGTTGTCCGCAACAACGAAGTCTTCTTCCGCGGCTACGGCGAAACCGCGCCTGGCACAGGCATACGGCCTGCGGAAACCGCCGTCATACGCCTCTGCTCGCTCACCAAAATCTTCACCACCGACCTTCTCACCAAGCTCGTTGCCGACAACACCGTCCACCTCGACGATCCCCTTCAGCTTTACGCTCCCGCGCATGTCGCCGTCCCATCACGCGAAGCCCACCCCATCACCCTCGAAGACCTTGCCACCCATACCTCGGGTCTTCCGCGCGAAGTCGGCAACGCACCTCGCGGCACCGCACACTTCACCTTCCCGGACTACAAATTCCGCTGGCGCTGGCTCCCCATGCAACACCTCAAGACCACGCCCGGCACCGCTGCGCTCTACTCTAACGTCGGCTTTGATCTACTCGGTGACGCACTGCAGCACGCCGCGCACAGGCCCTACGCACAGCTTCTCTTCGAACGCACCACCGGCCCACTCGGCATGAAGGAAACCGGCTTCACACCCAACGCCTCGCAATGCCAACGCCTGCTGCAGGGTTCGCATGACGAAGGCCAGTGCACGGACACGCAGGCTTCCGCTGGCTCCAGCGGTCTCTACTCCACTGCCGTCGACATGACTGTGTGGCTCAAATACCTCCTCGGCACCGGCGCGCCAGCTATCCCCGCACAATCACCCGAAGCCGAAGCCGTTTACATCGCACCGTCAGCCCTGGTAAGTGAGCAAGGCCTCGACCACGCTGGCACACCTTCTGGCATCGGCCTTGGCTGGATGCACCTGCTTGCTGATACCGACCCCTCATCCATCATCGAAAAGACCGGCGGCGGCGCAGGCTTCGCCACCTACATTGCGCTCAATCAGTTCACGCACACCGGCATCTTCGTCGCCTTCACGGAAGGCCCTGTCCAAAACCACGTCAACGTCTTCAAAGCCGCCAACAATCTCCTCACCACCATCGCCGGCGTGCCTCCGCTACCACCCGAACCTCCAAAGCCCGCACCGAAACCGGCTGCAAAATCCCGCAAACGTCGCCGGTCTTAGTTTCCGCTCTCCCGTAAACTGTTTCCACCATCTGGCCCCATATCCCATCCGCTCGGGAGTCCTATGCTCGACGTTCACCCTCCCCACGAACCCACCCACACGTGGAAAGACTTCTTCATCCACATCGCCACCATCGTCATCGGCCTGCTCATCGCAATCGGCCTGGAACAAACGGTGGAGTACGTCCACCGTCGCTATGAACTGAAGGAAGCCCGCGAAGCTCTTGCCCAGGAGCGTGAAGAAAATCGCAAATTCTTCCCTGTCAATACCGCCGAGTTCCGTCTGATAGCAGCTGGCATCGAAAATAATCTTCGCGTACTGCTGTACCTGCAACAGCATCCCGGTACCCCGCAAGAGAAACTTCCCGGTGTTCTGGAATGGAGTGACGCCTACGAACCAGTCATTGATTCAGTCTGGAAAAATGTGCAGCAGACGCAGGTTCTGGCACTGTTCCCGCGGCAGGAAGCACAGGATGACGCCAACCTCTACCGCGTGCTCGACACGGCGGATGGCAATTTCAAAAAAATGCACGAAGACCTGACACGCGCCCGCAATTACATGTTCGCCGATCCCGATCCCTCGCACATGACCCCCGCGCAGGTTACAGAGGAAATCGAATTGACCAAGGAGACCCTGCACCAGCTTGCGGAGTGGGGCAACTATCTAAGGCTCACGCACCACTATTTTCACGATTTCGCAGACGCACCCACCATGGAGGACATCGGGCAGCTCTACGGGCCTCCCATCCCACCCGAGGAGGAGAAGAAGCTCGCTCCAGCCATCGCCATCACCGACGCCGATCTGGCGAAGCTACATGCTGCAAAAACCGCCGCCCTCAAAGCCGCTGGCGATTTGGACAAGTAAAGGAACTCCGAAATGCTCGAAGCCCGCGCACGCATCATGGCGAGCTACAGCAATACTCCAGCAGCTCTCATCCCCATTAGGGAAGCGGCAGCGCATTTCGTGTCTGTCTATGGCAGCGTGCCCGGGCTGTGGTTGTTGTAGCGCCCACCATCCATAAAGTGATGGTGCTTCATGCTCATTGCCAGCCAGAAAAACAGCAGGAACAAAAGAATAATGAACAGCGGCCTTACAAATCTTGGAGGTTGCGGCCCATAAGAACCCCTCGTATACCAATTCGCCATACACCCGCCGTTCTATCAAATCGTTTCACTGCGTATTGCGGTCTGACGAAATCGCCTTCAAACAAGTTGCACCTATCTCACGATGAGCAGATAAAGAGCCATGCCGATGCCCAGAACGGCAAGCAACAATGCCAGCACTACGGCACTTGTGGAGATCTTCCCACCAACCCACTGCCCCGACCTCAACTCCCGCACCAGCAACACATGCCGCACCACCGCATTCACGTTCACCACTACGCCGATCAACACCAGCGCCACGCCGGAAAACACCGACAGCCCCATCGTGTGCGCCGTCACCTGCGGAGACCGCGACCCCATTTCGCGCAGAAACAATCCGAACCGCGCCACGGCAAATCCCACACCCATCAACCCGAGCCCGGTCCGTATCCACGCCAGAAACGTCCGCTCTGCCGCAAAATACACACGAGGATCTTGTTCTGCCGTCGGGTTCGCCATCCGCTCATTCTAGGCGGTATCCACATATAATTCGCAGTTACAAACGACACTACCGCAGCCCTCATTTAAGAGTGCGTCCCCTGTATCGCATAACTCCTTTCCGTTCAGTAGTTTGCGCGATAAAATATCACAAGTCCAAACCTAACCTCAATCTTATGAAGACTTTACGCAAAAAACATAGGGAGGGGGAGGGGTGAGGCTTATCACCGACTACACTTAAGAGCGCTGCGCAAAAACATTGCGCCACATCTTTTTGCCACATGATTTCCAGGAGCCATAGTTGAAGATCGTTCTCGCCGAAAAAGTCTCGCCCGCCACGCTCGCCATCTTCCAAAAAGAACCCGGCTGGAATGTCATCACCGCCGACAAGATCACCGATCTACCCGCTGAACTAGCCGACGCCGACGCTCTCATCGTCCGCTCCGCCGTCCAGGCTGATGCCAAGTTGCTCGCCGCCGCGCCCAAGCTCCGCATCATCGGCCGCGCCGGCGTAGGCGTGGACAACATCGATGCCGAAGAAGCCACCCGCCGCGGCATCGTCGTAATGAACACCCCCGGCGCCAACGCCGTGGCCGTAGCCGAACTCACACTCGGCCTCATGATCTCGATGTGCCGGGCCATCCCCCGCGCCAACGCCACCATGCACGCCGGCAAGTGGGAGAAAAAATCCCTGCAAGGCTCTGAACTTCGCGGCAAAACGCTCGGCATCGTAGGCTGCGGACGCATCGGCCTCGAAGTCGCCCGTCGCGCTAAGGCTTTTGGCATGACACTTCTCGGCTACGATCCCTTCATCGCGCCCGTCATCGCCCGCGAAAACGGAATTACCCTCGTCCCCATTGACGAAATCTTCTCTTCGTCTGATTTCCTTTCGTTACACGTAGGTCTTACGCCGCAGACCGAAGGCCTGATCAACAAGCATTCGCTGGCGATCATGAAGAAGGGCATTCGCATCATCAACTGCGCGCGTGGCGAGCTCATCGTCGACGAAGCTCTCGCCGAAGCCATCAAGTCCGGCCACGTCGCAGGCGCAGCGCTGGACGTCTTCCGCAAAGAGCCTCTCAAGGACTCGCCGTACTTCGAGCTCGACAACGTTCTGCTCAGCCCGCACATCGCTGGTTCCACCGACGAGGCGCAGGAAGCCATCGGCATACAGCTCGCCAACCAGGTTCGCGACTATCTCAAGCTCGGCGTTGTGCAGAACGCCGTCAACGTCGCCTCGCTCTCGGAAGAGGAGTACGCCGAAGTCTCGCCCTATATCGAAATGGCCGATCGCCTCGGCCAACTCCTCGGCCACGCAGCCGGGTCGTCCGAAACCGGCGGGGGCAACATCGAAAGCATCTCGCTCACCTACAACGGCCGCCTGGCCCAGCTAAAGACCGACATGATCCGCAACGCCGCCATCTCCGGCATTCTGCACGGAGCCGACGGTATCAACCGCATCAACGCCGCGGCCGCGGTCACCGAGCGCGGCATTCGCCTGCAGGAAGACAAGCGTGAACACATCTCCGGCGGCACCGGCTCAACGCTGCGCATGGTCATCCACTGGGCTCGCGGCAGCGAACAGGGCGACTGGACGGGCGTCGCGACCGTTCTCCACGGCCACTCGCCCCGCCTGCTCAGCTATGACGGCATCGACATCGAAACCGAACTAGGCGGCACCCTCGTCGTCATCCGCAATCAGGACGTCCCCGGCGTTATTGGCCGCATTGGCACCATTCTCGGCGAAGCCAAGCTGAACATCGCCAGCTTCGCTCTCGGCCGCGCGGGTTCCAAGGGCTCGAAAGTACCCGCAGGCCATGCCCTGGCCGTCGTGCAGCTCGACGTTCCCGAAGAATCTCAACCCGCCCTGCAGCAGGCGCTCGTCGCCCTCCGCAAGGTCGAAGCCATCACCAGCGCCCGCACAGTAGAGCTTGGCAAGCTGTAAACTGAACCGATAGCCTCGCAGCCCATCGCGAGCGGCAGGAAACTTTCTCAATGCGCAAATTCGTTTTTCCCACCACCGTTCTCGTCGCTTCCACGCTTCTCCTAGCCGGTTGTCACCAGACCCCGCAAAACGGCGTGGTGGCAACCGTCAATGGACATCCCATCCAGCGCGACGAAGTCGACAAGCTCTACACCGCGCAGCTGGCAAACAACCCGCAACAGACAGCCTCTGACGATCAAGCCGACGCAACGCGCCTGCAGATCCTCCAGGCACTCATTCTCAATGAGATCGTCGACCAGCGCGCTGCCAAGTTCAACCTCACTGCCAGCGACGCGGAAGTCGACGCCAAGCTCGCTGAAATCAAGGCGCCTTACACCGAGGATCAGTTCCAAGCCAAGCTCAAGGCCTCCAATGTCACACTCGACGAGTTCCGCCACGATCTTCGCCGCCGGCTGACACAGGACAAACTGCTCAACAAAGAGATTAACTCCAAGATCACTGTCACCGACGCAGACGTTACCAACTACTTCAACGCGCACAAGGGCGAGTTCAACCTGATTGAAAACCAGTATCACCTCGCGCAGATCCAGGTCACGGATCAACCCGCCCCGCAGCCGGGCAATTTACAGGGTTCCAAAGCAACCAACGATGACGAGGCCCGCAAGAAAATCCAGGCAATCAAGAGTCGCATCGATACCGGCGAGGACTTCGGTACCCTCGCACAAAACTTCTCTGAGCGCCAGGACACTGCTCCTAACGGCGGCGACATGGGCTTCGTTACCGAGTCGCAGATGAAGGGCGATCCCGCCACCTATGCTGCCATCATGAAGCTTAAGGCTGGTGAAACCACCGACATCCTCCCGCTTCTGGACGCCAACACACGCAGGCCGATGGGCTACTCGATCTACAAGCTCATCAGCAAGGACGCAGCCGGCCAGCGCGATCTATCTGATCCGCGCGTGCAGCAGGCCATCCGTACACAGCTCCACGACAGCCGCTCACAGCTGCTCAAAGCAGCGTACTTCGAGATGCTGCGTGACCAAGCCAAGATCCAGAACTTCCTGGCCGAGCAGATCTTCAAGAACGCAGCACAGTAATGGCCCAGGGAACGGTGAACAGCGAACAGCCAACAGCACCCGCCGTGGGAACTTCAACGCGTCTTTTGTTCGCTGTTACCTGTTCCCTGTTTGCTGTCTTCTTCACTGGCTGTCACTCGCTGCCTCCGGCAACACCCCTCGATCAGCTCAATGCACAGCAGTCTCATGGCCATCAAGTCTTCGAGACCCACTGCGCGCAGTGCCACTATGACCGATCCGCTGATCCGCTTCACGGCCCTGGACTGCGTGGCATTTTGAAGAAGCAATATCTCCCCAGCGGTGCACCCGCAAACGACGAACGCATTACCGCAACCATCCTCCACGGCCGCAACCTGATGCCTGCACAACCTAATCTTGACCCGCAGGACACCGACGATCTTCTCGCGTACCTGCACACTCTCTGACATGACGAACGAACCAAACACCCCACAAGGTCCCCCACCAACCGGCCTGCTTCCCGGCATGGCGATGGTCGCTGTCTACATGCTTATTGTTGCGATGGTTGGCGGCTTCGGCGCGCTCAATGGCCGTTACGCCGGCGGCCGCTACGTCGTTCTTACGGTCTGCACGCTGGTCGTCATTGGTATCTTCGGCTTCCTGCGCCTCAAGCGCTGGGGATGGGCGCTGCTCACCGGGGGCTGCCTCTCGCTGTGCCTCTGGATCATGTACATGTCGCATGCGATGCACAATCCCGGCCTGCTCATTATGGCCGGCCTCAACCTGTGCCTGTTCCTCTACCTCATCCGCACAGAAGTCCGCGAACGCCTTCGCTAAGCGGCGATTATGTGAACCCAATGGTCCTTCTACGGAATCTCTTATCTAAGAGTTGCCGCCTCTTGCGGCATCCGCCGGAGTCATACTCGATCAATCGCAAAGGAGCATACTCGCCGGATGGCGCAACATAAACGCCACAACACCTGGCTACTGATCCTCCTCGGAGCGCTTTGCGTCGTCACGCCCTTCGCAGTCGATATGTACCTGCCGGCGTTCTCCACCATCGCCGCCCAGTACAAAACGTCCACTTCGGCGATCTCGCTTACTCTCTCCACCTACTTCGTTGGCTTTGCGCTTGGGCAGATGATCTATGGCCCGCTGCTGGATCGCTTCGGAAGAAAGCGTCCACTCTACGTCGGCCTTACTGTCTACATTCTTTCTTCCATCGGCTGCGCCTCAGCCCCGACGCTCAAAATATTCATCGCACTGCGTTTTCTTGAAGCGCTCGGAGGCTGCGTCGCGCAGGTAGACGCCATTGCCATGGTCCGCGATTTCTTTCCTGTCGAGGAAAGCGCACGCATTTTCTCGCTCCTCTTCCTGATGATCGGCGTTTCCCCGCTGGCAGCGCCCACCGTCGGCAGCCTGCTGATGACGGCTCTCGGCTGGCGCTGGATCTTCGTGCTGCTGGCCATCATCGCTTTCCTCATTCTGGCGGCCACGTTCCTGTTTCTGCCCGAAGGCCACCAACCCGACCGCTCTATCTCCCTGCGTCCCGGAGCGCTGCTGGGTGGTTTCTGGGACATCCTCAAGCAGCCGCAGTTCTTCACCTACACGCTCGCCGGCGCTTTCTCCTTCGCCGGCCTGTTTGCCTACGTCGCAGGCTCGCCCATCATCTTCATGGACGGCTTCCACATGGACACCAAAGCTTTCGGCATCGTGTTTGCCGTGCTTGTGATGGGTTTTATCGGCGGCAATCAAGTCAATATCTTTCTCCTGCGCCGCTACAACAGCCAGCAGATATTCTTCGCCGCGCTCATCGTTCAAGTCCTTATCGGCATTTTTTTCTTCGCCGGAATTCACACCCATCTCGTCGGCCTCAAAGCGACGCTGGTGCTCTTCTTCGTCTTTCTTTCCTGCATCGGCCTCACTTATCCGAACTCAGCCGCCCTGGCGCTCGCACCGTTCTCGCAACACGCCGGTCGCGCCTCCGCGCTGCTGGGCTGCCTGCAAACCGGCACAGGCGCGCTGGTCTCGGTGGGAATCGGAACGCTCGGCGCCAGCTCCGTTGTCGCACTGCTGTCAGGCACAGCGGCCGTCGCGCTGGCCGTGCTGCTAATCGGCCGTCCCCACATCCCATACCTGGTCATCAATCAAGACCCGGAAGCCGTCGTGCTGCACTAAAGCATCGCCCCGCGCATCGGTCTACAATCGAAAGAGTGGCCCCTCTCGTCCAATCCGACGCGCTGATCCAGATCGACCTTTCCACGCGCAAGCCCACGCCTAAGCCCGAGTGGCTAAAAGCCCGCGCACCTATGGGCGAGACCTTCCACAACCTCAAGAAGCTGGCCCGCGAGCTCAACCTGCACACGGTCTGCGAGTCTGCCCACTGCCCCAATATCGGCGAGTGCTGGAACCACAAGACCGCCACCTTCATGATGCTCGGTAACCTCTGCACCCGCCGCTGCGGCTTCTGCGCGGTGCCCAAAGGCAAGCCTGAGCCCATCGACCACGAAGAGCCGGCCCGTGTCGCCTACGCCGTCGCACAACTCGGCATCAAGCACGCCGTCATCACGAGCGTGAACCGCGACGATGACAACCTCGGCGCCGCGCAAGCGTTCGTCAACGTCATCTCCGAAATCCGCAAACAAGCCCCCGGATGCCAGGTCGAAGTTCTCACCCCCGATTTCCAGGGCGTCGACGAAGCCCGCCAACTCGTCGTCAACGCACGACCCGAGATTCTGAACCACAACATCGAAACCGTGCCGCGCCTCTACCGCGTAGCCAAATCCGGCGGCCGCTACGAGCGCTCGCTACGCTTCCTAGAAGCCGCGAAGCAGGAGTCTGCGCAGCACGAGCTCGGCCCCATCGTCACCAAGACCGGCATCATCGTCGGCATGGGCGAAGAGATGCACGAGCTCCTCACCGTCTTCCGCGATCTCGCCGACCGCAAGGTCGACATCCTCACCATCGGCCAGTACCTCCGCCCCTCACGCGACCATCTCCCGATGTCCCGCTTCTATACGCCTGATGAGTTTGCCTTCCTCAAGCACGAAGCCATGCAGATGGGCTTTCGCCACGTAGAATCCGGCCCCCTCGTCCGCTCCAGCTATCACGCGCATGAGCAAGCGCGGAGCACTGGCCTCGCCTAGTTGTTGAACCCAATCACACGCCCACGCGCCTTATTGATGTCGCGCCTGTCCTTCTTACTTGGCCGACCCGAGGGCATCTCAAACTCCGCCATCATCTTTCGCTCTTCAACCACCTTCGCTCGCGTCACTTTGCTTGCATCCGTCTCACGATAAAGCCCCTGCGCCGTAGTTGCCGGCCCACGCACGGCGCTAAGCGCGATCACCTCGATTTCAAACTCTCCACCCTCATTCTTCACGCGTAGCAGATCGCCCACACGAACATCCCGCGCAGCCTTTGCCTGATGCCCGTTCGACGAAACTCGCCCTATATCGCAACTATCAGCAGCGAGCGCACGCGTCTTGAAGAACCGCGCCGCCCAGAGCCACTTGTCCATGCGTACAGAATCCATGCAGATAAGTTTACCGGGAGCTTCGTTGTCTTCTCTTACCCCACCTCAAGCCCACCCGTAGCTCCATACACCTCACCCGTCACATAGCTAGCCTCTTGCGAAGCCAGCAGCACATACAGTGGAGCCATCTCCACCGGCTGCCCCGGCCGCTTCATCGGAGTCTCCGACCCAAACGCCGGAATCTTCTTATCCGGCTGCCCACCGCTCGTCTGCAGCGGAGTCCACACCGGCCCCGGAGCCACACAGTTCACGCGAATCCCATCCTCCGCCACCTGCCGCGCCAACGCTCTCGTAAACGCCAAAATGGCAGCCTTCGTCGGTGCATAATCCAGTAAACTCGGGCTCGGATGCGTCGCCTGGATCGACGCCGTCGTCACAATCGATCCACCCTTCGGCATCAGCTTCAGCGCTTCCTGGCACATCCAGAACAGCGCAAACACGTTCGTCTCATACGTCTCGACCATCTGCTTGGTCGTTACATTCGCTATCTTATCGACGGCATGCTGCTTGCCCGCAACAAGCGCCAGAACATCCAGCCCACCCAGCTTCTTAGCCGCATCCTTCACCAGCTTGCGCGCAAACTTCTCGTTCTTCAAATCCCCCGGCAGCGCAAACGCCTTGCGTCCTTCTGCCTCAATCAATGCAATCACCTCCTTCGCATCGCGCTCTTCGCTCGGCAGGTAGTTGATCGCCACATCCGCGCCCTCACGCGCAAACGCAATCGCAGCCGCACGCCCAATGCCGCTATCGCCACCGGTCACCAGCGCTTTGCGATTCGGCAGCCGCCCACTGCCACGATAGCTCGTCTCACCACAATCCGGCTTCGGCGTCATCTTCGCCTCAAGCCCCGGAACATGCTGCGGCTGATGCTTGAACTTCGGTTGCGGATACTGTTTGGTCGGGTCCTGCAGCGTATACAAATCCTTGGCCATCAAAATCCTCCTCGCGGCCGCCACCACAAGCGAGCAAGCCTGAAGAACTCAGATGCCAATCTGTGCCGATTCGTTAGTCATGGTGGAAATAGAAGAGGTTCCCATCCAAATCCGCGACGGTGAATTGCCGTAATCCCCATGGCTTCGTCTCCAGAGGGTCAACGATGTTTGCACCTGACAACGTCAGTTCCCGATACGAAGCATCGATATCCTCGGCATACACCCAGTGAATGGCAGGTTCGAACGGGGTCTCCCGTTTCCGAAAGAAGATCGCCACATCACGACGCGACACAGCCCCAATCGTTTTGTCCGGATAAAGCCATCCAATCTCAAAGCCGAGCACATCTCTGTAATGCTGCTGTGCGCGTTCAACATCGACGACCGGCAACTCCGGCACCGGCTTGCCCATGGAACTCATCTTCTCTTTTGCGCCCACAAGTATCTCCCGCACATCGTGGATAACATATATTGTAGGCGTCCCCCAAGGAGCCTCCAAGCATGAAACGCCTTCTCACTCTCCTCGCCTTCGCCGCCCTCGCCTGCACCCTATCCGCACAGATCCCGCAATCGAAAGCCATCATCGCCGTCCTCAACCAATCCGCCGACGACTGGAACCGCGGCGATCTCAATACCTTCGCCACCAGCTACAAAAACTCTCCTGACATTCTCTTCATCGGCCACACCATCAGCCGCGGCTACGCCCAGATGCTCGCCACCTATCACTCCGGCTATCCCACGCGCGAAAAGATGGGCACGCTCTCTTTTACGCAACTCGAAACCCAGCCGCTCGACGCCCACTTCGCCACCGTCACTGGCCGCTTCCACCTTGAACGCACCCCATCTGGCGGCGGCAACGCCGATGGCTACTTTCTGCTCGTCATGGAAAACACCCCCAGCGGCTGGAAGATCGTGCGCGACGATACCACCGCTCTTCCGCCACCGGTGACAATCTCCTCCAAATAGCGCACTACAATCCATCTGGGTTAATATTCCGTTCCAGCTTCGTTCCGTTCCAGCGGAGGTCGCCCATGCTTTCCCGATTCTTCATCCTTTTACTCACCCTGCTGCTGGCGATACCTCCCGCCAGCGCGCAGTCTTCCGGACAGCTTTACACGGCCACTCGTCTGCAGCTCGATGTCACCAAGGTCTTGCTCGCACAAGAGCACTCATGGAACGACGGCGATCTCGATGGCTATCTCTCGCACTACAAAGACGCATCCGACACCCAGGTCATCCTCGAAGGCCCCGTTCGTGGCCTGTCGAATATCCGCGCCGCGTATCACGCAAACTACCCCACTCGCGACTTGATGGGCACGCTCGAACAGTCTGAAGTCGAAGTGCGTGCGCTCGGTGATAACTTCGCCCTCGCGACCGGCAGATACCACCTCACCCGTCCGCATAAAAAGGGCGGCGACACCGAGGGCGGATTCACCGAAGTTCTGGAAAAGACCACTGCCGGCTGGCAGGTCATCTACAGCGAAACCAGCTAGTCCGCCGCCTCCTGAGGTACGCTCTCATCAGGAGCCGCATGTCCGCCGAACCACTTCTTGAAGCTCGAAATCTCGTCAAGGACTACGGTGCCAATCGCGTCGTCGATAACGTTTCGCTGGAACTCTATCGCGGCGAAACCCTCGGCCTCGTCGGCGAATCCGGCTGCGGCAAAAGCACCGTTGCGCGCCTTCTGCTTCGCCTGATTGAGCCGACCAGCGGCGAAATCCTCTACCGTCCAGCACAGGAAAGCGTCCCACACGAGCTCGATCTCGTGCATCTGCACGCAAACGAAATGCGACGCCTGCGACGCAAACTCGCCATTGTCTTCCAGGACCCCTACGCCGCGCTTGACCCGCGCATGACCGTCCGCCAAATCCTCGCCGAACCATTTGCCATCCACCGCGAGCGCCCCGCACAAGGTATCGAAGCCCGCCTCAACGAACTCCTCAACGAAGTCGGCCTCGACGCCTCAGCACTTCGCCGCTATCCGCATGAGTTCTCTGGAGGCCAACGCCAGCGCATCAATATCGCTCGCGCACTCGCGCTTCGGCCGGAAATCCTCATACTCGACGAACCGGTCAGCGCCCTCGACGTCTCCATCGGCGCCCAGGTCATCAATCTTCTCCGCGACCTAAAGCAGCGCCACGGGCTCAGCTGCCTGTTCATTTCTCACTCGATGCCGCTGGTCCGCTATCTCTGCGACCGTGTAGCAGTCATGCAGCGCGGCCGCATCGTCGAAACCGGCACCTGGAGCGAAGTTTGCGACCATCCTCGCGAAGCGTACACGCAACAGCTTCTAGCCGCGACGCCCGAACTGCCAGCATCCCTCTAAATAAAATTGTCATCCTGAATGCAGTGAAGGACCTGCTTCTCGTACAACGCTGCGACTATTTCAACCCTGCCGCCTCACTTCAACGTCACAAACATTCCGCAAATAGTCCCATGAGTACAACCCCGCCTCGTGCCCATCGTTCCATTTGAACCGCAGCGCATACTTGCCCACTGGAGTCACATCCATAGGCCTTGGCGGGGCTTCAAACATCGGCAACAGTGAAGCCGGCTTCGGCTTCGCCACTCCCGGCGCACGCCCCGCAGCCTCGCGCTCCTCGTGGCAAGTCGCGCAAGGACAAGCCGCCCGCAGCCACGCAAAGTTCCACTCGCTTTTATGACCATCGCGCCACTCGATCGTCATCCCTGTACCGCCGCTTTTATCCACGCGCACCTTCAGCGGAGAAATCGCATCGCCGCCGAGCTTCGGCGTCTGCCCCTCGCGCCGAGCTTCATCCTCACTGACAATCCGTATGCCTTCATGACTCATAGCAACATCCTCATCTACCGCGGAGCCCCGCCGGGCTGGTTCGGTTTCGCGGCCTCGCTATCGAACCGCAGCTTGAGGAACAGGATCGAAGCCGACAGCACCAGCGTCACCCCGTTGGCAATCGATACCGGCCATGATCGTGAAAGCACTCCATACGTCAGCCAGAACGCCGTGCCTACGGTAAAAATCAAAAACATCCCGAGCGAAATATCGCGCGCCGAGCGCAGCTTGACCACACGAATCAACTGCGGCAGAAACGAAATCGTCGTCATGCAAGCAGCCATATAGCCAATTACATCAATGTAGATCCTGGACATCTTCATCCTCTCGCCTGCTTCCAGAAAAAGTACGCCGAGATCACGCATCCGATGATCACCACGACAGCCCGCAGCGTCGCTGGGCTGATCCGCTTGGCAAACTTCGCTCCAACATAGCCGCCCAACCCGGCAAAAATCATGGCGATCAGGCAAAAATGCCAAACCACGGCCCCGCGCAGAACAAACGTCACAATCGCGCAAAGGTTTGCGATCAACACGGCAAACACCTTCATCGCATTCAACTCATGCATGTCTTCCACACCAAACAGGGACAGCACAGTCATCGTCAAGAACCCACTGCCGGCACCGAAATATCCCACATAAAACATTACCGGCAGCAATCCTGCCGCCAAACCCATCTGCGGAATCGTCCTGACCTCATGTTGATTCTTGGCTCTCCCACGAATCCACCGCGATACCGGCCCGCTCATCCAGAACAGCAACGTCCCAACCAGGATCAACCACGGAATCAGCCGCACAAATGTCTCCTGCGACGTATGCAGCAAAACCTCCGCGCCGCCAAACCCGCCAACCAGGCTGGTCAACCCAACCGTCCACAACAGATCCCGTCGCATATCGCCGCGCAACGCCGCAACAGACGTCAATTGCCCCGGCCAAAGCGCCACGGTATTCGTAGCATTCGCCTCGATTGGCGGCACGCCTACGCCCAACATCGCCGGGAACGAGACAAACGACCCTCCACCGGCCATCGCATTCATCACCCCGGCAATCATCGAAGCCACGACCAGCCAGATATAACGTAGGTGGGGGGTCATTAAATTGAACATCTGATCCTATTCTATCGGGGATCGCTTAACCGCTCTCAGCCCAGCCCAGTCAGTCTCAGCGCTTCATCCACTGTCGTGGCCACCA
>Ga0302316_10002003_pt1 | contig 15266 bp, 16 predicted proteins | sample III_Palsa_N3_2_FD_200456 | JGI IMG/M metagenome (GOLD analysis project Ga0302316, IMG submission 200456) | Peat permafrost microbial communities from Stordalen Mire near Abisko, Sweden - III_Palsa_N3_2 | ecosystem: Environmental > Terrestrial > Soil > Palsa > Peat permafrost | place: Sweden...
CTCAAACCCGGCAAAATCCACCTCGACGCCCACGTCAACTGGCTAGTCTGCGCCAGCCAATGCCTCCCCGGTAAAGCGCACTTGGGATTGGATTTAACCGTAGTCCCCGGCCCTGTCCCTGCCGCTCCCATAGTCGGCGCTCTCGGTGAAGCCGTCACCAACCTCCCCAAACCCCTCCCCGAAGGCATGAGCGTCACAGCCACCGGCAGCGACAAACAGATCGCCGTCACCCTCAAAACCGGCAGCTCCGAATCCGGCAAAGACGCCGAGTTCTACCCCTTCGACCCCGACATCATCACCAACGCCGCCGACCAGCCCGTCGACCAGCTCCCCGACGGCGTCCGCATCTGGCTAGTCCGCGCCGCCGACCCTAACAAACCCGGCGCTTACCTCCCGCTGCCCAAATCTCTCCACGGCCTCATCAAGCTCTCCGACACCGAAGCCTACGAGTTCACCACCGCACTCGTCCCCGGAGCACTCCCCAATGCCCCAGCGACCCAGCCCAAACCCTCACCAGCGCCCTCTGAGTCCAAAGACCTCACCATCTTCAGCGCGCTCGGCCTCGCCTTCCTCGGTGGCATCATCCTCAACCTGATGCCCTGCGTCTTCCCCGTGCTCTTCCTCAAAGGCCTCGCCCTCGTCCACTCCGGCAACGAAGAGCGCAGCCGCCAGCGCCTGCATGGCTTCATCTATACCCTCGGCATCCTCGTCTCCTTCTGGGCCATCGTCGCCGTCCTGCTCATCCTCCGCGCCACCGGCAGAGAACTCGGCTGGGGCTTCCAGCTCCAATCCCCCGGCTTCATCGCCGTCCTCGCCGCGCTCATCTTCTTCCTCGCGCTCTCCCTCGCCGGACAGTTCGAGATCGGGCTCTCCCTCACCAGCGCCGGCGGCGAACTGGCCCAAAAACAAGGCCTCGCCGGCAGCTTCTTCACCGGAGTCCTCGCCACCGTAGTCGCCACCCCCTGCACCGCCCCGCTCATGGGCGCCGCCGTCGGCTTCGCGCTCGCGCAACCCCCCTGGCTCACCTTCCTCGTCTTCACCGCCCTGGGCCTCGGCCTCGCGCTGCCCTACCTGGCCCTCAGCATGAACCCCCAGTGGACCAGCATCCTCCCCAAACCCGGCGCCTGGATGGAAGTCCTCAAGCAGCTCACCGCCGTTCCTCTCTTCGGCACAGCCATCTGGCTCACCTGGGTCTACGGACACCTCTACGCCTCCGATGGCGTAGACCGCACCGCCGCTCTGCTCTGCTGCTTCCTCATTCTCGCGATTGCAGGCTGGGCGCTCGGTCGCTGGCCCGCAAAGTGGGGCTCAGCCATCGCCGCCATCATCCTCATCGCCGCCGCCCTTGTTCTGCCCCTCCGCAAGCCCACAGTCGACACCCTCGTCTGGCAGCCCTACACCCCAACCACCTTTGACACGGCCCGCGCCTCCGGCCATCCCGTCTTCATCGACTTCACTGCTGCCTGGTGCCTAAGCTGCCAGGTCAACGAGCGCGCCGTTCTCCACTCTGACGACGTAGAAAAGAAGCTCATCGACGCCCACTTCCAACTCCTCAAAGCCGACTGGACCCAGTACGACCCCGCCATCACCGAAGAACTAAGCAAGCTGGGCCGCAGCGGCGTCCCCACCTACGTCATCTACCCCGCCGGCAAAAACAGCAACCCCGACGTCCTCCCCGAGCTCCTCACCAAGCAACTAGTCCTCAACGCCATCGAAAAAGACGTCAAATCCGGCAGCTCAAACTAACGATATCGGCCCGACTCAAATGTAAAGGTTGCTGGTCACCGTCACGGTGAAATTCCACCGTAAAACCCACCGTCTCCACCGTAAAAAAGTCCGTGCTCCACCGTCCCCCTCACCGTCGAAACCCCCGTCGTTATTGATGTTTCACCCCTTCGCCTCCCGCAACCGTTTAATCTCCGCCATCCGTTGTGCCAGCAGCTTCTCCCGCCCCTCATTCGTAGGCTGATAGTACCTCCGACCCGCTAACGACGGGGGCAAACACTCCATCGCCGCCACTTTTCCCTCAATATCATGGGCATATTGGTAGTTTTTGCCGTAATCCAGCTCTTTCATCAGCTTCGTCGGAGCATTCCTCAAATGCAGAGGCACAGGCTCCGCCGGCATCGACTCGATATCCCCCAAAACCGCCCCATAAGCCGTATAAACCGCATTCGACTTAGGCGCCAAAGCCAAATAAACTACAGCCTGCACCAACGCCAACTCCCCCTCCGGCGACCCCAGAAAGTGCATCGCATCCCGCGCACTCAAACAAAGATTCAGCGCCTCAGGCGCAGCTAACCCTATGTCTTCTATAGACATACGCACCACCCGTCTCGCCACATACATCGGATCTTCCCCCGCCGCCAGCATCCGCCCCAGCCAATAAAGCGCCGCATCCGCATCCGAATTCCTTACACTCTTATGCAACGCCGAAATAATGTCATAGTGCTGCTCACCCTTCTTGTCATAGAGCAGCACCCGCTGTTGCAAAGCCTCCCCCGCCAGCGCCCGCGAGATCACCTTCTCGCCACGCCCTGCCGCCAACTTCGCCGCAACCTCCAATGCATTCAACGCGTTACGAGCATCCCCACTCGAATAAGAAGCAATCGCCTCCAGCGAACCCTCTTCCACTTCCAACCCCATCGCCCCAAGCCCACGCTCACTATCGTTCAACGCCCGTACCAGCAGCGCAATAATCTCATCCTGCTCCAGCGCCCGCAGCGTATATACGCGACACCGCGAGAGCAACGCCGCATTGATCTCAAACGAAGGATTCTCAGTAGTCGCCCCAATTAACCGAATCGTTCCCCGCTCCACATAGGGCAGAAACGCATCCTGCTGCGCCTTATTGAACCTGTGAATCTCATCCACAAACAGGATCGTCCGCGACCCAAACTGAGCAGCCTTCTCGGCCTCCACCATCACCTGCTTAATCTCTTTAATCCCCGAAAGAACCGCCGAAAACTCAATAAAACTGGCACTTGTAGCCTGCGCAATAATCTTCGCCAGCGTCGTCTTCCCCACCCCGGGAGGCCCCCAGAACAACAGCGAAGCCGAATCGTCCCGCTCAATCTGCAACCGCAGCGGCTTCCCGTCAGCCAACAGATGCCGCTGCCCAAAGAACTCATCCAGCGTCCGCGGCCTCATCCTCTCAGCCAGCGGCGCAGTCTTCGCCACACGATCTCTCCCGCGCTCCGGCAGCCCGGTATCGAAGAGGCTCACTGTAGCCCCCGAACAACCGGCATATCCAGAAACTCCTGCAAAAGGTTCTGCCGAAACGCCTCATACATCATCGTCGTCCCCGCCGTACCCGCATTCAGACTCTCGACCGCGCACGGAATATTCACCTTCTCATCGGCCATCGCCAGCGCCTCCTTGGAAAGCCCCGCGCCCTCATTGCCGATCATCAACCCACACGGCGACAGCAGCCGCGCATGCATTACCGGCGTCGCATCCTTGGTCCGCGCAACAGCTGCCGCCAACCTCACCCCAAAAGCCTCGCTCCAGGTCTTCAACTCTTGCAGCGACCCTCGCACAATCGGCATCCGAAACACCGACCCCGCCGATGCCCTTATCGCCTTTGGGTTCCACGGATTCACCGTCCCCGCCGTCACAAAAACCTGCCGCACCAGGAACGCCTCCGCCGAGCGCACCAGCGTTCCAAGATTCCCGGGATCCTGCAAATCCTCAAGCACCAGCACCATCCCCGGCTCCTCGCTCGTCTCCATCTGCGGAATCGCAATCGTCGCTGCAATCCCCTGCGGCGAAGCCGTATCCACCGCGCTGTCGAACACATCTTTACTGAGTACCGCCAGGCCACCGGGCTTGATACTCCCAACTTTCTCCAGCGCTCCCTCGCTGCCCTCACGTAGATACACAGTATCGAACCACAGCCGGGACTTCATCGCCTCGCCGATGAGGTTCACCCCTTCGATCCCCACCAGTTCCCCCGGTTTCGACGCCTTTCCGCTAAACGACGCCCGCAGCGTCTTCACGCGGACATTCGTGCGGCTCGTAATGCGTTCTGGCAACATCATCGCGCTTCCCAGTGTACCCGCGCTCCACCCTCAACACGCGACCGTGCTATAAGCGAAGGGGAGCAGACACCTTGACCGCAGAACTACTTCGCATCAATCCCGACGAACCCGAGCCCGCCCTCATCGACCATGTAGCCGAACGTCTCGATGCCGGCGAAGTCGTCGCGCTGCCCACCGACACCTTCTACGGCCTTGCAGTCGACCCCGTAAACCTCCGCGCCGTTGACCGCATCTACGACCTCAAAAACCGCGCCCGCCACAAGCCTCTTTCGCTGCTCATCGCCGACGTAGCCCAGGCCTACGAGCTGGCCCGGAGCATCGACTCCGACTTCGACCGTCTCGCCGAGCGTTTCTGGCCTGGCCCGCTCACCATCATCGTCAAAGCCGGCAGCAAGCTCCCCCTGCGCGTCACTGCCAACACCGGCAACGTCGCACTACGCGTGCCTGAGACCGCCATCTGCCGCGCCGTCGTCAAAAAACTCGGCCTGCCCATCACGGCCACCTCCGCCAACCTCCATGGCCTGCCCGAATGTACCTACGCTCGCGGCGTTCTTGAGCAATTCGGCGATACGATTCCCCTCATCGTCGACGGCGGCCCCACAGCTCGTTCCGTCGCCACAACGATCGTCGACCTCAGCGGCGGCAACAACTCCTGGATGATCCTCCGCGAAGGCGCTATTCCCACTCACGAGATCGCCCTCGCTCTCCAGCGTTGACCACACTGGATTTCACACCCCCTCTCGCGCCATACTAACTACTCACGCAGAGAAGGATATGGCCGCCACAAACTCATCACAGCCGAAGCTATCCCAACGAAGCGCGGCCTCCAGATTCCTGCGCCGCTTCGTGCTGCTTCTACTACTCGCGGTGATCGCATGGTTTAGCTGGGTCTATCACCAGATCAACGCCACCGCGCAGATCGACAATGCCCAACCCGCGGATGCCATCGCCGTCTTTGGCGCAGCCGAGTACGCCGGCCGTCCCTCACCCGTCCTGCACGCCCGCCTCGATAAGGCTGTCAGCCTCTACCAGCGTGGCATGGCGCCCGTCATCATTACGCTGGGAGGCGGTTCCGACAAGGACTCCGGCAGGACCGAAGGTGGCGTTGGCCGCGACTATCTCCTGGCCAATGGCATCCCTTTCGACCGCATCATCGCAGAGACAAACTCCGTCGACACCGAGCAGCAAGTCGAGCACTTGGCCGGCATCGCCGATCGCCAGCACTTCCAGCACATCATCGTCGTCAGCGACGGCACACACCTCTATCGCATCGCGCTCCTCTGCCGTCGCGCCGGCTTGGACGTCTACACCTCACCCCGCGCCCAGCTAGGCCACATCGATGACCTGGACGCAGCCGAACGCATGACCCACGAGATCCTCAGCTATACGTCCCTCCGTCTCGACCTGCACATAAGCTGGCTGCACCGCTGGCTCGAAGGCAGAAACGACTAAATCAGCCTCGACCTACAGAGCCTTCCGTGCAATTACCACCCGCAACGGCGGAAACGTAGTCGCAAAACTTCCCCATCGCATCTCCACTTCAAATCCCATCCCTCGCAATGCCGACGCATACTCCCCGGTAAGTTTGTAATCAGACAGCAACGCCAGCCCACCCGGTTTCAAAACACGTGCAATCTCCACAAGCGCCCGTCCCCGCGTAGCTTTGTCATAGATGTTGTGCAGACACAGATTTGAAACCACCACGTCAAAACTGGCATCCGGAAATGGCATCCCCTGGGCACCCGCACTCACCAGCGTGCAGACAGAAGTAACTCCTTCGATCTCCAGATTGTGCTGCGTCGCCTCTTCCGAGTTGCCACCCATATCCTCGTTCGACCAGATATCGATCCCCGTAACATGCCCGCTGGTCAGATGCTTCGCCACCCCCGCCAGCAACAACCCACGCCCACAACCCACATCGAGCACCGTCTCGTCGCCCCGCCACGGATGCATCGAGAGCATGAAGTCCCGATGGCGAAACTTACCGAACTTTACATACAGCAGAAACAAAAATCCTTCTGCGATAAGAAATACACCCGTTCCCCCAAACATGCCGCGTAGCTGCAAGGCGACGGGTCCAACATGAAAGACCCGTGGAGTAGCAAAGAGCAGTACTAACGACAGTCCGCCGAACAGGAACATGTTCCGCATGACCTTCGGCGCATCCACACCGTAGTCAGGCTTCGCTGTATGAGTTGAGTCCACTGTATCCTCCAGAAAATTACTGCTGGCAAGTATCCCGGGCCGCCTCAAGCAAAGCTAATGCAATCTGTCACCCATCAAGATGACAAACGTCACACATCGTCATCCACCACTGCCGCTGGCACCCCACCCTCGCGGCGCATCTTCAAGTACCCGCGAATAAACGGTTCCAACTCACCATCCAGCACCTTATCCACATCGCCAACTTCCACGCGAGTCCGAAGGTCCTTTGCGATTCGGTAAGGCTGCAGCACATAGCTCCGAATCTGCGACCCAAAGTTAATCTCCAGCTTCGAGTCTTCCAGCTTACGGCTCACGGCCTTCTTCTTATCCAGCTCATGCTCATACAATCGCGACCGCAACATCTTCATTGCCTTCTCTTTGTTCTTATGCTGCGACCGCTCGTTCTGGCATCCCGCAACAATACCCGTCGGCAGATGCGTAATCCGCACAGCGGAGTCGGTCGTATTCACATGCTGTCCACCCTTGCCGCCCGAGCGGTAGGTATCGATCCGTAGATCGTCCGGCTTGATGTCGATCACAATCGAGTCATCGATCTCCGGCGAAACAAACACGCTCGCAAAGCTCGTATGCCGTCGCTTTGCCTGGTCAAAAGGCGAGATTCTCACCAGCCGATGCACACCAGTTTCACCCTGCAACAAACCAAAAGCAAAGTCACCGGTGATGGTGAACGTAGCCGACTTGATTCCGGCTTCATCCCCATCCTGAATCTCATTGATCTCGGTCTTGAACCCTTGCCGTTCCGCCCAGCGCAGATACATCCGCATCAGCATCTCAGCCCAGTCCTGGCTCTCCGTGCCGCCAGCCCCTGGATGTACCGTAACGATCGCATTCAGCGTATCGTTCTCCTCCGACAGCATCGTCCGCGACTCCAGCGCCTCGGAGAACGCCACCAGCGAATCGATCTCCCGCTTAAGATCGGGCTCAACCGAAGCCTCGCCCTCGCGCATCAGGTCGAAGTAAGCCTCGATATCATCGCCGCGCCGCGCCAACTCCGCATCATCCGCAAGCTGCGACTCCAGCCGCTTCCGCTCCCGCATCAACGGCTGCGACTTCGCCGCATCGGCCCAGACTGCCGGGTCTGAAATCTTCTCTTCAATAACCGCAAGCTCTTTCCTCAGCCGAGGCGAGTCAAAGATACTCCCGCAAGTCACGCACCTTCTCGCGCACCGGGGAGTAAGTAAATTCCAGATCGTTCAACATATATCTACGGTCCTGTTCTTTCAGATATTCCTAGTTTACCGCTCTCCGCCCTGAATAACTTATTCCCAGCATCGCTAGAACAACCAGCATGCAAAGCCATCCAAACCAATCGCCATAGCGGGTGTAAAAAGTCTTTCCATCCACATACCCAAACTTCACGCGAATCGACCCACGAATATGCCGCGGCATCTGCGCTGTAATCCGTCCCAGCGGATCGACGGCAACCGTAACACCGGTATTCGTAGCCCGCAACACCCATCGTCCATTCTCAATCGCCCGCATCCGCACCATATCCAGATGTTCCCATGGTGCGCTGCTATCGCCATACCATCCGTCGTCCGAGATATTCACCAGTACCTGCGCGCCATCATCAACAAAGTGCCGGATATCATCTCCAAAGATCGACTCGTAGCAAATAAATACTCCATACCGTTTTCCACCAGAATCCAATAGTCTGCGCTGTTCCCCAGGAACAAACGGTAGATTTCCTAATAAGCTTCCGGCGAAGAAAAACAACGGCTTATACGGAACATACTCCCCAAAGGGAACCAGGCGCATTTTGTCATAGTGTCCCGCATAATTTCCATCAGGCTGAAAGAAAGCGGCCGAATTAAACTCCGCCAAATGCCCATCAGGAAGCCTTGCGCCAAAGCTGAGATCATTCACGATCACTGGTGTATGCGACTCAATGGCGAGCGAGCTTATAGCTCTGCGAAAATTTATATCGGCATCGAAAAAGGGCGCTGGTGCCTCGGGCCACGCGATAATCTGCGAGTTTTTCCCATCGCTGCTGGAGATTCCGGGCGCAAAGGTTGGGTTCAAACTAAGACTCGTAAAGTCTGTGAGCAAACCTTCGGTTGATTCGCCCGACCCGGCAGCCGCGCCAATATTCAGATTCTCCTGTAACAACACCGCCGAAGCGCTCGTAGGTGCAGCCGCAATATAGGGTCTTTTCCATCCAACCAGCAGCAGAGCACCTACCAGAATCACTGCGCCCACAGCGCCTGGAATCCCACGCCATGGCAACTTCGATATCCAGAGAATATTTACCAGCGCAACTACAAACGATAGCCCCATCACACCGGTATACGGAGCCAGCCGCGTAACAGCAAGGTTATCCACCTGCGTATATCCCAGCAGGTCCCATGGGAACCCGGTAATGCGAGCCCTGGCCAGTTCCACAGCTACCCATAAAAATGGAACTACCCATAAAATTGCCTGCACGCTGAACTTTCTTCGCAGAATTCCTACAAGTGTTCCAAAGAGAGCGTGATACAGCGCAACATAAAGCGAAAAAAGTATAAGAATTCCAACCGAAGCTAACTTAGGAATCTCTCCATAAAGGTGCATTGTCTGGTAAATCCAGTAACAATTTCCCATATACCAGAAAAACCCGCAGACATAAGCCAGCAGCGCAGTCTGTGCAGGCCTCAGCCGCTGCCCGCTCTTATCTTCTCCCAGCATCGCCAGCAGTAGCGGCGTTAGGCAAAACCAGCAGAACAGCCTGCGCCACGAAGGCACCGGGCCGGCAATAGAAAACGGCAACACCTGCAACACCGACGATAAAAGAGCAAGCGCCCAGAGACGTAATGGAATCGACAGCATCGGCTTCGAGTCTAGCACTTGCAACACTTTCACCGATGAATAGGCCTCTCGCAGAGGCCTCTGTGTTGCTCTACGCAATGAAAAAAACAGAAGTATTTCCAACTTATTCGGAGGAGAAATTAGTCATAAATAGACCAAATTCATACAAGTTGAATTTGCAATATAAATTGCCTACCTATATGGTTTATAAGTCCATCAAAATTGTCTCACTGGAGATCGATGGATTAGAAGCAAGAGAACTGGAGATAAATAATGGACATTAATCGCATTCTTTCGGAACTCGATGCCGAGATAGCGCGCCTACAGGGAATCCGCGCTGCACTCACCGGACTGAATGGGGCTTCTTCCGCGCCGGCCAAGGGAAGACGTGGCCGCCCCAAGGGAAGCAAGAATCTTACGGCGCCTGTAACCTCCGCTGCCAAAGCTGTCGCAGCAGCTCCAGTCGCAGCAAAAGCCGCCAAGAAAGCCAAGCGCAAGCTTAGCCCCGAAGGCCGCAAGCGCATCGCCGACGCCATGAAGAAGCGCTGGGCCGAGCGCCGCAAGCAAGCTGCAAAGTAATCGCACCGCATACATAAAAAAGGGAAGCTGCTACACGCAGCTTCCCTTTTTATGTCGCAATTAGCTCCTACCGGACGGCCGTAACCTCGCGCACATTATCCTTGCCTAGAAAAAACCGAATGCTGCTATACCCCTGCAGAAATTTTTCTATCTGCCGAGTCTGGTACAGCCCCTGCACCGGATAGCGCCCCGAGCTCAACGTAATCAGGTTGTCGGTATCGGTTAGCTGATACCGCGAGAAGGCCGTCCCCGGCCCATCCGCCTTGCCATGGAAGAACGCCAGCAGCCGCCCATCCGGCCGCAGCACTTTTCCAAGACGGTCGAACAACGCCGGAACCACTGAAGGCGGCAGATAATTCGCTGTATCCCATAGCAAAATAATGTCGAAGTCGCGCTGCGAAAAATCGAAATTCCCTATAGCAAACCGCTCTGCGTCGAACTCCGGCTTAGCGCCCTTAGGCGCATCGACATCGGGCGCCTTCATCCACTCCGGCTTGGCCGCATCCTGCACGATATTCGCCATGTAGACGCTGTGTCCCAGCGCCGTCAGGTAGTTGATGTTCGCCGGAGATGTTGCTCCAAAGTCCAGCACCCGTAGTCCATCGCTCGCGTTCAGATGGTCCAGAATATCTTTCCAGCCACGCGAATGCCGCTGGGACCTCTCGCCGCCGCCAGACTCTCCGCCGCCCTTGTCCTTCTTGAACTTGTCGAACATAGTCTGCTCTCACACTTCCAGAGACGTCTCGATCCTACGTCAGGGCTAATACGAACCGCCGCCTTCATCCTCACGTTTGACGTACGGGCTCTCATACCGTGGGGACGCCGTCTCGGAGCCGGTGTCCAGCCGTCCAGCCGCCGCAATCGCAGCCAGCGCCGAGGGCATCTGCCGTCCAGAACCTAATATGGCTCCTGTCTCCGTATTGAAAAGGTCAGCTGTACGCGGCGTACTCAGACTGTCCTGCACCACCAGGAGGCCCGGTCGCGCTGTACTCGATGCTTCAGCACTCAAAACCGGCGCTGCCTCGCCCGCACGAGACGGATCAACCTGTCCGCGCAGCGAGGCATTCTCCTCTATTGAAAGCCGTCCCGCAAAAATATCGCCAACAACCACAGCGGTCGAACGCAAATCCACTCGTCCCGTCGCGCGAATATCCCCTTCCACCCGGCCATAGATCACGACATCCGGAGCGGCGATGCTGGCGTCCACATGCGCTTCCGCACCCACCGTCAGGCGGCCTCCGGTCAGCCGGATCGTGCCTTCGAACTTTCCGTCGATCTGTAGATCGTCGGTACTGGAAAGATCGCCGCGAAACGTTGCCGTCCGCCCGATTACGGTACTCACTTCCCCTGGCCTCATAATCCCTTGCCCTTCTCACATCGTTCCCGCGACTGTTAAGCATCGGACACTGAGCCGAACTATACCCAAGCGGCTCCTCTTGCACAATCTTCTAGTCTGGCAGGTTCTTCGTCTAATCTTATAGGCGAGAGGCCCCTGAATTGATTTCTTCTCCACGAACTTTGCCACAGAGAACCTTCCGCATCTCCCCGTATCTTTTTTTCACAATCCTTCTGGCCACGGTTGCGCCCCTATGCACTGGCCGCACCGCCACTGCCTCGACCCCTGAAAGTCAGGCCCCGGCGCAGAATTCCGCTCTCCCCGCCGGCCAACCCCGCGCCTGGGCACAGGGCGCCGCCACCAACGAACTCCACATCATCGACGACGACGGTAACGCGCCCCTCCGCTATCGCATTCGCAAAATCGACGCCCGCACCGATACCACCCGTCTCATCATCGAAACCCGCCAAGGCGACGTGGCCCGTCTCATCGAACGCAATGGCCAGCCCCTTACCGCTGCGGAAGATGCCGCCGAACGTGAGCGCCTCAACACCATCCTCCAGTCGCCCTCAGACTTCATCAAGCACCACAAGCGCGACAACTCCACCCGCACCGACGTTATGCAGCTTGTCAGCCTCATGCCCCAGGCCATGATCTACACCTATGTCCCCGGCCAGCCGCAGCCTCAATCCGCAACATCTACGCAGGTTGTCATAGATTTTCGGCCTGATCCGGCGTTCCATCCGCCCAGTATGCTTGCGGATTTGCTTACTGGGTTGGAGGGGAGGATGTGGATTGATGCTGCGTCGCAGCATGTGACGCGGATTCAGGCGCAGATTATCAAGCCGGTGGACTTTGGATTCGGCATTGTGGCACGGATTGCGCCTGGTGGAACCATTGAGTTTGAGCAGACGAATGCGGCTGGGAACCGCTGGGTCTACTCGCATCTTGTTGAAAACTTTAGCGTTCGGGCGATGATGGTCAAGACGATTCCCGAAAACACCCGCATGAGTGCCAGCGACTTTCACCTGCTTACCGCGCCGGTCACGTTTCAGGAGGCCGTTCACCTGCTCCTGAGCACACCGATACCGCTGCGCTAAAAGGCAGCAAAGACGCAGGTTTTACGGTGTTTTGGACGGTTCCGGGCATGGTTCGCACGGTGCGTTTTTACGGTGACGCGGACGGAATTTACGGTGGAATTTCACCGTGACGGTGAAGATGGTGCTAGCGCACCGTCTTCCGCCTCACAGTAATCTTTTCCACTCTCTCGCGCACTACCTCAAAGCCGCGTCCGACCCCGGTTGGGACGACGATCTCGCCCGTCGCGCTCACGATAACCTCCGGCTCGATAATGTCTTCGGTCCAGTATCTTTTGGAGGCCGAGACATCTCCGGGTAGCTTGAAGTTCGGCAGCGATGACAGCGCGATATTGTGCGCTCTCCCAATGCCTGTCTCCAGCATTCCGCCGCACCACACCGGGACGCCATGCTGCTCGGCTACGTCATGGACGGCGATGGCCTCGGTAAACCCGCCGACACGGCCTACCTTGATGTTCAGAATGCGCCCGCTGCCGAGCTCCAGCGCCGCCTGGGCATCGCGGCGGTTACGAATGCACTCATCTAAACAAAGCGCCGTCTTGAGACGCTTCTGCAACTGCGCGTGGAAGTAAAAATCGTCGTACCACATCGGCTGCTCGATCATCAGCAGGTTGAACTGGTCCCAGCTTGCAATGTGATCGGCGTCCTCCATCCGGTAAGCCGAGTTTGCGTCGCAGCTCAGGAGGATATCCGGCCAGCGCTTGCGCACTTCTTCAAAGATTTTCACGTCCCAGCCGTGCTTGCACTTCAGCTTCACACGCTGATATCCCGCTGAGACCTCGGTCTCAATCTTCTCCATCAGCTTCTCTGGCGTCGGCTGGATCCCAATTGAGACACCGCAGGGGATCGTCTCCTGTGTGCCGCCGAGCAGCTTTGCCAGCGACACACCCTGCCGCTGCGCATCGAGGTCCCAGACTGCATTCTCCAGCGCGGACTTCGCCATACGGTGTCCGCGAACCTGCTCAAACAAAGCCGGGCAATCGCGCCCGCTTTCAATCTCCTGGTTCAACAATCGCGGCGCCAGTTCGGTCTCCGTGATGTACCAGGCGGTGTCCACCATCTCGTCGGAGAAGTAAGGATGCTCCCCCGCGACACACTCACCCCATGCGCTAAAGCCCTCACCCTCAAGCTCCACCAGCAGAATGCGGCGGCCGGTAGTCACGCCAAAGCTGGTCTCAAACGGATACGCGAGAGGCATATTCACCTCGCGCATGTGTATTGCTTCAATCTTCATTCCATCGACTCACTTTCCCTATCCATACTGTCTTACTTTACGAACCTTTGCACTCATTGCGCCCAAAGGCCTCAATAAGCCAGTCCCTCATCCCAGATTCCGAGCAAAAACGTCCCGTCGCCTGCTGCACTGCGTTCGTACCCAATTACCGACAACCGGCGCGCAAACGCCTCTTCCAGCGCGGCCGCGTTATTCTCCTGCACCTCGCGCGCTTTGGGCCGATCTTCATCGGAAGCCTTCCATTCCGAGATCGTCGCCGGGACTTCCACACGCTCCGTGACATCCATCACCGGAGCCTCGCCGGCCAGCACCCGCGTTACGCGGTCCGACTTCAACCACCACTCCGCATAGATCCTGTCCGTAGGCAAACCGCCATGCAGCGGCGAGCTGGAAGCTCCGTAAAAGTTCCGCTTATACCGCCGTGAGATGGCTCCCAGCTTGGCAAAGTTCAGATGCGAGTTCTTGATCTCCAGCGGATCGAAGGTCCACTCCATCAGCTCGAATCCGCGCGCCAGGGCATCCTCCCGCTGGGCCAGCTTCAGGCGACGGCCTACACCGGCGTTGCGCCACGCCGGCAGCACGGCCAGATGATGCGAGTGAAGATAGGCATGACCGTTCCGGACCGCGGGCAGCGACATCGCATAGCCCACCAGCGTTTCGCCGTCGAACGCGCCGAGCACCTGCCCACCGATCTGCGACGCCAGCAGAAAGACCTTCTGCGTCATCATGCCGGAGAGGTCATACGACCACACTTCGTTCTGCAACTCCACACAGCGGTCGAACTGTTCCAGCTCCGTCAGTGCTTCAATCCGAATGACCTGCTTTACCTCTTGTGCAACCTCTGTAGTCAATCCTGCTTCCCTTCTTCTGCCTTGGCATGGGCCCATAACGCTTCGAGATCATCAGGCGACCGGCCATCGAGCCCGTCCGCGCCTGCCTTGCTTTCCATGGCTGCAAACCGTCGGCGGAACTTCGCATTGCTGTGACGCAGCGCCGACTCTGCATCCACTTTCAGATGCCGGGCCAGGTTCATCGCTGTAAAGAGCAGGTCGCCAAACTCTTCTTCGACGCTTGCCGCGGTGCCACATGCGACCTCAATCTGCAGTTCACCGATCTCCTCATCCAGTTTCTCAAATAAACCCGATGCATCGGGCCAGTCGAACCCCACCTTCGCAGCCTTCGACCCCAGCTTGGCGGCCTCCAACGTCGCCGGCATCGTCCGCGGCACATCATCCAGTATCGACTCAGCGACATCCGCCGCGGGCTTTGCTTTCTTTTCTTCCATCTTAATCTGTTCCCAGTTGCGGAGGACCGCGCCGGAGTCCGCCGCGACGACATCGCCAAAGATGTGCGGATGTCGCCGGATCAGCTTGGCATTCAGATTCTCCGCCACATCCTTCAGGTCGAAATGGCCTGCTTCCTGCGCCATCTGCGCATAAAACAGCACCTGCAGCAGCAGATCGCCGAGCTCGTCCTTGAGGTCCGGCCAGGCGCGGCGCTCGATGGCGTCAAAGACCTCGTAGGTCTCCTCCAGCGTATGCCGCTTGATGGAGTCGAACGTCTGCTCGCGGTCCCACGGACAGCCACCCGGGCCACGCAGGCGGGCCATGATCTCCGCCGCCCGCTGCAGGCTGGCTGCCGTATCGCGCTGCAGCTGGTCGCCGTCGATTTTCGTAACTTCGTCCATCTAACCAGAATACTTGACCCACCCCATTCTGGCCCGCAGTGATACCCTTTCCTGCATGGAGACCACTCCCAACTCGCCGCCCCGCAAACGTACTGCCTGGTGGGTCGTTGTGCTTCTGGCCGCGCCGTATATCGCGCTCTGCTTTCCTGGGCTTTACGCCCGCGCTACCCCGGCGCTGTTTGGTTTTCCGTTCTTTTACTGGTATCAGTTCGCCTGGGTCATTCTGACGTCGGTGCTGTTGTATGTGGTTTATCGACAGTTCAAATCTCACGATTAATGTCTT
>Ga0302316_10002009_pt1 | contig 15221 bp, 9 predicted proteins | sample III_Palsa_N3_2_FD_200456 | JGI IMG/M metagenome (GOLD analysis project Ga0302316, IMG submission 200456) | Peat permafrost microbial communities from Stordalen Mire near Abisko, Sweden - III_Palsa_N3_2 | ecosystem: Environmental > Terrestrial > Soil > Palsa > Peat permafrost | place: Sweden...
GGCAACCGCACTAAAAAACAAACTCAACTGCGCCCGATCTGCCGCCAACTCTGGCCAGCTGGACGGCGCCTTCAGCAACACCGCATCAAAGCCCGCCAACGCTGCCAGTTCAGCAACCGCCAGTGCCCCACGCACACTATCTTTGGCGATCCCGGCCACCAACACCTTTTCAGGCGCGGCAGCCTGCCCAACAACCCGCAGCACATCGGCAATCTCACTATCCGAGAGCGCGCCAGATTCGCCACCCGGCCCCATCGCCACCAACCCGGCAACGGGCGACAGCGAATAACGCCCAACATTGTTTTCCAGCTTGCGCAGATAGGATCGCCCATCGCGCGCAAAGGGTACCGTCAGAGGAACATGAATCCCGTCAATCAACATAGCTCTTTTCCAGTGTAGACTCGGGAACGTACACTCATCACATGGCGACATCAGACGACTTCGAAATTTCCCCAGGCAAATCCATCGGGGACCTCGGCGGCGAGGCGGTGTGGTTCACCATCCACTCGCTCATCGCCATCGTCGTCATGGTTGCCACCATCACGGTGATGGGCCTCTTCCATCCGGATCCAGATGCAGCCGTGCCCAAGGAAATCGGCACCTTGCTGGTTTTCGTGCTGCCCATGCTTGTCGGCTTCACCATCGCCAAAATACAGGGCAATCACATTGCCCGTTACGTCTGGATCACCGGCCTCCTGATGTTCTCCGCAGTCTGCGTCTGGGTTCTCGATCTGCCCACCGGCCCCGGCCTCTGCGAGCACTGCGGCGCGCTCGATAAACTCTGGCGCACCTTCTTCTCCATCTCTAACGGAAGCGGCCTGATGGCCGGCCAAGGCCTGGCAGTCGGCACCTGGGCTCCTCTCGCACTCGTCGGCTACGCTCTCGGCGCAGGTTTCGGCCTCAGCGACGAATAGAGACTGCCCTTCCCCTCAGCTCCCCCAGAATTGTCACCCTGAGCGAGGCCGAAGGGGAAGGACCTGCTGCCCCTCGTTACGCCGTCAACCTAAGCCACAACCGCCACTCGCCCCGCATGCAGCTCCTGTAGCGACTCCACGTGATACACCCCACGTTGCAGCGCCTCAATCCCATCCGCCGCAGCCTTCGCAGCAGCCAGCGTCGTGATCGTCGGAACCCGGGCCGCAACCGCCGCCCTGCGAATCGCCGGTTCATCAAACACACTCTCCAAACCCGAAGGCGTATTCACTATCAGCTGAATCCGCTCGCTCTTGATCAGATCGACGACATTCGGACGTCCTTCCTTCACTGAGAACACGCGCTCCACCTGCATGCCCGCATCTTCGAGCACGTCGGCAGTGCCATGCGTGGCCACAAGATGGAAACCCATCTCCACAAATCTCCGCGCAATCTTCGCAACTACTTTCTTGTCGTGATCATTCACGCTGAAGAACACATTTCCAGCCTTCGGCAGATGCATGCCTGCCGCCGTCTGCGCCTTCGCAAAAGCCTCACCGAATGTTCGCGCGACGCCCATCACTTCGCCCGTAGACCGCATCTCCGGCCCGAGCACTGGATCCACGCCCTGGAACTTGCCCCACGGAAAAACTGGCGACTTCACAAAGTAATGCTCGCCCGTCCCCAGGTCCTTGCCACTCGCCAACTGCTCCGGCAGCAACTGCCTTAGCGTCTGCCCCGTCATCAATCGTGAGGCAACCTTCGCCAGTTGAATCCCCGTAGCCTTTGACACGTAAGGCACCGTCCGCGAAGCCCGCGGATTCACCTCGATCACAAACACCTTGCCGCGCTGGATGGCGAACTGTAGATTCACCAGCCCCACCACATTCAGCGCCAGCGCCAACTGCCGTGTATAGCCGCGAATCGTATCCAAGACATCTTCCGGCAACGTCACAGAGGGCAGCACGCAGGAAGAATCTCCTGAGTGCACGCCAGCCTCTTCGATATGCTCCATGATCCCGGCAATCAAAACATCCTTGCCATCGCACAGCGCATCGACATCCACTTCCTGTGCGTCCTCAAGGAAGTGATCAATCAACACCGGCCGCTCCTGCGAGTACTCAATCGCGGTCGACATGTACCGCACCACTGCAGCGTCGTTATAAGCGATCACCATCGCGCGTCCGCCAAGCACGTAGCTGGGCCGCACCAGCACCGGATACGTAACTTTATTCGCTCCGGCAATCGCCTCTTCCACACTCGTTGCCATCGCAGCGGGTGGTTGCGGAATTCCCAACTCCGTGAGCAGCTTCCCAAATCGCTTGCGATCCTCCGCCAGGTCAATCGACTCCGGCGAAGTTCCAATGATCGGCACGCCCGCAGCCTTCAACGGCAGCGAAAGATTCAGCGGCGTCTGCCCGCCAAACTGCACGATCATCCCAATCTCCGCACCACCCGAAGCCTCATGCTCATACACCGCGAGCACATCCTCAAACGTCAGCGGTTCAAAGTACAACCGGTCGCTCGTGTCGTAGTCGGTCGACACCGTCTCCGGATTGCAGTTCACCATGATCGTCTCGAAACCATCCTCACGGAGTGCAAACGCCGCATGGCAGCAGCAGTAATCGAATTCAATCCCCTGCCCAATCCGGTTCGGGCCTGACCCAAGAATGATCACCTTTTTCTTCGTCGTCGGTGCAGCTTCATCCTCCTCGTCATAGCAGGAGTACAGATACGGAGTCATACTCTCAAACTCAGCAGCGCATGTATCGACAAGCTTATAAACCGGACGCACACCCAGCGCCTGGCGCCGAGCTCTCACCTGCGCCGTAGCATCTTTGTCATCCATTCCGAACGCCATCGCGAGCCGCTCATCGGATACACCCATCCGCTTCGCCGCATGCATCGCATCCGCATCGATTGCCGCAAAGCCAACGCTTGCAACAGTCTTCAGTTCATCCGCAATCAACTTCATCTGGTGCAGAAACCATGGGTCCATCCCCGTAAATCGCTGCACGTCGCGCACGCTCCAGCCAATATCGAACGCATAGCGCAGATAGGCCATCCGCTCCGGCGACGGCGTCACCAGCTTCTGCCTCAACCGCCGTGGTTCAATCGTATCGCCTGAGCCCTTCTTACCCGTCTCCAGCGACCGCACCGCCTTCATGAGCGCTTCCTTGAACGTCCGTCCGATGGCCATCACTTCGCCCACCGACTTCATCTGCGGCCCGAGAATCTCATCCGCACCGGGGAACTTCTCAAACTGCCACTTCGGAATCTTCACGACGACATAATCAATCGTCGGCTCAAAGCAGGCAGGCGTAGCCTTCGTAATATCGTTCTGCAACTCATCCAGCGTATAGCCCACCGCAAGCCGCGCAGCAATCTTCGCAATCGGAAAACCCGTAGCCTTCGACGCAAGCGCCGACGACCGCGAGACACGCGGATTCATCTCAATCACCGTCATGCGCCCGTTCTGTGGATTCACCGCAAACTGCACATTGCTTCCACCGGTCTCCACGCCAATCTCGCGAATCACCGCAATCGCGGCATCGCGCATGCACTGATACTCACGATCCGTCAGCGTCTGCGCCGGCGCCACTGTAATCGAGTCTCCCGTATGCACACCCATCGGATCGAAATTCTCAATCGAGCAGATGATCACGACGTTGTCCTTCAAATCGCGAACAACTTCGAGCTCATACTCTTTCCACCCAAGCACCGACTCTTCCAGCAGGCATTCATGCACCGGCGAAAGATCCAGCCCGCGCGACAAAATCTCCATCAACTCTTCGCGGTTGTAAGCAATGCCACCGCCCGATCCACCCAGCGTAAAGCTTGGCCGAATCACCACCGGAAACCCGAGCTTGCCGGCAAACTCCAGCCCATCGCGAATGTTGTTCACAAGCATCGACCGCGGCATATCCAGCCCGATCTTGTTCATCGCATCCTTGAACAACAGCCGGTCTTCCGCCTTCTTGATCGCCTCCAGCTTCGCGCCAATCAACTCCACGCCAAACTTGTCCAGCACTCCCGCATCAGCCAAATCCACAGCAAGATTCAGCGCCGTCTGCCCACCCACCGTAGGCAACACTGCAAACACACCAGCCGTGCCGGAAGTCGAAAGCATCTCGCTCTCCACCCGCAAAATCTCCGTCAAATACTCCACCGTCAACGGCTCAATATAAGTCCTGTCGGCAATCTCCGGATCGGTCATGATCGACGCCGGGTTCGAATTCACCAGCACCACCTCATAGCCCTCAGCCTTGAGCGCCTTGCAAGCCTGCGTCCCCGAGTAATCGAACTCGGCCGACTGCCCAATCACAATCGGCCCTGAGCCGATCACCAATATCTTCGCTATGTCATTCCTGCGTGGCATCGTTTCCTATTATCTCGAATCGTATTTCGTAATCCGTGGCTTGCGCCTCAATAAATTTGTTATTCCGTAAATCAATCTGAAAGATTTGCAATCGCTGCGAGATTCATCTCCTGCAACTGATTCTTGAAGTGCTTTATCTGCAAATACGCTGGAAAAACCTTATCCTCACGCCACATCAGCAAACCGCCCGAGGCCATGCTGCACAGCAAAACAATGGCAGCCAAACGCTGCCGTCCCATCGACGCAGCCAGCGCCGGCCCGTTCGTAAACCGAACGGTCACTACCAGCACCAGAAACGCCGTAAGACAAACAAGTCCGTTCCATCGCCCAACATCCCAGCCGAAGATGTGCATAGCCAGCGGAGAGCAGCCGCATAGAACCACCATCGCAAATACCCAGCGGTTCGCTCCAACCTTCGAGCGCTTCAACACATCTTTCGCAACAACGAGCAGCATCACCACGGTCGGCCCGAAAATCAGCACACTGGTCAACTGCTTCATGTACCAGTCGAATATCCCGAAGTACACCTTCATGATGGTCAGGTTGTCGTCCGATGAAAGAACCAGCACCTGATAAAAATCCTGTCTCGGCTTGAAATCCACCCGCGCCGCAACGCTCTGGATCATGTGTGTCACCTGCACCCCAGTCATTGAGGGCATCCGCGCAAGCTTTACGCTCACTAGAAGTCCAACCACCCCCAGGATCAAACCGGCTGCCATCACACGCGCTTTGCCGCCTTGTGTCTCCTCATCCAAACTCTGCAGAAAGAACGACAGAATCAACACCGGCAGAAAAACGAACAAGAACATCTCGTGAATCAGTAACGCAACGATCGTTACCGGCAGCCCCACCACGATCCGCAGCATGGGATTGCGCACAAACAAAATGCCTACCGCAAGAATCGCCAGCGGGATATCCATATAGCCCACTGTGTTCGCCAGCGTACTAACACCATAGCTTCCAAAGAAGACCGCCACCATCTCCGCGCCGCCCAACCGCTTCGCCACACCGCTTTTCCGCGCAAATAGAACAAGCAGCACCACCAGCGCGGCAAGCAGCACATAAGACATCACTGCAAAGCGGCCGTAAATCCAGAGATGCAGCGGATTAGTGACCACCGCCCCAAAGAACCCGCGCTTCACAAACCCCTGGCTGTAGTCGATCTGCGCCTGCGTAGCCGCCCACCGGCTCGGCAGCCGAATTCCCTTCAGCAACGCCAGTCCACCAGCAATGCCCGTCGCCAAATACCAGAAACGCCCCGCTTCCGCATTGGGGTCTGTAGTCTGCCGCTCCACAATCATCGGCCCAGGGGCGATCACCAGAGTCTCCGCGATGTTATTGTTGCGCTGCATTCTTTAACTCGATCCATCCTTTGCGTCTCATACAACGCAAATCAATTGTTCAAACTATTTCCCGCCAGCACGTGTGTGCTCCTGTCCCAACGAACGGACTGCACAACATAGTCGCTCATGGCATAACCGGCATAGCGTTTCTTCCACATCGTTTGCACCGCATCGTCAATCTGGCTGCGATACGCACTATCCTTCCGGATGGCCAATCCATACGTCGCAGCCCCATCAATCACGGTGTAGTCACGCAACAGCGTCGGGCTTGTAAACAGCAATCCGCGTTGATAGGTGTAGTCCTTATGCGGCATCCAGATAAGGTCCGGCTTGCGCGCCAGAAAAGCTTCCGCATCGAATCCATGCAGCGCGATCTCGGAGTCATTCAAGCCCGCAAGGTCGATCACATTCACCTGCGGAGCCATCGCGCCCACATATCCAACCTCACTAGCCGCAATCGTCGCGCCCTTCGGCAGCGGTTTACCCAGTAGTAGCCCTACATCCCGCAGCGAGTCCATCGGGTCCACATAAGGCAGCGGCTTCGAAGCCGTGATGCTCCGCTCAGCCTCCGCATAAACAATCCTCTTCCCTTCAAAAGCCTGATCCACGCGCCACAAAAGCGCTCCCGGAAACTTCGGCTGAAGCAGGCAAAGCACAATAAATACCAGCGCATACCGCCCAGGCAGAAAGATCCCTCGCTCATCCCTGGCTTCCTGCTCCACAATCCGCCCATCCAATACGAGCATCGCAGGCACAATGATCAGCGCAAAGTAAGGCACGTAGTAGCGCGAGCTCTGCCCCATAATCTGCGTCACCCTGCACAGGGCCAGCACCGTCACCGCCAGCGGTACAAAGCACACCGCCAACAGCCGCAGGTCTTTCTTCCGCGCGCAACAAACGATCACCAGCAGAAAGATGCACGAGCTTCCAAAGAACGCCACCGCAGAGCTCACAGGCTGCCACTGTCCGGCGTAGCCTTCATACGCATGTCGGCTCTTCATATAGAAACTCAACGGCAGCATCGTATGGAAATAAAGCTTGGCCGCAATCGCATCAGCCACTCCAAGAGCTGCAAACGTCCCCAACAGCCTCACCAGGCTCTTGATCGCGACACTCTTCTCCAGCAACAGGTACGCCAGCACCGGCATCATCACGACAACCAGTACGCCTTCGGGTCGTGTCACGAGCACCAACCCGCCCATCGCCCCAACCCACTCCGGCTTCACTTTGCCGCGAACCCACACCAGCACCATGCCCACGTAGCCCGAAATCACCAGCAACCCGAGCATGGTATCCATGCCCGTAGTCTCCTGAAAAAGAAAGATCTCGCAGACAGCCAGTGGTAGCCCAATCAACACCAGCGCCCGCCACATGTTCGAAAGATACGCACTCCGCGCATTCGACGAAACCGCGCGCGCCATCACCAGCAGTGCTCCAATCGAGGCAAGCCACGATCCAAGCACCAGCGCATGTGCAATGGTCATTGGCAGAAGCGTCAGCAGAAAAGCCACCGCGCCCCACGCTAGGCTGGTCTGCCCATACGTAGGCATGCCATCCAGATTCCAACTCCACCCCAGACCTTCACGAACGTGAATGGCATAGCGATAGAACATATAGGAGTCGTCGAAGAATGAAGCCGTTCCACTGAACGACTTCTTCAAATGACTAACCAATAGAAGAAATAACAGGACGACCAGCGCTAATTGGATAACGCGAGTCTTTCCTGACATTACTTCCTCCACTCTTCCATCATCTTCCGGAAATCCTTGAACAGGTAATGCGAATCATGCGGTCCGGGGCTTGCCTCCGGGTGATACTGCACGCTGAACATCGGATCAGTCTTGTGCTTTAGCCCCGCCAGCGTATCGTCATTCAGATTCACATGGGTTACTTCAACATTATCCGGCAGTGACTTCGGATCGACATTGAAGTTATGATTCTGCGCCGTAATCTCGACCTTGCCCGTCTCCAGGTTCTTGATCGGATGGTTTCCACCATGATGCCCAAACTTCAGCTTGTACGTCTTGCCGCCCAGCGCCAACCCAAAAATCTGATGCCCAAGGCAAATCCCGAACAGCGGCACCTTCCCTTGCAGCGCCTGCACATTTTCAATCGCATAATCGAGAGGCTCCGGATCACCCGGCCCATTCGAGCAGAACACTCCATCCGGCTTCAGCGCCAGCACGTCAGCAGCGGAAGTCTTCGCCGGCACCACCGTCACACGGCAGTTCTCACGCGTCAGCATCCGCAGAATGTTCTGCTTGATACCGAAGTCATAGGCCACCACATGCATCTGCTCTGAGCCTTCAGCAATCGCCTTTGGCAGCAGCGCATCGTCGGTTTCATTGCGTTTCTCGGTCGCATCCCACGTATACGTGGTCTTGGTCGAAACCACGCTGGCCAGATCGGTGCCATCCATCTTTTTATGCGCACGCGCCTTGGCCACCAGCGCATCCGTGTCCTCAACCGCGGTCGAGATCACACCCCGCATCACGCCATTGGCCCGCAGATGCCGCACCACGGCCCGCGTATCGATTTCGGAGATCACCGGCACGCCGTTGCGTTCCAAGTACTCATCGGTAACCTCGGTCGACCGCCAGCTGGAGCTGATCGGCGAAAACTCCCGCACGATCAATCCCTCGATATACGGCCGTGACGACTCCGCATCGCTAGGCGATGTTCCATAGTTCCCTATCTGTGGATTGGTCAGAACGACGATCTGGCCCGCATAGGAAGGGTCAGTAAAAATCTCTTGATAGCCGGTCAAAGAAGTATTGAAAACTACCTCTCCAACCCGCTCAACCGGCGAGCCGAAGGCCTTGCCGCGAAAAAGACGCCCATCTTCAAGGGCGAGAATTGCCTGCATTGCTCTCCTGCGTTCCCTCTCGCGCAGAGCCGCGCAAACGTTCGCTCTTATTGAGAGGCTGAATTCCTATAAGTCTAACAGGCCCGAGCCGCTGAATCTGTTGGAATTTCGTCTGACATCCGTTTACTCCCGCTCTACAATGTGTCGAGGCAAAAGCTGCCTTTGTCGAGAGGATTTAGATGAATTCTTTTTATCGTGCCCCAGCAGTTCTCCTCTATTGCTTATGCTTCTCCTTTTCCGCAGTCGCCCAACAACCGGCCCCGATCGAGCCAGCACCAGGGGCAACCCACGTACCGCTTACCTCCTCCGCATCGCCAGCCGGAAACGACCTCCTGCTCGACGTTGTAGTTACCGATAAATCCGGCAAACCGGTCGCCGGCCTGAGCCAGCAGGACTTCACAGTACTCGACAACAAGCAACCTACCGACATCCTCGCTTTCCACGCCCACAAAGCCGCAGACACGCCCCCCGGTCAGGTCGACGCCTCTACCGAGATCATCTTCATCCTCGATGAAGCCAACGCCCCGTACGAACGCGCCACCGACGCTATCCAGAACCTGGAAACCTATCTCAAACGCAACAAGGGCCAGCTCGACCATCCCGTTTCCGTCGGCATCCTCACCGACAGCGGCCTTCAGCTCCAGACCCAGCCCACGCTCGACGGTAACGCCTTGGCAGCCGCAATCGCGCAGCAGGGCCAGGCCCGCCGTAACATCGAACTCGGCACCGTCGGCGGCACCTTCCAGCGCCTTCAGCTCTCCATAGACGCCACCCGCGACCTCATCGCAAAGGAAAAATCCAAACCCGGTCGCAAAATGGTCATCTGGATCAGCCCCGGTTGGCCTCTCATCAACCCCCGGCAGATCCTTACCGGCGACCAGCAACAGCAGGTCTTCAACACCGCGATCCTGCTCAGCACCGGCGCGCGCGACGCCCGCATCACGTTCTACAGCGTCGATTCACTCGGCGCCGCCGGAATCGGTGAGCACAGCACCTACTATCAGAACTACACCGCCGGCCTCACCAGGCCACATGACGCAGCGTTCGGCGACCTCGGCCTTCAGGTGCTCGTCACGCAAACCGGAGGCCGCGCCATCTTTGGCGACGATTTCATCGCCACCTCCCTCCAGCACTGCGTCGACGACCTCAGCGCCTTCTACACCTTGGCGATCAAACCAGCCCCAACCGACCACCCTAAGCAGTTCCACGAACTCAGCGTAAAGGTCGCCCAGCCTGGCTTCAAAGTAAGAACCCGCAGCGGCTATTACGCGCAACCTTGAAATTCGAACGCAAAAAGGCCCGGATAAACCCGGGCCTCTAAACCTGTTGCGATTTCTACATCCAGCAGAATCAGGTTCTACCGGCAATGACGATGATGATGGCTATACCAGCAATGCCGGTGATGTTGTGCCTGAGCAGGCGTAGCAACAACGCCCACCAATACAAGACCTGCAAAAAGAGACAAGAGCGCACGCTTCATAAATGTTCTCCAATAGCGGGGAGAAGGTTGTGACGTCCTCCACACCCGGCAATTGATGAGAGTCTATCCCGGCCAAAAAAGTTTTCTTCAAAATGGGAGAATCAACCTAGGTTCACCAGTACATCATTCCCCTCCACTTTCACTGGAAACACGTCCACCTTCGCCCGCTCCGGTGGCACTGCCACCCCTGTTCGCGTATCGAATGCCCAGGAGTGCCACGGACAAACCACCGCCTCGCCCTCAAGCCATCCCTGCCCCAGCGGCCCCCGCCGGTGTGGACACCAGTTATCCAACGCACACAGCTTGCCCTCTACATTAGCCAGGCAAACCGCAACCCCCGCCACCTCGGCCTCCTTCACTTCACCCACCGCCGGAGCCTCATTCACCCCGCACAACCGCACCCACTGCTCCACAAGCTCTCCCCATTTCCTGCTTCCTGTTCTATCTCCGCATGAGATGCTGAACAAGTAGCAGGAGAACCATGCAAAACCGCAAACCCAAGCCCCAGCCAAAGCATGGCGCCCAGCCTTCGCACCACCCAAAACACCTACACGAAGTCGTAGATCCCCGCTGGATCATCTCCGCTCTCGGCGCCATGCTTCTCCTCGCCGTCCTCTGCGCCTGGATCGCCGTCTGCGCGCTCTTCTACCGCGGCCAATGGCAACTGGTCCTGCAGCCTTCCCGCACCGTTGCAACAACACCAGCTCAGACTGGCCTCTCATTCACCGAAGTGCACTTCGCGGTCGACGCCACCGGCCAACCCCAGCTTGACGGCTGGTGGATTCCCAGCGACTCCCCATCGCGCCCCACCGCGCTCCTGCTCCACAGCGGACAGGGCTCCATCTCCGACGCCCTTCCTACCGCGCAAACACTGCACGACGCCCAACTCAACGTCCTCCTCTTCGACTACCGCGGCTTCGGCCGCAGCCTCGGCCGGCACCCCACCCAATCCCTCATGCAGGCCGACGCAGACTCCGCCCTCAGCTACCTCACCGAAACTCGCAGCATCCCGCTATCCTCCATTGTCGTCTTCGGTACCGGCGCAGGTGCCTCAGCCGCCGTCGCTCTTTGCGCCGCTCACAGCGAAATCCCCGCCCTCATCCTCCTAAACCCCGACGGGGACTTCAAATCCCGCATCAGCCAGGATCAGCGCTCCCGCATGGTTCCAACGAGCCTCCTTTTCAACCAGAACTTCCCACTGGCCGCCCCGCTGCAGACCCTGAAAACCCCCAAACTTCTGCTCACCTTCACCACTGGCTCCGCCCCTCAGAATCTGCAGCAAGCCGCCGACCCCAAGACCACCGTTGAATTCCCCTCAAACGACCAACAAGCCCTCCACCAGGCCATTACCCGCTTCCTGCCAACCTACCTGCCCCAAGCCCCACCCACACTAACACCTGCCCCATAACCCTGTTGGCTGTTCGCTATCACCTATTCGCAGACTTAAAGACGTGAAGGCCGCCGATGTTCCGGCGACCTTACATAAAGGGTGGGGAGGGTTGTGCGGATAGGGGATGCCGGTTGCCGTGGGGACTGCTGGTCCCGGCTCATTGTGTTACATCCAATAAGACGTATGTTAGCGCAGAAAGTTGTCCTGAAAACAGTATATTTTTCTAAGCTATTGATAAAGAAGGATCAATTTCCTAAATCAGGCCCATTTGGTCTTACCGATTTCCACAGTACACCCTTTATCGTCCCAAATCCATACAAACTTTAGGAAAAATTCAGGAAAGAAGCGGGATCAACTTTGGCTCCCGGGAACACTAATTCCATGTTCCGCGAACCCAAAGTTTTGTACGCCGCTTCGCCCAGCACGTTCCGGAAATCCGTCGTGACAGTCAAATCCCGGCCTTCATTGAGCTGGTCATTGGAAAGCCCCGGCCATTTCCCGTAGACCTTCCCGCCCTTCACGCTGCCGCCAAGGACAAACATTACATTCGCGTGCCCATGATCGGTACCGCCGGTCCCATTCTGCCGCGCCGTACGCCCAAATTCGGACATCGTCACCAGCGTAATGTTCTCCGAATCCTGGCCCATATCCTGCCAGAACGCCGCGATGGTCTCAGAAAACTCCTTCAGCCGGTTCGCCAATTGACCTTGGGCGCCACCCTGGTTCTGGTGCGTATCCCACCCGCCAATGTCGGAAAACGCCGCCTCAACCCCAAGATTCGCCTTCAGAAGCTGCGCTACCTGCTTCAAGCTGTTTCCAAACGCCGTATTCGGGTAGTTCACCCCAGCCGCTGGCTGATAATGCGCCGGATCGGCCGCCTTCAGCATTTTCACGGCTTCAAAAGTCTCATCGCCCGTGCCATGTAGCAACGAGTCCGAACTCTCGTCATACATCGCCTGGAAGGCATTCGAAATCGGCGAAGTCTGCGGTCCTTTTCCTGCGACCGAAAAATCATTCAAATTCGCGACGGCAATCGCCGGAACCTTCCCCTGCAGCGTCCGCGGAACCTGCGTTCCCAGCGCCACAGCCCGAAACGCACTCGGCTTCCCTGCTTCAATATCCGCCTGCAATGCGCGGTTCAGCCAGCCATCCTGCGTCACCTTCACGCCAGGTGTGCCCGACTCCATATAGTCCTGCGCATCGAAATGTGACCGCGAAGGATCCGGCGATCCGGCTGCGTGAATAATCGCCAGATGCCCCTGGTCATACAGCGGCTTGAACGCCGCCATCTGCGGATGCAGCCCGAAAAACCCATTCAAATCAATCACTTCGTTCTGCTTGATCGCAATGGTAGGCCGCATGGCATAGTAATTCTTCTCGGCGTGCGGAACCACCACGTTCAGGCCATCACAAGCCCCACGCTGAAAAATCACCACCAGCTTCTTCTTATTCGCCGCGGCGGTTGTCATCTCCGCATAGATCGACCGCGTCAGAAAGCTCGGAATCACCGAAGTCCCCACCAGCGCCAGCGCACCTCCGCGCATAAACCCGCGGCGGGTAACCGTATTACGACGCGGCAAATCGCGCCCATGCATGTCGCATCCCCAGTCGCTCGAATCGGTATAGAAGGTTTTCGATGACATATCAGTTCTCCTTTGGCCCGTCACAAAAGACCGCTAACGCGATCCCCTGAGCTGTACAAACTCTACTTCCACCCCTAAGTTGCCTAAGCCGCTAAGTATTCTGATGCCTTTACGAGCAACCGCAACCTACCGCCGCTGAAAGTCCGGCGATCCCAGCAGTAACCCAGCCATGGTATCCAGCGGAGTCCCGGGCTTATCTGCCTGGAATCCCTGCCCATAACCACCGCCACGTCCACCTTTTACCCGCATCAGCTTCGCCGCTCCAACCATGTCGTCACCGGAATCTTCCGTGTTCGGAGCTTCAGCAGTCTTCGCAAAATTCTGCGCTGCTGTCTGCTGCACGGTCGGGTCGTTGAAGTTCGCCAGCACGGTCTCCCGCGTATGCGTTCCCGCAGCTTCGCCCAGGATCACATTCTCCAGATGCAACTCCGTCTTCGACGTAGGCGAAACAGCAACCGAGGAGTCCTCGCCATCCCCCAGCACCTGCGGCCAATCCGTCTTTGTCCCCGGCAACCTGCCGCTGCTCAACACCAGCGCAAAGTTCATCCGCGACACCAGCGCATTGCTGCTAACCCAATGATCCGCCTGCCACGAGTACCCATTCGGCGTCTGCATCCCGTAGATCGGCATCCCCAGCTGCTGCATCACCTGCACCAGCGCAATCGGGTTCGCCACCTGCGCATCGCTGGCCCGGAGTGCCGACGCCACAAACTCAATCGGCGTCTTCACCTTCGCCCGGTAGACCGCAGGCGACCAGAACTCGGGCGAGTGGAACATCGTCCTCAGCACCTCTTTGATATCGCCATCGGTCCTCAGGAACGTCGCCGCCATCATGTCAACCATATGTGCTGGAGGCGTATCACTCACAAACCGCTCCGCCAGCTTGGTCGAGATAAAGTGTGCCGTCGCAGGGCTCGTCGCCAGGATGTGCAGCACCTCCATCCCTTCCTTCGAACCATTTTCCTTGATCACATGCCCCAGCACCGTCTTCGACCCACCCTCGTGCCGGGTCTCATCAAAGATCGCCTCACCACCGCCGCCCTGGTACGGTCTGTCGATCGTCCACCCCGTAAAGCACTTGGCAACCTCGATCACGTCCTGCTGCGTATACCCGCCATTCACGCCCAGCGTATGCAGTTCCATCAACTCGCGCGCATAGTTCTCATTGATCCCCTTAGGCATGGCCTGCGCCAACTTGGAGCCCGGCCGCATCTCACCCAACCGCTTCCCCCGTTGCGCCGCCAGAGAATCCGGCCCTATGCTCTGCCAGTTATCCAGGTACATCAGCATCGCCGGACTCTTCGCCGTAGCCACCAGCAGATTTTCAAACTTGCCCAACGCATTCGGCAGAATCGCATCCCGCTCATACGACGCTAATAAATAAGGCTCGTTCCCATTCTTCCGCACATACACGCTGAAGTGATTCAGCCAGAAATCATCCATCACCGCCTGCAGTTGCCGGTCCGAATACACATCCCGCAGCATCCGCTCTTCCAGAGCCTCGGCGCCGATCACCCGTGTCCCACCCTGCATCGCAGCGACATCCTGCTTCTGCTGCGGCGTCAAACCCTGCATCAGCGCCGGAATCTCAAACGGCTTCACCCCTTCACGAAAGCTGACCATCTCTTCCGGCGACATCGCCACCAACCGCGCCATCCGCTGATCCGGTGGCAACGCAATCAGCGCCTCAACATCACCCCGGCCCATCGCAGGCTCATTCAGCTTGCGCTTGCCTTTGCCTTTCGTAGCAGCAGCAGCATTGGCCGCCATCGGCGCAGTGGCGTTTGCGGACATCTGCTTGCTCGCAGCCATATCACCGCCATCATCGCCCGCCGCCATATCGGGCAATCCCGCTGCCGCATTGTTCGCTACAGGCACACCCGCAGCCTGCTTCTTCTGCGCAGCGTTATAGAACGCCATCGAATCCGCATAGATCGCATGCTCCACCGGATCACTCGGCAGCGGCATCCCCACCCTTTCCATCTGCTTCAATATCTGCGGCGAAGGATACCGCTTCATCAAGTCGCCCGACGAAAGCTTCAGCGCCGGAAACTGCTCCAGCCGCGCATCCAGGTCCGCATCGCTGATCTGTTCCGGATGCAGCTGCCACTCAAACCACGCATCCAGCCCCATCTCACGGACTTTCTGCTCATCGCCCGGTCGCGGACCAAACGTCAGACGGTTTAACTCATGCAGTGCCTTCTCATT
>Ga0302316_10002014_pt1 | contig 15195 bp, 15 predicted proteins | sample III_Palsa_N3_2_FD_200456 | JGI IMG/M metagenome (GOLD analysis project Ga0302316, IMG submission 200456) | Peat permafrost microbial communities from Stordalen Mire near Abisko, Sweden - III_Palsa_N3_2 | ecosystem: Environmental > Terrestrial > Soil > Palsa > Peat permafrost | place: Sweden...
GTTACAATCGACCATCGAAAAGATATTCGATCGTGACGATTACTGAACTGAAGCAAAGGAGCAGACATGGAGATTCGTGACAATGTATTCCTGATCACCGGCGGTGCGTCGGGCCTCGGCGCCGCCACCGCGCGCCTGTTCGCCGCAGAAGGCGGCAAGATCGTGGTCGCCGACCTCAATCAGGATGCGGGCACGGCACTCGCGCAGGAACTGGGCGGCGTATTCGTGAAATGCGATGTCAGCCGCGAAGACGATGCTACGCAAGCAGTCGATGCCGCGACGAAACTCGGCACGCTGCGTGGCCTGATCAATTGTGCAGGTGTCGCGCCTGCTATCAAGACCGTCGGCAAGGACGGGCCGCATCCGCTCGACTCGTTCACGCGAACGATCTCGATCAACCTGATCGGCACTTTCAATATGATTCGCCTTGCCGCAGCGGCGATGGCGAAGAACGAGCCGAATGCCAATGGCGAGCGCGGTGTGATCATCAATACGGCGTCGGTGGCAGCGTTCGACGGACAGATCGGCCAGGCCGCCTATGCGGCATCGAAGAGTGGTGTAGTGGGGATGACGCTGCCAATCGCGCGCGATCTGTCGCGCAACGCGATCCGGGTGATGACGATCGCGCCGGGCATCTTCGAAACGCCGATGCTGCTCGGTATGCCGCAGGAAGTGCAGGACGCGCTCGGAGCGATGGTGCCGTTCCCGCCGCGTCTCGGCAAGCCAGCGGAATACGCGATGCTGGCCAAGCAGATCTTCGATAACCCGATGCTCAACGGCGAAGTGATCCGCCTCGACGGGGCGATCCGTATGCAGCCGAAGTAACGCGACCTGCTCGCCGCCGCCCTATGCCGTGATGTACCGCGGCGTACGGCGGCTCAGCGAACCTCAGTCCCGGTCGTTATGCTGCGTACGCTGGCGTAGCTCGTGCAACTGCGACTCGACGACCGTCGCATCGTCGGCATCGGGCCGGTCGCCCAGATAGCGCTCGAGATCTTCGAGCGCCGGGCGCAGATAGTCGAGCCGTGCATAAGCAAAGCCGCGGTCGCGCACCTCCTCGATGCTCTCAGGCAGCAGAATCACCAGACGTTGCTGCACGCCCAGCAGACGCTGCCAGCGTTCCGTCTGAAGATAGGTCGACTTCAGGTTGCGCAGCATCCTCGCAATGATCTCGCGCCGGGTGGCCGGCTGCAGCAGCATGCGCAACGCGCGGCTGACCGACTCGCCCGCCGACGCCACATACGGCTCGAGCATCTCGACCATCTCCGACTCGGAGAGCGAGTGCCCGGTGGTCGGGTCGAGCATCACGTCGCCGTCGGGCGTCGTCACGCGCAGCAGGAAATGACCGGGAAACGCCACGCCGCGCACCGGAACACCGATCTGCTCGGCCATCTCCAGATACAGCACGGCAAGCGAAATCGGAATGCCGCGACGCCGCTTGAGCACCACGTTCAGATGGCTGTTGTCGGGGTCGAGGAAATCGTTGAGGTTGTTGCCGAAGCCCAGCTCGCGGAAGAAAAAGCGATTCAGGATGCCGACCTTCTGCTTGATGTCGGCGTCCGCTGGCATGCGGCGCTGCAGGCGCACCACCAGTTCGTCGATCTCGGCGAGCGCGCCTTGCAGATCGAGATCGGGATAAGCATCCTGCGCAAGCGAGAGCGCTGCCTCGGTCAGGGGCAGACTGTCGTCTTCGGCGACCAGCGTGCTGAAATAGTCGAGAACTCGCGTCGTCGTGATCACTTCACTCGCCTTCTGAAATACGCGTATTTGAAGCCCATCAGCCAAAGCATACCGAAATATAGCGCAGCAAACAGAACGAGGCACGCAGCCAGCAACACGATTCGGGCAAGCGGCCTGGCGTGTAAGCCGATCCAGTCGAAGCTGATGGCGAACCAGTGCATGACGCCCGCAAGCACGAGGCACGCACCGATCATCTGCACGAAGAAAACCAGCCAGCCACCGGACGGCATATAGATGCCGCGCCGGCGCAAACCGATAAACAGCAGCAGCGCATTCACGCAAGCGCCAAGCCCAACACTAAGGGTCAAACCCGCATGGGCGAAGATCGGAACAAAGACAAAATTGCTCAACTGCGTGACGATCAGCACGCCGATCCCGATCTTCACCGGCGTCTTGATGTCCTGCTTCGCGTAAAAGCCTGGTGCGAGGATCTTGATGAGGATCAGGCCTATCAGTCCGACACCGTATGCCGCCAACGCGCGGCCCACCATCACGACCGAGTGGGCGTCGAATTTACCGTAGTGAAACAGCGTCGCGGTGAGCGGCTCGGCAAAGAAAAACAGCGCGATCGCACTCGGCGCCGCGAGCAGGAAGGTCACGCGCAGGCCCCAGTCGAGCAGCGACGAGTACTCGTGCGGGTCGGCGTCGACGTGCGCCTTGGAGAGGCTCGGCAGCAAGATCGTGCCGAGCGCAACGCCCAGCAGCGCGGTGGGGAATTCCATCAGCCGGTCGGCATAGTTGATCCACGACACCGCTCCGGGCCCGATGCGCGAAGCAATATTCGTGTTGATGATCAGACTGATCTGCGCCACCGACACCGCGAACATCGCCGGCACCATCTTCGAGAGCACGCGCTTGACGCCGCGATGCGCGAGCGAGCGAACCGGGTTCCAGCCAATCTTCGGCACCATGTCGATCTTCTTGAGACCGGGCAGTTGCACCAGAAACTGCAGCACGCCGCCGACGATCACCGCCCACGCAAGCGCATAGACCGGCGTCTTCATATGCGGCGCGACAAACACGGCCGCGACGATGAACGCGACGTTCAGCAGCACCGGCGCGAAGGCTGGCAGCGAGAAGTTCTTGTAGGTATTCAGGACACCCGAGGCCAGCGACGTCAGCGAGATGAACACGATGTACGGGAACATGATGCGCGTCATCGTGACGGCGAGCGGATACGCCTGGCCGTCGTGCGCGAGGCCGGAGGCGACCACGAACACCACCCCGGAGGCGCCCACCACGCCGATCACCGAGAGGATCGCCAGCGCCCAGGCGAGCACGGTAGACGTCGCGTCGACGAGTGCCTTGGTCGCTTCGTGCCCCTGCTGATTCTTGAACTCGGCAAGAATCGGCACGAACGCCTGCGAAAACGCACCCTCAGCGGAAATCCGGCGCAGCAGGTTGGGAATACGGAAGGCGACGTAGAACGCGTCGGTAAATTGGCTGGCGCCGAACGCGCGGGCGATCAACGTTTCGCGGGCCAGACCGGTCACGCGTGACAGCAGCGTGAAGCCGCTGACCGTCAGCAGGGCTCGGAATAGATTCATGGGGCGCTTATTATACGGGTGCCGCAAGTGCGGACGATGAGCCTTGACGCGAATCGGACCGATTTACGCCGCAGACGTTCGATTTCACGCGAAGCGGGCCGAAAACTGGAAGGCGTCAGCAGGACCGCCCGAGCGCCGGATCACGCATTTCCGTTTGCCACGTGCCTGTTTTTGTTGCTATAATCGCCGGTTTCGACGCTCGCTCAATTTTCGAACAGCATTCAGATACCCTCTCTATGCCTGTTGGGACGAGCCGGATTTCGCGTAGTCGACTCGCAAATGAGTCACAATTTCGACCATTTTTTGCGCTCTTGGGCAATCGCTTCCAAGGGTTCGAGCTAAAGCAGCGCCCGGCCACTTGAAGGTCAGGTACTGGAAACAGGAACAGGATAAGGAACCGTCATGGCTAACTCCGCACAAGCACGCAAGCGCGCCCGTCAGGCCGCGAAGGCAAACTCGCATAACTCGGCGCTGCGCTCGAAGTTCCGCACGGCAATCAAGGCTGTTCGCAAGGCGATCGACGCCGGCGACAAGGCTAAGGCCGCTGAGATCTTCCTGGCGTCGACGAAGACGATCGACATCATCGCCGACAAGCGAATCGTTCACAAGAACAAGGCAGCTCGCCATAAGAGCCGCCTCTCTGCAGCCATCAAGGGTCTGCAGGCGCCCGCAGCGCAGTAAATCCGGTCGGCCCGCTTCGGTGGGCTACCTCCTGTTTCCGCTGCGTCATGAGAGCCCGCCTAGGCGGGCTTTTTTGTTTGGCTTTGGGCTTTGTCGCCTCCCGGCCCCTCTATTTGGCGCTCCGGCTGCGGGCACAAAAAAACCCGCCTTTGCGGGTTTGGTTTTCAACGTTTCCTTTCGCCTCGCTACCCGAGCCCGATCCTCGCCTAAGTTGTCCATCCGTCTTGGCCCACTCGGGCACCTACCGCTCTACTTCGCTTTCAACGCCTGTTGAATACCGTGTTCGGGCGGCAATTCGCAAGCCTCGGTGACCAGCAGGTCATTGTCCTTCGCGAAGTTCATGACGAAATCGAAGGCCATGGGTTCGATGTCACGCAACCGCGAGTCGAGGATGACGCATTTCAGGTCGTCGATGATCGTAGGGCGAACGTACAGCGAATACTGCATGTAAGCATTCGGCCCCCTTTTTGTGCCCGGCCCGAACATGGACATCACCCCGGCTAGCCGCTCCGACCAGTCACTCGGCCGAAACTTCTTTCCGTTCGACGTGATGCCTTGAATGAAATATTCGGTTGGAGCTTCTTCGGCCATGTAGGAATACCTGAGTGACTGCCCAGCACAATGCCAGCGAATGTGGCTGCGGCTGCATGAACACGTCGTACACGACCCCGCGAACCATGTCGCTGGGCGCCGCAGTGCCGCCAGGGCCACCTCGGCAATCGTCATGACGGCGCACCGCGAGGAAAGCCTTCCGGGCGCGCGAGCCGTGTCCCGCAAGCATGTAGCCTGCTTGCTGGGCTTTTTGGGAAACCCCAGGATTATAGCGTAGCGGACCTTCTTCCGCACTGCACACAAGCACACGTCTTAAGACTCACAGGCCCGCTTAGGAATGACCGCCTGGCCTTCCGGCTAGCTCGTCAAATGCGCCAGAATCCTTTATGCTGCATAGAGTTACCACAAACGACGGCGGCAGCGTCCGGCAATTTCGCCGGGTGAGACCGCCGTATTTGTTTCATGACCGCCAAGAAAATTCGCCACTACCTGCAGTTCAAGGATTTCTCGCTGGAAGACTACGAGTACGTGCTTGAACGCGCCCGCATCCTGAAGAACAAGTTCAAGAACTACGAGACCTATCATCCGCTGCACGACCGCACGCTGGCGATGATCTTCGAGAAAAACTCAACGCGCACGCGCCTCTCGTTCGAAGCGGGCATTTTCCAGCTAGGCGGCCATGCGGTGTTCATGAGCACGCGGGATACGCAGCTGGGCCGCGGCGAACCGATCGAAGACGCTGCGCAGGTCATCTCGCGCATGGTCGACATCATCATGATCCGCACCTTCGGCCAGGACATCCTCAAGCGCTTTGCCGACAATTCGCGTGTGCCGGTCATCAATGGTCTGACCAACGAATATCACCCGTGCCAGGTGCTGGCTGACATCTTCACGTATTTCGAACATCGCGGGCCGATTCGCGGCAAGAAGGTCGCCTGGGTGGGTGACGCGAACAACATGCTGTACACCTGGATCGAGGCGGCGCAGATTCTCGGTTTCAAGCTGCGCCTGTCCACGCCGCCAGGCTACAAGCTCGACCGCGCCATGGTGGCGCCTGAGAGCGCACCGTTTGTCGAGGAGTTTGACGATCCTAACGAGGCCTGCGCCGGCGCCGATCTGGTCACCACCGACGTCTGGACCAGCATGGGCTTCGAGGCGGAGAACGAAGCGCGCAAGGCTGCGTTTGCCGACTGGTGCGTGGACGCCGAGATGATGGCGCGCGCCAGTGCGGATGCACTCTTCATGCACTGCCTGCCGGCCCATCGTGGTGAGGAAGTGAGCGCAGAGGTGATTGACGGACCGCAAAGCGTCGTGTGGGACGAAGCGGAAAACCGTCTGCATGTCCAAAAGGCGCTGATGGAATTTTTGCTGCTCGGCAAGCTGAACCACTGATCAGCGTCTGCGCGAAGCGAAGCTCGACGGGGCCCGATACGAACCGGGCATCCACGTACGCGCCGCGCCTCCTCTGTGCGTCTGCAGCGCAATTGAGCGCTCCAGACCTCGCGCTACCCACCAGCAAAAAGGCGCCTGGATCACTCCCGGCGCCTTTTTTATCGCGCTTGCCGAACCCGAAGCACCACCCCGCCGCACACTACAAACAAACCGGCTCGGCCTCGAGCTCCACCCCAAACCGCTCACGGACATCTCGTTGAATTGCCTGCGCCAGCGCAAGCACCTCTGCGCCGCTTGCCCCGCCCCGATTCACCAGCACGAGCGCCTGGCGCTCATGTACGGCTGCCGCGCCCATCGCGCGCCCTTTCCAGCCGCATTGGTCGATCAGCCAGCCGGCCGCAAGCTTCACCGCGCCATCCGCCTGCCGGTACGACACCACCGCCGGCTCGCGGCGCTGCAACGCCTCGAACTGCGCCGCGTCGATCACGGGATTTTTGAAGAAGCTGCCGGCATTGCCGAGTTGCGACGGGTCGGGCAGTTTCGCGCGGCGCACGGCCACAACTGCGTCGAAAATCGCCTGTGCACTCGGCGATGTGTCACCATGACCCTCGGCAGCCAGTTCGCGGGCGATGTCCGCATAGCTCGCGCGTGGTACCCACGCTTTAGGCAAGCGGAAAGTGACCGAAGTAATCACAAAGCGATCACGCCCTTCGCGCTTGAAGAAACTGTCGCGATAGCCGAACCGGCATGCCGCTGCGTCGAACTCGCGCACCTCGCCGGTCGCCAGTTCTACGGCGCGCAGCGATGCGAAGCGCTCGCACATTTCGAGTCCATAGGCGCCGATGTTCTGGATCGGCGCGGCCCCCACAGTGCCCGGAATCAGTGCGAGGTTTTCGAGGCCAGGCATCTCCTGTGCAAGGGTCCAGGCCACGAAGTCGTGCCAGTTTTCGCCGGCAGCCGCTTCGACGTACCACGCTTCATCGTCTTCACGCACGAGACGCCGACCGCGCAGCGCCACCAGCAGCACCAGGCCTTCGAAGTCGCCGGTAAGCAGGACGTTGCTGCCGCCGCCCAGCACCAGCCGCGGCAGGCCGGCCGCACGAGGGTCACGCACCGCCGCCAGCAATTGGTCCTCGCGCTCGATGCTGCACGCGAGCCGCGCGCGTACATCGAAGCCAAAGGTGTTGTGGGCCTTGAGCGCATACCCGGCGAGCAAAACAGTGGAGTCGGACTGGGACATCAGGGACATCGGAATGTGAGGGCCGTCTGCCACAAGCCAGGCAGTATTGCGCAGCGGGCCTTGGGCAAAAGAGAAAGGCGTCGGTAAAATGACGTCAGGTTCGTGATTATAGCGAGTGCATCGTGCGCAGCCGTCCGGCGGCGCCGTGCATCGCAGCACTATTGGAGAGAGCAATGCCATCGTTTGACGTCGTGTGCGAAGCCAACATGATCGAAGTCAAGAACGCGATCGAGCAGTCCAACAAGGAAATTTCCACCCGCTTCGACTTCAAGGGGTCGGACGCGCGCGTCGAGCACAAGGAGCACGAGTTGACGCTCTACGCCGACGACGACTTCAAGCTGAGCCAGGTCAAGGACGTCATGGTGTCGAAAATGGCCAAGCGCAATGTCGACGTGCGCTTCCTCGACTACGGCAAGATCGAGAAGATCGGCGGCGACAAGGTCAAGCAGGTCGTCACCGTGAAGAAAGGCGTGTCGGGCGATCTGGCGAAGAAGATTGTCAGGCTCGTGAAAGACAGCAAGATCAAGGTCCAGGCGAGCATTCAGGGCGACGCAGTGCGCGTGAACGGCACCAAGCGCGACGACCTGCAGAGCGTGATTGCACTGCTGCGCAAGGATGTCACGGACACGCCGCTCGACTTCAACAACTTCCGCGATTAAGACCGCTCAGACTGCGCGGGAGCGGGGGTGACGCCGGTGGTGCGCACGCCGCGCATGCAGGTTGCGTGTCCCGCCTGATGTCCCCCTGGGTTTCCCGCTGCGCAACGCCTGCGAGGCCTCTGAGGCCTCCGCAGCGCCACCGCTTCAGTGTCGCTTCGCTGCCGCCTGGGCCGCGGCCTTCTTCTTGTCGCCGATGCGGCTTTCCTGCCCCGCCATCAGCTTCGCGATGTTGCCGCGATGGCGCCAGATAAGCAGCGAACTCATCACAACGATGGACAGGGCAATGATGTTCGCGCCGAACAGGAAGCCGTCGAAAAGCGGCGCGAACACCGCGGCCGCCAGTGCTGCCAGCGACGAATAGCGCGTAAAGAACGCCACGATCAGCCAGGTCAGCAAGGTGGCGATACCGAGCACGGGATTGATCGCCAGCAGGACGCCCGCGGCTGTCGCGACGCCCTTGCCGCCCTTGAAGCGGAAGAACACCGGATACAGGTGGCCGAGGAACGCGGCAATCGCGGCAAGCGCAATGGCCGTATCGTCGAGTCCGTAGCGCGCGCCGAAGTGGCTGACGAGCCAGACGGCGAGCCAGCCCTTGAACGCATCGCCGATCAACGTCAGGATCGCGGCCGTCTTGTTGCCACTTCTCAGAACGTTGGTGGCGCCGGGATTCTTCGAGCCATACGAGCGCGGGTCGGCGAGGCCCATCACAGAACTCACGATCACGGCAAACGACACCGAACCGATCAGATAAGCGACGACAGCGACGATCAGATTTTGCATCTGGGGACTCTTATAGTTATCGGAAAGCGCAACAGGGGCGACAGGTACAGCATGCACCTCGCGGCACGAACGAAACGGCGAACATTCTACCGAACCGGGCAATCGCGGCCAGCCTCTTTTGCAGAGGGAATTCCCGAAACCGCCGGCACAACCCAAGCTTGCTTCGCGGCATCAGGCGGACCAGCCGGGTAGCCACATCTTTGACAGCCTTCAATCTACGCTCGCGCATTGCACCGGCTTCGCGTTCAGCAACTGCGTGAGCGCGGTGGGCGCGATGCTCACCAGAAATCCGCGCCGGCCGCCGTTCAGCCAGATCTTCTCGAGTTCGAGAATACTCGACTCCACATAGACGGGCACCACCTTGCGCGTGCCGAACGGCGACGTACCGCCGATCAGGTAGCCGGAATGCCGGTTCGCCACTTCCGGCTTGCACGGTTCCACGCGCTTCGCACCAATCTGCCGCGCAAGGTTCTTGGTGGAGACGGTACGGTCGCCGTGCATCAACACGATCAAGGGCTTGGCGTGCTCGTCTTCCATGACCAGCGTCTTGACGACGTGATGTTCGTCCACGCCGAGCTGGCGCGCCGACTCCGCGGTGCCGCCATGCTCGACATACTCGTAAGGGTGCTCTCCGAATTCGACGTCGTGACGGCGCAAAAACTGCGTCGCGGGCGTTTCGGAGACGTGTCTGGATTTGCTCATCGGCGAATTGTAATGGCGGCCTGGCGCAACCGCCATTGGCCGAACGGCCAATTGTGCGCTCCTGGCGACCGTGGCACGATCGTTCGAAAATCACCCGGCGCAACGCCTATCGGGCACCCTATCGTTTCAAGGAGACCGCGTTGACCTTCGACTCACCTGCATTCAACCGCACGCAACCAACCTCCACCGCCCTCACCCACGCGGATGATGCATCGCATGCAGCGACTTCAAACGCTCACGCGCCACATGCGTGTAAATCTGCGTGGTCGAGATATCGGTATGCCCAAGCAGCAGTTGCACAACGCGCAGATCGGCGCCGTGATTTAGCAAATGCGTCGCGAACGCGTGCCGCAACGTATGCGGCGAAAGCGGCGCATGTACCTCGGCCGCCGCCGCATGGCGCTTGATGATGTTCCAGAACTGCTGGCGCGTCATACCTTCGGCGCGGCTGGTCACGAACAGCGCATCCGTCGCACGCGCGCCCAGCAGCGCCGGCCGTGCCTCGCGCAGATAGCGCTCGATCCACGCGTGCGCCTCCTCGCCAAAAGGAATGAGGCGCTCTTTCGAGCCCTTGCCCATCACCCGCACGACGCCTTCGTTGAGCCCCACTTCCACCGTTTTCAATGTAACGAGCTCGGTGACACGCAAGCCGCTCGCGTACATCAACTCCAGCATCGTGCGATCGCGCAGGCCGAGCGGCGTGGCGACATCCGGCGCGCCGAGCAGCGCTTCGACCTGGGCTTCGCTCAACGTCGCCGGAAAGCGCGCCGGCTGTTTGGCCGAACGGATACGCAGTGTCGGGTCGACCGTTGCGCGGTGCTCGCGCACAGCCCATGCGTAGTAGCGCCGGAACACCGAAAGCCGCCGGTTCGACGAGGTCGACTTGTCCTTCTGCCGCACCACGCTATAGGCGGTGAGATCTGCTTCGCTGGCGGTATCGAGCGAAGCATTGCGGCTCTGTGCAAGCCATTCGCAGAAGAGGCGCAGGTCGCGCCGATAGGCATCGAGCGTGTTGCGCGACAGGCCGTGTTCGAGCCATAGCGCGTCGCAGAAGGCGTCGATCGAGGCATTGCTCGTCACGAACAACGGTGACAGAGCGGGCGTGGCGGGAACGTCGGGCGTGTCAGCAATAATCGGTTCACTCATGCGTACGACACACCTTCATGCGCCAGCAACCAGCGCTTGACCTTGCGGAAGAAATCATCGCCCGCGTGATGTGCAAAGCCGCCAATGCCGCCCGACGCCACCACGCGGTGACACGGAATCACCAGCGGAAAATAGTTCGAGCCACACGCCTGACCGACCGCGCGCGGCACACTGCCCACTTCTTTGGCGAGTTGCCCGTAGGTCAACACCATACCCGGTGGAATCGCACTGATACCCGCCCACACGCGCCGCTGAAAGCCGGTGCCGATTGCAGCCAGCGGCAGGTCGAAGGCTGCCGCCGGGCTCTCCAGATAGCGCTCGATCTGCCGCACAGCCTCTTTGGCAAGCGGTGTATCGGGCGCAACATTTTGCACCGGGTCCGGCAAATAAACGATCTCGCGCACCGCGTCGGCTTCGAGACGAATGCCGATCTTGCCGAACGGCGCGTCGATCACTGCATTGAACATGATGTGTTGGCCTGAAATCCTCTGAACCACTCCGGACGCGGCCCGCTGCCGCTCCAGATTTCCGCTACTTTACGCCGCCAGCTCAGGCGGCTTCAAGCGCCCATTCGACATGCTCGCGCACTAGCGCCGACGGATCGTCCGCACGCTGACGCAGGGCATCGACTATCGCCGCCCGCGCGTCACCGGCCAGGCTCGCCGGATCGGCACGTAACGCATTGCCCATGCCGACCGCCAGATTGCGCAGCCACGCCTCGTAGCCGATGCGGCGAATCGCGCTGCCTTGCATGCGCGTATCGAAGTCATCAGCACTCCAGGCGAACAGTTCGACCAGCGTCGCGCGATCGAGGCCGTGCCGCACGTCGAAATCGGCAACTGGCGCCGCCTGGGCAAACTTGTTCCACGGACAGACGAGCTGGCAATCGTCACAGCCGTACACGCGGTTGCCGATCAACGGCCGCAACTCCAGTGGAATACTGCCTTTCAGTTCGATAGTCAGATAGGAGATGCAAAGCCGCGCATCGACCTTGTAAGGCGCGACGATCGCGCCAGTCGGACACGCATCTATACAGCGCGTGCAACTGCCGCAATGCGCGCCTGGGGTTTCCGGGGCGCGCTCCGGTGTCGTCTGCGCGTCCGTCGGCAACGGCACGTCCACGTAGATTTCGCCGAGGAAAAACAGCGACCCGGCGTCGCGTTGCAGCAACAACGTATGCTTGCCGCGCCAGCCGATGCCAGCCTTCTGCGCGAGTTCGATCTCGAGAACCGGGGCGGAATCGGTGAACACACGGTAACCGTAGGCGCCAATTTCCGCTTCGATCCTGTGGGCGAGCCGCTGCAACTGACTGCGCATGACCTTGTGATAATCGCGGCCTCGCGCGTAGATCGAGACAACAGCGGCGGACGGGTCGTTTATCCGCGCAAACTCGTCAGCGCGCCAGTTACGCGCTTCAGTGGGTTCAGTGAGCACGCTTTCGCCGAGCTTTCCAACCTCTGCCTGGTGAGGCAAACGAGAAGGCCCATAAGACAGCGAATCCCCCGGCAAATAAGCCATCCGCGCACTGATGACGCGTCGCGTATGGGCCACAAGCTCTGCGGGCCGCGCGCGTTTCATCCCATGTTTGGCCATATAATCCATCTCGCCGTGGCAGCCCTCTTCAAGCCATGCGGCAAGGCCCGCCTCGGCAGCGGAGAGATCGGTGTCGCTGATACCGATCGCCCCGAAACCTAGTTCGCGGCCCCACGCCTTGATGCGCAGGGCAAGCGCCGCCAGCGCCGCCTCATCCAGGTGACGCATGGCGCGCGCATCGTCATCGGACGCAGGCGTGCAGGAAACGGGGGACTCCGGACTTCGGTTCATCACGCCATTTTACGAGAATGCCCGACAACGCCGATCTCGCGATCCAACCACCCGCCGCGGTCCTGCTCGAGCGCCACTTTGCGCTCGCGGACGAAGCCGCCACCAGTGCGTTCGGCGTGCGCTTCGCGGAGGCGATCGAGAGCTTGCGCAATACCGCACAGCAAGCACATGGCGAGAACGCTGCCGTGCACGGCTTTCAGGGTCTGCAGGTGCAATTAACCGGCGACCTCGGCGCCGGCAAAACCACGCTCGTGCGCGCAACACTGCGCGGCCTCGGCCACACCGGGCGCGTGCGCAGTCCCACCTATACGCTCGTCGAACCGTATGCGGTTCAAAGACCCGATGGGGAACTTGAGCTCTATCACTTCGATCTGTACAGATTCACCGATCCGGCTGAATGGGCCGACGCCGGCTTTCGGGAGTACTTCGACAGCGGCGCGGTTTGCCTCGTCGAATGGCCGCAACGCGCGGGTGGCCTGCTAGGCGTACCGGATCTAGTTTTCTCGCTCGATGTCGACGGCGACGGCCGACTGCTGGTTGCCCGGGCGTACAGCGAATCAGGAAAAGCATGTCTAGAAAGATGTTAATCAAGCCATTTCGCTCGATCGAGTCCGCCGCTACCGCCTCGCATAACTGGCGGCGCCGGCAGATTCTGCGTGCCGGTGCTTCGACGCTCGTGCTCGGTCTGGTCGGGCCGCGCCTCGCGTGGGCGAGTTCGGTGCTCGGCGTGCGGGTCTGGCCGGCCCGCGACTACACGCGCGTGACCATCGAATCCGATCAGCCGCTGCAGAACAACCAGCAATTGCTTCAGGCTCCCGACCGGTTGGTGGTGGACCTGAACGGCCTCGATCTCGACCAGGCGCTCAAGGACCTGGTCTCGAAGATCACGCCGAACGACCCGCAGATTCAGGCAGTGCGCGTTGGGCAATATCAGCCGCATGTGGTACGGATGGTGTTCGATCTGAAGGGTTCGGTGAAGCCGCAGGTGTTCGCGTTGCCGCCGGTCGGCTCGTACAAGTACCGGCTGGTGTTCGATCTGTACCCGGCGGTTGCACCGGATCCGATGATGGACCTGCTAGCGCAGAGCGAGCACAAGCAACAGCGTCTCGACGAAAATAACGCGCCGCCTACCACGTTGAGCGGCCCCGGCACGACGCCGCCCACCGCGGACAATAGCGAAGCGTTCTTCGACCGCTACGCGCAGGGCGACGACAACTCGCCGGATTTGCCTCATCCGCCGGTTCACACGGCACCGGCTCCTGTTCCGGTTCCCGCACCGCACGCCTTGGCGCAGGCGCCGGCGCCCAGCAAACCGCTCACGCCGCCTGGTGCGATGGCCAGCAACAACGGCGGCAACAGCCCCGACGACACCTATGCCTTCAGCACGCCGAAGTCAGGCAAGAGCAGTACGGTGCGCCTGTTGACCGTGGCGATCGATCCGGGCCATGGCGGCGAGGACCCGGGCGCGATCGGCAGCGGGGGCACTTACGAGAAGCACATCGCGCTCGACGTCGCGAAGAAACTGCGCGCGAAGATCGACGCGCAGCCGAATATGCGCTCGATGATGACGCGCGACGACGACTTCTTCGTGCCGCTCAACGTGCGCGTGCAGAAAGCGCGGCGTGTCGGCGCGGATCTGTTCGTCTCGATCCACGCGGATGCGTTTACTACGCCGCTCGCACGCGGGTCGTCGGTGTTCGCGCTGTCGGAACACGGGGCTTCGAGCGCCGCGGCGCGCTGGATGGCGGACAAGGAAAATTCTTCGGACCAGATCGGCGGGATCAACATCAAGTCGGATGATGCAGCGGTCAATCGCGCGTTGTTCGATATGTCGACCACGGCGCAAATTCGCGATTCGATGCGCTATGGCAACTTCGTGCTGAACGAGATCGGCGACATCAACAAGCTGCACAAGGGCTCCGTCGAACAGGCCGGATTTGCCGTGCTGAAGGCGCCGGATATTCCGTCGATCCTCGTCGAGACCGCCTTCATCAGCAACCCGGACGAAGAAAAACGCCTGAACGACGACGCCTATCGCGATCAGATGGCCACGGCCATCATGAAGGGGATCAAGCGGTATTTCGCGGCGAATCCGCCGCTCGCGAAAAACCGCATGACCTAACGCGCCGGTGCAAAGCGCCGCACGAACCAACCACCGAACACATTCACCATAAGACCCGCCATCACCAGAGCGGCGCCGGCAATTTGCGGCGTCGTCAGATGCTCGTCCAGAAACACCGAGGCTGATGCAAGCCCCACAATCGGCACCAGCAGCGAGAATGGCGCCACCTGGCTCGCTGGATAGCGCGAGAGCAGGCGGCTCCACAAAATGTATCCCACCAGTGTCGCTATGAAGGCGAGATACACCACGGCAAAGATCGAGGTGGCGCCGATGCCCGACAACGAGGCTGCGATTCGTCGCGGACCTTCGAAGGCGTAAGAGAGCGCAAGAAACGGCAGCGGAGGAATCAGACTTCCCCATACGACCAGCCCCACGAGGTCGACCTTGCCAACCTTCTTCGTAACAATGTTGCCCAGCGCCCACGACCCGGCGGCACACAACGTGAGCACGAAACCGGCGAGCGTCATGGCGTGGCCGCCCTGCATGCCGATCACGGCAAGACCGCCGGAAGCGATCGCAAGTCCGACGACGTTCGGCACGCGAAAGCGCTCATGCAGAAACAGCCCGGCGAAGATCAGCGTGAAGAACGCCTGCGCCTGCAGCACCAGCGACGCAAGCCCAGCAGGCATGCCCACGTACATGGCAGAAAAGAGAAACGCGAACTGGCCGAACGAGATGGTTGCGCCATAGGCGAAGAGCCAGCGCCACGGCATTTGCGGGCGCTTGACGAAAAACACGGCGGGCACCGCGGCAAGCGTGAAGCGCAGCGCGCCGAGCAGCATCGGCGGCACGCCGTGCAGGCCCACTTTG
>Ga0302316_10002016_pt1 | contig 15190 bp, 9 predicted proteins | sample III_Palsa_N3_2_FD_200456 | JGI IMG/M metagenome (GOLD analysis project Ga0302316, IMG submission 200456) | Peat permafrost microbial communities from Stordalen Mire near Abisko, Sweden - III_Palsa_N3_2 | ecosystem: Environmental > Terrestrial > Soil > Palsa > Peat permafrost | place: Sweden...
TTCTACGTGAGCCAGAGCGCGCTCGATGACGTCGGGCTGATGGCCGAGCTCGTTCATCGTGGTGCTGAAGGTGGCGCGCATGCCGTGCGCCGTAATCTCGCCGGTCTGGTAGCCCATACGTCGCAGCATCATCAGCAGCGCGTTCGCCGTGAGCGGCTGCTTAGGCTTAGACGGACTCGGAAACACGAGGTCACCGCCGCCGGTCAGCGGACGCACGCGCTCCAGCACAGCAAGCGCTTGGCGACTCAGCGGCACGAGGTGGTCAATATCCATCTTCATTCGGGATGCCGGCACCGTCCACACTGCGGCGGTGAAGTCGACCTCAGCCCAGCGCATGCCGCGGATCTCGCCCGACCGACTTGCGGTATAGACGAGAAGCTCCATAGCGGCTTTCGTCTCCGCATACGTTGTCACCGCGTCGAGCCGCTTCAGGAAGTCGGGCATCTGATCCAGCTTTAACGCGGGGTGGTGCTGGACGCGCTTCGTGCGGATGACTCCGGTCAGCTCGCGCGCCGGGTTGCTGTCAGCGCGCAGCGTGCGCACCGCCAGGGCAAAGACTGCGGTCATGCGCTGCAAGGCCCGCTTGGCCATATCCAGCGCGTCCCGCTTCTCGATGCGCTTGGCGATCGCCAGAACTTCAGCCGGCGACACGTCCCGGATAGGCCGATCGCCGATGGACGGCAAAATATCGTTCTTGAACTGCGACTCGACCCGGGTCATGTGGGATTCGCGCCAAGTCGCGCGATGGATGTCGAGCCACTCCTCAGCGACCGCGCGGAACGTGTTGCCGGATGCGATATGCGCCTCCGCCTTCAACTGCTTGCGCAGCGCGCCAGGGTTGACGCCTGCCCGCAGCTTGGCGCGAGCCTCCTCGCGCAGGGCGCGGGCGTCTGCAAGCGATACATCCGGCCACTGGCCGAAGCTCAGCATCTGTTCCTTGCCGGCATAGCGATACCGGAAGCGCCAGAACTTGCCGCCATCCGGCTGCACGAGCAGCGACATGCCTGCGCCGTCCGCGACCTTGTAGGGGCGTTCGGCGGGCTTTGCATTCTGGACCTGCGGAATCTTGAGCATGCGTGGGTAGCCTCTTGGACTTACCCTCAATCTACCCACAAAAAGAACGGGACACAATGGGTGGAGATGGGACGCTATAAAACCAGATCGCCCGGGCAAACGGCTTAATATCGGGTTTTAGACGCCATGCAGCTCATCTCATAGCATCCCAACTGATCCCAGAAAACACCCAGTTAGTTAGCGTCCCCGGCCACCATGTAGATCAATGATTTAGGCCATCCTAGCGGGTGGCCTTTTTCGTTATGCCGCCACATGCCGTGCGCCGCGTGCAGCCGATCAACGCCGGAGCTGAAGACGTGGCATCAAGCTGTCGGCTGCATCACAAACGCTTTGCCGTGCTCTCGCGCAGACCGGAAATAAATCTATCTGCGCTTATTTCTGACGCGTGCTGCCGGAGAGTTCGACGCGCCTATTCGGCGAAAGGCAGGCGATCAACGCAGTGCGGTTTTTGTCGGTACATTGCACGACTGGGCTTGCCTCACCCCTGCCCTCGCTGTGGATGGCGCTGGCCGGAACGCCGCCCTGGATCAGATAGCCCTGGACGGATTCCGCCCGCTGTTTGGAAAGCCGCAGGTTGGCTTTCTTGCTACCGATACGGTCGGTGTAACCGACGATAAGAATATCCTGCAGTTGGCTGGCGACCAGCACCTCCTGCATGAATTGGCCGAGGCTTTCGCGACCTTCTTCGGTCAGGTCGGCGCTGTTGAACGCAAACAGCGCATCGGCCGACAAGCGAATCGGATCGCTAGGCAGCGTAGGCATCGGAGCTGGTATGGCCGAGGCCACTTGCGCGGCAGGAGCCTCGGCGGGTTTCGGTTTGTCGACGATCAATCGACATGACTCCGGTTTCCAGTGCGTCGTCCGCACGCGATGGTTGCTATCGAAGTCGATCTGGTACTGACAGCGGGAGAAATCGGCCTCGCCATCTTCACGGCGAAAGTTGAGGATGTAGTTCCATTGCTTTACGCCGAACACGCCTTCGTTGAAATGCGGCGTACCGAGCAGCTTGTACAGCTGATCCTTGGTCATGCCGGGCATGACCTGCCGCAGATTCTCCGGGCTGATGTAAGAGCCTTCAGGCAACGTGGATTTGGCCGGATCCGGGAATGTAACGTCACCCTGCGCCTGGTTTCGGGAGGGGGCATGCTCGGTCAACGTGCTACACCCGGTAGTCAGCAACAGCCACGCGCAGGCGACTGGCAGAACCAACCATGGATGTGCTTTGAACCGTTGCATGATGTCCCCTGATTTCCGATCGGTAAAATTTATGCTTCCGATGATGAATATCTCACCATTGCATTCCTGCGCCAATTGTCAGGCCATCGTTGCCACGACTATCGGAGGAACCAGTTGCCTTGTAAACCCAGCGTCCGTTTTCAGAAATTGTTGATATCCCAACTGCAACACCGGACTCACCGCGAAACGTGCCTGCCGATGCAGCCGCCATGGTTTTTCCCGGCAGATACGCCTGCGGCAGCCCCGCCATGGCCATCGCCCCCGACACGCCGGCGTTGGCCTGATTCCCTACCCGCTGAATCTGGCTATTGAGCAAGGTGGTGCGCTGATCGGTATAGGTCTGAGCCCAGTTTTGCGCCTGCTGTATTCCCGCATTCAACTGCGCCACGTTCGCAGCGTCTGTGTTGGCAGTACCTGCGGCCACGTTCGTTATCTGCCGGTTGTTCGCGGCGCTTCCTACGGAAATCGTATTGGCGACATTCGCTACCGAACCCGCGCCCAGGGCCACTGAATTATCGGCCGTAGCCGAGGCGGCGGAGCCAATGGCTACGGCATTGTCGCCTGACGCCAACGCCCCACTGCCGACCGCCACGCTATTGACGCCGGTCGCGTTTGCCGATGGCCCGTTCGACACGGGCATCAGAACCCTGGCTTGCGGCGCTGCCGACGATGCCGCCGCTGCCGGCTGGATGGCGTCCGCAACGTCTACCGCCTGCCTTTGCTGCGGCGCCGCAAAACAGAGGATGGGAAAAAGTACCGCCAGACCGATCGGCAGCACTTTCCAAGGGTGCATTTGCAGCACTCGAATAACGGTCATCGGGTTCCCAACAAAGATAGTTGCGCGGTTCTGTGCGCAATATCTCACTATTCCCGATCAGCGCCAAATAGCAGCCGAAAATAGTCGTGGTATTGGGTTCTCTAGACATTCCGTGGCGTGACCGGGCTTCTTTCTCCAGTGCGGCAGTCAGTTTCCTCTCACCGGTTCTACCATTGCATACCCGCACCGACCGACATGCCGCCATCGCCTCTGGTGTCCACTGAGCCCGTCAGCTTGTAGACCCAGCGCCCCCCTTCGGAGATGGTTGAAACGCCAACTGCGATGCTGGATTCGCTGCGGAATGTACCCGCGGCAACCGCCGCCATGCTCTTGCCGGGCTCGTAAGCCTGGGGCAACCCTGCCATCGCCATGGCCGCCGCAACGCCCGCGTTAGCGCGATTGCCTATTTGTTGAATCTGGCTGCTTAGCGCTCCGAGCTTCTGGTCGGTATAGCTGGCAGCCCAGTTCTCAGCCTGCTGAACGCCTGAATTTACCTGGCCGACATTCGCGGCATCCGTATCTGCCGTACCTGCCGCCACATTGGTGATCTGCCGTTCACTGCCCGGACTACCCACCGAAACCGTGTCGTCGCGGTTGGCAACCGAGCCTGCACCAAGGGCCACCGAGTTGTCGGCAGCCGCGGACGCGCCGCTGCCGACAGCAACACTGTTAGCACCGGCGGAGCTTGCCGTCGGGCCTACCGCCACGCTGTTGCTCCCACCCGCCGTAGCGCCGCCGGCAGTCGAATTCACCTGCACATATTTGCTGCTGGAACCGCCACTTTGACTGAGAGAGGTAAAGTCGTTGTACAGACTTAAATTGCTGTAGACGTTGGTGCCGTCCTGGGTCCAGTGATACAGCTGCCCCCCGTTGACGGCATCGGTACTGGCTGCCGTTTCGGCACCCGCCGCAAGGTTGGTCACCGTTACCGGTTTGCCGGTTCCATCGCCCGTCAGTGTCACGGTGTTCGTTGGATTACCCGATGTGTCCGCATCGTAAACCACCGCCAGCTTGCTGTTTGCCGTGCCACCGCCAGCTTGCGACGTGACGGCCTCAAGCTGGGCCAGGTTCACTGCATCATCAGGTGAGGACCCGGCCGCGACGCCCGTAATCTGGCGATTGCCGATATTCAATTCGCCTGCCGATGTCTGCGGAGCGGACAAGCCATAAGCGATGTAATTGGTTTGCGCGCCGACAACAGTCGCCGACCCGGCACCCAGCGCGATGCTGTTTGCGAAAGTAGCTGAAGCATCGCTTCCTACAGCAATGCTATTGGTCCCAGTGGCAAGCGTGTTGTCACTCACCGCCAGCGAATAGTCGCCCTGCGCCGTCGCGCCGTTACCCATGGCAAAACTGTCCGTACCGGCAGCGTTGGCATTCGGCCCAGCCGCCGCCGCGTTCATGCCGGTCGCGACCGATCCAGGCAAGGCTGAGTCCACTGCGTAATATTTGCTGCCGGCATTATTGGTCAGATCGTTGTAGAGACTGTAATTGCTGTACTGATTCGTTGTGTCCTGCGTCCAGTGCCACAGCTGCGAGCCATTGACGGCATCCGTACTCGTCGCGCTCAAAACGCCTTGATGAAGATTGGTCAGCGTGGTGCCGTTGGTGACCCCTCCATCGGTGCTCACCAAGCCGGCAAGCGTAACGCTGGTTCTCGCCGCGTTGTCGTACTGCACGGAATTGCCAGCGTCGGCCGAGACCCCTTCCAACTGCTCGACGTTGACGGCGTCCGTCGCGGCACTGCCCGGGGCAACGCCGGTGATCTTGCGATTGCCTACGTTGAGCTCGCCGCTGGAGGTTTGCGGCAAGGCCAGTCCATAGGCGATGTAGCCGGCTTGAGCGCCCACCGTGGTTACCGACCCACTACCCAGTGCGATGCTGTTGGCGAAGGTAGCGTTGGCCCCTGTGCCTATCGCGATGGCGTTGTCGGTAGCTAAACCCGTCACCGCGCCGCTGCCCAAAGCAATCGAGGCATCGCCCGTCGCTATGGCGCCTGGCCCGGCGGCGATCGAATCCGCACCGGCAGCGCTACTGCCGATGCCGCTGCTATTGGCCTGAAAGTATTTGCTGGTCGTGTTGTAAATGTTGCTGACGGTGTTGTTGGTCGCGTAGAGCTGTGCGCCATTTACCGCATCCGTACTGGTGGCGCTAAGCGCTCCCTGCTGCACGTTGGTTATCTTGGTACCACCGGTTACGCCACCGTCTGTACTGGTGGGACCTGCGAGCGTAATGATCGCTTTGCTGGCATCGTCGTACTGCACCGAGTTCGCGGCCGTGGTAGCCACGCCTTGCAGTTGTTCGACGTTGACAGCGTCCGTCTCGGCGCTGCCCGGGGCAACGCCGGTGATCTGACGGTTGCCTACGTTAAGCTCGCCGCTGGAGGTTTGCGGCGCAGCCAGTGCGTAAGCGATATAGCCGGTCTGCGCGCCTACCGTTGTGATCGATCCACTGCCCAGTGCGATGCTGTTGGCGAAGGTGGCGTTGGCTCCCGTGCCTATCGCCATGGCGTTGTCGCTGCCTAGGCCAGTGACCGCACCGCTGCCTAGCGCAAGTGACGTATTGCCGTTGGCCACGGCTCCAGGACCTGCAGCGATCGAATTCGCGCCAAGGGCGCTGCTGCCAGTACCCGCGCTATTGGCCTGGAAGTACTTGCTGCTGGTGTCGTAGATGTTGCTGACCGTGCTGTTGGTCGCGTAGAGCTGGGCACCGTTTACCGCATCGGTGCTGGTAGGGTTCAGCGCTCCCTGCTGCACGTTGGTTATCTTGGTGCCGCCGGTCACGCCCCCATCGGTGCTGATCGGTCCACCAAGCGTAATGCTGCTCTTGTTGGCCTCATCGTATTGCACTGAATCAGCAGCCACGCCCTGAAGCTGCTCGACGTTGACGGCATCCGTTGCGGCGCTGCCGGGAGCAACCCCCGTGATCTGACGGTTGCCCACGTTGAGCTCGCCGCTGGAGGTTTGCGGCGTGGTCAGCGCATAGGCGGTATAGCCCGTCCGGGCGCCGACAGTCGTTACAGATCCGCTACCCAATGCGACGCTATTGGCAAAACTGGCATTGGCACCGGTGCCTATGGCAATAGCATTGTCGCTACCCGCGCCAGTCACCGCTCCGCTGCCCAAGGCTACAGACCCGCCGCCTGTAGCGACCGCGCTCGGACCAGCGGCGATGGAATCTGCGCCAATTGCGCTGCTGCCTACACCCGTGCTGTTGGCCTGGAAAAATTTGCTGGTGGTGTTGTAGATGTTGCTGACGGTGTTATTGGTCGCATAGAGCTGCGCACCATTCACGGCATCGGTGCTGGTTGCGCTCAAGCTGCCCTGATGCAGGTTGGTAACGGTCGTTCCGTTGGTAAGACCGCCATCCGTGCTCGGCGCACCGGCCAGCGTAATGCTGGTTTTGCCTGCGTTGTCGTACTGTACGGAGTTGCCGGCGTCGGCGGCCACACCTTCCAATTGGGCCACGTTGACGGCGTCAGTGGCTGCACTGCCTGCCGCCAGATTGGTGATCTGCCGTTCCTGACCGGGAGAACCGATCGACACCTCGCCCGCCGACTGCTGAAGCGCCGTCAAACCGTAGGCGGCGTAGTTGGTCAATCCACCGCGATTGGCCACGGATTGATAACCCAAAGCCACGCTGTTCGCCGCATTCGCGGTCGCCTCGGCGCCCAGGATAACCTGCGCGTTCGCGGTGCCCGACGCGCTATCGCCGATAACCACGGAGTGACCCAGACGGGCCTCGTAATCCGCTGTTGGCACGCCCGTCGGGTTATTGGGGTCGTTTATACCGCTGCCCGGGAACGCTGTGTCGGCGTTGACCAGCGGTAGCGTGTGGCTGGCGTTGGTGCCGATCACCACCTCCTTCGAGCCGTTTGCTGTGGCGCCGTCGCCAACAAGCACCTGGTAATCCTGTGCCGCGTTGATGCCGTAGCACGCAACGCTGACGACGATGGCGTTGAGGCAGGTCGAAGCAAAGGCGGGCACGTTGGTGGGCGGCAGGATGCCAAGCGTCCCACTCGGATTGCCGTTATTGATGTTGTAGATGTAACTGTTGGAGGTCACCCCGCCAAGCAAGGTCAGATGCGAGTTCACGCCTGTGCCACCGACCACGGCGCCGGAGGTCGAGGTCAGCAGCGTGCCCACCGGATCCAACGTAAGCGTCGGAACACCCAGAAGACTGACAATGGAATAACCCTGGCTGAAGTTGGCATTGCTGACCTGCAGCGAACCGTTACTGACGTATCCGTTGCCGCTGGCAAAAAGGCTGTTCGTCGTTGAACCCAGCAGCTGCGTCGTCGTGCCTACGACGCCGCCGTTTCCAACAATCAGACCCGTCGGCGAACTGCTGGGCGTGGGGAACACCGGTACCGATGCAGTAATCGAGCCCGACAGCTCCGCCGGCATACCTAGTGAAGGCAGCAGCGAACCGGTCGTTGCCGCTGAAACCGAGTTCAACGGCGTGAATGTCAGGGGAGATACGCTTGTGGCAGTCGTTATAACCGCGCTTTGCGCGGGGTCCGTGTCGTCGGCGACATTGCTGGACTTGTTATCCTCGTTTACCGTTGCTGACGTATCCGTAGCATGTTTGAGGCGACGATCGGCCACGTCACTGGCGAAAGCTACCGAGCCGGACCAGCGGCTTGCCGCGGGGGAATTCGCCGCGAGGCCGCCGGACACGGACGCCTTTGTAGCCGGGGTAGCCGCCCGTGTTGGATGCGCCGCCGTCTTCACAGAGAAAACTGCAGAGGTTTCAACGGCACTCGCTTTATCCGCAACGACGGCCGCGGCAGTCGCTGTGGTCGGGTCTTTCTGTGGAAGCGTGCCAACCGCGTCGGCAACCGATTTCGGCGAAGCACTCGACATCGTCGTTACCGGACTCGTTTTGTCCACAGCATCTGCGACAGCAGGGTTTGCGAGCGGGTCTTGTGGCGCTGGTCTCGATGCCACGGATATCGCCGAAGCTGTATCAACCGCACTTGCTTTGTCTACGGCGCCTGCCTGCGCTGCGATGTCAGGCGCCTTGGGGGCAGGTGCTTGCTCAACGATCGCAGTGGGCGCCGTCGGTGGACGCGTCGAAGGCGTAGCCGTCATTACCGGCCTAGACGGCGGGTTTGCCTCGACCAGAGCGACCTTATCCAGCGGACTCACGATAGCCGCGGTCGGCTGAGCAGGCTCGACGATCGCCGCTGGCTGCGCATTTCCCGTTGGCTCTGCGCTCAAGCCCATTCTTGTGGTGCTGGACTGCTGCGCGAGTTGACCGCCAGCGGCTTGGTTTAGCTTTCGCTCGGCGGTGTCGGCTGTCGACAGTACCGTTCGCGCCGCTTCGCTTGGGCTAGCCGAAGCAGTCATCGCCACCGAACGGACTGCGCTCTGTGGAGAAGCAACAGACGTACGGTAATCCACCGAATGATCGATGGCCATCGACGCCATCGTCGTACTGGAGGCCACCGGCACCCTGGAAGCGGAAGACTTCCGAGCGGGCCACGCTCCGACCGCGACACTTGGAGCCTGCTGTTTCACTTCCGGCGGAAGCGCGGACGCTGAAGCGGCGACTCGCACGGTACTGGCCGTCGCCATCGCTCTCGCGGCAACGGCGGCAACCGGCGCTGCGTTGGCATGGCTCGTATCGTATTTGGCGATGAGTGACTGCAGATCGTCCAGCTTGGCATCACCGCTGGATTGAGCACTCGCTCCGGAGGCAAACAACAGGCTTCCAGCCCCCATAAAAGCAACGAATAGCAGCTTGCGGGTGGTGCCGAGCGAACGTCGATCAACATTGCCCTCGCTACTTGAGCAGCTGCCATGGTGAGAGGACGCCAGCTCCGATGCTACGACCAAAACCCGGCGCGAACGGCACCACACCAGACGATAGATACGATTCATAGCTGCCCCCAAATACGTGATTCATGCTAAATGGCGCAATGCCTCGACGCAACCGGAACAGCATTTGCGCACTGCCGTTTCAGCGATATCCGCTGCGTCGATTTGATTTCTATCGAAACGCGAAGTGGAGCTCGCATATATGCCGATTCGGCAAGGTCGGCAGAAAAATGCGCGATTTATTGACGCTAATTTGCGGCAGGAAAGAATGATCGAAACATCTCAGGACATCACCCTTCTGTGCGGCGAAAGAAAAATCTCATCCGATTAAACATCGCTATTTTAAAAAGCTATGTTGCGATTCAGCTGTAGGCCATTTCGCGCGCCGCGGTCGGTGCACTTATCTCGGCGGGCGGTACGCGCATCAGGGTGTCGCGAGGCAGCTCACCGAACGTATGACGATAGTGATCGGCAAAACGGGACAGGTCCCATAGCCCGCAACTCAGCGCGACTGACTTCACCGAGCGCCGGCTGGCGTCGGCAACTGCGAGAGCTCTGAATGCCGTGCACAACCGCAGCATGGACAAATAGCGGTTCGGCGAAAGTCCCAGCAAATCGTCGAACGCGTAACGCAGCGCGCGCTCGCTGACGCCAGCAGCCTTGCAAAGTTCGTCGAGATAAATAACCCGGCGCATGTTTTCACGCATATAGGATTCAGCTCGCTGCACGATCTGATAATGGGCGCGCCGTCCCCGCGAACATTGCGGCCGATCATCTGCCTGCGCACTCAGACCGGCTAGCAGGTGATTCTCAAGCAGCGTATCGAGCTCTTTTTCTATCGGAGCAGCCGAGTCTGGTCCGCGCGGTTGCTGGAACAGATGCTGATGCACTTTTTCGAAATTTGCCGACAACGTGTTGCCAAGTTGCGAACTGGTGAAATTGAACATCGCCAGAAGGCGGCCGGGAATTTCCAGGTCGGGATGCACGAGCTGGGCAAATTTCTGCTTTAGCCGCTGCAGAGGCACAAGCATGACGATGGCGCGACTGTCGGCACCAAAAACGAACTCGCTGACGCCGCCAGGAAATACCGTAAAAGCCGTGCCCGACACTATCGGCGTACCGTTGCATCCGCTCGCGTTACTCGCATCGTGGAGGCAACCAAGCAGGCACCAGTCGGAGGGGATGGCGAAACGCCCGCGGAAAGAGAAGTCCGTTTCGATCTGGCAGAAAACCGAGTCGCCCACCACTTCCGAATCGATGGCCGCTCGCTTGTGGTGGGCACCAAGCACGACTGTCTCCATGTCGCAGACCTTGAGTACCCCGGTCAGCGATATGAGATCTTGCGGAAGTAGCGCGCCTGCGTTTTCTACAGTCATGATGCCTTGCTCCTTTTGGCGACCAATCTTTGGACGTGGATCAACCGTGATTTGAGCCCGGACCACTCCTTCCGACCGTTCGCTTCCGTGGCGACGGCCAACGCTTTAAAAATACCCGGAATTCTCTTAATTGTCTGGATTCGGTTCGATTGAAGCTGTGCCCTTCAATAAAGAGTGCGCAAATTCGGCAATATTTTGTCGTGCGTTGAATCCATTGCTGACGAATGAGATTCGCATCACAGAAGATATGGTCTTTAAATCCATTTTTGCGGAATAGTTCACTTTAAAAAGCAAACGAAGACTTGGGATTTCAGCTGAAGCTAGCCCGCAGGGTCAGTTCGACCAAAGCCAACCAGAAGTACTCCGGTGACTCACGGTTTTGGTCGGTTCGGGTAGGCACCACTTGACCCGCCACGCCGCACCATTAGACTCCCAATATCGGGCTGCATAAACTGGGCCATCTGCCCACCACAGGCTTTGTCCATCGCCGGCCGCAGTCTGCTCAAGTTATGTCAGGGGTTGCATTGATGATTGGCAGCGGGCACGGACGACAGTTCTCCAGGTTGCTGGTCGCACTGACCTTCATCGGCGTCTCTGCATGCGCCGCCCCCCTGCACAGTTCACGGCCCCCCGCCGTGCAGACCAAACCGGCGCCCGAGCAGGCGTCCAGCGGAACGGTGGCGTATCTGCGCCAGTTGATCGACGGGCACCAGCTGACCCAATTGCGCACGACCTTCAACGGCCATTACGGCGCCACGCTGTTTTTTCAGCCGGACAAACTCAGCTACTACGTGGCGCTGTTTCACGACGACGCGTACTGGCGGGTTATTCAGACCGACTCGGAACGAAGCGCGGAGTCGATCTACAGCGCCTTCGCAGAGCAGACGGAGAAGCTGGCCGAGGTCGATATCGATGCGCTGCGGCTAAAGGCGGGCAACGCCTATGCCGAGCAGATGGTGGCAATGAATGAAAAGCGGCTGAAAAACCTGCAGCAGGATGCGGATCGTCAGCAGCAGCAGGCTCGGGAGGTGGCCGCCCAGCAGCAGCAGGCGCAGCAGGAGGCCGTGGCGCTTTCCAATGATTTGCGCAACACCAGTACCCAGTTGGAGGCAGTGAAAACACGAATCCGCGAGCTGGAGGCGCAGCAGGCCAACCCCGAGGTGGTTCTGCCTCCTCCACCTCCACCGCCACCGTCGGCCCCCGACACCCAACCTCCGGCCACCCGTCCTTCGAACTGACGCGGCTAGCCCACGCCGGTTTCCGAAATCGGCGCTATTGCGACCTCGCCGCAAGCAAAGCTCAACCGCGCCTTTTCCATCGGCCCAGGCGATGGACAAGGCCTTGGGCCGCCATGCCCAGCCTTCGGGCCATCGCGCCGGGCTTATGATGAAGTAACCCAGCGTCTTCACGCGTCGAATGCTCTCATGCGTCTTTTGTAAACCCGACTACCCGACTAGCCTTATGCCCGATCAGCCCATGACCACGATGATTTCTGCCGACGAGGCGGAGCAGCTGATTGGCGATCGCGTGGGCCAGTTCGCCGCGGATAGCCGTGCGATTGATGGCGCCTCGGGACACATCTTGCGCCAGTCCATCATCGCCGAGCGCGACCAGCCACCATTTGACCGCGTCACGATGGACGGTATGGCGATTCGCTTCGAGGATTTCTCGCGCGGCGCACGACGCTTCGATATCGCCGGCATGCAGGCCGCCGGCATGACGCCAATAGCGATGTGTCGGGAAGGCGCCTGCATCGAGGTGATGACCGGCGCCGTGATGCCCGACGGCTGTGACACGGTCGTCGCGGTTGAACAAACCCGGCGCGAAGGATCGCAGCTGTTGGTCGCCGCCGGCTACGAACCGCAGCGCGGGCAGTTTATTCACCGCCGTGGCAGCGATTGCCAAGCCGGCGAAACCCTTATCGAGGCCGGTGTCAGGCTGCGCGCGCCGGAAATCGCCGTGATCGCCGCCAACGGCTACGGCTCGGTCGAGGTGTCGACCCAGCCGCGCGTGACGATCCTCGCTACCGGCGATGAGCTGGTGGACGTAGAGTCGCCGATAGCCGCCTGGCAGATCCGCCGATCCAACGATCGGGCACTCGCTGCGCTTCTCGCCAGCCGCGGTCTGAGCGAGGTGAAGCTCAAGCACGTCACCGACGACCGCGACGTACTGAAAGCCGCCATCGCACAGGAGCTCGATACGCGCGACGTGCTGATCCTTTCAGGCGGTGTGTCGATGGGCCAGCGCGACTTTGTGCCGGGCGTACTCAGCGAGCTCGGCGTGCAGCGGGTATTCCACAAGATTGCCCAGCGGCCGGGCAAGCCGATGTGGTTCGGTATGGGCCCGAAGGGTCAGGCGGTCTTCGCGCTGCCCGGAAATCCGGTGTCGGTGCTGGTCTGCGCCACCCGCTACGTGATGCCTGCGCTGCTTGCCGCCATGGGTCGAACGGCGCCACCACCCACCCGCGTTGTCCTGGCGGCCCCGATCGACTTTGCAGCCGCGCTCACCTATTTCGTTCCCGTGCGGATGCAGCCAGATGCTGCAGGCCTGCCTGTCGCCGCGCCCATGCCGCCGCAGACCTCGGGCGACTTCTGCGCGCTGACGCAGACCGACGGCTTTGTAGAACTGCCGCCCGAAAGGTCGCACTTTCCCGCCGGTTTCATCGCCACCTACTATCCTTGGTGAGATGAATACGACGGATACCCTCCCCGGCGCGCTGCGCGCCCGGCTCGTTCCTCCGCTGGACATGCGCGGCCGCCCGCTGCACGACCTGCGCATTTCGGTGATGGATCGCTGCAACTTCCGCTGCCCGTACTGCATGCCGGAGGCCAAGTACGGCAAGGACTTCGCTTTTCTCCCGACCGCCGAGCGGCTCGATTTCGCCGAGATCGTGCGATTGACCCGGCTGGCTGCGCTGCTCGGCGTGCGCAAGGTGCGCATTACCGGCGGCGAGCCTTTGCTGCGGCCGAATCTGGCCGAGCTGATCAGCGAGCTGCGCGCGATCGAATCGATCGAGGACATCGCACTGACCACCAACGGCGTGCTGCTGGCCCAGCAGGCGCCGACGCTCATGGCCGCAGGATTGAATCGGGTCACCGTGAGCCTGGACTCGCTCGATCCCGCGGTGTTCTCGCGCATGAACGGCGGCCGCGGCGAACTGGAGCGCGTGCTGCAGGGCATCCGTGCGGCGAGCGCCGCCGGGCTGGGTGATCTCAAGGTCAACACCGTGGTGCAGCGCGGCGTCAACGATCACACGCTCCTCGACATGCTGGACTACTTCCGTGGCAGCGATGTCGTGGTGCGCTTTATCGAATTTATGGACGTGGGCAACCTCAACCACTGGTCGATGGCCGAAGTGGTGCCATCGGCGGAACTGCTGCAGCAGATCGAGCGGCGTTGGCCGCTCGAAGCCCTGCCCGGCCACTACAAAGGCGAGGTGGCGAAGCGCTACCGCTATCGCGACGGCCAGGGCGAGATCGGCTTCATCTCGTCGGTGACGGCACCGTTCTGTGGCGCCTGTACGCGTGCGCGCATTTCGTCGGACGGTTCGCTGTATACCTGCCTGTTCGCCGAGCGCGGCATGGATTTGAAGCAGCCGCTGCGTAGCGGCGCCTCGGATGAACAGCTGCTGGACATGATGCGAAGCGCTTGGCTGCAGCGCACCGATCGCTACAGCGAAGAGCGCGCCACGCCGCAGGCGCAGCATCACAAGAAAATCGAAATGTATTACATCGGAGGCTGAATGCTGTCGCACGTGGGTTCGGACAATCAGCCGCGCATGGTCGATGTGGGCGACAAAGTCGCCACGCAACGCATCGCGCGGGCGCAGGCGCGCGTGCTGCTGCCGGCCGACGTGGCGTCGCAGCTGCGCAAAGCTGGCCATATGACGCCCAAGGGCCCTGTGCTGACTACCGCCAACCTGGCCGGCGTAATGGGCGCCAAGGCCACCCCGCAGCTGATCCCGCTATGTCATCCGCTGATGCTGCAGCGCTGCCGCGTCGATCTCACGGTGGAAGGCGATGAGATCGTCATCGTCTGCGAGGTCGCCTGCCACGGCCCCACCGGGGTGGAGATGGAAGCGCTCACCGGTGCCAGTATTGCCGCGCTAACGGTTTACGACATGTGCAAAGCGATATCGCACGACATCGTGATCCGCGACCTGCGCCTGCTGCATAAATCCGGCGGCAAGCGCGATGTGGATGCCGAGGCGACGCCGGCATGAGCGCATCGATGCACTCCTCGGCCACCACCGTCTATGGACTGGTGCTCAGCGGCGGCGCCAGCCGGCGCATGCAGCATGACAAGGCGCTGATCGACTACCACGGCGAACCGCAGCTGCTGTGGACGTATCGCCTGCTTTCATCGGTTTTGGATCGGGTCTTCATTTCGGTGCGGGGCGACCAGCGCGACGAACCGGTGCGTCGGGACCTGCCGCAAATCGTCGATGCCTTCGAGGATGCCGGCCCCGCCGCCGGCATCCTGTCCGCCCAGGCGCTCTACCCCGACGTGGCGTGGCTGGTTGTAGCCTGTGATCTGCCGCGACTGGATACCGCAACCTTGCTACATCTGCTGAAGTCGCGCGACCCGAGCCGTGAAGCCACCGCCTTCATCAGCAGCCATGACGGCCTGCCCGAGCCGCTGTGCGCGCTGTGGGAGCCGGCCAGTCACGCAAAACTTCTGGAACGCGTTCAGTCCGGCCGCAGCTGTCCGCGCAAGGCGCTGATCCAGGGAGATACCCAGTTGCTGCAGCCTTACGCGGCGCACGCGCTGGACAACATCAACACGCCCGAAGAACTGGCCACACTGCGAGCCGCCACCCAATGACCTCCGTTACCGTGGAATACTTTGCCCAACTGCGTGAGCAG
>Ga0302316_10002018_pt1 | contig 15184 bp, 11 predicted proteins | sample III_Palsa_N3_2_FD_200456 | JGI IMG/M metagenome (GOLD analysis project Ga0302316, IMG submission 200456) | Peat permafrost microbial communities from Stordalen Mire near Abisko, Sweden - III_Palsa_N3_2 | ecosystem: Environmental > Terrestrial > Soil > Palsa > Peat permafrost | place: Sweden...
ACCCACATCCCGCACGACCAGCTCGAACTTTTGCAACGCAATCTGGTGCTCTCGCACGCGGTTGGCGTAGGCGCACCAATGTCGCGTCCAGTCGTGCGTCTGTTGATAGCGCTCAAGCTGTCGAGCCTCGGCCGCGGTCATTCGGGCATCCGCCGCGAAGTGATGGACGCGCTGATCACGCTGTTCAATGCCGACGTGCTGCCGGTGATCCCCGTGAAGGGTTCGGTCGGCGCTTCGGGCGATCTCGCGCCGCTCGCGCATATGTCGGCCGCGCTGCTCGGCGTTGGCGACGTGCTTGCCAAGGGTGAGCGCATGCCCGCCACCGAAGGCTTGCGCCTCGCTGGCCTGAAGCCGCTCACGCTGCAGGCGAAGGAAGGTCTGGCGCTCTTGAACGGCACTCAGGCATCGACCGCGCTCGCGCTCTACAACATGTTCGCGATCGAAGACCTGTACCGCACTGCGCTAGTGGCGGGCGCGCTGTCGGTGGACGCGGCGGCTGGTTCGGTGGCGCCGTTCGATCATCGCATCCACGAACTGCGCGGCCATCAAGGCCAGATCGACGCTGCGGCGGCCTACCGTTCGCTCCTCGAAGGCTCGGGCATCAATCTCTCGCACCGCGATTGCGGCAAGGTTCAGGACCCGTACAGTCTGCGCTGCCAACCGCAGGTGATGGGCGCGTGTCTGGACCAGATGCGTCATGCCTCGGATGTTCTGCTGATCGAAGCGAACGCTGTGTCGGACAATCCGCTGATTTTCCCGGACACCGGCGAAGTGCTGTCGGGCGGCAATTTCCACGCGGAGCCCGTCGCGTTTGCGGCCGACAATCTGGCGCTGGCTGCGGCGGAAATCGGTGCACTCGCCGAACGTCGCATCGCACTGCTGATCGATTCGACGCTCTCCGGTCTGCCGCCTTTCCTCGTCCGCGATGGCGGCGTGAACTCCGGCTTCATGATCGCGCACGTCACGGCGGCCGCGCTCGCTTCGGAGAACAAGACGCTCGCGCATCCGGCCTCGGTCGATTCGCTGCCCACTTCGGCGAACCAGGAAGACCACGTGTCGATGGCGACCTTCGCGGCGCGCAAGCTTGGCGATATCGCCGAGAACACGGCCAATATTCTTTCGATCGAACTGCTTGCCGCCGCGCAAGGTGTCGATCTGCGCGCACCGCATCAAACCAGCCCGAAATTGCAGCATGTGATGAACACGGTGCGCCATGAAGTTGCGCACTACGAACTCGATCACTACTTCGCGCCGGACATCGAGGCGGTGACGCATCTCGTGCAGAACGGCACGATCGCTGCACACAGCCCGCTGACGTTCCCGTCCGAGCAGTAAGCACGTTGACATCACTAACGGCAAACCCGGCATGAACGCACCGGCCTATCAGGGAATCAAGGACTTCATCCTGTCCCGCATTCACGCGGGCGAATGGGGTGAGGGCGACCAGGTCCCCTCGGAAAACGAGCTTGCCCGCGAGTTCAACGTGGCGCGCATGACGGTCAACCGTGCGCTGCGCGAACTCACTTCCGAGCAGGTGCTGACACGCGTGCAGGGCTCAGGCACATTCGTCGCGCGGCCAAAATACGAATCGACCCTGGTGGCGATCCGCAGTATCTCCGACGAGATCGTGGCGCGCGGTCATCGCTATCAGGCGAAGGTGTTGCACATCGGCGCGGCGATTGCCGACGAAGCGCTCGCCGACGAGATGCAGGTGAGCGCCGGCAGTCCGGTGTTTCATTCGCGCGTGCTGCATTTCGAAAACGACGAACCGGTGCAGCTCGAAGAGCGTTGGGTCAACCCGGCGGTCGCCCCCGATTACGCGTTGCAGGACTTCACCAGCACCACGCCGAACCAGTATCTGGTGCGCGTCGCGCCGCTGCAGCGAGTCGAGTACCGCATCGAGGCATCCGTGGCGGACGCCGATACGCGTCGATTGCTGACGATGGACGAACTCGAGCCATGCCTCGTGCTGCATCGACGCACGTGGTCGCAGAGTCTGGTCGCGTCGGTGGCGAATCTGTGGCATCCCGGCAGTCGTTACCGTTTTACCGGACACTTTTGATCCTGCTTCCCGAACTGCGCCTTTGACCCGCGCTTTTAACCTGATTTTTGAGTACTTTTCCGCCTCCGAGGGCCACCATGAACAACCCCAAGCACTTCGATCCGCGTCTCGACCCGACCCGCACGATTCGCGCCCCGCGTGGCGTCGAAAAGACCTGCAAGAGCTGGCTCACGGAAGCCGCGTACCGCATGATCCAGAACAACCTGGACGCGGAAGTCGCTGAGCATCCGCATGCGCTCGTGGTGTATGGCGGCATCGGCCGCGCTGCGCGTAACTGGGATTGCTTCGACCAGATTCTCGCCACGCTGAAGGATCTCAACGACGACGAGACGCTCTTGATCCAGTCGGGCAAGCCGGTGGGTGTGTTCAGGACGCATGCCGATGCGCCGCGCGTGCTGCTGGCGAATTCGAATCTCGTGCCGCACTGGGCGACGTGGGAACACTTCCACGAGCTCGACCGCAAGGGCCTGATGATGTACGGGCAGATGACGGCGGGGAGCTGGATTTACATTGGCAGCCAGGGGATTGTTCAGGGTACCTACGAGACATTCTTCTCAGTGGCGAACCAGCATTTCAACGGTGACGCGAAGGGCCGCTGGATTCTGACCGGCGGTCTTGGAGGCATGGGCGGCGCGCAGCCGCTCGCCGGTACCATGGCTGGCTTCTCGATGATCGCTGTCGAATGCGATGAGACGCGCATCGACTTCCGTCTGAAGACGCGCTATGTCGATCGCAAGGCGAAGACACTCGACGAAGCGCTTGCGATCGTCGAAGAGGCAAAGAAGACGGGTAAGCCGGTGTCGGTCGGTCTGCTCGGCAATGCAGCCGACGTGTTCGCCGAGTGCGTCGAGCGCGGCATTACGCCGGATTGCGTGACCGATCAGACCAGCGCGCACGATCCGATTCATGGCTACCTGCCGCAAGGCTGGAGCGTGGAAGACTGGCGCGAACGCCAGAAGACGGCGCCGGACAGCATCATCAAGTCGGCCAAGCAATCGATGGCCAAGCAGGTGCAAGCCATGCTCACGCTGCAGGAACGCGGCGCCGCGACGCTCGACTACGGCAACAATATCCGCCAGATGGCGCTTGAGATGGGCGTCGAAAACGCCTTCGATTTCCCGGGCTTCGTGCCGGCGTATATCCGTCCGCTGTTCTGCGAGGGCAAGGGCCCGTTCCGCTGGGTCGCGCTGTCGGGCGATCCTGAGGACATCTACAAGACCGACGCGAAGGTCAAGGAGCTGATCCCCGACGACGCGCATCTGCACAACTGGCTCGACATGGCGCGCGAACGGATTGCGTTCCAGGGCTTGCCGGCGCGGATTTGCTGGGTGGGTGTGAAGGATCGGTATCGCCTCGGTCAGGCGTTCAACGAGATGGTCAGGACTGGCGAGTTGAAGGCGCCGATCGTGATCGGCCGTGATCACCTCGATACCGGTTCGGTAGCGAGCCCGAACCGCGAAACCGAATCGATGAAGGACGGCTCGGACGCCGTCAGCGACTGGCCGTTGCTGAACGCGCTATTGAACACCGCCGGTGGCGCGACGTGGGTATCGCTGCATCACGGCGGCGGGGTGGGGATGGGCTTCAGCCAGCACGCGGGCGTGGTGATTGTCGCTGATGGCACGGACGCCGCGCGCGAGCGTCTAGGCCGCGTGCTGTTCAACGATCCGGCCACGGGCGTGATGCGTCACGCGGACGCCGGCTACGAACTCGCGCAGGAGGCGGCGCGTGAGGTGGGACTTAATCTGCCGATGCTGGGCCGTTAATCGTGGCGCCGGATAGCGGCATGACATTGATCCGCGGCGCCGATCTTGTGGCGACGCCGTGGAAGAACGGCGGCGGCGTCACGCGCGAGATAGTGGCCTTTCCTCAAAGCGCGAAGCTCGATGGCTTCGTGTGGCGCGTGAGCATTGCGGACGTCGCGCAGTCCGGGCCGTTCTCGCGCTTTGACGGGATCGACCGGACGCTGGTGTTGCTGTCGGGCGCGGGTATGCTGCTCGATGAAGCGAATGGCTCGACGCATGCGCTCGAAGAGCCGCTCGAGATGGCGCGCTTCGCGGGCGAGACCGCGATCGACGCACGGCTTGTGGATGGTGCCACGCGCGATTTCAACCTGATGGTGCGGCGGGGTGCGGCAACGGGCGAGGTCGAAGTATGGCAAGCTCAGGCCGAGGGTGCTGCGGGATCTGCGGGTGCCACGGGCGCTGCGCCAATACATCATCTATCGGCTGATGTCGTGCTGCTGTTTTGCGCGGCCGGTTCGCTCGAGGTGACGCTCGGTGCTACCGCTCCTGTGACGCTGACAATAGACGACATGCTGCATATCGAGGCGCCTGATGCCCTGGCGTGCAAGGTGCGCGGCGAAGGCGCGCTGCTCGCCATCCGCTTGCATTACGCGTGAGCTGAAACCCATCGGCCCTCGCATTCACAGACCGCAACAAGCTGCAACGAGCACGCGATGAAGCAAACCGTCTGGCATCACCTGAAGCTTTGCCCGCAGGGCGATCCGCGCAATACGCTGGACGATGCCGCGATCGCGGTGCGCGACGGCCACATCGTCTGGCTCGGTGCGGCTAACGAACTGCCGCTCGACTACGCCGCGTGGCCGCGCGAAGATCTCGGCGGCGCATGGGTCACACCCGGCCTCGTCGACTGTCATACCCACCTCGTGTACGGCGGCCAGCGCGCCGACGAGTTCGCCCAGCGCCTCGCCGGTGTCAGCTACGAAGAGATCGCGCGACAAGGCGGCGGCATCGTCTCGACGGTGCGCGCAACCCGCGCCGCCGACGAAGAGAGCTTGTTGCGCCAGTCAGCGGGCCGCCTCGAACCGCTGCTTGCCGAAGGCGTGACCGCCATCGAAATCAAATCCGGTTATGGCCTCGATCTCGCCAGCGAGCGCAAGATGCTGCGCGTCGCGCGCCGTCTCGGCGAGCAATACCCGGTGTCGGTTTATACGACGTTTCTCGGTGCGCACGCGTTGCCGCCCGAGTTTGCCGGCCGTCCCGACGACTACATCAGCGAAGTCTGCGAGCGCATGCTCCCCACGCTGGCCGACGAAGGCCTCGTCGACGCGGTCGATGTCTTCTGCGAGCGCATCGGCTTTTCACTCGCGCAAAGCGAGCGCGTTTTCGCCGCGGCCGAGCGCCACAAGCTGCCGGTGAAAATGCATGCCGAACAGTTGTCCAACAGCGGCGGCACGGCGCTTGCCGCGCGTCATCACGCGTTGTCCGCGGATCACCTCGAGTTTCTCGACGAAGCGGGTGTGGCGGCCATGAAGGACAGCGGCACGGTCGCAGTGTTGTTACCCGGCGCGTACTACTTCATCCGCGAGACGCAGTTGCCGCCGCTCGATCTGCTGCGCCGCTACGAAGTGCCCATCGCGATCTCCACCGACAGCAATCCCGGCACGTCCCCCATCACTTCGCTCCTGTTGATGATGAACATGGCGACCACGCTGTTTCGCATGACCGTCCCCGAGGTGCTGCTAGGCGTCACGCAGCATGCCGCGCGCGCGCTGGGTCAGGCCGTTCGTCATGGTTCGCTGGAGGTTGGCCGCGCGGCGGATTTCGCCGTCTGGCAGGTCGAGACGCTGGCCGAACTGGCTTACTGGATCGGCCGTCCGCTGTGCGCGCGTGTGGTGCGCGCGGGCGAGACGGTCTATACGCGGCGCGACGCCGCCGGACAACTTGCGGGTGGTCAGCGTGGCTAAGGCCAGCGTGAAGCTCGCGTCCAACCCATCAAGGTCTGAAGATGACTGATCTGAATCAAGCGCCGGGTCATGGGCAAACCAATGGATCAACCCAGGGCGCTACCCCGCCATCGACGCACGCGCTGTTCGCGGAGCACGCGTATCTGCCCGATGGCTGGCGCCGCAACGTGCTGCTGACGTGGGATGCCACCGGCACGCTGACGCACGTGAGCCCGGACACGTCTGCGCCGCCGCCGGGCGTTAGCCATGCGGCAGGCCCCGTCTTGCCCGGCATGCCGAATCTGCATTCGCACGCATTCCAGCGCGCGATGGCGGGCCTGACCGAATATCGTGCGAACGCCACGGACAACTTCTGGAGCTGGCGCGACCTGATGTACCGCTTCGCCGCGAAGATCACGCCGCAAGGACTCGCCGCCGTCGCGCAGTGGCTTTACATCGAGATGCTGAAGGCGGGCTATACGTCGGTGTGCGAGTTTCACTACGTGCATCACACGCCGGACGGCAGCCGTTACGTCAACACGGCCGAGCTGGCCGAGCGCGTAGTGGATGCGGCCCAGACGAGCGGCATCGGCATGACGATGCTGCCGGTGCTCTACCAGTACGGCGGCTTCGGCGCGCGCGCGCCGCGGGCCGATCAGCAGCGCTTCATCAATACACCGGAAAGCCTGCTCGACCTGCTCGGCAAACTGTGTGACGCACGCCCCGAAAGCCCGGCTCTGCGTTACGGTGTGGCGCCGCATTCGTTGCGGGCGGTCTCGGAGCCATCGCTGCGCACGCTGCTCGACGGTCTCGATACGGAGTTTCCAGGTGCGCCGGTGCACATTCATATCGCTGAACAGACCGCGGAAGTCGATGCCTGTCTCGAGACCGAAGGCGCGCGCCCGGTGCAGTGGCTGCTCGAGCGGTTCCATGTCGATTCGCGCTGGTGTCTCGTGCATGCGACCCACGTCGATGCGAACGAAACCCTCGCGCTTGCCAGGAGCGGCGCGGTGGCGGGACTGTGCCTGACGACCGAAGCCAACCTCGGCGACGGCATTTTTCCGGCGAACGCCTATCTCGACGCGCAGGGACGGTTTGGCATTGGCTCGGATAGCCATATTGGTGTCGACTGGCGTGCCGAACTGCGGCTGCTGGAATACGGTCAGCGCCTCTCGCGGCGCCAGCGGAATGTGCTCGCCTCGGCCGACGCGCCGTTCGTCGCCGACCGCCTGTTCGCCGCCGCGCTCGATGGAGGCGCGCATGCCACCGGCCGAGCCGTGGGCGCACTGAGGGTCGGGCAGCGTGCCGACTGGCTGGTGCTCGACGCGGACCATCCGGGCATCGCCGAACACACACCGCAAGCATGGCTTTCGGGCGTGGTCTTCTGCGAGCATGGCGAGACGCCGATTCGCGATGTCTATGCCGGCGGCGAAAAGGTCGTCGACAATCGCCGGCATCGCGATGAAGAGCGTGCGTACGCGCAATACCGGGTGGCGCTCGCTGAGTTGCTCAAGTGATGCCGGTTTGAAATAACGCCAACGGGCGACTCGGGTAAGCTGTCAGATGACGCCCCGATCCTACTGATTCTGGACTGACATGACTGCTTCGAACACTCCGCCGGTTTTTTCGCTGCACGAGGGAAGTGCGCCCCTGCTGATTTCGATTCCCCACGTGGGCACGAACATTCCCGCCGACATTGCCGCGACGATGACGCCCATCGCCCAGCGCACCGAAGATTGCGACTGGCATCTCGACCGCCTGTACGCGTTTGCGCGCGAGTTCGGCGCGTCGTTTCTGATGCCGGCCAATGCGCGCTACGTGATCGACCTGAACCGTCCGCCCGACGGCGCGAATCTCTATCCGGGCCAGGATACGACGGGCCTCCTGCCCGTCGACACGTTCGACAAGGAGCCGCTGTATCTGGACGGGCATTTGCCCGACGATGCCGAGGTCGCACGCCGCCGCGAACTCTACTGGAAGCCGTACCACGAGGCGCTGGCGGCGCATCTGGCAGCACTAAAGGCGAAGCATGGCAAGGTGCTGCTGTGGGAGGCGCATTCGATCCGCTCGCACGTGCCGCGGTTCTTCCCGGGCCGGTTGACGGATTTCAATTTCGGCACTTCAAACGGAACGAGCGCCGTGGCGGGACTGGCTGAAGCGCTGGTGGACGTGGTCGAGCGCCACGGCGGCTACTCGGCAGTGGCGAATGGCCGCTTCAAGGGCGGTTACATCACACGCCAGTACGGCCAGCCATCCGAGGGCATCCACGCGGTGCAACTCGAGCTGACGCAGATTACGTACATGGAAGAGCAGATGCCGTACGCGTATGACGAAACGCTCGCCGCGCAGGTCGAGCCGCTTCTGAAGACGCTGGTGCAAACGGCGCTCGAGCGCGTCGCCGCCGCGTAAGAGCGGCGCGTCGATCGGTACAAACTGCTTTCGGTCATACGCCCGCCATAAGTCCGCGCACGAATGCAACGGTCCCCGCCTGTCTGTCACGACGGGCGGGGACCGTTTTGCCTTGTGACGGGGCTTGCCGCCGGCATCAATGGCAGTGTCGCTCCCAGTGTCCATGGACGTGGACCTTATGGCACACGCGATGGTGATCGTCGGCGTGCGCGGGCGCAATCGCGCCGAGAGTGACGAGTGCTGTGCTCAAGGCAAGTATGATCTTCTTCATCGAATTACCCTTCTCAGGTGGGGAACGGAAACCTTACATGAGCACGATACGTGCCGCATACGTCTGACCAATCCCTCGCGATGCTGCACCCGCTTGCGGAACGCACCCGGTCAGGGCGTGTCAACAGAAAGGGCGTATGCGCGATGGCGTATCCACGCCCCCCTTATTCCGGTCGCTGGACAAGCCACGCCGCACCCTTACGGGACATACCGGTTGCGTGCTGCACGGCGAAGCGACTACCCTTTGACAAAAACGGCGCGCGCGGGCTGTAGCCCGCCGGCACGTCATACACTAATCGGGCGAGAAAAGATGGAAGACCCAGCAATGGAAGATTCCGACGAGTTCCTGCTTTCGATCTGGCGAGCAAATCTGGTGGTGCTGACCCAGGAGGTCGGCGCGGCAACCCGCCTCGCGCGGATGATGACGTTCTCCGCAAGCTATCTGAAACTGATGTTGTCCGGCCAACGCGAATTCAGCGAGGAGTTCGTGCGCGGTGTCGAGGCCGTGACGGGCTTACCCGCCGGCTGGATGAACACGCCGCATGAGGCGCGCGAGATTCCCGCGAACGCACGCGAGGCGATCGACAACGAGTCGCCGCTGGCGCGTTTTCGCGGCACGGCACATCCGGTACGCAAGAAAACGGTGCTGCGTCCGCCCGAGCCGATCTTCGGTCAACCGGCGCCCGCGCGTCGCGCGGAGGAGGAGATGTTCGACGCCGAGGCGCACCGGCGTCAGGTGCTGTTTCGCAAGGCACGCGACCTGGCGGTGCAGGACGTGCGCCGCTTCGAGCGGCACCTGGCGAGTCCTCCTGTCGAACTGGCCGCGTTGCGCGCCAAGGTGGAGGACGTGATCGCGGCCGCCGAGCTGGAGGACACGGACCACGCCGATCTCACGGGACGGCTCGAGCAGATCGAAAAGCATCGCAATCTGCTGATGCGGCATGTGGAGAAACTTCAGGCGCTGCTTGTAAGGTTAGGTGAGAGCGAATGAGGTGGGCGAGCGGCTGAAAGGCTGGCCTCCAGGACTCACCTGAAGGCCTTGCCTGAATGATCCGGCTAAAGCACCCGCTGATTCCCCTAAAGCACTCGCTAGAAACGATCTAGCCTAATGCACTCACTTGCGCGCGCGATGTCGTTCGATCGCCAGCCGGCAGATTTTGTCGCAAAGTTCGCCGAATGCGATGCCACGAGCTTGCGCCGATTGCGGTAGCAGGCTGGTTGCCGTCATGCCGGGCAGCGTGTTGACTTCGAGGCACCACAACACGCCGTTGCTATCGAGCCGGAAGTCGGAGCGGCTATAGCCATCCAGCTTCAACGTGCGATGCGCGAGCAGCGCGAGAGCACGGGCGTTTTCGGCGATGTCCTCCGGCAAGTCGGCCGGGAAAATTTCGCGCACTGCGCCGGGCTGGTACTTGGCCTTGTAATCGAACACCGCATTCGGGTCGATGAGGATTTCTCCCACCGCCAACGCTTCGTCGCCGAGCACGCCTACCGTAACCTCGCGACCGGCGACGAATTGCTCCAGCATGACTTCGCTGTCGTAGGCAGCGGCCAGTGCGATGGCCGCGGCGAGTTGCTCTGCGGAGCGCACTACGGACAGACCGACGGTCGACCCCTGGCTGTTCGGTTTGACGACGAGCGGGTAGCCGAGTTGCGCGCCGGCGGTGGCGGCGTCGACGGGTGCCATGAGCCAGCGCGGGGTGGGAATGCCTGCGTTCACGAAGAGCCGCTTGGCCATGTCCTTGTCCATCGCGAGCGCGCTGCCCAGATGCCCGCTGCCGGTGTACGGCAACTCAGCGAGATCGAGCATGGCCTGCATGGTGCCGTCCTCGCCGCTACCGCCATGCAAGGCGACGAACACCACGTCGACGCCGGCGAGCGTCGCTGCTTGCAGCGCGCTCGTTTGCCCGGCGCGGATCAGCGCCAGTTCCTCGGAGGCGGGCGGCGCCTCGTTGACGCGTGAGCTGAGAAAACGCACTTCGTCTTCGCCGGTCAGCAGGCCGCGCGATGTGTCGATGGCCAGTACTTCGTGTCCCGACTCGCGCAACGCACGCACGACCTGTGCGCCGCTGGCGATCGACACTTCTCGTTCCTCGCTGGTGCCGCCGAACAGTACGGCAATTTTGAGCGGGTTGGTTTGCATAGCGACGGGCCTTCAGTTCGTGGGTGTATTTCGGGGTGTGAGCGAGGGGATTCTGTTGCGTCGTAATCGGTGAGCGCACGGCGCAACATTTTACAGAGGTACTGGTCGTCGATGCACCTGCTTACAGCCTGAGTTCAGTGAGAATCTGTTCGGCGAGGAAGTCGCACGGTGGACGGTTGGAGCGGGCGCTGCGGGCCAGCACGATTTCCAGTTCGGGCAAAGCAGGCAACCCATGCGCTCGCCCCAGTTGCACGAAGTGGCCAGGCACTGCGCAACGCGCAAGTGGCGCGATAGCGAGCCCCGCTTCCACCATGCTGAAGAGGCCCATCAGACTCGGGCTCTCATACGAGGTGCGATAGGCGATCTTCGCGCGCTCGAGCGCGTGGATCGCGTTCGCCCGCGCGACACTGCCCGCACCGAACAGCGCGACCGGCAACGGCCGCTCTTTCCAGATCTCGCGTCCGCTGGTCGAGGCGCCTGCCCACGCCATCGGTTCGAAGCGGATGAACTCGCCATTCAGATTCTTCAGGCGCGTCACGCAGGCGAGGTCGACCTTGTTGTCCTTGACGAGCGGGGCGAGCGCATGGCTTGGCAGGCCGATCACCTGAATCTCGACCTTCGGATAGCTCGCCGAAAACTTGCGTAGCACCGCTGGCAGCAACGACGCCGCGTAGTCGTCCGGCACGCCGATCGCGACGCGGCCTTTTACCTCTGGATGCACCATCGACGCCCACGCTTCGTCACGCAGGGCCAGCATGCGACGGGCATAGGCGAGCAGCACCTGACCGTCGGCCGTAGGTGTGACGCTGCGCGCTCCACGTATGAATAGCGGCTTGCCGAGCGCACTCTCGAGTGTGCGGATCTGCATGCTGAGCGCGGACTGCGAGCGATGCACGAGCGCGGCGCCGCGCACGAAGCTGCCGGCATCGGCGATGGCGACCACCATCGCGAGCACGTCGAGATCCAAGGCTTTCATAGGTATCAGAAAAGCTGATCGAAACGTTCAATATAACGCGTTTGTCTGAATGCGGGGCGACCGGCATACTGCCGCTGTTCACGGGCGACGGGCGAGATACGCTTGCTCGTTCGACCTTTATCAAGAAGCTACGCAACACTGCATTGAAACCGGAGACAACCACGATGCCGATGACCTATAACGACTTCAAGCAACTGGGCATGCGCCTCGACATGTCGCGCGGCAAGCCAGCGCCCGAGCAGCTCGAGCTCTCGCGTGCGTTGCTGGACGAGGCGGGCACGACGGGTTTTCTGTCGCGCGATGGCATTGACTGCCGCAACTACGGGCACCTGCTGGGCCTGCCCGAAGCCCGCGAGTTGGGCGCGGCATTCCTCGAGGTGCCGGTGGCGCAGGTAGTGGCGGGCGGCAATTCGAGCCTCGAACTGATGCATGACGCGCTGGCGTTTGCCATGCTGTTCGGCGTGCCGGGCGGCGAGCCTTGGCGCAAGCAGGACGATATCGCCGTGCTGTGTCCGGTGCCAGGCTACGACAGGCACTTTGCGATCTGCGAGGCGCTCGGCATCCGCATGATCAACGTGCCGATGAACGACGACGGCCCAGATATGGATTTCGTGGAATCCCAGGTGGCGAGCGACGCATCCATCAAGGCCATCTGGTGCGTGCCGCTCTATAGCAACCCGAGCGGCGCGATCTACTCAGCGGAGGTGGTGCGGCGTCTGGCTGCCATGCCGGCGGCGGCGCCGGATTTCCGTTTGTTGTGGGACGACGCTTACCGCTTCCATCATCTGACCGATCAGAAGCACAGCACCCTAAACGTGCTCGACGCCTGCGCCGCAGCCGGGCACGAGGATCGCGCGCTGATATTCGCGTCGCTTTCGAAGGTGACGTTCGGCGGCGGGGCGATGGCGTTTCTGGCCGCATCGAAGCGCAATGTGGACTGGTGGCAGCAGCGCGTATCGGTGCGCACGATCGGCCCGGACAAGCTGAACCAGTTGCGCCACGTGCGTTTCCTACGCGACCGCGCGGGTCTGGAGCGGCTGATGGAGCATCATCGTGCGCTGGTGGAACCGAAATTCGCGGCGATCGCGGCGGCGTTCGCGGAGCACCTCGGCGGACTCGAGGGTGTGACGTGGAATGCGCCGGCGGGCGGCTACTTCATCAGTCTTTACACGCCGCCTGGGTTCGCGAAGCGCACCGTTGCGCTCGCGGCCGAGGCCGGCCTCGTGTTGACCCCGGCGGGCGCGGCTTATCCGTATGGACGGGATCCGGACGACCGGCATCTGCGGATCGCGCCCACGTTCCCGACGCTCGATGAAGTACGGCTTGCGGCGCTGGGCATTGCGCTGTCGCTGCGGCGGGCGCTGGAAGAGAGCTGACGTCGCCTTTTTGCGGCCGTCACGCTTTTGTTGTAAAAGGGAGCGCATGACTGATCGCTCCCGACTCATTCCACTTATCGTCGCCTGTCCGCTGTTCCTGCAAAACCTCGACACGTCGATCATGGCGACGGCGTTGCCGTCGATTGCCCGCTCGCTGCAGGTTCAGACGCTGCATCTGAATCTGGCTATCACCTCCTATCTGCTGAGCCTTGCGGTGTTTTTACCGGCGAGCGGCTGGCTCGCGGACCGCTTCGGCGCGCGCCGGGTATTCTGCTCGGCGATCGCGCTGTTCTCACTCGGCTCGGCCTTATGCGGACTGGCGCAAACGATGCCGCAACTGGTTCTGTTCCGCGTCCTGCAGGGCATGGGCGGCGCGATGATGGTGCCGGTCGGGCGGCTGATCCTGCTGCGCAGCATCCCACCCGCACGCATGGTCGCGGCCATGGTGTGGTTCACCGTGCCCGGCGCTATCGGACGACTCGCCGGACCGTTGCTCGGCGGCCTGGTCGTCACGATTACCTCGTGGCGCTGGATCTTTCTGCTCAACATCCCGTTCGGTGTGCTGGGCGTCCTGATGGCGATGAGCTTTGTCGACGACACCCACGAACCGCTGTTCCAGCGCTTCGATCTCGCCGGTTTCATTCTGCTTTCGAGCGGGCTCGTCGGGTTGGTTGGCGGTCTCGATACTGCAGGGCGCGGACTCGTGCCACAGGAAGTGACCTTTGCGCTGGCAGGGCTTGGCGCGCTGTGTATCCTCGCGTACTGGGCCTATAGCCGCCGCCACGACGACGCGATCATCGATCCCGGTCTGCTGCGTTACAAGGCGTACCGGACCGCGGTGGTCGGCGGCATGCCGCTGCGTATCGCGATCGGTGCGTCGCCGTTTCTGATGCCGTTGATGCTGCAACTCGGCTTCGGTTTATCGCCGCTGCAATCCGGGTCGCTCAGCGTGGCGACGGCGGTTGGTTCGCTCAGCGTGCGCGCGGTGATGCAACAGGCCATCCGCCGGATCGGCTTTCGCACGCTGCTGATCGGCGCGACTTCGCTCACCGGATGCTTCTACGCGTGCTATGGGCTATTCCGCCCGAGCACGCCGCATCTGCTGATCTTTGTGGTGTTGCTGTTCGGCGGCCTGTTCAACTCGCTCGGCATGGTGACGCTCAACACGCTCGGTTACTCGGATATGCCCAAGCCGATGATGAGCCGGGCAACGGCACTGTCGAGCATGGCGCAGCAACTGTCGATCAGTATCGGTGTGGCGTTTGCCGCCTCGCTGCTGGCGTTGACGGCACATCTGCGCGGCGGTAGCGCAGCGCATCTGATGGCGCGCGACTTTTCGCCGGCGTTCGTGGTGATCGGGGTGTTGACGTTGAGTTCGCTGTTCTTTTTTACAAAGCTCTCGCACGATGAAGGGGCGGAGCTGCGATAGCGCCAGGTGAACCTCCGATGTGCTACAAACACACTACCGATCGGGACGAGGTGTCATCTTGGGGAAAATTGTCAGCGCTCTGCAACTGCCGTCTGCGCCGGTGAGGGCGTGCCAGGCATGACGCGCTCTACGCTGCGGTGGTGCGCCGCAATCGCATGGCTTGTCGGTAGCGCATTCAGCGCATTCAACGCGTCCGCAGCGCAGGCCGACGGCCCCGTGGCGAGCGACGACCTGGCTCCCTCCACCGTCGAGAGCGACGTTCACTACTTTGTGATCCAGAAAGACGGCTCGGCCGAAGAGCGCGACGACACGGTCATGCGCGCCAATACGACGAGCGGCGTCGACGACATCGCGCAACGCTATGTCTGGTTCAACAAGGATATCGAGCAGGTGCAACTGCTCGCCGCCGAGACCCTCGACCCGGATGGCACCGTGCGCAAGGTCGGACCGGACGGCATCCGCGACGTGCAGGAGCCGCGCTCGGCCGGCGCGCCGACCTTCGAGGACGGCGTATTGCGCACAGTGATCTTCCCAGGCGTAGAGCCGGGCTCGCGCGTGCATCTGGCGTTTCGCAAGACGCGCGCCAAGGCGCTGCAAGCCGGAACGTTCGCGTACCTCGTCGAACCGACGCGCGACCCGGTCGAGCAGCAGCGCCTCATCTTCGACCTGCCCGCCGACGTGCCGCTATACGCCGACACACGTGGCTACGTGGCGGTGCCGCCCGTCACACAGAACGGCCGCACGCGCTATGAGTTCGACTACAAGCACGGGCCGTACGCGCCCATCGAGTCTGGTGCGGTCGGTTACGAAACGTGGGGCGACCGGCTGATG
>Ga0302316_10002019_pt1 | contig 15184 bp, 13 predicted proteins | sample III_Palsa_N3_2_FD_200456 | JGI IMG/M metagenome (GOLD analysis project Ga0302316, IMG submission 200456) | Peat permafrost microbial communities from Stordalen Mire near Abisko, Sweden - III_Palsa_N3_2 | ecosystem: Environmental > Terrestrial > Soil > Palsa > Peat permafrost | place: Sweden...
TTTGGTGATTCGGAACCTGGAAAAGGGACATGCGATTTCGTATGCAGTGGATATGCAGAATGCGATGCCCTCGGGCCGGATTTTGTCGAAGGGTAATTTTGGGCCGTTGAATCCTAAAAACCTTGGTGGGACGCCGATGTCGGGGAGCTTTACGTTTGCGCCGGTGAACCTTGGTGACGTTCACGGGATTGGCGGAACGCTCGCGGCGTCGGGGAAGTTCTCCGGGTCGTTGGCGGCGACGGAGGTGGAGGTTAACTCGAAGGTGCCGGATTTTGCGGTTGGGAAGGGTCAGCCGACTGCGATGGATGTAGCCATGCAGGCGACTGTGAATGGGATGAACGGGAACGTCGTGCTGCATCGCGTGGATGTGAAGATCGGTGCGAGTGATGTCCATGCGGAGGGTTCGATTGCCAGTACTAAAGGGCCGAAGGTGACGACTTTAGATGTGATGGTGAAGAAGGGACGTGTGCAGGATGTGTTGCGGCCGTTCTTCAAGGGGAAGATTCCGGTGGCGGGCGCGGTAGCTTTGCACGGGCATGTGCGTGTGGATGCTTCTAGTGGCGATGAGAAGTTCTTGCAGCGGCTGCATGTGGTCGGCGGCTTCAACGTGCCGCAGGAGAGGTTGACCGATGTGGCAACGCAGCAGAAGCTTTCGGAGTTCAGCGAACGCGCACAGGGTGCTAAGCAGGATGACGATGAGGATGTGTTGTCGGCTTTGAGCGGCGATGTGACAGTGCAGGATGGTGTGCTGTCGGCTTCGCGGATCACGTTTGATGTTGCGGGCGCGGAGGCGAATATGAACGGTACGTTCAATTTCAAGAACCGTGATGTGAACCTGACGGGGCAGTTGAAGATGGATACCGATATCACGCACGTGACGACCGGGTTCAAGTCTTTCCTGCTGAAGCCGCTGGTACCGTTTACGAAGAAGAAGAGTGTGGGTGCGGTGATTCCCATTGCGGTAACGGGTGGGCCGGGGCACTACAAGGTGGGACAGAATTTTCTGCACGACAAGTGACGTGTGCATGAAGGCTCGTGGGCTGAGACAATGTTGAGATTGTGAGTTCAACGAATGCAAGAGTGCGCCTGTGGGCGCCGTGTGTGGGAATGTTATTGCTGTCGCTGCTGAGCTATGCCGACCGTAGCGTGCTGGCGATATTGAGCCCGACGATCCTGGGCGATCTGCATATGAGCGCGACGCAGTATGGCTATGCGGTGTCGGCGTTCAGCGTCTGCTATATGGTGGCGAACCCGGTGTGGGGATACTTTATCGATCGCAAGGGTGTGTGGATTACGATCCTGGTTGCGGTGGTGATCTGGTCGCTGGCTTCGGGCGCTCATGCGCTGATGATTGGATTGGTGGGGATGTGCGTAGCGCGGGGCGTATTGGGGTTTGGTGAGGGCGCTACGTTTCCGGCGGGGCTCGCTACCGTGGCGGAGACGATGCCGCCGGAGCGGCGATCGTTTGCGCTTGGGCTGGCTTATAGCGGTGGATCTCTTGGAGCGGCGCTGGCTCCGCTAGTGATTACGCCGATCGCGTTGCACTATGGCTGGCGGGCGACGTTTGTGTTTACCGCGGTGCTGGGATTGCTGTGGGTGATGTTGTGGGTTGCGCTGCGGTCGAGCGGGATGTATCGCGTGCATGTGGCGGCAGTGCGTGTGGCGCAGGAGAAGGTTGCTGGGCGGTGGAATCGGAATCTATTTGCGACGATCTCAGTTTATGGACTGGGCGCCGCACCGCTGGCGTTTGGTCTGTATGCGGCGCCGCTGTATCTTTCGCGCGTGCTGCATGTGAGTCAGGCTTCGCTGGGGCATCTGTTGTGGATCCCGCCGGCGGGTTGGGAGACAGGGTATCTGGTTTGGGGATGGATCTCGGACAGGCGGCGTGTGCGTGGTGGAAAGGGGCCGGGAGCTTTGTTTGCCGGGTTTGGCGTCGCAGGATTTTTGATTGCGCTTGCACCGTTGGCGGCGCGGAGCGTACACCCTGTGGTGGCGACGATGGTGCTGTTCTATCTGCAGATGTTTGTGGCGGGCGGGTTTGTAGTGCTCGCGCTGGCGGATGGGATGGAAGCTCAGCGGGCAGAAAACTCCGGTTTCCTGGCTGGCGTGGCGATCTCCTGCTGGGCTGGAGTGACGGGTGTACTGACGCCGGTACTGGGGCACTTCTTCGATGCTCGTGCGTATGCGAAGGGGTTTTGGCTAGTGGCTTGTTTGCCGGTGGTAGGGGTGATGTTATGGAAGGTGTTGCGGAGGGACATGCGGGCGGAAAGCAAAATGTCACTCGCTGTCCAAGTTAAAGACCTTGGCAGCGAGTGACTTTTGGTTTTGCATGACCGAGACGGATTTAGAAGCGCATGAAGACACTGGCTGAAGGTTCTACAGTTGCAACCCAACGGGATGTCGCAATACCGGGGTTGTTGAAGTTTGGCGCGCGGTAGTAAAGGCTTCTGCCCTGCACACGGAAGCCGAAGTGCGGGTTCGAAGTGAGCATGTCAGCACCGATGTCAACGAGGCCCGTACCGCGTAGTTGGGTGAAGACGTGTACGGGCGACGGATTGAAGTAGAGTGCGCCACCGCCGACTGCGACAAAGGGTTGGATGCCACGCCGATGAGAGTGGAGCAGATATGCTGCTGTGGCTTCATGAAAGCTCAGCGGAACGTTTTCCAGTGGGCGGCCAGAGAGAGCTGTGAACCTCTCAGAGAAACTGCTGTACTGATAGTTGAGCTCGATGCCGGCCCAGGAGACGGGATGATCGCGGAAGCTCAACAGGAATCCTGCTGAGTCCGTGGTTGCCTGATGGGGTGTGTTGGTCTGATCCGTAATGGAGGGTGTGAACTGGCCCGTGCCGCCGACTGCGACATCGGCGTTGTGAATTTTATACATCTGAGCCCGAGCGCCCAGGCACACTAAGGCGCTTAAGCCGAAGATAGCGAAGTAGCGTAAAGATTTCATTTCTGAGGTACTCCCATGCATTTGTAGATGCATGCATTTTATGAGGCGTTGTTCTGAAATCACCTTTATTTGCGCTGGTTTTGCGAAGTAGTTCATGTTGCTCCGATTTAGTGTTGCGATGAAAGATCTAATAGGCCGCCTAGTTATCGGGTGCCCTTGTGGGTCATTTTGAAGATGAGTGAAGTTCGATTGATATACTCCGAGACATCGTCATATTGACCCTTTGGGGAAGAGGAAGATCATGAATCGTACGTTGCATACTGCCGTTGCCGCTTTGCTGACTGTATCGAGCGCCGTTGTGCTTCGGGCACAGACGGCGATCTCTACGCCGGATATTCCGCAGACGTTTATTGCACCGCATATTGGCTATGACTACGTGAAGCGTGTCGAGATGGTCCCGATGCGGGATGGTGTGAAGCTGTATACGGTAATCGTGATTCCGAAGACGGCGACCCATGCGCCAATACTCCTGACGAGGACGCCGTATAACGCGGCGGGTCGCATGTCGCGTAATGATCCCTCGCCTCACATGCTGGATGAGGTGCCCCAGGGGGACGATGTATTTGTGGGCGCGGGATATATTCGCGTGTTTCAGGATGTGCGTGGAAAGTATGGGTCTGAGGGAAAGTATCTGATGACGCCGCCGCCGGTTGGGCCGCTGAATTCGAGCGGCATCGATGACACGACCGATGCGTATGACACGATCGACTGGCTGGTGAAGAATGTTCCCGAGTCGAACGGGAAGGTGGGGATGCTGGGATCTTCGTACGAGGGTTTTACAGTGGTGATGGCGTTGATCAATCCGCATCCAGCGCTGAAGGTGGCTTGCCCGGAGAGCCCGATGGTCGATGGATGGATGGGCGATGACTGGTTTCACTATGGGGCGTTTCGTGAGGTGAACCTCGATTACTTTGCGGGGCAGACGGCGGCGCGCGGAGGGGGTTCCGTGATTCCGCGGGAAGGGTATGATGACTACACGAACTTCCTGAGGAAGGGTTCGGCGGGGGACTTTGCGCGATATGGTGGGCTGGATCAACTGCCTTATTGGAAGAAGGTGGAAGAGCATCCGGCGTATGACGCGTTCTGGCAAGGGCAGGCGTTAGACAAGGTGATGGCGTCTCTGCCGCTGAAGGTTCCTGTGATGTGGTTGCAAGGGTTGTGGGACCAGGAAGATATGTGGGGCGCGATCCACGCGTATGAGGCTGTTGAGCCGAAGGATAAGGCGAACGATAAGAACTTCCTGGTGATGGGTCCGTGGCGGCATAGCCAGGTGAACTATGAGGCGTTCAATCTTGGCCCGCTGAAGTGGAATGGCGATACGGATCTGCAGTTCCGGCGGGACGTGCTTCTGCCGTTCTTCAATCAGTATTTGTTGGATGGTGCTCCGAAAGCCGATACGCCGCCGGTATTCATCTACAACACGGGTGAGAACCATTGGGACAAGTTTAAGAAGTGGCCGCTTAGTTGCGATTCGGGTTGCGGGGATACATCGAAGGCGATGTATCTGACGGCTGGTGGCGGGCTGTCATTTGAGGCTCCGAAGGTGAGTGACGCGAAGTTCGATGAATATGTGTCGGATCCGGCGAAGCCTGTGCCGTATCGGCCGCGCCCTGTGGTTGGAGCGGACCATGATGCGTGGACGACGTGGTTGGTGACAGATCAGCGGTTCGTCGATGGACGGCCCGACGTGCTGACCTATGAGACTCCGGTGCTGACCGAGCCGTTGCGTGTGAGCGGGGCGCCGATCGTGAACTTGGTGGCTTCAACCAGCGGGACGGATAGCGATTGGGTGGTGAAACTGATCGATGTATATCCGGATACGGTGCCAAGCCAGCCGGCAATGGGTGGGTATCAGTTGCCGATCTCGCTGGATATCTTCCGGGGACGATACCGGAATAGCTTTGAGCATCCAGAGGCGATGGAGGCAAATAAGCCGCTGACCTACAAGTTTGGCTTGCCGACGGTCAACCATGTATTTCTGCCGGGGCATCGGGTGATGGTGCAGGTGCAATCGACGCTGTTTCCGCTGTACGACCGCAACCCGCAGACGTTTGTGCCGAACATATTTGATGCGAAGCCCGAGGATTATGTGAAGGCGACGCAGAAGGTTTGGCATGAGCCGGGTGCGGCCAGCTTTGTCAGCCTTCCTGTGGTGCCGTAACGGCTACTGCTCGTGATAGTTGCGAATGAGGCCGCCGTCGAGGAAGTAGGTGCTGCCGGTGACGTAGGCGCCGTCGTCTGAGGCGAGGAAGGCGGCTACACCGGCAACTTCTTCGGGCTTGCCGAGACGTCCCAGCGGGATGTTGGCGAGGAGCGCGTCCAGCTTGGGTTTGTCGGCTAGCAGCGAGGTGTTGATCGGCGTGTTGATTGCGCCGGGGGCGATGTTATTAACGGTGATGCCGAGTGGGCCGAGCTCAACGCAGAGGTCACGCATCAACATGCGCATGGCGCCCTTTGACGCGCAGTAGGTGGAGAAGTGCGGGAAGACCATGTCTTCATGAACTGAGGAGATATTGATGACGCGACCGGGCTTCTTGGCGTCGCGTAGTTTGCGAACGAAGGCCTGCGTCAGGAAGAATGCGCCCTTGAAGTTGACGTTCATGACGAAGTCGAAGTCTGCTTCGGTGACATCCCAGAAGTCGGCGCCCTTTTCGACGCCGGCGTTGTTGACGAGGATGTCGCAGGAACCGAGTTGCTGCCATGCGGTGTCGATGAGGCGTGTGGTATCTGGGATGCTTGTGACGTCTGCCTGGACCATAACGGCCTTGCCGCCGGCGGTCGTGATCTTATCGACAGTAACCTGCGCTTCTTCGGGGTGGGTTACATAGTCGACGACCAGATTAGCGCCTTCCTGGGCGAGTCGCTCCGCGATGGCTTGACCGATGCCGGAGCCTGATCCTGTGACAACAGCGACTTTTCCTTGCAACCTGGACATGAAATCTCCTTTAATAAGCTTAGTCTCCTAGGATGCATGGACGAGAAGCTGCATCCAACGTTATGTCTACTTTTTCATCAAAGTGACGGTTCGGAGATTTCCCTTGAAAATGCAGAGGAAAGTGCTTCTTGGAGTCTCGTCAATTTTGATTATTTTTGGTTTGGGAAGTTGCAGCAACTCCAGTGCCCCAACATCGACAACGACAACGCCGCCCGTTTCAACCTCGACCGGGCCGGATGTGACAACCTACCACTACGATAATGCGCGTGACGGACTGAATGCGCAGGAAACTCTTCTAACCCCGTCTACTGTGACTTCAACGTCCTTTGGGCTTCTTGGAGTGTACGGGGTCGATGGGAGGGTGGATGCGCAACCGCTCTATCTGGGCGGCCTAAAACCTGCCAATGCAGCCAGTGCCGTGAATGTGGTTTATGTGGCAACCGAGCATGACAGCGTCTATGCGCTGAATGTAGCGACAGGCGCGCAGGTATGGAAGACCTCAGTGCTGGCTACCGGGGAGACAACAAGTGACTCTCGCAACTGCAGCCAAATCACTCCCGAGATTGGTATCACATCGACACCAGTGATCGACCGGACACGCGGGACCAATGGCGCGATTTTTGTAGTGGCGATGAGCAAGGACTCGACTGGTGGCTATCACCAGCGTTTGCATGCGCTTGACCTTACTACGGGGGTGGAACTTTCTGGCAGTCCGACGGAGATCGCAGCGACGTATCCAGGCAACGGACCGAATAGTCAGAACGGAACGAACACATTTGCTCCCGGGCAGTATGCGGAACGCGTTGGCCTGCTACTGCTGAATGGGACTATTTATATGGCCTGGACGAGTCATTGTGACATACAACCCTATACGGGCTGGGTGATGGGATACAGCGAGAGCACTTTAAAGCAGACGACGGTGTTGAACCTGACTCCAAATGGGTCCGAGGGTTCGGTATGGATGGCAGGTTTTGGGCTTGCAGCTGACAATACAGGCAATATCTATTTGCTTGATGCGAATGGCACGCTCGACCCGACTTTCAATGCAAGCGGCTTTCCTTCTGGTGGCGACTATGGGAACGCGATGTTGAAACTCAGCACATCGAACGGCCTTGCCGTAAGTGATTACTTCGAGGCGGATAACACTATTGCAGAATCCGCCGCGGACATCGACCTGGGATCTGGAGGAGCGATGCTGTTGCCTGACGTCGTAGACGGTACCGGCACGACTCGTCATCTGGTCGTTGGCATGGGCAAAGACAGCAATCTCTTTGTTGGAGATCGCGACAATCTAGGCAAATTCAACGAAACGACCAAGACGAATGGCAATATCTATCAGGTAATCCCGAATGCCGTGCCAGGCGGAGCTTGGTCCGGGCCGGCCTATTTCAACAACACCGTTTACTATGCCGGGGTGGGTGATGTCTTGCGCGCCTTCGCAATCAATAATGCTAAGTTGAGCGTTGTTGCACCGACGAGTCAAGTGACGTTTGCTTATCCAGGCGCGACGCCGAGCATTTCGGCGAATGGAACACTGACAGGTATTGTCTGGGTCGTTCAGAGTGCGACCACTGCCCAAGCGGTGCTACACGCTTATGACGCCACTAATCTGGGACATGAACTTTACAACAGTACCCAGGCGCCGAATGGTCGCGATAGTTTCGGGCTGGGAAATAAATTCATCACGCCGATGATTGCGAATGGCTACGTATTTGTGGGGACGCCAAATGCCGTCGCCGTTTTCGGACTGTTGAAGTAGGGTTGTTGGCTTGCGCAGGACGTCTGTCAGCGCGAGGTTGACTTCTTCGCCGCAGAGTTCTTGCCGGCTGATTTCTTTGCAGGCTTCTTGCCTTCTTTCTCGCGAAGGATGTCTTTGGCGTTTTCGAGAGCTTTCTTGCGCTCTGGAGGGAGATTCTTGCCACCGCGATTTTCGTAGAAGCTCAACATCTGCATCGCCTGGCCGGGGCCTTTGGGTGAGACGCTCTTCTTAGCGAGGCCTTCGGCGATGGCTTTGGCACTCTTCTTGAAGAGGCCCGGACCGGGCTTGGTGGAGTCTGTTGTGACTTTGGCGGACCAGCGCTTGGATGGTGGAGTGGTGGACTTTTTGCCAGACTTGGTGGGGTACTTCTTCGCGGCTGATTTCTTTGTAGTTGCCATGTCACTCCTCCGTTAAATTGTCTGATGCGGAGATAGCGGTTGCGGTTTGCAAGGACTGTGTGGCGCGGCGGGCGCGAAAGAATCCGCTGAGCATTGCGCTGCACTCTTCGGTAAGGACGCCTTCGGTGACTTCGACGCGGTGGTTGAGGGCGGGGTGATTCATTACGCTGAGGACCGAGCCGCATGCTCCGGCTTTGGGATCGCGGGCGGCGAAGACGAGGCGGGCGATGCGGGCGTGGAGGATGGCGCCGGCGCACATGGCGCAGGGTTCGAGGGTGCAATAGAGGGTGCAGCCACCTTCGGGAGTGAGTAGACGATAGTTTGCGAGGGCGAGGCCGGCTGCTCGGAGAGCTACTATCTCGGCGTGTGCTGTGGGGTCGTTGGTGCGGAGGACCTGGTTGTTGCCGCGGCTGACGATCTCGCCGGAGGGTGCGACGATGATCGCGCCCACTGGAACCTCGCCTGCGGCTTCCGCGGCCTGTGCTTCGGCGATGGCGAGGCGCATGAAGTCTTCGTCGGTGGGCATGAACTGAGTTTAGTCGAGGTTCGGGCCGGCTTCGGCGGCTAGGCTCTGTAAGAAGCTGTGGAGCGCGATCATACGCGGGACGGCGAGTTCGCGGGTGGCGTCGAGCTTGATCTTCGGCGGGAGCGTTTCAAGGGCGCGCTGGAGCGATTGTTGTGCGTCTGTGAAGAGCAGGAAGCGTGTATCGCTGCCGAGCTTGGCGGCGGTGCGGAGGATGCCGACGGCGCCGAGCTGCTCGAGGATGTCGGCGTCGCGGAGGAGCTTGGCCTCAAAGGTTGTGGGTTCGTCGTGCGGCTGATGCTCGTGGATGCAGTGAATGACGGCGTGGATTTTCTCTGTCGGGAAGCCGAGGAAGGCGAGGAGGCCGGGGGCGTGTTCGCTGGTGTAGGCTACGTGGTCCCATTGCCTGAGGGCTTCGGGGTCTTCAGGGCGGTGGCCGATGAAGACTCCGAGGTCGTGAAGGAAGGCGGCGGCGTAGACGATGTCGTCGTCGTAAGTGGGGGAGGGCTGCGTGAGCGCTGCGATCTCGCGGGTGAGGGCGTAGAGGCGCGGCTGGTGGCCGTACTTGTGCGCGGGTGCGGCTTGCTCCTGAATGTACTGCTCGATGTTGGTGCGGAAGTCAGGCATTGCACACCTGAGGTTTGGCTTCGGGGCCGAAGAAGCGCTCGATCTGCTGGGCTAGGCCTAGAAGCTGGGGCTTCGCTCGCTCAAACTGTTCATCCGTATAGTCGAAACTTCGTCTCCAGATGTATTCGATGTGCGGCATAAGTTGGGAAACTATGATCAAGCTGGTGGGCGAGTAGGCAATCTTCAGGTGAAGCTCCTCTGCCTCGCCATCGTACTCGTCTGCAGGTGCTCCCTGCATTTTGATGAAGTCTTCAGTATCTGCATCACGCACGAGTTCTTTTAGTGATTCGAGGTCTGGTGGTGGGGGCCAGGGTTTGGTGGTCATGCAGGTTCCTGCTGAGTCATGCAGTGTAGCGCGCCGAGGCCCCAGATGAAGTCGGTGCAGTGGATGCCGGTGATGGTGCGGGTGGGGAAGCACTCGGCAATCGTATTTAGGGCGATGCGGTCGTTGGGATCGTTGAAGGTGGGAACGAGGACGAGGTTGTTGGCGATGTAGAAGTTGGCGTAGCTGGCAGGAAGACGTTGGCCCTCGAAGACTACCGGTGCAGGCATTGGGAGGGTCTTGATCTCAAAGGGGCGCTTCTTTAGGTTGCGGGCGGTGTGGAGGCGCTCTAGGTTCTCGGCGAGCGGGAGGTGGTTTTCGTCGGCGGTATTGGACTCGACTGCGGTGAGGATGGTGTTGGGGGCGACGAAGCGGGAGATGTCGTCGACGTGGCCGTGGGTGTCGTCGCCGGCGCAGCCGCGGTTGAGCCAGATAACCTTTTCGATGCCGAGGAAGTCGCGGAAGGCTTGTTCGAGCTGGGCCTTGGAGATACCGGGGTTGCGTTGCTGGACGTCGGAGAGGAGGCACTCTTCGGTGGTGAGGAGGATGCCAGCGCCGTTGGTATCGATGGAGCCGCCTTCGAGGACGAGGGTGTGCTGCTTGCCTGCATCGTTGATGACGCGAGGGCAGAAGCTGGGCATGTCGTAGAGGTTGGCGACGTGCTGCGGGATCATATCGTCGTTGCGCCAGTTCTTGTATTTGGCCCAGGCATTGAACTTCCAGTCGGTGATGGCTACGTCGCCTTTTGGATTCTTGACGAAGATCGGTCCGGAGTCGCGGAGCCAGACGCGGTCGGTGCGCCAGCAGTGGAAGTGTAGACGAGCGAGGTTGGCGCCCTGGCGGCGGAGCATGTTGATGGCCCGCTTCTCGGCTGCCTGATTGTTGACGAGGATGTGGACGTCTTCGACCTGGGAGAGGTGGCGTACGATCTCGCAGTAGACCCAGGGAATGGGCGTGAATTTATTGGGCCAGTCCTCGGGGTTGTGGGGCCAGGCGATCCAGGTGGCGGCGTGGGGGGCCCACTCGGCGGGCATGCGGTAGTTCTGGGCGTGGGGCGTGGTCATGAGACGTCTTTCTGGTGCCCACCCTCCCCTCGGATACTTTTTGACCTAAAGTCTTCAGCGGAAAGGGTGATAGGGGTGGACTTCGTGAAGTACGGGTGCGATGGTGCTGCGTTACCGATAAATATCGCTGGGTAAGCTGGTTAAAGTGTAGCGAATTCAGCGGGAAAGTACGCCATGTGTATGTTGCTGGTACGTCAAGAGTTACGAACCACGAGGGCTTGACAAGAATCTGGAGGCCCCAGTTTGCGATGTTGCATCGGTCTCCTGAAAGTGTAGCGCGGCTTCTTTTCATTCAACGCCCCATGTGTGGGGCGGGGCGGTAGGCGGTTTCGGGTATCTTGGCGAGCGCGGAGGAACGGAGCTGGTCGGTGAGGCCGTAGAACTGGCAGAAACTCATGAGGATGGGACGCCATTTGTTCGGGTCGATGCGGTTTTCTCGGCCTTCTAGGAGGAGCGAGGTATCGACGTGTGCGCGGACGATACGGACTTCAAAGGCGATGCAGCCGGGTTCTTTGTCGGGGCGGTGGCCGAAGGGATGTGAAGTTTCGAGGATGGCTTCGAGCTGGATGGGGCACTCGGCGATGCGGGGTGGAGCGATGAGTTCGGAAGCGGTGGGTGTGAGGTGGGCGACGTCGAACTTGAGCTTTTCGTGGCGGTAGCCCATAGCGAGTTTATAAGGTGGGACGGGTGAAGAGCCGGTAGTGCGGGCGAGGCGGTTGACGGCATCGACTTGATGGATGGAGGGGAGGTTGATGACGCACTCCTTTTCGCGGAGGAGGTTGGCGGCCGTGTGTCCTTTGGCGCCGAGGCCGAGCATGCAGTTCCAGCCGAGCCACCAGGCGGAGGACATGGGCGCGATGTTGGGTGTGCCGTTGATGTTTTGGGTGGTAAGGAGGACGACTGGAGTGCCGAGGTAGAGGATGGAGGGTTCGACTGTGATGTGCATGAAACTAAGGATGAAGAAGGCCGGGCACGGTGGCACTCCGTGGATTGCGCGTGAAGTGTTTTCGCTGGCGATGATAGAGTCGAGGCATCCGTTTGCATTTGAATTGGCTGCCTGAAGGAGTTTTTACGATGACTCTTCGCTCCCTGTCTTCCTCGCTGCGTGCGCTTGCAGTGCTGGCTTTGTGTGTTGCGCCGATCGGCGCGCAGGCGACGTATAAAACGCAAAAGGGGACGGAGATTCTGTGGGACAAATGGGGCGTGCCGCATGTCTTTGCGAAGTCGATTCCAGATATGTTTTATTGTTTTGGCTGGGCGCAGGCGGAGGCGCATGGCGATCTGCTGCTGCATGTGATGGGGCAGTCGCGTGGACGGGGTGCGGAGTACTTTGGGCCGGGGATTGCCGATGCGAATGTGAAGACCGACCAGTGGATTTGGCTGAATGAGGTTCCGGGGCGGAGTGCGAAGTGGCTTGCGATGCAGACGCCGGAGTTTCGTAGGTACCTGGATGCGTTTGCGGCAGGGATCAATGGCTATGCGGCGAAGCATCCGGAGGCGATTTCGGCTGAGGTGAAGCAGGTGCTGCCGATCACGGCGCTGGATGTGATGGAACATGAGCAGCATTTTTATGATTTTGAGTTTGTGGCAGGGAAGGTCCTGATGAACTCTCCGCGGCCGGGGATGGAGACCGCGGAGCTAACGATGCCGGTGGCGCCGGGGCTGGAAGACACGGCGGAGGATATGGCGGATGGGTCGAATGGATGGGCGATTGGGCCCGCGCATACGACCGACGGCAAGGCGATGATGTTGCTGAACCCGCACCTGGCGTGGGGAGGTGAGTCGACGTACTTTGAGGTGCAGCTTACGGCGCCGGGTGTGAATCTGTATGGAGCGACGCAGATTGGTGTGCCTTCGCTGCGGTTCGTGATGACGGATGAACATGCGATTACGAATACGGTGAATGTGAACAACGGGCATCTGCTTTACAAGATCAAGGAAGCGCCGGGTGGATACCTGTTCGATGGCAAGGTGCTGCCGTATACGAAGGCTAGCTATCCGATCAAGATTCTGCAGCCGGGTGGCGGGTATAAGACGGAAAACGTTGAGGTGTTGAAGACGGTGCATGGGCCGGTGATCCGGCGGGATGAGGGTGCTCCGATTGCAATGTATGTGGCCGGGATGGATAAGCCGTTCCTGCTGGAACAGGTTTGGAAGATGAGCATCGCGAAGAACTTTGCGGAGTATGAGGCGCAGGAGAAGCGGCTGCAAATTCCGATGTACAACATTATGTACGCCGACCGCGAAGGACATATCGAATACCTGTTCAACGCGCCGGTGCCACGGCGGAGTGAGGGCGATTATGCGATGTGGTCGCGGCCGGTGGATGGGACGACGTCGAAGCTACTGCCGACGGGGTCCCTGACGTATGAGGAACTGCCGAAGGTGATCGACCCGGCGAGTGGGTATGTGCAGAACTCGAACGAGCCGCCGTGGGATGCGGCGTGGCCGACAATGATCGACCCGAAGAATTATGCGGCATATATCTCGCCGCAGTGGCCGTACTTCCGCTCGGACCGTGGGTTGCGGATGTTGAGTGAGGACAAGAAGTTCAGCTACGAGATGCTGTTGCAGAAGAAGCTCTCGACGCGGTCGGAGGCGGCGGACCGATTGCTGCCGGATTTGCTTGCTGCCGTCGATAAGTATGGAACTCCTAAGGCGAAGCAGGCGGCGGTCGTGCTGAAGGCTTGGGATAGGCAGACGGAGGCTAACTCTACGGGCGCGATTCTGTTCTGGAACTGGGCGACGAAGTTTGGGATGCCTTCTGCGCTGGCGTCTTCGGTGAAGAACTTTGCTGTGCCGTATGTGGTGGATAAACCGCTGGCGACGCCGGCGGGGATCAAAGAGCCGGCTGTCGCGGCGGAGATGCTGGACGCGGCGGCTCGTGAGACGGAGCGGGATTTTGGCGCGCTGGATAGGCCGTGGGGGTCGTTTCTGCGGCTCCAGATTAATGGCGAGAGCGATGGGAATACGGCTGCTCCTCGCGGGCCTGCGTTGAACGGCGTAAATTTGCCGGGAAATGGTGGGCCGGGAGCGATTGGGATCTTCCGCGTGGTGACGCCGGGGCCAAGGCTCGATGGCATCAGCACGCCGATCCATGGCGATGGGTTCACTATGGCAGTGGAGTTTACGACGCCGGTGAAGGTGAAGTCACTGGTGAGCTATGGGGATTGCTCGCAGCCAGGTTGTGCGCACCATACGGACCAGTTGCCGCTGTTTGAGAAGAAGCAGTGGAAGGATGTCTGGCGGACGCGAGCGGAGATTGAGAAGAATTTGGAGAAGACGGAGACGTTTTAGCAGTTAGTCCAAAAACCTGCTGGTGATGCCGCCGTAAGCGTCGATGCGGCGGTCCCGGAGAAACGGCCAGTGCTGGCGGGTAATTTCTACCTCGGCCATGTCGAGATCGGCGTAGAGGATCTCTTCCTTATCGTGCGAAGCCTTGGCGAGAATGCGGCCGAAGGGGTCGGCGATGAACGAGCCGCCCCAGAATTCCAGGCCTGATGCCGGGGTGTGGTCGCCGGGGCCGCGCATTTCGACGCCGTTGTGGAGGACGTCGCCGTGCTCGTGGCCGACGCGGTTGACCGCGCAGACGAAGACTCCGTTGGCGATGGCGTGGGCGCGCTGGATGGTCTGCCAGGCGTCGTACTGGCGCTCGCCGTACTCGGCTTTTTCGCTGGGATGCCAGCCGATGGCGGTGGGGAAGAAGAGGGTCTCGGCGCCCTTGAGCGCGGTGATGCGGGCGCCTTCGGGATACCACTGGTCCCAGCAGACGAGCGTGCCGATTGGGCCGGCAGAGGTCTTTTGTGCTTGGAAGCCGAGGTCGCCGGGGGTGAAGTAGAACTTCTCGTAGTAGAGCGGATCGTCGGGGATGTGCATCTTGCGATAGACACCGAGGATGTTGTCGGGCGCGGTGCTGGTGTGATCGAGAATCGCTGCGGTGTTGTGATAGAGGCCGGGGGCACGGCGCTCGAAGAGGCTGGCGACCAGGACGATCTTGTACTCGCGAACGACTTCGCTGAGGGCGGCGGTCGAGGGCCCGGGGATGGGCTCAGCTGTGGCGAAGAGGGAGTGGTCCTCGCGCTGGCAGAAGTACTGCGCGCGGAAGAGTTCGGGCAGGCAGATGAGTTTCGCGTCGGCCTCGGCGGCCTCGCGGACGCGGGCTACGGCCTTGGCGAGGTTGGCCTCGGTGGAGGGCTCGCAGGACATCTGGATTAGAGCGACGCGGGTTGCCATGGGTGACCTCTTACGATTGGATGATGCTGACGTGCGAAAGGCGCTGGGTTGAGCCAGCGCCTTTCTGGATTGCGATTGCGCTGCCGTTTACTTGTCGTCGAAGAGCAAGATGGCGGCGGCGATGGTGGTGGTCCAGTTGCCGTTCTTGGCGCCGACGGCCGACTGCGTGACGTTGGCGGTACGGACGATCTTGTTGGAGATGCGATAGATCTCCTTCTTCTCGTCCCAGCTTGTGTCGGGGTCGAAGTCTACGTCGAGAGTGGTCGCGAGCATTTCAGCGGCGAGCTCTTCGGCGTAGTCGCCGGCCTGGTCTTCGGTCTCGCCGAAGCTGTGATGCTCGGAGAGATAGCCGTAGGTGTTCTTGTCCGTG
>Ga0302316_10002020_pt1 | contig 15174 bp, 9 predicted proteins | sample III_Palsa_N3_2_FD_200456 | JGI IMG/M metagenome (GOLD analysis project Ga0302316, IMG submission 200456) | Peat permafrost microbial communities from Stordalen Mire near Abisko, Sweden - III_Palsa_N3_2 | ecosystem: Environmental > Terrestrial > Soil > Palsa > Peat permafrost | place: Sweden...
AGCTCGGCAGGGCCACCCAGCCCCACAGCCTGAAGCCCAGGCGCGATTCGTCCAGCATCACCGCATTGGCCATGAACTCCTCGCCGCAGACTTCGGCGATGCGCGCATCGCGGGCGGCGTCATCGGCGGCGGGCACCAGGTCCAGCGCGCGCCGGCCGTTGTGGCGCAGGGCCAGGCGCAGGTCGAAGCGCGCCAGGGCCAGGCGCCGCGCCAGCTGGTCGATATGGCGGAACTCGGTGGATTCGGCGCGCATGAACTTGCGCCGCGCCGGCGTGTTGAAGAACAGGTCGCGCACTTCGACGGTGGTGCCCACCGCGTGTGCGGCCGCCTGCGGCTGCGCGGTTTCGATCAGGCCCGCGCCGGCGACGCGCCAGCCATGCGCTTCCTGCGCGGTGCGCGAAGTCAGGGCAAAGCGCGACACCGACAGGATGCTGGGCAGCGCCTCGCCGCGGAAGCCGAGGCTGGCGACGCGTTCCAGATCCTCCAGCGAGGCGATCTTGCTGGTGGCATGCCGCTGCAGCGCCAGCGTCAGCTGCTCGCGCGGGATGCCGGCGCCGTCGTCGCGGATGCGGATCAGTCCCAGTCCGCCCTGCTCCACTTCGAGCTCGATATGGCGGCCGCCGGCGTCGAGGCTGTTTTCAACCAGCTCCTTGACCACGGCGGCGGGACGCTCGACCACTTCGCCCGCAGCGATCTGGTTGATCAGTTGGTCAGGAAGGACTTGAATGGTCACAACGGGGTTGGTCACGGCGCACTCGGCGGAACGATGCCGCCAAGCATAAGCAAAAAGGAAGGCCCGGGCGTTCTGCGCCCGGGCCAAATGCCCCGAAGAATCTAGTTGTCGCTTTCGCCGCGCGCGTTCTGCGCGTAGCTCACCGGCACGGCCTTGCCACGGCTGCGGCGCCGCGGCGTTGCCGCGGGCTCCTGCTGACTGGCCGCCACCAGCTGTTGCTGCTGCAGCGGGCGATAGCGCGAGAAGTAGCCCTTGATGCCTTCGAAAATGCCGTCGGCGAGCTTGGCCTGGTAGTCCGGGCTGCGCAGCATCTGCTCTTCGTGCGGATTGCTGATGAAGGCCGTCTCCACCAGCACCGAGGGGATGTCCGGCGACTTCAGCACCATGAAGCCGGCCTGCTGCACCGTCGGCTTCTGCAATTCGTTGACCTTGTGCAGCGACTCCAGCAGGCGATTGCCGAGGTCGAAGCTCGCATCCATGGTGGCCGACTGCGAGATATCCAGCAGCACCGCGGCCAGGCGGTCGTCCTTGTCGTGCAGATCGACGCCGCCGACCAGGTCGGCCGCATTCTCGTGATTGGCCAGCCAGCGCGCCTGCTCGGTGCTGGCGCCGTGATCGGACAGCACGTAGACGGCGGTGCCGCGCATATCGCTGTCGCGGTAGGAATTGGCGTGGATCGACACGAACAGGTCGGCCTGCGCCTGCCGCGCCTTGATGGTGCGCTCGCGCAGATCGACGTAGTAGTCGCCGTCGCGGGTCAGCACGGCGCGCATGCCGGGCTGGGCGTTGATGCGCCGCGCCAGCTCGCGCGCGATGGCCAGGGTCACGGTCTTTTCCTGCAGGCCGCTGCGCCCCTGCGCACCGGGATCGTCGCCGCCGTGCCCGGCATCGACCGCCACGACGATGGGCTTCGCCGACAGCGGGATGGCGTCGCGGGAATTGGCGGGCGGCGCAGCGGTAGTCGCCGCCGCGGCAACATTGGTGGCTGCGGGCGCAGCTACGGGTGCGCGTACCACTGCCGGCGCAGAAACGGCCGGAGCGGTCTGGGCCGCTGAAGCGGGCGCCGGCACGGGGACTGGCGCGGGCACGGCAGCCGGGGCGGGCACCAGGGTTGCGGCAGCGACGGCGGTGTTGTCGGCAAACGCAGCTGGCGCGGCCCTGTTGTCCGGTGCCGCCGAGGCAGTGACCATCGCCGGCATCGGCGCGGCGCTCTGCGGATACAGGTCGAGGATCAGGCGATAGCCGAAGCCGCCGCTGGGCTGCAGGCCGAAGCTTTTCGGCGTGGCGGCCTGGCTGAGGTCGAGCACGATACGCAGGCCGCCGTCGTGCGGACCGGAGCGCACGCCCTTGACGATGCCCTTAGCCGCCTGGTCGAGGTTGAGCGCATGCCCGCGCCTGGCGCCGGCGATGTCGATGACCACGCGGTCCGGGTTGCTCAGGGTGAAAACGTTGTTGTCGGCGCGGGCGTCGAGATCGAACACGACGCGGGTGCTTTCGCCGCTGTCGAGCAGGCGCAACTCACGCAGTTCGCCCGCATGCGCACAGGCAACAGACAACATGAGTACGGGCCCAACCAAGCGACGCATAAAGCCCCCGACGGGCGGTGACCGGTGAACGATAGCGCCGCCGGTGAAATATTTCAAGAATTTTCTTTTTTGAATCAATAAGTACTGCATGACACTTCATGTTTATTGTGGAGCGGGCTTGCAATCCGGCCCGGCGCCGATACGGAAATTCAGCCGGAAACACCGGCGGCGGCGGCGGCGGCGGCCAACAGCGGGGCCAGGGCCTCGCTGGCTTCCAGGCGGATTTCCCGGCCCGCGGCAGCGACTTGCAGGAAGATCTTCAAGTCGGGTTCGGGCAGCTGTCCGGCGCCGCGTTCCGGCCATTCCACCAGCCAGACCGAGCTTTCGGGGGGCGTATCGTACACGCCCAGCTGCTCCAGCTCGGCCGCATCGGACAAGCGGTAAAGGTCCAGATGCAGCAGGCTGCGGCCAGCCAGTTCATAGGGCTCGACCAGGGTGTAGGTGGGGCTGCGAATGGCGCCGGTGGCGCCCAGCTCGCGCAGCCAGCCGCGCACCAGGGTGGTCTTCCCCGCTCCCAGGTCGCCATGCAGGAACACCACCAGACCCGGGCGTTGCGCCAAGGCGCGTGCCAGGCGCGCGCCGATGGCCTCGGTGGCGGCGGGGTCGGCCAGCTCGAACCGGATGACCGGTGCGCTCACGGATTCACCACGGCGCGCAGGGCATCGATCAGGTCGGACGGCGTCAGGCCGCGCTCGCCGTCGCGGGTGGCGCGATCGCCCGCCAGGGCGTGCGCCAGAGCGGCGGCGCCCGCGGCGGTTTCGAGATCCAGGCCCTGGCCGAGGAAGGCGGCAGCGATGCCGGTGAGGGCATCGCCCATGCCGCCGGCACCCATGCCGGGATTGCCGTAGGGGCAAAGCGCCAGATCGCCGCCCTGCACCAGGGTGCCCGCCCCCTTGAGCAGGGCCACACCGCCGTAGCGCAGGCGCAATTGGCGCACGGACTCGACCCGGTCCGCCTGCACCTCCGCGGTGGCGATGCCGAGCAGGCGGCCGGCCTCGCCCGGATGCGGCGTCAGCAGCCAGCGCTCGTTGCGTTGCGGCTGGTGCGCCAGCAGATTCAGGGCATCGGCATCGACCACCAGGGGCTTGCCCGCCGCGAACGCTTCATCGCAGGCCATACGAGCCCAATCCCCCTGCCCCAGCCCGGGGCCGATGGCGACCACGTCGGCGCGGCCGATCAGGGTCTGCAATTCGCCCGCGGACTCGACGCCGCGGCACATCAACTCCGGCTGCGCCGCCGTCAGCAGCGCCGCATGCGCGGCGCGGGTTGCCACCGTGACCAGGCCGGCGCCGGCGCGCAGGGCGGCGCGCGCCGCCAGCAGCACCGCGCCAATGGTGCCGGCGTCGCCGCCGACGATCAGCACATGGCCGTTGTCGCCCTTGTGCGCGGTGCGCGGCCGCGGCGGCAGGCAATGCCGCAGATCGCGGGCGTCCATCAGCCGCGCCAGCGGCGCCAGATTCTCGTAAACGGCGGCGGGCACCTCCAGCGGCTCGAACAGGATGCGGCCGGCGCAGGCCGGGCCCTGCCCGGTGTGCAGGCCAAGCTTGCGCCCGATGAAGGTGACCGTCAGGTCGGCGCGCACCGCACGGCCGAGCTCGGCGCCGGTATCGGCATACAGGCCCGAGGGAATATCCACCGCCAGCACCGCGGCGCCGGAGCGGCGCGCCAGGGCGATCGACTCGATCGCGGCCAGCGCAGCGCCCTGCAGCGGACGCGCCAGGCCGGTGCCGAAGATCGCATCGACGATCAGGTCGGCCTGGAAGAACTCCGCGCTGACTTCGTCGTAGCGCTCGATCGGCCCCCGCGCCAGCCAGGCCGCGCGCGCGGTCGCGGCATCGCCGCCGGGCTGGCGGGCATCGACTTCGCAGACGCGCACCTGGCAGCCGGCGTCCAGCGCCAGCAGGGCGATCTCGTAACCATCGCCGCCGTTGTTGCCGGAACCGGCCACGACCACCACGGTGCGCGCCAGCGGCCAGCGGTCGCGCGCCGCGTTCCACGCCGCCGCCGCGGCGCGGCGCATCAGGGTGTAGCCGGGGATGCCGTGCTCCTCGATGGCGCGGCGATCCAGCTCGCGCACCTGGGCGGCGGCATACAATCTGCGGTCGATATCCGTCATGACACCAGTATAGTGACTCCCCTTTCCAGCGATCTGCCCCAGCGCATCAAGGCCTGGGCACGCGAATGCGGCTTCGCCGACGCGGCCATCGCGCCGCTGTCGCTGGAAGCCGACCGCGCGCGGCTGGAGCGCTGGCTGGCGGACGGCTGGCACGGCGAGATGGCATACATGGCGCGCGATCCGGCGATGCGCGCCGATCCGGCGAAGCTGCGGCCGGGTACGCTCTCGGCGATCAGCGCGCGCCTCGACTATCAGCCGCCGGCGGAAGCGGCCGAGGCCAACCTGGCCGACGGCGAGCGCGCCTACATTTCACGCTATGCCCTGGGCCGCGACTATCACAAGCTGATGCGCTCGCGGCTGAAGAAGCTGGCGGAACGCATCGCCGCGGAAATCGCGCCGCATGGCTATCGCGTGCTGGCCGACAGCGCGCCTTCGCTGGAAAAGGCGCTGGCGCGCAACGCCGGCCTGGGCTGGATCGGCAAGAACACCCTGCTGCTGACGCGCGAAGCCGGCTCCTGGTTTTTTCTCGGCGAGATCTACACCGATCTACCGCTGGGCGATTTACCGCTGGGCGATTTGCCGCCGACCGCGGATGTCGCCACCCCGGCGAACCTGTGCGGCAGCTGCACCTCCTGCATCGACATCTGCCCGACGCAGGCGATCATTGCACCGTACCAGCTGGACGCGCGCCGCTGCATCTCCTATCTCACCATCGAGCACCGCGGCCCGATCCCGGAGGCGCTGCGCCCGCTGATGGGCAACCGCATCTTCGGCTGCGACGACTGCCAGCTGGTCTGCCCCTGGAACCGCTACGCCAGGATCAGCGACGACCCCGCTTTCGCACCGCGGCACGGACTGGACACGGCGAAGCTGGCGGAACTGTTCGCCTGGACCGAGGAAGAGTGGTCGCGCAAGACCGAGGGCATGGCGATGCGCCGCGCCGGCTACAGCGGCTTCCTGCGCAATATCGCGGTGTCGCTGGGCAACGCGCCGGCAACGGCGCCCGTCAGGGCGGCGCTGGCTTCACGCGAGCACGATGCCGATCCGCTGGTGCGCGAGCACACGCAGTGGGCATTGCGGCAGCAACTAGCCAGGGCCGCGGCCGACAGCTGAGCGGACCGCTACTCCAGCGGACACGACCGATTGCTACAACCATTAGCGGACGGTCAGCGAATAGCGGGCGATGGAAGCCTGGGAAGGTCCGCCAATTTCCAGCATGAACATGCGGGCGCCACCAATCGGCTGCCCGATACCGCCGGTCGGCGATCAACCAGCACTGCGCACCCTGATCTTGACGAAGATCGAAATATATATAAACATGATCATAGATGATCTATTTGTATTAATTATGCTCAAATAAAGATCATGATTGCACAAATGATTTAAAGAGGAGCGCCTGAGCTTCAACTTCGAGCCTACGCCCCGGCCGCAGCCACCAATCGCGGTCAGCAGGTTGCGGCAGCTGAGGACGAAGTGTTTTCGACCAGGCGTATCGCCTGATCGCCGCTGGCGGAGCGAAGCGCCGGTGCGGCCGGCGTGAGAACGATTCCGGCGCATGGCCAAGCCATGCGTCTCTAAAGCGCCCCGGGCACACGGGGCCATGCGAGGAGGGGTGCCAGCGATGAAGTCGATGCAAGCGCGCGAGTTGCGGGCGTTTTTCGTACTGCCTGGTATTTAGCCTTCGATGGCTGCGATCGACCCGCGACACCGGCTGCGGACGTTCTCAACAGGATGATCACGCCCGACATCCCCGCGCGGCCCCTGGCCGGCGCATTGGCGCAGCGGGTATCCACAGAGCAGCGGGTGCCGACCTCACTAGGCAGACTTCCGTCGACAGGAAGGCCGGAGTTGGGATTTTGATGCCGACGTACCGGGTGGTGCGCAGGCGCGGAGCGGGCTGACCCGGCGAGAGCCGCATCGAAAAATTGTTCAATAAGATCGAGGAGGACGGTTAGAAAAATGAGCAAGAAAAGAGAAGTGCGGCGCAACCCCGAGCAGCCGGTGCGCTGCTTTCGCAAAAGCGCCATCGGCAGCGCATGTGCGGCCATGGTCGGCCTGGCGCCCATGACGATGGCGATGGCACAGGACGCGCAGCCGGTGCCCCCGGCCGCAGCGGATCAAGCGCAGCTGCCCGTGGTGACGCAGGCGACCGCGCCTTCGGGTTCATCGGGCGGCGCGAGCACCCAGCTGCAGGGGGTTACGGTGACCGGCACGCTGGTCCGCGGCATCGCACCGGTCGGATCCAACCCGATCGTCGTCAGCAAGGAAGACATGCAGCTCACCGGCGCCACGAACACCAATCAGGTGCTGGCGACGCTGCCGGTGATTACCAACGCATTCAACACCACCACGATTTCCCAAACGGCCGATCCGGGCACTACGACGTTCCGTCCCAACATACGGAATTTCGGCGCCGGCGGCGGCAACACGACGCTGGTGCTGATGGACGGGCACGACATGGTCGGCGCCGGCGTCGGTCAGACTACTCCGGATTCCGGGGTGATTCCGCCCGGCATGCTCGAGCGCATCGAGGTTCTTCCCGATGGCGGCTCCTCGATGTACGGCGCCGACGCGGTCGGCGGCATCGTGAATTTCATCACCAAGCGCAAGTTCAACGGCGTTGAGTTCGATGGCGATTACGGATTCACCGCCGACGGCTACAACAGCGACAGCGAGAACATCACGATGGGGCAGAGCTGGCACGGCGGCTCGGCGATGGTGTCCTGGCTGCATCGTTCGAATACCTACCTGCTGGCGAGGAATCGCGAGTTCCCGCGCCTGGATCTGACGTCCCATGGCGGCAGCAACTTCGACGTCACCACCTGCAACACTCCCAATGTCACCGTGGGCAGCTTCGAGGGGCTCGGCGGCACCACCTATCAGTGGAACGGCTCGTCCTACTCTCCGGGGGCGGCGACCTGCGACAACCTGCTGAACAGCTCCATCGTGCCCAGGGAGGAGCAGGATGCGATGTTCGCCACGATCACACAGCGGCTGAACGACTGGGCCAAGTTCGACCTCACGGCCTATTACTCCAGGCGCCAGACGGAAACGCTCAGCGCTCCATTGATCGCCGACAGCATCACGATCCCGAATTCGAACTACTACTACACGCCCGTCGGCACCGAAACCAGCCAGCAGGTCAGCTTCAGCTACGACCCGGCCTTCGGCAACCCTGTCTCTTCCGGCCAGCTGACGGATTTCGGCCTGACGCCGACCTTTACCTTCGATGTTGGCGACGATTGGCAGATCAAGGCCATGTACAACTACGGCTGGAGCGATACCTGGCTGCAGGAGCCGGAGATCAATCCGGATGCACAGGCCGCTGCCGCCGCGGGCACGACAGCGGCGACGGCGCTCAATCCGTACAACATCGCGGCGACCAACCCGGATGTCCTCGCCGCACTCGCCAACTATGAGTCTTACGGCGACAACAAGCAGACGCTGTCGGATTCGCGCGTGATCGGCGATGGCCCATTGTTCCACCTGCCCGGCGGCACGGTACACCTCGCAGTTGGCGCCGAGTACCAGTACCAGACCGACAGCCCCCTGTTCAACAATCCGGGGCCGATCTCGCTGCGCAGCGAGCAGCCGCGGGGTGAAAATTCCCGCAGGGTCGCCGCCGGCTTCTTCGAGCTGGTGATTCCCGTGGTCGGCTCCGCCAACCAATTGCCATTGGTCAAGAGCCTGGAATTCGACCTCTCGGCACGGCACGACCAATACAGCGACTTCGGCGGCACCAACAATCCGCGGATCGCCTTCAACTGGCGCGCCGTGGACGGCATTGCCTTCCGCGGCAACATCGGCAGATCCTTCAATGCGCCCAGCCTCGTCGATCTGGGGGATCCGGAAGAATTCCAGCTGCTGTCGAACTCCGTGTTCGCCTTCCTGCCCGGCGGAGCCGGACTGGCCGGATATGTGCGTCCGATGATCGTGCTGGCCGGCGGCAATCGGAAGCTGCAGCCGCAGACCGCGCTCACTTATTCGACCGGCGTCGATTTCACGCCCAAGTGGATCGAAGGCTTGAGGTTCGGCATCACCTACTGGAACGTCAACCTGCAAAACACCATCTCGGTGATCCCGCCGAGCCTCGAAACCGATCCGTTCAATCCGGTGTATCAGGGAAAATACGTCATCACCAATCCGACCCAGGCGCAGGTGCAGGCGCTTGGTGCCGCCAACAACGTGCCCAATACCGCCCAGATCGTCCAGCAGACTTATGGCAGCAACAATCCTCCGTATCTGTACGTCGACGCGCACATGCAAAACGGCGGCAACGTCGATGCCAATGGTCTGGACTGGTACGTCAATTTCGCCAGGAATGTCGGCTGGGGTGCCGTATTCGCCAGCGTGAACGCGACTTACTCGCTGACCCAGACCAATATCGTCGACGGTCTCTCGAGCTCGCTGAAGGTCGACAATCTGACCGCCAACACCAGCCCCTTGCAGATTGCCGGTACCTTCGGGACGAAATGGAAACAGCTGACCTCGACCGTCTCGATCACCTACAGCCACGGCTATGACGTCACCGGCGCCACCAATCAGACCCATATCGGGTCGTTCCAGCCCGTGAACCTGGCCTTCATTTACAGCTTCAAGGAAGCGGACGGCCTGCTCCAGGGCATGAGCCTGCAGCTCAACGTCAACAACCTGTTCGATGACTATCCGCCATTCCTGAACGAAGCCGCCTCCGCAGCTTTCGAATCCGGCGGCGGTACCGGCAACGGCTCGACCATCGGCAGGTTCTTCGAGTTCGGGCTGAGGAAGGTGTTCTGATCGAGAACTCGTGGGGCGGGTTAGCGGCTAATCCGCCCCACGGGCTTATTGACGGCCGCAATGTGGCGACAGCAGCCCCACGATAGTCCCGGCGGATAAAAACGGACGCGGTCGACCGCTACGGGCCAATAGCCATCTTTCGCACACTGAATCTGAATCTCGCCGCCCGAAACCGGCCATTGGCCGCCGCCCTCAGTCGGCGCGGCAGCTGATGTGCTTTCATTGACTTATTTGCCGGGCGCGATTTGGTCCACGTATTCGATATATCCCCGCCCGGTGATCTGTTTACCGCGGAACGATCCCTGGTAGTGGTAGCCCCCGACATAGCCACTGCATAGTCCGTAGAGAAAGGGGGTGTCGACCGTACCCATGATTTCGGCTAGCACGAGGTCGCCATCCAGTACGGTCCAGGTAAATGTAGACGGCAAGTGCATGGAGCGGCCGTCAGGTGCGATGCGCGGCAGATCCTCCTGCGAGGTAATGGTGAAGCGCGTATTGGTTGAGTAGGTGCGTGTGGGCACACCGCGCTCGCGCAGGAAGGCGGCTTCCAGAATCGTCACACCACCGATGCCTACTTTGGCGAACATCAGTTGTGTGTTTTCGTCAATTTCGACGATCTGGTAGGTAAAAAAATCCGTCGGCAGCTTCAGGGTTTCTGGCAGCGGGCGGGCGCGGAAGCCGTAGGGGCCGATCATGGTGAAGTATTCGTAGGTGCAGATGCCTTTGACCGTGTGGCGTTGCCCCAAATAATCAATGTGCCCTCGGTAATCCGCCATCAGCCCAAGATGCTTGTAGATCGGGAGATTGGCGAACCACGTAACGTTGTCGCAGCAATGCAAGCTGATGTCCAGGTCGAAGGCGTCACGCGTCACTTGCAGGCGCACATCCGGGTAGGTTCCGCTCATCGTGACGTCGCGGCCGAGACGGATCAGGCTGCCATCCTGTTCTATCTTGCAGTCGCGATCAATTGAATAAGATGCAAATTGTCCCGTTCCCGATGCTGCCGTACCACTGACCTGTGTGGCATTGCGACGGGGCATGTCGACAAGCATATGGTCGGTGTCGGTAAATCTTTGACCGGCCGTGCCGATGATCGACATCAACGAAAAAAACCGAAATGGCTCCGGCAGGTTGGGGATCATAATCCCGTAATGGCTGACGCTGAAGAGCCGCTTGTGAACGTTGGGCCGGATCAGTTGCGGGCAGTCGAAAGGCCGTGTCTGCAGTGAGGCCCCGCGATCCAGTAGCCGCAATGCCCTTTGCAGCAGCGTCTGGTTTGTCGGGTGCCGTGGGGATTTCGACGAATGGGGGGCGGACATCGGAGAAATCCTGAAGTTGGATGGATTGTCGTGAAATCAACGGAACTGCGGGTGGAGGGTAGTCTGGAAGCTGATTGTGTTTGATTGGCTGTTCCGCCATGAATGCGATCTTTTTGGTCACACCGGCGAACATGAAATGCCTCTTACGTGAGTGGCCGCACTCCCGCCGCTCAGATCCAAGTGTCCGTCGCTGACCCCGGGACCTCGAATGACAAACAGCGCCAAGAGCTGTCATTGCAGGTCAACGACCGCTTACCTGACTATCCGGTTTCGGTTGCAGTGGGCCAGGAGCTGCCACTCGATCCTTAATTCTCGCGGGATAAAAGCGGTCGTTCAGGTCGATGGTCCTTCTAAAAATCTCAACGCCTACGTTGAGGCGCCTCTCCGCGAATCCGGGGGATTGCCGCGAACCGATTGTTGGGCGACTACACTCTGTGGTGCGGCTGGCATCAGGCCGTATCTACCCGCTGACTCAGATGAGATCGTCGATACGGATGGGCAAATGATGAATCCGCTTGCCTGTAGCGTGATAAATCGCATTGGCGATTGCACCCGCTGCCCCCACGCTGGCCACTTCGCCGACACCTTTCGCGCCAATTCCGCTGAAGGCCAGATCCGGCGTATCGAGCAGTTCGACTTCCAGATGCCGCACATCGGCATTCACCGCAATCTGATACTCGGCGATGTTGTTGTTGAGGAACCCGCCGAAGCGCGGATCAACCTCGCTCATTTCAGTCAGGGCTGCTCCGATGCCCCAGACCAGCCCGCCCAGCATCTGGCTCTCCGCGGTGCGCCGGCTCAACACGCGGCCGCAATCTGCGACGGAGAGCATCCGCGTGACCCGAGGTCGCGGCACGAGCGGATCAACCTGCACTTCCGCGAAATGGGCGATGTAGGAAAAGCTCACATGCTCCGGGAACTCCGGCCCCAGAAATGTGACTTTGCCGAGGGCGGCCTGGGCGAAAGCATCCGCTGTCATGCCGGGCCCGGTACCGTGTGCTTCACCATCAACATATTCGATGCCAGCATCCGCGAGGATCTTGGCCACGCTCTCGCTCTCGCCGCTCGGCAGACACAGACGGCCGCCTCGCAAACGGGTCGAGGATGGATCGACGCCTGCAAATGCGGCATTGCCGCCCTTGGCCGCCAGTTCAGCCAGCGTATTCCGCAAACGCGACGAGGCCTTGGAGATCGGGATCGATACCGTCGCGGCGCCGGTCGAGCCGGAGGTTACGTGCTGCGGCGGCACGCTGGTATCGCCAATGAGAATCCTGAGCTGACCCGCGGGCACGCCAAGCTCTTCCTCGGCAACAGCCGCTATTGCACTCCGGATGCCTTGCCCCATTTCATGCGCACCCACGGACAGATCGACTTTTCCGTCGGCGTGCAGGCGGATGCGTGCGATCGCCGGCGTGATGTAAGCCGGATAGGCGCCCGCTGCGACGCCCCAGCCAACCAGGGTGCCATCGTCCAGCCGCATCGAGCGAGGGGCGCGCTTGCGCTGGCTCCACCCGAACCGCTCGGCGCCGCGCTCAAGACATCGGACGAGATTGCGCGAGGAGAACGGCTTGCCGCTGATCGGGTCGAACCTAGCATCGTTGAGGATGCGCAGCTCAACCGGATCCATCGCCAGCTTCTCGGCCAATTCGTCGACCGCGCTCTCGAGCGCAAAAAAAGGCGCCATCTCCATCGGCGCGCGCATGAAACCCGGCGTCTGGGTATCGAGCCGCACTAGCGTCGTGGCCCCACGAAAGGCGGGCCATCCGTAGGTACGCGCCGTCGTCTCCTCGCCGGTAAAAGGCATCAGGTCGAACCGGGACGTCTGCGAGCGAACCAGGTGCATCCCGCCGACGAACCGGCCGTTGCGATCCGCGCCGATCCGGATATGGTGCTCGGTCGCAGCGCGGAAGCTGGTGGCGTGGAAGATTTGCGCGCGCGGCACCGTCAACTTGACCGGGCGGCCGACGCGACGCGACGCCACCGCGGCCAGGATCGTGTGTGGCGAAATGGCACCACGCTGTCCGAATGCTCCGCCGATATAAGGCGAAATCACGCGCACTTGGTCGTCGCCAAGACCCAGAGCGATGACGAGACCGCGCTTCATCGCCTGCGCCGCCTGTGTACCCTCGTGCACCACAAGGTTGCCGTCGCGCCATTCGGCGACGGTCGAAAGCATTTCCATGGGGTTATGGTGCTGAGCCGCGCTGTAATAGGTCGCATCCATCGAGACCGGCGCCGCATCGATCAACGGCTCCGGATCGCCTTTCACGAAATCGGGAAAGTAGGGCGCTGCCTTCGCCTGGACGACTTCGGTGCCCCCATTGCCGTTCAGTTCCACCGCAAACGGCTGTACATCGTAGGTAACGCGGACCAGCGAGGCGGCCTCATGCGCCGCTTCGGGCGTTTCAGCCACGGCCAGGGCGACGCACTCGCCGCGATAGAGCACCTCCGGCAGCTGCATCGGCATATGGCTCTGAATCGCCTGGCCACCTGCAAAGGAGAAGTCGACCTTCTTCAGCCGATCCATGTTGCGATAGGTGAGAACCACCAGCACGCCCTTGACGCGCTCGGCTGCCGTCGTATCGATCCCCACGATCCGGGCCTTGCCGATCGTCGCCGCCGCAGGCGTCGCAAAGACCGTCCGCGCGGGCATCCGGTCCGCCCCGTAAAGCGGCCTGCCCATCACCTTTTCCCGGCCATCGACCCGCTGAGCATTCGCCCCGATACCCATTTCGCTCATGTTTCAGGTCCTCCCCTTTGCAATCATGAGCGCCCGCACCAAGGTATTGATGCCGAGCGGCACACGGAATGCGTTCTGCGGACTCGTTTGTACGCCGGCAAAGGCAAGCGCGCCGGCCAGGCGCGCAGCAGTTTCGTCCAGTGCCTTGCCGATCAGGCTCCGCTCGGCCTCCCGGGCGCGCCATGGCACGGTCGCCACGCCGCCAAGCGCGATCCGCGCGTCCCGCACGCGATTACCGTCCATCGACAGCGCGACCGCTGATGAGGTCAGCGCGAAGGCGTAGGACTCACGATCGCGAATTTTGAGATAGGTCGAGGCCCTGCCCAGCGGAGAGGCCGGCACGCGCGTTCCGATGATCATCTCGTCGGGCGCCAGCACGTGGTCGATATGCGGCGAGTTGCCAGGCTGACGATGCAGTTCGGCGACCGGGATCGTCCTTTGGCCGCGAGGGCTCAAGGTGTCGACGGAAGCATCCATCGCGACCAGCGCGACTGCCCAGTCGCCCGGATACGTCGCGATGCATTGGGAGCTGGTCCCCAGCAAGGCATGGCCGCGATTCCCTCCGTCGATCGCGGCGCAACCGCTTCCGGGCGCGCGTTTGTTGCAGGCAAATTGCGTGTCCCGAAAATAAGAGCATCGCGTGCGCTGAAGCAGATTGCCCCCCAGCGTCGCCATGTTGCGGATCTGTTGTGAGGCTCCACGCCATAGCGCCTCGGACAGTACCGGATAATCGCGCTTGATAACCGGATGGTCCGCCACGTCGCTCATATGCACCAGCGCGCCCAATACAAGCGTGTCGCCATCGATGCTTATCTCGCGCAATCCGGAAATTCGGGTGATGTCGATGAGCAACTCCGGCTGCTCGACGTTCAGCTTCATCAGGTCGAGGAGAGTCGTGCCGCCGGCGAGTAGCCGCGGCCTGCCGGGCGTTGTAGCCAAAAGGTGGATTGCCTCGGCGGAAGTCGTGGGTGTGAGGTGGCGAAAGGGGTGCATTGCACGTGCCTCCTACGTCATGGCCGCCTGCTGAATCGCCGCAACGATTCCGGCGTAGGCACCGCAGCGGCATAAATTGCCGCTCATGTATTCCCGAATCTCATCCGGCGAGCCGGCATGACCCTCGCGAATGCATGCAATCGCCGACATGATCTGGCCAGGCGTGCAGTAGCCGCATTGCAAGGCGTCATGATCGAGAAACGCCTGCTGGACCGGGTGCAGCGTACCGTCCTCACCGGCAATGCCCTCGATCGTGGTGACCTCCTTGCCCTCGGCTTGTTTGGCGAGCATCAGGCAGGAGAGCACGCGACGACCGCCAACATGAACCGTACACGCGCCGCATTGCCCGTGATCACACCCCTTCTTGGTTCCAAACAGACCAAGACGCTCACGCAAGGTGTCGAGCAGTGTCGCCCGGGAATCGACCAGTAGTTGGTGTACTTCGCCGTTGACCTGCAGGGTTAAGGCCGTGTCTCCCGGCGCCAGTGTGGTCGCAGCGGCCGCCTGCGCAGTCGCAGGCGCCGCCGGGGCCACCGCCGCCAAAGAGGCACCGGCGATCAATACTTCGCGCCGAGTGAACTTCGGTGAGTCGACCATCGCTCCCTCCCGCTCGCAATACGCTAAAACAGCCCCCAGCCGACAGGGCTCACTTCCACCAGATCAGCGTCGACCTAGCGCGGGCGATTGAACCCTGTTGGGTTGAGGCCTCAAACCAGCAGGCCGCCGCCGTCCACTACCACCACCTGGCCGGTGCTGAAACGGTTGCGCATCAGGTACAAATAAGTTTCAGCGATGTCCTCGGCCTCGCCCACGCGGCCCACCGGCAGCTTGGCGCCGACCTCGGCGTACATGGCCGCTCGCTGCGCTTCAGGGATGTTGGCCCATAGCGGCGTTCGCACGAAGCCGGGGCT
>Ga0302316_10002021_pt1 | contig 15172 bp, 12 predicted proteins | sample III_Palsa_N3_2_FD_200456 | JGI IMG/M metagenome (GOLD analysis project Ga0302316, IMG submission 200456) | Peat permafrost microbial communities from Stordalen Mire near Abisko, Sweden - III_Palsa_N3_2 | ecosystem: Environmental > Terrestrial > Soil > Palsa > Peat permafrost | place: Sweden...
CGGGTTGGGCTTCTGGAGACCTGCCAGCGATACAGACTTTGCGCATGAGCCTACGCTGCGACCCGGTCATTGGGAGTACAACGCTAGCAATTGGAATGCAATCGCAGGCTTCCTGCGCCATATGCCGTGGGATTCGATTCGTCTTACCGTAGATGAAGACACCGTGCGGAACGATGACCGCATCATGGCCTGGAAAACCCCCCGAGGCAAGTTGGGGCTTGTGCTCACCAACCGATCAGGCACTCCTTTCACATTTGACATCGCCCTGGGACGAGGGGCGAAACTGCAGGGCTTCCGATACACGGTTACTCAGCTCGATAAGCATCTTGACTCGCGAAAAACTGACCGCCTGCAAGTGACCGTGCCTGACCAAACCATTGAATTCTGGATCGAGCAGTAAGCGACGTTTGGAACAGAGAATCGACGCAACGACTTATCGGGAGCGGTGCTTATCGTGGGATATAGGTTCAATTGCATAAGACAACTCTGCTCAAATCGATTGATGTTTATGGGTCTGCTCCTTGGCCCAATGCAACCATCATTGTTGTTCTCTCAATGCACACCCTTGAAGAACGTGACCAGCGGAGAGCGTGCATATTTGTGGATTCCAGGACCGGTCATCACAGTTTTGGCGATTCTGCATTGCGATCAGACAAGTTGTGACGATGAATCACACAGGGCAGTTCAGCAGTTGAACAGTATCAGGGCGCAGCAGAGTCCTGATCGCGTGCGTGTTCTCGCTGTTATTCCCAGCGAGAAACCCATCTCTTCCAATGTGGCGAATCTCTACTATGACTGGCATCTCCGCTTTGACCTGCTGGCAGGAAAATGTGTTGTCTTAGATGCTCGGTCGGTGGATCAGGCGGGACCAACGATTGTGATGCTTAATGCAACCGGAAAGACAATATCGACGTTCCCGCTGCCACGTTCAGCAGCATTTATATCTCTACAGGTCGATGGGCTTCTGAATTCCAAAACAAAATAACTGTGAATGGAGTACATATGAAATCGTGCTATCGCGGATGGGTAAAGCTGCTAGTTGTGAGTGCGCTATTGGCCGTGGCGCCCTGTTGTTTCGCAAATACTTATTATGTCAATTGTTCGTCTGCGACCAACGGTGTGGGCTCTGCTACGAACCCCTGGAATACTTTGACGGCTGTAACAGGTGTAACATTTCTTGCCGGCGACTCCATTCTGCTCAATCGGGGAACTACATGCACAGGGCCGCTGGCGCCTTTAGGATCAGGGTCAAGCGGTGTTCCCATTGTGATCGACGCTTACGGTACTGGAACCCAACCCGTCGTTCAGGACATCGCTACCGATGATGCGGCTGTGTCTCTGACGGATCAGCAGTACTGGGAGATCCGGAATCTCGAGGTAATTGGAGGTAGGCATTATGGAGTTCATGTCACTCAGACGATTTTGGGAGAAGCACTGAATCATGTCTATCTGACAAACCTGAATGTGCATGGAGCGAGTTATGTCTCCACAAGCAGGATGGATTCCGGTGAGGTTGTCATTGATGCCGCCGCGGCAGAAAACACGAATACCTGGAACGACATCGTGATCAATGGCGTGGAAGCGCATGACAGCACGGTATCGCAGGGAATCTATATTGTAGCTGCTACCGGGACCAGCACGCCGGCATATGGCTCGAATATAACAGTCGAGAACTCGACGGTGAGACGAGTATATGGAGATGGTTTGTTGGTAAGAGGAGCGACAAATGCCTTGCTTCAAGGGAATATTGTCTCCGAGTCGGGAATGTGTCCCGGGACCTGCGGTACTTCAACCCCGGGAGGTTTGTGGGTTTTCCAATGCACCGATTGCATCATGCAGTCGAACGAATCGTATGCGAATCAAACATTCGCGGACAGTGATGGCGGTGATTTTGACATCGACTATTTGAATACCAACGTTACTCTCCAGTACAACTATGGCCACGACTCATATGGTTATTGCTTTTCGGTATTCGGTGGCAGCTCTTCCACTCCCACAACCAACAGCATCGCAAGATACAACGTCTGTTCCAATAATGAACGCTCCAATGCATATGGCAAACCGGCCGAAGGCGACGTATTCCTATCCACATGGAACGGCGGCTCATTAAACGGTGTGCAGATATATAACAATACGTTTTACTGGAACCCCAATCCTTCTCTGGATAGTGGGGTACTGTATGACGCTGGTGCATCATTTGCGGCCGGATACGTAAATCTGTTTGAGAACAATCTCATCTACTCCACGACCGCGACGATGGTCTACCTTCCGCACAGTACTAGCCTAAGCATGAAGAACAATCTTTACTACACGATTTCGTCGGACGCTCATGTCTGGCAGTATGGCTCTACGGCGTATACATCCATGGCGAATTATCAGTCCACGACCGGACAAGACGCTGGAAGTTTCTTTGTCGATCCGGCGATGAATAATCCGGGCTACCACCAGGCGGGAGTTTCGGCTGTGGCGTTCACTCTGCGAGTTGGTTCACCAGCTATCGGGGCTGGCCTGTTGGTCGCAGGCAACGGCGGGCTGGATTTCTTCAATAATGCCGTCTCCTCTACAACTGCTCCGAATGTTGGTGCATATAACGGCCCAGGCATCGACCCCGGCAATCTAGTATCGAATCCCGGCTTTGAGTCGGGAGCGCTGGGTGCATGGTCTCCCTCGAATACCGTCAGCATCGGGACCACCGATCCTCACAACGGTTACTACGATGTGGTTCTAGGCGCGAACAGTTCTGTTGAGCAGGTTATCTCCGGACTCTTGCCATCCACGACCTATACATTTGGTGGTTGGGCCAGAAACGACAGCACATCGGAAAGCGTGCGCATAGGCGTGAAGAACTATGGAGGCTCGGAGATCTATTATTCTCTGTCTGGCACCTCATCTGGCTACGGCAGCGTCACGTTTACAACGGGGTCCTCCAGCACGCAGGCCACCGTTTACGCATATCACGTGACGTCTTCCGGGCTGGGATATGCTGACGATCTCTCTCTCCATCAGGATCTTGTGGCAAATCCCGGTTTTGAGACCGGCTCCGCCACTCCCTGGACTGAATCGAATGCAACCCTGGTTTCTTCGCCTGTTCACAGCGGAGTGGAGGCAATGCAGATATCCAATGGTGGCTCTACAACGCAGGCTATCACTGGGCTCACAGCGAATACCCAATATGTTCTCTCAGGCTATGCTCAGGAGACTGGGAGCACAACCGCTATTCAAATGGGAGTCAATAATCAAGGAGGCAGCCAGATTGTAGCTCCAGTGACGAGCACGTCTTTTGCTCCCTATGCTCTGAATTTCGCTACCGGCGCGACAAATACCGGAGCGACCATCTTCCTGACTGACACCTCAGGCTCAGGTTTGGGGGTTGGAGACGATTTTGTAGTGACTCCGAACCAGCTGATCAATCCCGATTTCGAGTGGGGAGTGACCGGTCCGTGGAGCGCTTATGGAAGCTACTCCATCACAAGTTCAAATCAACATTCGGGATCGTATGGGTTGGAGCTAAGCGGATCGGATGCCGGAGCCGAACAGATTCTGACCGGCCTTGAGCCCAATACGCACTATGTGCTTTCCGGATGGCTTAAGTCTGACTCCACCGGGGACGCCATCCGGCTAGGCGTAAAGAATTACGGGGGATCAGAAGTCTATTCATCGGGGATCACGTCAGGTTATTCCTGGTATGTGGTCGGCTTTACAACGGGCGCGGCCAATATATCAGCCGATCTATATGTCTACAAACCAAGCGGCAGCGGAAACGCGTACGCAGACGATTTGACGCTGTCGAGGTCGGTTGAATAACGAGGATGCCCATGCATGTCGCCGTCCTCAATCGCATAGAAGTGGGACGGTTGACCCTGTAAGGTTGCTCGGGACTGTCCCACTCACGAGTGTGGCCATTCCGGGAATGTTTTGCTGTGAGGGGCGGCTTAAGGAAGCTACAGACGAACTAAAGCTTGCATAGCGTTCGTCGACTTACTTTGGCTCTTTGACGTCCCTAAACACAGATTGACTTCGAAGATTTCTTCGTGCGCTTGTAGCTTAGGCTTCCCGCACGATGACTGGAAGTCGGAAGGTGAAGCGTCCGAACTTCTTAACTTGAGGTGAACGAATCTGGTCGATCAGGAATGCGTTACTTATATTCGCCGAGTGTCCCAAGTGACGGAAATGCTGCAAGGCAAATGGAAGCTGCAGATTCTTTGTGCTATGCGCACGGAACCAGTTCGTCTCAGCACGCTGACCCGGATTATCCCTTTGGCATCGAAGAAAGCTCTTCGCGCGAGCTTGCGATCCTTGGAGATGGCCGAAATCGTTGTGCGTCGTGATATGAGCACCAACGTTCTTCATGTCGAATACGATTTCGCCGAGGACATGCGAGCGACGGTGTGCTCGCTTTTGGACCAGCTTGCCCAATGGGGCGAGACCTTCGAACGGCAAGAGAAAGTTCCCACCGCGTAGCCGGTACGAAGGCGCAAAGAGTTTTTCAACATTGTCGAAAGAATCTTATAAACGCCAATGGGGCAGCCCTATGGCGTTTGTGAAATGGCTTGTTGCACAAACGTTTCCCGACCGCGCCACGGGTCGGGGACCGACGAAGAGGGCAGATTATCCAGACAGCGTCTGGACAATGTTTAGTCTGGATGGCTTTGGGGAAGATTGCCGACAGACAATTTTTCAGACGGAGTCTGAAAAATCTTCTGCGCGCCCCATACGTCGTCGACCATAACCCCTGCAAGGGATAGGTGACATTCCTTGGCCAAAGCGCATTGGAGCGGGCGGCTCCATATCACTGAAGAATCTCTCCAAAGTGCCGCAATCCCGGCCATCTCCGGCGCCGGTGTGGCCGGTCAAACGCGTCGCGCGGCCTCGCAACATTTTGGCCCCACGCCGGACGAATTCGTTGCTCACCAGACAGGCGTTTCCGATTCTATCGACAGCGTCGATAGAATCTTTTGTCAGGCCATGCGTTGCGATCCTGTTCACCACCGTCTACGATTGAGCGACAACAGGATTGTGCAGACCGTGTCTGCACAATGTTTTGCTCCGGGCGTGGGAAGCATCCGAAACCCGCCAATGCACGAGAAGAAGTTTGGGCTGACCCCCCACAGGTCAGCCCATCGCACGCCTCGGTTTTTTGGTAGCAAATTGGTAGCAAATATCGCCAAGCTGGCCGTTTCTGCCGACTGTTCCGGCTAATAAGTCCTTTACCGTCAACATTATGGCTTTTGGGAAGCTCCATGGCATGGAAGAGGTCATCGGTTCGATCCCGATCAGGTCCACCAAATAACCCCTTACAAATCAAGCATATGCCGGAAGCTGAGAACTCCCTCCTCTCAGTGTTTTGGTGTCAAACGCGAAGAACGCGTCCGGCGATTCGTGCCGACTGCGCCGGTTCTTGCCGGCTTCTTCCGCTTGGAACCGACACCTCCACGCAACTCTTCATTGATTGAATTGATGGTGGATTGCACGCTCTCCGGGATTTCCTGCATATAGACATCGGTCGCTGTTGCCGTTCGCGCGTGGCGCAACACACCTTGGACATCCTTTACCGTCCCCTTCTTCTGAGCCAGTGTTGCGATGGTTCTGCGAATGACCTGGAAGGTAAGCTTAGGCAGGTTCAGGTCGCGCGCGAGTTTGTGAAGCACTCGTTTGCGATAGTTGCCAGTGTCCAAGAAACCGCCGTCCCGGTTCGCAAAGATGAACTCCTCGGGTGAAAGCGAGGTGACCTTCTGTTGCCCTTAGAGAAGTCTTCTTTAGCTTGCTGTTCGCACTCCAGACGCCAAGCTTGAAGATCATCAGCCAACTCTTGCGGCAAGTGGATGACCGAAAGGCTTTTCTTCGTCTTTCCCCAATCGCGGATATTGCCGTTGTAGACCGTCTCCGCAATGGTGAGCGTGGTAGCCGGATAATCAAAGCGCTTCCAACGAAATGCAAACAGCTCGCTCGGACGAAGTGCGTTTGTCATATCGAGCTCAAGAATCAGACGATCTCTCAGCTTCAGCTTCGAAAGCGCCAAGCGCAGCTGATCCCAAGTCAACGTCGTTGTGTCGGTGGGACGAAGTTGTGCTGGAACCTTGATCTTGCGTGCAGGATCCTTCACGAGGAAGTCCTGATCGGCTGCCTCTGCGAAGATGTCCCGAAGATACGCACGCATTGCAAGACGCGGTCCTTTGAGCAGGTTGTGGGCCAGCTTGTTGAGATGAAGCTGCAAGCTGAACTTGTCGAAGTTTGCCAGCGGGATTTCGCCGAGAGGCTCAACGAGATCGAGCTGGATAAGGAACTTCTTTGTCTCAGCCGTCTCGGGTTTCCAGACAGCCTCTTTGAGGGGAAGGAACCTGTTGGTTACAAACCATTCGAACGTTACAGAACCATCGTTCAAGATCCGCGTCGTCGACCCAGGCTCTCCCAGTTGTTTTGTGATCTCGCGTTCCAAAGCTCGCCTGGCTTCCGTCTTCGTCATCGCTGACTTCAACCCAAGTATGACCGGAACGCGAACTTGTTTCTGCTCATTCGTGGCAGGATCGTTCACCACCTTACGGTAGTATCCGTACCACTGTTACCCCGCGGCGTGATGTAACCCCGCTGGTTTGTTGTAGCCATGCTTTCCTCAATTTCTGTGGCGGGAAAGAACAGGGCCTATCCCAATTTTACCTGCGTCTTCTGCAGAAAAAGGAATAGGCCATAGAACTCTGCCACGCAAATTCGTCGGATCGGAAGCTCAGACGCCATCGCGCTGGCGTGCATTACGGCTCAACCGTTTCGTCGACGCAGGGAACTCAAGCGCTCCCGCTCATCAATGAATGCTTCGATTGCGCTCGCGCGGTAACGAAGCGAGCCGTCGCTCATGTGAATGACAGGCAGCAGGGGCTTCTTTCTTGAAGAGTGATCCCATACCCAATCCATGCTGTAGTCGAGGCGCCGGGCGACATCTTCCGCCAGCCAGCGCGGGTCAGCCGCCGGCGAATCCTCCGGTGAAGTGAACTCAGCCTGGGCAAGCCCCGATGGACTTCCAAGTCTCTAAAAAACTTGAGCGAGCAAACGAATGCCCTTCCGAATTTCATCTTCGTTCAATGTTGTGTAGCCAAGCATGAAGCCTGTGCGGGGTGCCTTTTTCATGTAGTAATGAGAAATTCGATATACTCCCACGCTTAGCGAAGCTGCCTTAGCGATCACCTCGTCTTCAGAAACGCGCTTCTTTGGCCAAAGAACGACGTGGGTTCCAGAGCCATCTCCGCTCAGTTCCACACGTCCGCTCAAATCGTTGCCAATTGCGTTGAGCAATGCTTCGCGTCGTTGCGCGTTCTTGCGGCGTAAGCGGCGTAGATGACGCTCATAGAGACCAGACGTGATGAATTCCGCAAGCGTTTGTTGTTCCAGGATTGCTGAGTGCTGGTCTGCCAGCCATTTGGCCGTCGTGAACGCCGGTGCGAGCGATTTCGGCACGACCACATAGCCGATGCGAAGGGCGGGGAAAATCGTACGCGAGAACGTTCCCATATAGACAGTCCGACCATTCGTGTCGAGCCCCTGAAGCGACTCCAATGGCCTTCCGTCGTAATGGAATTCTCCGTCATAGTCGTTCTCGATAATCACTGCATTTCTGCGCTGAGCCCATTCGATCAGCGCGAGGCGTCGACCAATAGGAAGAATCGCACCAGTTGGAAACTGATGCGATGGAGTCACAAAGATAGCCTTCGCCTTGTTCGGGAGCTTCGCTGGATTGATGCCCTCCTCATCGACCGGTACTGGAAGTAAGTGGGCGCCAGCGGCGCGAAGGACCTGTGTGGTCCCCTGGTATTGAGGGTCTTCGATTGCGACTGGATCTCCGCGGTCGACGAGTATCCTGGTGACCAGATCAAGAGCCTGTTGAGCGCCGCTGACGACAATTACCTCAGACGCGTCGCATACCACAGCTCGGGAACGCCGCAGATGCAGACAGAGCGCCTCGCGTAGTGCAGGCACACCAGCGGCGGGACCGTAGTCCACTCCACGAATTGATGTTTTCCTCGCATGCCGCATTGAGATGCGCCGCCAGGTTTCGAGAGGAAAGATCGTCATGTCGCTTCGCCCAAACGCAAAGTCATAGCGGAGTCTGGAGGGTGGCCGGTCGGGAAAATCCAGCATGTCAGCTGCCTCGTCCACTGCGGTACCGAATCGTGAGAGCGGTAAACTTGAGAGCTTTTTAGGTTTCCCGACACAGCTTCGGTTCATGCTGGAAGAAACGTAGGTTCCTGATCCTCGACGTCCCTCGACGAAGCCTTCTGCAAGCAAGTGATCGTAAGCCAGAACGACAACGGTCCGTGAGATGCCAAGTTGTTCGGCCAGGTCGCGGGTCGAGGGGAGTCGTTCTCCCGAGCGAAGGCCTCCGGACAAAATGGCCTTCCGTAGACCGGCATAGACCTGTCGGAAGAGTGGTTCGCGGTTATCTGAAAGTGGTATCGAGAATTCCATAGAATGCTGCTTCTGTGAAAATACCACGCTGTGTCACGCATCTGTCTTATCAAGGACGCAACACTTTTCAGGCAGTTCGGAGCTAGCCCTCGACACACTCACCACCGTCGCGCTCAAGGCGCTGACCCCTCGTGTCGGCATAGACCTGCCGAAATAACCGCATGCAGCGAACTAAAGTGGTATCAGGCATTGGGAGCTTAAGTGGCTCTTGGAAAATACCACGCTATAGCTGATCTTGGGGAGTGTGCCAGAGGAGAGCTGCAAGCGATCGCAGACTTCAACCCAGGCGGACTGAAGGGTCATCACTATGAAGAAGTCGTTACATCCGGCTTGGAAAGTAATAAGAGTGTTTCTCTCAAGCTTGTTAGTTGGGTACTTGCTTCCAACCAGCGCACTCGCCCAAGCTGTACCTGCGCCTGAGAAACCAGCATCCAGAGAGTTGCGGGACGGGCAACATGATTTCGATTTCAACCTCGGCGTGTGGCATACCCATGTTCGACGTATCGCCGATCCATTTTCTCAGACCAGCTCGTTTACCGAGCTCGACGGTACGGTGACGGTGCGGAAGGTATGGGGCGGCAAGGCGCAATTGGAGGAAATCGAAGCGGATGGCGCTAAAGGTCATTGGGAAGGTCTGACGCTTTTCCTCTATAACCCTGAGGCGAAGGAATGGAGCCAAAACTATGTCAACGGCAAATCCGGAGTACTGGATCCGCCGCTGATTGGTTCATTCAAGGATGGCCGCGGTGAACTTATCAGCCAGGACACGTTCCAGAACAAGACTGTATTGGTCAAGGGGGTGTGGTCGGAGATCAAGCCGGATTCCCACCATTTTGATGAATACATATCCCGAGATGGAGGCGAGACGTGGTCGCGTGCCTTCATCGCTGTTCTCACGCGAGTGCAAACCACTCCCACCGCCAGCGCGCCCGACCCCGGGACCAACGCGGCAAAGATCGTTGACCCGAAGGATCCGCAGCACGCATTCGATTGGGACATTGGAACATGGGACATCCATATGATGCGTCTCGCGCACCCGCTTACGGGCTCCAAGACCTGGAACCCGATGAATGGTACAACGGTGAACAGCAAAATCTGGGGCGGACGGGCGAACATTGCGGAGGTGAAGGCAAGCGGCCCGACCGGTGAGCTTGAGCTCCTGGCATTGCGCCTCTTCAATCCGGATACACAGGAATGGACGACCAGTTTCGCCACCAGCAAGGTCGGGATCCTGAATCCGCCGACAGGCCGGCCAACCGTTGGCACAGTGGAGAATGGTCGTCTCACTTTTTACGATCAGGAACCTTATGACGGTAGAACGATCCTGGTCCGATTCAGAATAGGACCGGTTTCCGCTGACTCTGCTGAATCGGAACAGGCGTTTTCCGATGATGGCGGCAAGACATGGGAGACGAATTGGATCAACAAATACGCGGAGGTAAAAAAGTGAAGCGAATTAACGCGTTTGCCAGTGTTGCTCCGGCTCATACGGGGCGCGTAACTAACATGATGAAGGAGACGATGCGCCCGCTTCGGAAGGCCAGAAAGATCGTTCTATCAAGCTTGCTGGCCGGGTTCTTACTTCCGATTAGCACGTTTGGCCAAGCTGTGGCGGCCCCGGAGCAAACCTCGTCCGGTGAGTTGCGGAACGGCCAGCACGATTTCGATTTCAATATCGGAGTTTGGCACACCCATATCCGGCGTCTCCTGCATCCACTTACGGGATCAACGGACTGGGTGGATCTGGATGGAACGGTCCGCGTCCGGAAGGTTTGGAATGGCCGCGCGCAGCTCGAGGAGATCGATGCCCATGGCTCATCCGGACAGCTCGAAGGCCTCACCTTGTTTCTCTACAATACGCAGGCGCATCAGTGGGGTCAGTACTTTGCGAGCAAGGCGGAAGGTGTACTGAATCAGCCTCTGATCGGCGAGTTCAAGAACGGTCGTGGCGAATTCTTCGACCAGGAATCGTTCAACGGGCGGACCGTTTTTGTTCGGTTTGTCTGGTCGGATATCACTCCCGATTCTCACCACGTTGAGCAATCGTTCTCCGACGACGGCGGCAAAACTTGGGAGCCAAATTTTTTCGCTACACTAACGCGCGAAAAAGGAGCATCAGCAGTCAATGAGGAGCCGTCATCTCCTGTCTCAAGTGCAGTCGATGGCGCCCACGACTTTGACTTCCACTTTGGCATATGGAAGACGCACATCCATCGCCTGCTAAAGCCTCTCACTGATTCACACACATGGACCGACTACGACGGCACGTCGGTAGTCAGCAAGGTCTGGGGAGGGCAAGCAAGTATTTTCGAACTCGAGGCTACCGGTCCGACAGGACACATCGAGGGTGTTGGATTACGGCTCTTCAACCCGCAATCGCATCAATGGAGCCTGAACTGGGCAAACGGCTCAGACGCGGTCATGACCACTCCAATGGTAGGTAGGTTTCTTCACGGACAGGGGCAGTTCTACGACCAGGAAGAATTCCAGGGCCGGATTATTATGAGCCGCAATGGCTTTTCCGCCATTACCCCAAGCTCCAGCCGCTTTGAACAGGCATTCTCCGACGACGCTGGCAAGACGTGGGAGACAAACTGGATCATGACGTTCACCCGATAGGTCCTCTTCACTCTCATGCTCACGATACGCGATGCCATTTCGGAAGATGCTGCGGTGATTCAAGCACTGATTCAGGAGCTTGCAGAGTATGACGGAGAAGGCGATCACGTGCGAACAACAGAGGCTGAGATCGCACGGGACGGTTTCGGGATCAACGCGAAGTTTCGAACACTCATTGCGGAATGGGACTCGCGAACGGCAGGCTTCGCAGTCTTCTTCGACTACTACTCCACCTGGCGGGGGGCCGGAATCTATCTGGAAGATCTCTATGTTCGGCCCGAATTTCGGAGACATGGAATCGGGACAGCGCTGTTGGCACACGTGGCACACACGGCGCGGAAGCAAAGTTGCACATTTGTTCGATGGGCGGTTCTCGACTGGAACGAACCGGCTCTGAATATGTACGCCTCAATCGGCGCAGACCTGCTAAACAACTGGCGATGCGTAGTTCTCGATGGTGACAGGCTTGAGAAGCTGGCTAGGAAGGTCATTTGACCGGGCGGCAGCACGGAGGTCGCAAGTGTGCGGTGACCTGTCGGCCAGTGTGGCGTATGTCGTCGATACGTTGGGGATGTGCCGGTGGTGGGCGATCTGCAGAGCGAGTTGGTGTATGACTTTTTTGATGGGTTTGCAGCTTGCAGCCGGGATGAGGGATGGAGTTGCTTCACGGCACGAAAGGTTTGCTGTAATAGGCAACGGGTTAGAGATTAGGAAAGGCGAGTTCTTGTGGTGAAGTTTGAGCTGGATGCACGGAAGCGGAAAGATGCTGTGGCTTCGATTCGGCAGTATTTTGATGTGAATCTGGCGGAGCCGATCGGCGAGATGCCGGCGGGGTTGTTGCTGGATTTCTTTGTCGAGGAGATTGGGCCGGTGATTTACAACAAGGCGATTGCGGATGCGCAGAGCCGGATGTTGCAACGGGTTGATGATTTGACGGGTGAGCTATTTGAGGATGAGTTTCAGTATTGGGCGCGGATTGCGGCGAAGCGGAGTAAGAAGGGTTAGCGATGAGCGAGCCGGAAAAGCGACGGAGACGGTCGTTATTTCTTGTCGGCGCTTTCTTGCGATCCCAACTTGCACCTCGCCCTTGTTCCTACCGCCTGGAAGCTGGCCCCAGACGCTACTTCCTTGAAGGGCGTTTATAAGGAGTGACAGCCACCGGCGCGTCTAAAAAAGCAAAACCGTGCCGAGCATGTTCTTCATATCGACCAGCTGTTCGTGCGCATGCGACGTCTCAATCCATACGAAGCAAAGACGAACGCCAGGACGAGAATCGGATCAAATTTCTCAAAGGTACTTCCACCACCATTTAGCTGTGAGTAGAACGCCAGCAAGAGATTGACCACGAGACCGGTATAAACCCACTCAGTCAATCGAGGCACATTGGGAATTAGAACGCCCACGCCACCAAGGATGTGGGTCACGCCCAGCAGAGGGATGATATAGAGCGGATATCCGAGCTGATGGACATCTCTCCATTCGCCAGGATCGTGAATGAGATACAACCTTCCGAAATACAACCAGCTGAAGGCGACAAGGCCGGTTGTTACCATCGCTGCTATTTGAATTGCTCGACCTGCTTGCCCGGATTTATCTATTGTTTGTTCGGCCTTCATAGTGAAAGGAATCCTCGTCTTTTGATGGGATATGCTGGCCTATCGACAGCGCGGAACCGGACGATCAGCCTTCCGGTTCCGCCAGTTGACGTTGGAGCCGCAGTTCTAAAGGAACCGGGCTGATTCAGTTTGCCCCGGCTTACGCCTTGGCGGCATTCCGTGCAGCCGCGAACACATCGCGTGCGGACGTCGTACCCGCTACGTGCTCTGTACCCACGACTCCGATGTCCATCCATCCCGCGTTGACGCTCTCGTACAATTCTTCGGCAGCCCCTGTGTGGCCCTTCGGAACGCCGAATTGCTGGAACGCATCCGCCCAGGCGGCACGCGGAAGTGCGAAGGCTTTTACATCGAGTTTCAGGACTTCACCCAGTTGTGCGGCCACTTCATCCGCGCTTACCATCGAACCCAGCTCGATGACGCGATGCCCTGACCACGCAGGCCCGGTGAGAAGTGTTGCCACCTCTGCGCCGATGTCGTCTGACGCAACCATGGTCGATTTCCGGTTAGTCGGATTGTAGAAGACCGGCAGTGTTCCGCCCTGGGCGGCCTGCAAGCCGAAAAGAAAGTTTTCGAAGAAGCCGCCTGCGCGCACGAATGCGATCGGAGAAGTCAGGTTGCGAAAACTCTGCTCCAAAAGTGCTAAGCCCGTGATCATCCCCAACCCGCTTGTTCTATCTGCGCCCATCGACGAGAGTGCTACCACCCGCGGGGGCACTGCGTTGGTCAGCGCCTCGACGTAGTTCGCTATCACGCTCTTTGCTTCTCTGAAATCAGGCGAAGGCGCCCATTCAACCGGTAACATAACAAACGCACCCTCAACACCTTTGAGCGCCGCCGCAATGGCCGTCGCATCATGCCAGTCTCCCTCGACCAACTCCACGCCTTGGTCTGCCCACTTCGCAGCCTTCTCGCGATCGCGCACAAGTGCCCGCACGTGTTTGCCTTGCTTAAGCAGATGCCGCGCTGTGGAGCCACCAACTTTTCCCGTAATACCCATGACTAAATACATGCTCGTTTTCTCCTTGTTGTTCTTGCAGCGATATAGGGCCGTACTTGCGGCCGGGTCCTAACGATTAGAGATTCAAGCTAACCATTGGTTGCAAAATAATCGTTGGTTGTTAACCGATGGTTACAAAACAACATTTGGTCGCACGATGAATGAAAACGGGCTAAGCTATTGCAGTGACATCCACATCACCAAGTCGCCGGATAGAGCGTAAGGAGAAGCTTCGGGGCGAAATCCTCGCGGCTGCCAGCAAAATGTTTGCCGATCGCGGCTATGAAGCCGTGACGCTTCGCGAGATTGCTAAAGAGATCGGCTATACGCATGCCGTGATCTATCAACATTTTCCCGACAAATGGCACATTCTCGTCGAGTTGAGCCGCGAGACGATCGGGATGATGGTTCAGAACTTCGATGCCATTGCCGCGAAACATCCTGCACCGAAAGAGCGTCTATTTGCGACTTCACGCGGCTTGATTCAATTCTGCATTGCCCATCCGCAGCAGTTCCGGAACGTCTTCTTCGGGCCTGAGAGCCGCAACGGCGTCCGCGCGGGGCAGTACATCAACAACATTGGCGCGCCGCTGTTCGAACGTTTCGTGCAGCTCTTTTTCGATGTTGCCAAGGAAGAAGGACTGCCAAACAGGAATGACATAGTGGTAGCTCACACCTGGTGGTTTTCGATCTTTGGTCTCGCCACACTCATGGTCATCCAAGGGGTTGTGCCCGACTTGCCTGACCAAGCTCTCGTGGTCGAGCAAACGATCGCAACGCTTTGGGCGGGAGTTCAGACTGTTCCGCGATTGCCGAAGAGTGCAATCTCTAAGCGATCCGGCCGATCCAGTTCCTCAAGACAATAAAACTGGCATTCGATTGACAATCCTAAGTCGGCTTGTCGTCAGTTTGTGCCGCAGCTGCGAACGTTCGTGGGCTGCGCCCTGCTCTATTTGCGCGAACAACACGCGAACAATGTGCATCCCAAAACAGCCTAATTTGTCCCATGCAGTCCTAAAATCGCCGAGCGTAAATGCGTATGCGAGAAATGTTTGGTAGAGAGTTTTATCGATCCCCTCATTGGCAAGCAGGTGTTGGACATCGAATAGGTCCCGAGGATGCTGACGATCTATGGCAGCTACCAATTTCCCCGCTTAGAGATCGGCGAACGAAACGAGTTGGATTTCGAACGAAAAGATTGATTGCTGTTCCGCCCTTGAGAGCAAAGCAAGCCTCGGTCGCCACGTAGGGCAATATACGGACGAGTAGGGCAACCTGTGCCTCGAAACCTTCATTGGCCATCGTTGCTGCCTCGAGCGTGGAATAGTTCCATTGGAAGCGTGATCTGATAGCGCGAGTCGAAGTGACCTTGGGGAACCAGTTGACGCTTTCCTTTCCCGAGATCGACGGCAGACAGATCCAGATGTTTGAACCAGGCATGTCCATGTCTGTCCGCGTACCAGAGGAAGAGCCGCTTTACCTT
>Ga0302316_10002027_pt1 | contig 15147 bp, 8 predicted proteins | sample III_Palsa_N3_2_FD_200456 | JGI IMG/M metagenome (GOLD analysis project Ga0302316, IMG submission 200456) | Peat permafrost microbial communities from Stordalen Mire near Abisko, Sweden - III_Palsa_N3_2 | ecosystem: Environmental > Terrestrial > Soil > Palsa > Peat permafrost | place: Sweden...
AAGGGGAAGCCTGGAAGACCCAGCGCCGCTTGATCCAAAAAGGATTTGACCGTAAGCAACTCGATGCACTATCCATCATCATGCAGGATTCGCTGACGGATTCGCTGAGGGATTTTGACGAACAGATTCGCGGTGGACCAGTCGATATCTATCCGCAGTTGATGAGGATAACGTTCGCAATGGTCGCCCGTTCGCTATTTGGTGCGCGGCTAAAGAGCGAAGATATCGACCTCGTCAGCCACACCATCTGCACTGTTCAGGAGTTCATTGTTAGGCAGACGCTTCAGCCCTATCTGAACCCCTGGTTCTCTGTCTCCGGCGAACTTCGCAAGCACGAAGAGATGCGCGCCAGCGCGGATGCCGTCTTGCTGGAATACATCAAAAAACGTCGTAACGAAGCACCTAGTCACGATCTTTTACAAACGTTGATGGACGCGCGCTACACGGATGGTGAAGGTATGAGCGACGAGCTCGTCCTCAGCGAGAGCATGCAGTTGCTGGTCGCGGGCCATGAAACATCGTCCAATGCACTCTCATGGCTCCTTTATCTCCTGAGCTCACGGCCGGATTGCCTCGAGCAAGTGCGTCAGGAATTTGATGACGTGCTGGGCGATGCTCCTCTGGGCCACGCCGACCTTCCGAAGTTCGTCTTCACAACGCAGGTCATTCAGGAGGCACTCCGGCTGTATCCGCCGTTCTGGATGGTTGATCGCGAGGCAATCGCGGACGACCGCGTTGGCGACGTGGTCATCCCTGCTGGTTCCATGGTTATCGTGCATGTGTATGGTGCACACCATACACCAAAGCACTGGCCGGACCCCGAGACATTCGATACGAATCGCTTCATCAAGGGCAACGAGAAGTTGCGTGCGCCGTTCACTTACCTGCCGTTCGGTGGCGGACCCCGAACCTGTATCGGCAATCACTATGCCATGCTACAGATACTGATGATCCTGAGCGATCTCCTTAGAAAATACGACTTCCAGATCGTGCCCCGCCAAACAATCGAAGCCAGACCAATGGTCATCCTGCGGCCGAAGCACGGTATACGCATGACCTTCACTAGCATCTTGGCGAGTGCATAGTGCGTTACCAGGGTGCTAAAGTCAGTCGTCCCGGCTACCTGCTTCATGCAGAAGCAGGTAGCATCGAACGACGCTTGCATTAATCTGGATCACGTCGCGTCGTATTTGGGCGAATTGGTCCTGATAGCCAGCTTATCGGAAGCGATCCTCCCAAGTGTCCTGGATTAGAGAGAACAGGCCTTAGCGCAAATCCAAGCTCTTGGAGAACAGGCAACCGAACCGGTCATTTACCGGTTCCTCCAGGTTCTGCTTGCAACCAAGATAGCGCTTGGTAGTCAGGACCCAGGCGTGCCCCAAAAGAAACTGGATCTGTTCAAGCTCTCCTCCATTTACATGGAAGAGCTTTGCGCAGGTCCGCCGCAGACCATGAGGTGAGAGATGATCGATTTCTAGACGCTGTGCACATTTCCGAACCACGTACCAGACGACGTTTTCGGAAATACCGCTACCCAGGGAGTTCCATGCCGACTGACCGCTCTGAAAATTCGTCCGCCCGTCACGAGCGCTGCGGCCAACCACCTGTCAATTGCACTCTTCACCCAGACTGGCATCGGGACTGTTCTGACATGATTGCCCTTACCTACAAGATCGGCAATCGACCAATGTCCCTGCTGAATTTGAATATCTTCCTTCCTCAGGGATGCCAGTTCAGCTCGGCGAAGACCACAGCCGATCAGGATCGATATCATGGCCACGTCTCGGACACTACGAAAGCCTTCTCCGTCCGCTTTCTCAAGGAGTACCCGAGCCTGGTCGCGAGTGAGCCAGTTTCCGGCTCGTGAGCCTAGTTGCTTGACGCCCTTGACCCGTCGAATCCCTGCAGCAAGTTCCGGACTTAGAAGGCCCGAATCCGCCGCTGGTTAGGATGCCCTTTCTATTGTCTCCATAATCACGTCGGTCATACCCGCGAGGAGGGAGCTAACGGCGCTTCATCCAGCTGGCTACGCGGCCCGCAAGAGCTCCCCATGGCGGTCCGAGATGTTCGAAAACATTCAGTATCCCGACTTTGTAGACCGAACGGGTGTGGCTGAAACGCCTGAAACCGTCTCGTCCGTGATACGCGCCCATACCGCTTGTGCCAACACCACCGAACGGCAGCCCATCTTGCGCAATATGGAGAAGAGTGCCGTTGATAGTCGCGCCGCCGGAAGTGGCTCTTTCGAGAATTATGTCTTGTATGCGCCTATCGTTACTGAAGCAGTAGAGGGCCAGTGGTTTTGGCCGTTCGTTGATGAATGACAATGCCTCTTCGATCGTTTCGTACGAAACAACGGGCAAGATCGGTCCGAAGATTTCATCCTTCAGCAACGAGCAGTCTGCGGGTGCATTCATCACGACAGTTGGCGCAATCGAGTTTTGATAAGGCACTGGGTCAGACGAGAGTAGCGTCGCTCCACCTGCCTTTGCTTCTGCCAAAGCGTGGATAAGCCGAGTCCGGTGACGCTCGCTGATAATGGTGCTGTAGTCGGGATTCTCCTGGATAGTCGGGTAAGCACGTCGAGCTTCGGCGATGACATGCTCGGCAAAAGCGTGACAGCGATCTGAAGGAACTAGAACGTAGTCCGGCGCGATGCAGGTTTGCCCTCCGTTCAGGAATTTCCCAAAGGCGATGCTCCGAGCTGCTTTCTGGACGGCGTAGTCGGCACAAACGATGGCGGGTGACTTTCCGCCAAGCTCTAGAGTCACCGGGGTCAGATTTTTCGCCGCTGCCTTCATGACCTCACGACCTACGGAGGTTGACCCAGTAAAAATGAGGTGGTCAAAGGGAAGGCTCGCGAAGTCGCGGCCCATGGCTGGCCCTCCGGTGACGACGGTCACGTCTGTCGGATTAAAGTGAACCAAAACCAGCTTGCGGAGTAGTTCTGAAAAGCGCGGAGTCAGTTCAGAGGGCTTGATCATGACTCGGTTACCCGCGGCCATTGCATCGACCAGAGGCCCGAGGGTTAGCAGCAATGGATAGTTCCACGGCGCGAGGATGCCTATGACTCCGAGTGGTTCGTAACGGATCCAGGCACGACCAGGCTGGAAGGCTATGTCGACCGGCCGTGCCGCTGGACGCATCCACGCGCTCAGATTTCGGCTGGTATGGCGAATAGCATTCAAGACCGGAATGATCTCGAGCATCTCGGTTTCAGCAAACGAGCGATTTCCAAAATCCTCGGAGATGCTTTGTTGGATCGATTTTCCATTCTCAAGGAGCAACCAGCGAAGATTCTTGAGCGATTCCAGACGTCGATTGATCGTAAAGGCCGGTGAGGTCCTAAACGCGGTGCGTTGCGCCTGGAACATATCATGCATGGCATCCTGAGTCGTTTCAGCGTGGATGCTCTTGCTGACATCGGTAGAATGCAACATTGACGTCTAACTCCGATTCGGGCTTTGCCGCCCGGTGAATGTATCCATGCCGCCGTACACGCCCAGCAGTCTGCCAACAACAAGGTCAAAGATCGGACTCGGCAAAACACCCTTGAGAAAGGGAAGAACATAAACGTGCCATGGCATACGCAATCGGGGCCGATTCTTCTCGATAGCAGTAACCACTCCGCGAGCTGCATGTTCCGGTACCATCAGTGGCAACAAGGCAGACGAGCTGACGCCTGCGAACATACCTGTCTTGATATAGTAGGGCATGACCGTCGTTACATTCACCCCGGTGTGTCCGGACTGCATCTCAAGCAAGAGACTTTCGGACCAGCCGATCACGGCCCACTTGCTCGAGCAATACACGCTCATACGCGGATTGGCCACAAGTCCTGCCGCGGAGGCCATGTAACGATGTGACCCCGGCGCCGCGTGATCATTCCGGGCAGAACGGCACGCGTGAGATGCATCAGAGCTAAAGTATTTACCGCCATGGTGCGGTCGATGTCAGCCGACGTATGGTCGACGAAAAGCTTTCCTACGATGACCCCTGCGTTATTCAGGAGAATGTCAATCGGTCCGGCCTCTTGCGGCGTCCCACTTCCGCGAAGTGAGGATCTCCGCTGGCTGTCTCTGGGAAGGCTCAACAGGTTCTGTCATGTAATTGAGAGCCATCGTACCCTAACGATTCAGCCGTTTAGATTCGGCATTGCCAAGTTTAGAAACGATTGCGGAACCGCGCATGGAAATGGGCGGATGGTCGACAAGTTGGCATGAACAAGCCCGACTGGTCGCCGGTGCCGCATCCTCCCTTTGTGTTTATTTGGCCGATTATTGTTCTGAGTAAATTGTTTGAACTGTGCGTTCCAGATGTCGCGACCCACATATCTGTTGGCTATCGGAGCTCGCGGCTGTTTCATGCTTCCTAATGCTGCCTCGACGGTAACAGTATTACGAGACACGACGTGGTCTGGCAACCCACTTCGGATCTCCGAAAGAGAATGTGGGGAAACCGCACCTCCGCAGGACGCGAGATTGCATAATGAACCCAACCAGACGATCGCCGGCCCTTGTACGAAGAATTGTTAGCTTCTGGCCTGCTCCATGTGGAATCGATTATGGCCGGATCACAGGCCGCCGCGTTTCTTCGCCAGCGGCAGGCGATATTTGGCGATGCCTTGGTTATTCTCGGCGGGGGCACTGGCGTTGAGCATTCCGCCGATCTTTACCTGTCGCGGCGTCTCGAAGCCGTCAGAGCTCCGTATCAGCGAGACGAGGCAGACCCAGTGTTCGGAGATGTATTGTTTTTCTGGGCGGCGTAGAGTTTTCTCCCAGATGGCACTCCACATTGAAAAAGCCCGCTTTTAGCGGGCCTTTTCACTATTTCTTCACCTAGAATTCGGTGGCTCCAACAACACTGGCGGAGAGTGGGGGATTCGAAATGCTCTCTCTCTGTAAACTGCTGATTCTGAACTACATATTCGGCTAAGCCCTTATCGTTCAACCGTTAGCCGCCGACCTGTTGCTTACTCTCGCTGACAATCGCAAACTCCCAGCTACACCGATTATGAACGAAAATAGTAACGAGTAGTAACAACGAAAGCCTCGTCGTCTTGCAATCGCATAACTGCGCGCAAACAAGGGGTTTCGTGATTTATTTCCCGAAAGCTCTCTGAGTCCGTGGATTCCAAAATACCGACGTATTGACGTGGCATAACTAAATCTGGAACCGCTTTTGAGCCCGTGTAGGGCTCCGTATACCAAAAGCTTTCTCTGTCGGTCGTCAGAATGGGATGTCGCTCACTTCAACGTCAATCTGAATATCGAAGTCGAAGTTTCCGTCCGGCGTCACGATTCGTAAGACGCTTGTCCCTCGCACCGGGTACCTTTGCCGGCAAGGTTAGGCATGAATGGGGCGAACAGCGAGGAGCTCTTATGGGGGCCTAGCTCCATGGGATTCGAGTTGACGGGCACCGCGGTGCATATCTTCGGTCGTCGAAGCCTTGGGAGGTTGGGAATACTGAAGGGATCTTGAGAGAGTGTGGAAGGGTGCCAAGCGGCTTCAACGCTTCATATACTTTCCATATCCAGTCATTTTCGGTTGCCAGCTTTTGCGCGGGAAATGCTGGATGAACGGATATGCCTCAAATCAGCGAAATATTCCGTTCGACAGGATGTGATCATTAGTACTCATCGCTCAATGGGATTTGGCACTCCTCGACAATCATGACTGACGAAAAGCGTGTTGCTAGGTAATGATCCAGCATTGACGATGTGTTTTGCTCGATGCCCAGGCCTGCGCTTCCTGTCGAGTAGCTGATCGCCACCGTCCAATCATTGGGCGCGCTGCTACCCCTTGCGGACCTGGTGCTCCCGGCGACTGGCCGCGACTGCTGACTTTGTCGGAACGTTCTCGAATTGTGCAAATAGCGATTGCTCCCCGCGTGTGACAGTTCAACGAGCTCACGCTCGACCTTCTTTCCGGTGCAAAACATCTTTCATTGACGAAAAATACTCTCTCTCACTACAATTCGGTGCGTGAAGAGAGAAGCGTCTCTTTTCAGAAACTCGAGGCGCGATTGCAAGCAGCAACAACTCGATTGAGTATCGAAGAACTGTCATCGCGCACTCCATCGTCTGTAGTTGGATGCACGACGTTCGCGATCCTTCCTATACGGTTGCCCCTCGCTACAAAACTGGCGCCATATGAAGCATCGCGAAGTCTCATGTGCTTTTGGGGCTAAATAAGTGAGGAGTACTCCATGCATTGGAATCATAAAGTTCTTACTGTAGCCGTGGTGGTCGCCAGCGGACTGGCATCCGCACAGATTTATGTCTCACCGCAGGGGCATGACGATGCGCTGGGTACGAAGCAGCATCCGGTAGCGACAGCCGCTCATGCGGTGGAACTGGCACGAGCATCGTCTCATGTTGTTCTTTTCGCGCCGGGAACGTACGTTCTGAGTAGCCCGCTAATCCTTCGCGCGGAAGACTCCAACCTAACACTGAAGGCTGCCGGGCCTGGTGAGGTCATACTCAGCGGCGGCGTACGTATCCGGGGATGGCAGCGCGATGGCGCTCACGGATTGTGGAAGGCAATGTTGCCAGCCAATGCGCCATTGCCCAGGCAAATCTATGTAGAGGGTGTGAGAGCAAGGCGCACGCATGCCAGAGTGCCGGTCGAACTTAAGATGACGGCTACTGGCTATACCGCTATATCTGATGTTTTCTCATCGTGGCGTAATCCGCAAGCGTTAGAGATGGTCTACACCGGAGGGAACGGTGTTTGGGGTGATCGCACGGCTGGGCTTGGCTCATGGACAGAACCACGATGCTCGGTCGCGTCAGTCTCGGGCACGACGATCACCATGGCGGAGCCGTGCTGGACGAACTCCACAGATCGTGTGATGTTGCCGAATGGCGGCCGCTCTGCAAATCTCGTCGGTCCGGCGAGCGTTGGTAAGCAGCCAGTTGAAGTAGAAAACGCGTATGAATTGCTTGGCCGTCCTGGTGAGTTTTATGCGGACCCCGCAACAAAAGAGATTTTCTATACGCCGCGTCACGGAGAAGATCTGCGAACCGCTGATGTAGAAACACCTGTGCTGGAAACACTGCTTTCCATCGACGGTAGCGCTGAAGTGCCCGTACATAACGTTACGGTGAGCGGAATCACGTTTTCCTACGCAGGTTGGAGTGAGCCAAGCACGAACGAAGGGTTCTCTGAAATTCAGGCAAACTTTCGTTTGACTGGAAAAGATGGCGCAAGCAAGCAGGCGTTGTGCGACTTGATGCCTGGCGGCACTTGCCCTTTTGCTTCCTGGGCGCCGGAGCCCGGCGATGTGCATGCGGCTTTTGCGGACAATATTCGTTTCGAGCGCGACACTTTCACTCATCTGGGTGCTGCCGGCCTCTCGATCGCTGGTGGAGCCCACAATGATTCCATTACCGGGTGTGTTTTCACCGATATTTCAGGTAACGGGCTTGAGCTGGCTGGTGTCGATGCCCCGATGGCGTCTGATGAGCGCTTTGCGGTGAAGAACACCATTGAAAACAATTACTTCACGAACGTCGGCGCAGAGTTCCGTGGAGGAATTCCAATCGTCGTGGGGTATGCGCGCTTTACCGAGATTGCGCATAACCAGATCGAGTCAATCCCGTATGCTGCGATCTCAATAGGCTGGGGCGGCTGGTTGGATAAGATCAATAAAGCCGGGGTTACGAACCGTTCGACGGGCAATGTGATCGAGAAAAACCTTATCCGTCACTTTATGCTCGTGCTATCCGACGGCGGCGGAATCTACACTCAGGGCCGCACGGGGACAACGCTGGCGGACGGCGAAGTCGTCGCGGATAACCTTGTGGAGGACCAGGTATCGACGGGCCACATGCTCTACAGCGACAACGGCTCGTCGATGATGACTGTGCGCGACAACATCGCATTCGGTACCAACTTCGACAACTGGGGATCTCGACATAAGGATTATTACGATGGTGGAACCGGTGATGTGTTCGATCCACTATCGATCACCGGGAATTGGTGGGAGCAGGGTGAGCCGGACAGCGACAACAAGCAGGTCTCGGTGAAAGCAAACCACCTGATCACGGCTATCGTCCAGGCTCCGCCAGCGATCGTTGCCGACGCCGGTTTACAGGCGGCGTACCGCGATCTGCTTCGACCGCAGCCTTTGCTGCATGCGCCGGAACCCCCTAGTGCGGTGACGGCCTTTATCGTGAAGGGATCGGCCTATGTATCATGGCGCGAACCCGTCTTCACCGGGGGCGCTCCGGTTCTGCGCTACGTGGTGCAGGTAGATGGTGGAGAAGGAACAAGCATTACAGAACGGCAATTCAACGAATTTGCGTATGCAAAGCTGCCACTGGCAGATACAGAAGCGCCCCATCGATTTACCGTGGAGGCGATTAATGCAGCAGGGTCAAGTGGATGGTCGCTCCCTTCGCTGGAGACTGCCGCGATCGTTGATTCAGTTCCAGTACCGGGCCATCTGCAGAAGGTGGTTGCCTACGTTCAAGGAGCTAAGGCAAGTATCCATTTCGGTATGCCCGCCGATCATGGCGAAGATTTAATCGCTATCGTCGTCGCCGTAGATGATATGGAACATCTGCATACATTCACGGGACATCGCGTGGTCTCGTTAGAAGGCCGCCATGTCACATTCTTTACTCTGGACGGCTTATCGCCCGGGCCACACAAGTTTGGTGTCGCAGCCGTAAATGGCATTGGCAGAGGAGCGATGGTGTGGGTTGACGGTCGAACGACAGCCCAGAGCGAACCTTAGCGGAAGACTGTACCTCCCCATGCTTGCCAGTGATCAAGTTTTCAGTCTTCATGAGTTTGTTCATTGTCAAATGTTGGTTTTCTCATGTAAAAATGTTCTTCGCTTATAGCGGTACGTGGTCAAGTGCTTAGGAGTAACAAACGAGATGAAAACTTCGATGAATCGCCGCCAGTTCTGTTCCGCGTTAGGTGCGACCTCGGTCGTGTTGAGCGCGCCGAAGTTGTCCGCAGCTGTAGCGCCGACAAAAAAACCGAACATTCTATACATCCTGGCCGATGACATGGGATGGGGCGACATCGATGCCTATAACGAACACTCCGCCGTACCAACGCCTAGCTACAATGGTTTTGCAAAAGAAGGGATGCGCTTTACCGACATGCATTCCTCGTCGGCGGTATGCACCCCTAGCCGTTACAGCATTTTGACGGGACGCTATGCTTGGCGTTCCCGTTTGAAAACCGGTGTCCTCAACGGTGACTCTCCGATGCTGATCGAAGACGGGCGAATGACCGTTCCTTCGATGTTGAAGGATGCCGGCTACTACACGGCGGGTGTCGGCAAATGGCATCTCGGCCTGGGCAATGAAAAGACGACGGACTTCACCAAGCCGCTTCGCCCTGGACCTTCAACTTGCGGTTTTGACTATTACTTCGGAATTCCCGCGTCGCTGGATATGGCTCCGTATGTGTATATCGAAAACGATCACGTCGTGGAACAGGCAACAGTGGATGATCCAGGCAGTCGTACGCCACGCGGGGTTTTCTGGCGCGAAGGTAAACGAGCCGAGCATTTCGACATGCCCAGAGTTCTACCAACGCTGACCGATAAGGCATGTGCCCTGCTTGGTGAGCGCGGCAAATCCCCGGATCAGCCATTTTTTCTCTACTTCGCTATGCCTTCTCCTCACACGCCCTGGCTTCCGTTGCCGGAGTATCACGGCAAATCCGGTGCGGGGGATTACGGGGATTATGTAGTGGAGGTTGACGCTATGGTCGGTCGCGTCCTCAAGGCATTGGACGACGCGGGCCTGCGCGAGAATACGATCGTTATTCTCACCAGCGATAACGGGGCGGACTGGAAGCCGGGCGACATCGAGCGGTATCCGCATCGAGCCAACGCTGACTGGAAAGGAGAAAAGGCCGATGTTTGGGAAGCGGGACATCGCATTCCGTTTATGGCACGCTGGCCACATCACATTCCCGCCAATACGGTCTGCGACGAAACCGCTTCCCTGACGGATCTTATGAGTACGTTGGCTGCGCTTCTACACCGTGATCTGCCTCCAGACGCAGGCGAAGACAGCTTCAACATTCTTCCGGCGTTGTTGCGTCAGCCTCATCCGACAATTCGTAAAACGATTGTCGACCACTCCATCGACGGCATGTTCACGATTCGTGAAGGTGACTGGAAACTGGAGTTTGGTCTTGGTAGCGGAGGATTCAGCGAACCCAAAAAGGTAGAGGCAGATCCCACCGGTCCTAAAGGGCAACTCTACAATTTGAGGACCGATCCTCGCGAGGAGTACAACGTCTGGCAGCAGCACCCGGATATTGTGACTCGTCTTACCAAACTCATGGATGAATACAAAGCCTCGGGTCATACCCGCTACTAGGTCACGTTCAAACCTAATGATCAGGTAGGCCATGAGCGTGCAGTAGTTCAGACCGGCGTGGCGCAGGCAGTACCGTTCCTGCGCGCGAGGACGACACGGTTATGCCTGTCATGGATGACAGGCCTGCTTGACACTGCCGCACGATACGGCTAAGTTGCATAGAGTCATGAAGCTGATGAACTCGATCTCGTGTTGCGACTTTTGCATGTGTCCTGTGGATGAGTGTTGCCGCGTGGCGCGATGTCCATGACGTTTCCTTCCTGAGTTTCCCAGGACGAGGAGATCATGGGAATTGCTTCAACCCACGCCAGCAGCGTGGGTTCGTTGTTTGCGGTTCACCTCTCATTGGGTCACCAAGTCGGCCCGCAAGGCGAGCCACAATCAAATGTATTTCTTCAGCCCTGCGGTTTTAATAGACCTTCAGCGGGGCAAAGAGCGCCATTCGCTAATGAATAATGGTTTTCACTTGACATTTACTTTGGGTAGAGTGTAGAAATCTCAACGCTTTACTAATAAACAATTTAGATCGGCTGTAAAAACCGGCTGGTCAGGCTCGGGAGATTTCAAGGTACTTCCGCGACCGACTGCAAATGCGTAGTCTCAGGAGGGTATATGTTGTTTCGCACACGGATCGATCACTTAGCAAAAATCGCCCGGATGGGTATTGTCGGGGGGCTGCTGATTGCGATCTCCGGGCCTGGGTTGGCCTTTGCGCAACTTTCCACGGGCTCTATCGTGGGAACGGTGCAAGATCAATCGGGCGCGCTTGTGCCCAATGCGACCGTGATTGCTGTAAAGGAAGACACGGGGACCTCTCGTTCAACTAGTTCCAATAGTCACGGGGACTTCTCTCTGAACAGCCTTGAGCCTGGGCCGTACACGCTCACATTTACTTCACCCGGCTTCAAGACGAAGAAGGTTGAGCACCTGACGCTTACGACAGGCGAGACATTACCGGTTACAGATCTGAAGCTGGAACTCGGTTCAGTAACTGAGACCACGACGGTGTCCGCTCAAGGAGCGCAGGTAATGACCGCCAGCTCCGAGCGTGCAGATCTTCTGTCGACCAAGCAGATTGATGACCTTGTTGTACGCGGCCGAAACTTTACCGACTTGACGAGCCTTCTTCCCGGGGTTATCGATACGACGAAAAGTAACTCGGTAAGTGATAACCCTGCGATCTACGTCAACGGCAATCGCGATACGACAAACGCCATGTTCATTGACGGAATTCCGGCGGACGACATGTCCAGTACACAGATGAAGGATATGATCAGCCAGGATGCAGTCGATGAAGTAAAGGTGGAAACCAGCAACTATCAGGCAGAGTACGGCCGGCAGGCGGGGTCGAACATTGTCGCGGTCACTAAATCCGGCACACGCGATTTCCATGGTTTGGCAAGCTACTTCAACAGGAATGAAGACTATAATGCGAACGATTACTTCTCGAAGCGCAATGGCATTCCCCGTGCCCGCTATCGCTTCAACACCATCACGTACGATGTCAGCGGACCTGTGGTCATTCCGCACGCATTCAATCACGCACGCAATAAGTTGTTTTTCTTCTTTCTTCAGGAAATCTGGCCGACTACTACATCGAGCTCCGGTTCTCTAACGGTACCTACGGCACTCGAACGGACGGGTGATTTTTCACAAAGCTATATGCCCGGTACTACCACCCTTTATCCGGTGAAAGATCCATTCCTCGGAAACACGCCATTTCCTGGCAACAAGATTACAACCACCGATCCCAATGGTTTGGCCCTTCTGAACGCGTTTCCTTTGCCGAACTTCAGCAACACGGCGGTCTCCAAGGGCGCATACAACTATGTGTTCAGTGTTCCTTTGAACACGCCAGTGAATACCCAGACCCTGAGAATGGACTACCACCCCACTGAGAAGGACACCATCTCAGGAAGCTATAACGGCTTTACGGTAACCAGCACAGGATCTGTTGGCGGCACGGCAAACTCTTTCACCTTTCCCGAAGCTATTGACTCCTACAGCACACGCTCCAAGGCAGAATCGATCCGATGGCTCCACATCATTCGGCCTACGTTGTTGAATGAAGCTCACTTCGGTTTCTTGTATCAGCCGGCAGATCAGGCGATTTCCAGTGATCAGCTCCAGCTGGTGCAGAGAAGCCACATTGGCTTCAATGCAGGACAGTTCTTTCCGGGCGCGAATCCTCTAGGGATCGTTCCCAACGCTACATTCGGTGGTATCACGGACGCGGCCAGCATCGCGATCGCTTCGCGGTTTCCTTTGATCAACCGGTATGCACTCTACAACTATAGCGACGATGTGACCTACACCCGCGGAACGCACAACATAAGGGCCGGGGCTTATGTGGAATACTACACACGTTACCAGAAGACTCAGGGAACAGACGTCTTCAACGGTGCCTTTGATTTCACAAATAACGCGTCGAACAATCTAAACACCGGATATGCCTATGCGAACGCAGCTCTGGGGGTGTTCAACACCTACAACGAAACCTCCACGAACGGTCTGTTTACGCTCCAGGACTACGATGTTGAAGGATATCTGCAGGACAACTGGCGAGTGACGCACAAGCTCACGGTTGACTATGGTGTGCGCTTTTACTATGTACAGCCGTTCACAGAATTAAGGAACAATGTCTCAGGATTTGTTCCGAGTACTTATAACCCTGCGAACGCAGTAAAACTCATCGGACCAACAGGGATAGGCGCGACTCGCGAAGGAATCGATCCGGGTACGGGCAAGCTTTATCCTGCAGCTGCCATCGGAGCGATCTCGCCATCGGTCGGAAATCCTTCGGACGGTATGGTCTCCGCCATGAATCCGGGTTCGTTGCCCAACAGCCTGGAGAAGGGGACAGGTCTGGAACTTGGACCCAGGCTGGGATTTGCCTACGACGTTCACGGAAACGGAACACTGGCGATTCGTGGAGGTTTCGGCGTGTTCCGCAATCGCTTCAGCGAAAATTACTTTGATAATTTTGTTGCGCAGCAGCCGCTCGCGCAATCACCCGAATTGTTTTATGGACAGCTTTCCACGTTCTTGTCTTCTAGCGGCTTGTTGTTCCCATCCACGGTGTACGGCCCGGACATTCAGTCGCACCTGCCTCTGATCACGAACTACAGTTTGTCCATCCAGCAGCAGATTGGCTTCAATACGATCATGGATCTGGCCTATGTGGGCTCGCAATCGCGGCATCTTCCATGGCTGGTCGATCTTAATGCAATTCCTTTAGGAGCCGATTTCCTGGCGGCGAACCAAGACCCGACAAAGCCTGGCTCTCCGCTGCCGAACTCGTTTTACCGCCCCACCATCGGTTATGGCTCGATCTATCAACTCTCGAATGGGGCGGACGCTAACTATAACGCCTTGCAACTTAGTTTGCAGCGGCGTTTCGCGCACATGATTAACTTCGGGGTGGCCTACACGTGGTCTAAGACAATGGACTACGCGGACACCGATACGACCACAATGGTGCGTGTGGTTCCGACGAGGCAGTATTACTACAGCCTTGCGTCATTCGATACGCCGCAAATCCTCGAAGTAAATTTCCTTTACGATCTGCCAAAGGTCCGATGGAACAATGGGTTTGCCAAGAGCATCTTGAATAACTGGCAACTTTCCGGAATTGGTAACTTCCAAAGTGGCCAGCCTCTTGGCATGTCCTTCACCACCTCGTCAGGTGAAGACGTAACAGGAACAGCATCGGTTGCGCCGCGCGTTGTTGTGAAGGCCAATCCAAACCTGCCGCGCGGACAGCGTACGTTCAGCCAATACTTCAACACGGCTGATGTCAGTCTGCCCGCTGTAGGTACCTATGGAAACACACCGCGACTCTTCATCCGAGGCCCTGGCGTGAACGATTGGGATTTGGGACTCATGAAGAATGTCGTATTTCCCCATGGCATCACGTTCGTGCTTCGGACGGAGGCCTATAACGCGTTCAATCACACTCAGTTCTCAACGATCAACACATCCCCCATTTTCAACTCGGCTACAGGGGCTCAGACAAATCCATTGTTTGGACAAGTGACGGCTTCTCGTACACCTCGTCAACTGCAATTATCGGGTCGGCTGACGTTCTGACGAGCTACAGAAGCGGGCAGGGAGCACGGCATCACGGCATGAAAACTCCTGCCCGCTTGACCGTATCTCTCACCTGGATCCGGTTCCCTGCACCCCCGAAACAGGTCATGGGTTGGCGGTTTTGATTCTTGGATGAGTGCATCGGCGATTTAGTACCAATTGACGTAGCAAACGGGATTACTTCGGGATTTCTGCCGTCTTCTTTGATGATTGAAGTCGGCAGTCGTCAGCCCAGGACTGGCCTGCCCTTAGACCTTCGCCACACATCCACCAATGTGAGCCGGGAGGTGACTTTGAGCGTTCTCCTACCTGTACCCGACGTGTGCTGCCGGCCGATTGCCTGTTGCGCGGCAGGAAGCAACTGCAGGTACGAACACCACGAACGCGATAAGGTTCAACTTCACCTAATCTGCCGGAAATATACAAGCACCAACCGGGATCTAGCTCAATTCGCCGACGGCCGCTCAATATGATCAATAACGATCGTCTCCAACTCCCCCTTCTGCGGAACCAGCTTCAACCCTGTCTGCTTCGCCAGTGCTTCCCGAAACGTCGGTCCATCCACATCACTCGCCGGCACATCCCAACGGCCGCTTCACCGCGCCCGCCGTGCAGTGCCCCGCCATCGATCTCGCCGCATGGGAGTCGCCCGACGGCGTGCCCATCTCCGCCTTCCTCTTCGGCGGCCGCCGCGCCACAACCA
>Ga0302316_10002031_pt1 | contig 15119 bp, 18 predicted proteins | sample III_Palsa_N3_2_FD_200456 | JGI IMG/M metagenome (GOLD analysis project Ga0302316, IMG submission 200456) | Peat permafrost microbial communities from Stordalen Mire near Abisko, Sweden - III_Palsa_N3_2 | ecosystem: Environmental > Terrestrial > Soil > Palsa > Peat permafrost | place: Sweden...
GGCGCTATCTGAACGTGCTTGACTGGCAGCTGGCCCGACGCCTGCGCCTGTACGGACGTCTGGCCGTGTTTGCCCATGAGTTCGTGTGCTTCGGCGTCAAGCAGGCATCCGCCTGCCTGTTCGGCGGCCTGATGGTGGCGCTGCTGCTGGCTAGCTGGCGCTGGTATCCGGCCGACGCGCCGTTGGCGCGCTATGACTTCCTCACGCTTGCGGCGCTGGCGATCCAGCTGATCCTGCTGCTATCGCGGCTGGAAAGCATCGAGGAGGCACGGGTGATCCTGCTTTTCCACGTCGTTGGCACGCTGATGGAGTTGTTCAAGACTTCGATTGGCTCCTGGGAATATCCCGAGCCGTCGCTGTTGCGGCTCGGCGGCGTACCGCTGTTCAGCGGTTTCATGTATGCGTCGATTGGCAGTTACCTTGCGCGGGTGTGGCGATTGTTCGATTTCCGCTTCACGCGCCATCCGCCGTTCCGCGCCACCGTGGTGCTGGCAGGGGCGATCTACTTGAATTTTTTCACGCATCACTACCTGCCGGATATCCGTGCGCTGTTGTTCGTTGCGCTGGCGTGGCTGTTCGGACCGTGCTGGGTGCACTTCCGCGTGCGCCGCGCGCATCGACGCATGCCATTGCTGTTGGGTTTCGCGCTGGTGGCGTTGTTCATCTGGTTCGCGGAGAACGTCGGTACGCTGAGCAAGGCCTGGCTGTACCCGGCGCAGCGGCATGGCTGGCACATGGTGCCGCTGGGTAAGCTGGGCGCGTGGCTGCTGCTGATGGTGATCAGCTATGTGATGGTATCGGCGGTGCATGTGTGGCCGATGCGATCAGCGCGTCGTACCAGTTAGGCGTTACCGGGTTTCGGTCGGGCCGCGTCGAACAGCGTGCCGGCGGTGCGTGTATGCAGGGCGGTGGCGTCGAAACCTTCCGGCAGCAAGCCGGCGATTTCCAGCATCACCGCGCCATGTAACGACGCCCAGACCTGGTGGCCCAGGATGGCCGCGTCGGCCTCGACGGTGCCTTCGGCGTTCATCACTTCCACATGGGCGGCAATGGTCTTCCACATGCGTGCGTGGGCCGCGTTGTACTCGGGGTCGTCCTTGTTCGGCTCCGGGTATTCGAACATTAGCCGGTAGGTTGGCGTGTTCTGACGGGCGAAGGCGATATAGGCATCGCGCACGGCGCGGCTGCGGCTGCGGCCGTCACCGGACGAGGCCAGCGCCTGTTCCAGCGCTTTGGAAAACTGGTGCATGCCGCGTGCGCGCACCGCGGTCATGATCGCCTCCTTGCCGGAAAAATAGCGATACGGGGTCATGGTGCCGCAGCCGAGTTCGGTGGCGATACGGCGCATGGTGACGGCGACAGGGCCTTCCTCCACGAATAGCGTCGCTGCCGTCTGGCAGAGGCGCGCGCGAAAGGTTTCGGTTTCGTTCTCGCTGAGTGCCTTGGGCACGATGACTCCGGATCAGTGGGCGGGCGCGACCAGTGTCTTGCGGAAAAAGGCCAGCGCATCGGCATTGATCTGCGCGTGGACTTTGACACGGTCCACGCCTGCCGGGTCGCTGCAGATGTCGGGCGCCTCCTTGGTCAAGGCGGCCGAACACGGTGTGAGAAACACCCAATGATCAGCCTTCGGCACCGCCTTGACGCCAACCAAGGTCTTGATCAGCGGACGGACATGCTCGGCGTTTTCCGCGGGCAGTAATACGTGGTCGCCCGTGCTGTAGTAAAGAAAGACCGGTCGGTCGATGGCCGCGGCGCCAGCTTTATCGAAGACCAGGCTCAGCGGCGCCATGGCGAAGGCGGCCTTGACCCGTGGATCGGCGGTAGGGCCCCAGCGGGTGAGATCCTTTTGTACGCCTGCCATCATTTGCTGAAGCGTCTGCCCGTTTCTGGCTGCCTCCGCCTTGAACCGATCGGCAGTGCCGCAGATCGAACGGTCATCGGGGCGGCGCGTGCAGTAGTCGACAAAACGCTGGAACTGCGGCACGCCGCCCACCACCAGCAGACTGGTGTAGCCGCCGTTGGAGAAACCGGCCACGCCGATGCGGTTCGCATCGATCAGGCCTTTCCAGCGGGGATCGTCGAGCAGGGCGCTGATCGTGGCCGACACCTGCACCGGGCGCCCGGCCATCACCACGGCGTGGCCATCGCCGCTCTGGTCGTGGACATTGTCCCTGGGGTGTTCAAGCGTCGCGACGATAAAACCGTGACTGACCAGGTAGGTGGCCAGGTCATGGTGGCCCAGGTCGGAGCCGCCGTGGCCATGCGAGATCACCACCAGCGGCTTGGCGCCAGGGATCGCCGCTGCATCGGTGCTGGCGGCAACGTCGTACGGGCCGACCTGGGTGATGCCTTTGGCCTGCGCGGAGGGGTAGAACACATAACCGGGCATGGTGCCGCCGCCAACCGGGTCGTGGATGCTGATGGCATGGAACCCTACGCCTGATGTGCCCTGGGCGAAGACGCCGTAAGGTGCAGAGACGAGCAGCAGGATAGTGAGGCACCACGTGCGCATGGCGAAGGTGCGGATGGAAATCAACATGGAGATTCTCAATCAATGCTGGTTGCGTACGATGTATGGTACGTCGTACGAAAACGCCCGTGCAAGGGCCTGGCGATGGCCCTCATCGCCCATGGCCGTTACACTTCGGAGTTGATCCCCGCCTATTACCCATGAGGTTCGAATGTTCCCCAAGGACTGCACGATTGCCGGTTATGACGATGAACTGGCCAAGGCCATCGCCGACGAAGGCCAGCGCCAGGAAGATCACGTCGAGCTGATCGCCTCGGAGAACTACGCCAGCCCGCGCGTGATGGAAGCGCAGGGCTCGAAACTGACCAACAAGTACGCCGAAGGCTATCCGGGCAAGCGCTACTACGGCGGCTGCGAATACGTGGATATCGCCGAGAAGCTGGCGATCGAGCGGCTGAAGGAACTGTTCGGCGCGAACTACGCCAACGTGCAGCCACATTCCGGCTCGCAGGCCAATCAGGCGGTGTACTTCGCGCTGTTGCAGCCGGGCGACACGATTCTCGGCATGTCGCTGGCCCATGGCGGTCATCTCACCCACGGCGCCAAGGTCAACTTCTCCGGCAAGATCTTCAACGCCGTGCAGTACGGCGTGAACGAGCACGGCATGGTCGACTACGACGAAGTCGAACGCCTCGCCGTCGAGCACAAGCCGAAGATGGTCGTGGCCGGCTACAGCGCCTATTCGCAGCTGATGGACTGGGCGCGTTTCCGCGCCATCGCCGACAAAGTCGGTGCCTACCTGTTCGTCGACATGGCGCATATCGCCGGTCTCGTCGCGGCTGGCGTCTACCCGAGCCCGCTGCCGCACGCGCATGTGGTCACCTCGACCACGCACAAGACCCTGCGCGGCCCGCGCGGCGGCATTGTCGTCGCGTCGAATGCGGGCGAAGAGATCGAGAAGAAGCTGCAGTCGATCGTGTTCCCCGGCATCCAGGGCGGCCCACTGATGCACGTCATCGCGGCCAAGGCCGTGGCCTTCAAGGAGGCGCTGGAGCCGGAGTTCAAGACCTATCAGGCGCAGGTGATCAAGAACGCCAAGGCGATGGCCAAGACCTTTATCGAGCGCGGCTACAAGATCGTCTCCGGCGGCACCGAAAACCACCTGATGCTGGTCGACATGATCGGCCGCGATGTCACCGGCAAGGACGCGGAAGAGGCGCTGGGCAAGGCGCACATCACCGTCAACAAGAACGCCGTACCGAACGACCCGCGCAAGCCTTTTGTCACTTCCGGTTTGCGTGTGGGTACGCCAGCGATCACGACGCGTGGTTATCTCGAAGCGGATACGATCGAACTGACGAACTGGATTTGCGACGTGCTGGATAAGCCGGCTGATGAAGCGGTGATTGCCAAGGTGCGTGACGCGGTGACGGCGCAGTGCAAGAAGTTTCCGGTTTACGGCTGAGCGTTCTGGCATGTCGTCCTTGCGGATTGGGCTAGTCGGTGATCGCAATGACTCTGTCGTTGCGCATCGCGCTATCCCGTTGACGCTCGAGATGGCGGCCGTCGCTTGTGACGTATCGATCGACGTTATCTGGATCGGCACGGATCAAATCGGTGATGGTGCGGCTCTGTCCAGGCTGGACGGTGTGTGGTGCGTGCCGGCCAGTCCGTATCGCGATATGGATGGCGCGCTCACAGCGATTCGCATCGCGCGCGAACAACAGATTCCCTTTCTGGGTACGTGCGGTGGTTTCCAGCACGCCGTGATCGAATACGCCCGCAACGTCATGGGCTGGACAGATGCCGAGCATGCCGAGACGGCGCCGCAGGCGGAACGCCAGGTCATCGTGCCATTGCTCTGCTCCCTGGTGGAGGTTGCCGACACGGTGCATCTGCTCGAAGGTTCGCGGCTGGCGCGCGCGTATGGAGAGACACCGATTGTCGAGGGATATCACTGCAGCTATGGCTTGAGTGCCGACTTTCGCCACGCGCTGACGGACAGTCCGCTCCGCGTCAGCGCGCTCGATGATAGTGACGATATTCGCGGCATTGAACTGGATAACCATCCGTTTTTCGTTGCCACGCTGTTCCAGCATGAGCGGAACGTATTCAAAGGCCGGCTATCACCGCCGGTGCGTGCGTTCGTCGAAGCCATCATCCACACTCGGTAACCATGCATTGCCCCTTCTGCCAGCACGAAGACACCCGCGTGATCGATTCACGCCTCGCCGAGGACGGCGGAACGGTGCGGCGTCGGCGTGAGTGCCCGCAGTGTGGCGAACGCTTCAATACGTTCGAAACGGCTGATCTCAAATTGCCGACGATCGTCAAAAGCGGTGAGCGCCGCGAGACGTTCGATGAGCGCAAGCTGCGGGTGAGTTTTGAGCGTGCGTTGCAGAAGCGTCCCGTCACCAGCGATGCGGTGGATGCGGCGGTGCGTGCGATCGTCAATGACCTGCGCCGTAGCGGCGACCGCGAGGTGCCGTCGCGCGAGGTGGGTGAGTTGGTGATGCGCGAGCTGAAGAATCTCGACCAGGTCGCTTACGTGCGTTTCGCCTCGGTCTACCGCAGTTTCGAGGACGTGCATGCGTTCCGCGAAGAGATCGAAAAACTCGAGCGCGATCTGCCCGGGCTGGAAACGCTGCAGTTGCAATTGCTCGGCGAAACCGTTGCCAAGCGCAGCAAGAAAGTCTGATCCGCGTCGCGCACCGGCAAGGAGCAAGCATGTTTGTGGCCATTTACCGCTGGCGTCTGCACCCCGAGCTGGAGCAGGACTTCATTGCCAACTGGCAGCGTATTACGCTGCTGGGACTCGCGGCGGGTTCGGGCGGCTCCAGTTTGTTCAGGGACACGCAAGGTTGCTGGGTCGCTATCGCGCGCTGGACTTCGCGTGAGGCGCGCGAACATTTTTTCCAGTTGATGGAAGGCGACTACGCCGAGCCCGGCATGCGCGAACGCGCCGCCCTGGCGATCATCGAACGCTTGCCGCCGCAGGAGCTGGAAAGCGTGCTGGATTGCTGGGCGCCATTTCCTGAATTCAAAGCGGCATCTGGCGCGTGACGACGTTCAGCGCCATCGATCATGGCCATATGGCACACGCGCTGCGGCTGGCCGAGCGGGGGCTTTACACCACGCAGCCGAATCCGCGTGTGGGCTGCGTCATCGCGCATGGGGAGCAAGCCGTTGGCGGAGGCTGGCATCAGCGTGCCGGCGAACCGCACGCTGAAGTGTTCGCCTTGCGCGAAGCCGGCGAACGGGCACGAGGCGCAACCGCTTACGTCACGCTGGAACCTTGCGCGCATCACGGTAGAACGCCGCCATGTGCCGAGGCACTGATTGTCGCGGGTGTCGCGCGTGTAGTCATTGCCGTGGAAGATCCGTTTCCGCAGGTGGCCGGCCGCGGCGTGGCGATGCTGCGCGACGCTGGCATCACCGTCGACATCGGGCTGATGCGTGACGCGGCACGCGAACTCAATATCGGTTTTTTCAGCCGCATCGAACGCGGCCGGCCGTGGTTGCGGGTAAAGCTCGCGATGAGTCTGGATGGCCGCACCGCGCTGGCCAATGGCGAGTCGAAGTGGATTACCGGCGAAGCGGCGCGCGCCGACGTGCAGCGCTGGCGCGCGCGCAGCTCGGCCATCCTTACCGGCAGCGGCACCGTGCTGGCCGACAACCCGCACCTGACGGTGCGGCTTTCCGATGAGCAGGCATTTGCGCCGCCGCTGCGCGTGGTGCTGGATCGCCAGCTGCGCACGCTGGCCGGCAGTCATGTACTGGATGGCCGCGTGCCGACGTTGATCTATTGCCAGGCCGCAGCGGTCGGCAGTCGCAACACGTTCGAGTTTGTCGAGTGCAGTTCATCGGCAGCAGCAACAGAGGGCTTCGACCTTTTGTCGGTGTTGAAAAACCTTGCCGAGCGCGGTTGCAACGAAGTGCAGGTCGAAGCCGGTCCGGTGCTTTGCGGTGCGCTGTTCGCTGCGGGCCTGGTCGACGAGCTATTGCTCTATGTCGCTCCGCTATTCCTGGGCGATAACGCCCGCCCGTTGCTGCATTTGCCGTCGCTGGACGACATGGCGGATCGATGGAAGCTGCAGATGATCGAGCAGCGCCAGGTCGGTAGTGATTGGCGCCTGCGTCTGCGACCCGCTTGATGGGCTTGATCGCATCGGCGTTTGCCGTGCTTCTGGCTTTCCATGGTGAGATCGCTGCGTTCGCCTGGCAGGACAGCGCAATCAGTTCGCCAGCCCGTGCTAATGCTAAACTGCCCCGGTCGGCTTGCCGGCAAACACCATAGCGTCTTCAGGGCGGGGCGAAATTCCCCACCGGCGGTAGGTTGAAGGGTGGCCTTTACGGAGGCTTTCCGACAGCGAGCCCGCGAGCGCCTCGATCAGCTCCGCGAGGGGTGACATCGAGGGTCAGCAGATCCGGTCAGAATCCGGGGCCGACGGTTGGAAGCTGGCGACAGCTTCCAGAGAGTCCGGATAAAAGAAGACGGTCGAACGTGCAGCCTTGCGGCTGCGCGCCGACCTCGTGCCTTGGGGCGTTTCTTCGCATGCGTTCAAGGCGGGAAACGTTTCATGAAACTGATTGCATCATTCCAGCCGTTCGTTATTTCCAGCATCCGCCTCCTGCGGGAGGTGTGCTGATGTTTACCGGCATTATTCAAACTGTGGGCCGCGTTGCGCGGCTCGAACCGCGTGGCGGCGATGTGCGTCTGGCCATCGATACGGCCGGACTCGACCTGACCGACGTGCAGCTGGGCGATTCGATTGCCGTCTCCGGCGTGTGTCTCACCGCGGTCACGCTGGAGGCGCGCGGCTTCAGCGCCGATGTATCCAACGAGACGCTGTCGCTCACGACGCTGGGCAAGCTGAAAGCCGGCGATCCGGTCAATCTGGAAAAGGCGCTGCGTCTGGCCGACCGGCTTGGCGGCCACCTGGTTTCCGGGCATGTCGATGGCTTGGGCAAGGTCGTGTCGATCACGCCGGACGGTCGTTCGCAGCGCTGGGTATTCGAAGTGCCCGCTGCACTGGCGCGCTATATCGCCGCCAAGGGTTCGGTCTGCATTGACGGCACCAGCCTCACCGTCAACGAAGTGGCCACGCAGCGCTTCGGCGTCAACCTGATTCCGCATACGGTTGAAAACACCGCCTTCCACGCGCGCCGCGCCGGCGATGCGGTGAACATCGAAGTGGACGTGATTGCGCGTTACGTCGAGCGGCTGCTGGCCAGTGGCGAGGCGCCAAAGCTCGACGAGGCCTTTCTGAAACAGCACGGCTTCGCCTGACTTCAACTCATCCCGTTCGCGATGCCTTTGGCGTCGTGCAAAAAAATCCCGCTAAGGAACACTCATGGCTTTCAATACCATTCCCGAAATTCTCGAAGACATCCGCGCTGGTCGCATGGTGGTGATCCTCGACGACGAGGACCGCGAGAACGAGGGCGACCTGATCATGGCCGCTGAAAAAGTGCGCGCCGAGGACATCAACTTCATGGTGCGCGAAGCGCGCGGCCTGGTCTGCCTCACGCTGACCGAGCAGCGCACGCGCCAGCTCGGCCTCAAGCCGATGGTCAGCGACAACACCTCGTCGTACCACACCAATTTCACCGTCTCGATCGAGGCGGCCGAGGGCGTCACCACCGGCATTTCCGCGCACGATCGTGCGCGCACCATCCAGGTGGCGGTGAATCCGGAGGCGAAGCCGCAGGACATCCATCAGCCCGGCCACATTTTCCCATTGACCGCGCAGCCGGGCGGCGTACTGACTCGCGCTGGTCACACCGAGGCAGGCTGCGATCTGGCCGGTCTCGCCGGGCTGGAGCCGGCCGCGGTGTTGATCGAGGTGCTGCATGAGGATGGCTCGATGGCGCGTCGCGCCGAACTGGAAGTCTTTGCGGCCAAACATGGCTTGAAGATCGGCTCGATCGCCGACCTGATTCGTTATCGCTTCGAAACCGAAAAGACCGTAGAGCGCGTCTATGAGGAAGATGTGCAGACCGAGTTCGGTCCGTTCAAGCTCATCGCTTATCGCGACGCCATCCGCAAGGGCCTGCATTACGCGCTGATGCGCGGCACCGTGGACGATGGTGCGCCGGTGCTGTCACGCGTGCACGTGCGCAACACCTTGTCCGACGTGCTGCATCTGCAGCGCGACGATCTGGGGCTTACCGTGACCTCGGCTCTGCGTCGCATCGCCGACGAAGATCGTGGTGTGCTGTTGGTGCTTTCCGGCGAAGACACGCCCGAAGCGCTGCTGGCTCGCCTCAATCGTCAGCCGACTACACAGGCCCCGGAAGAAGCGCAGCAGCAGGAGTGGCGCCAGCACGGGCTTGGCGCGCAGATGCTGGTCGATCTCGGCGTGCATCGCCTACGCGTGCTCGGCACGCCACGCAAGCTCGTGGGTCTCGCAGGCTTCGGACTGGAAGTGGTGGAGTACGTTTAATCGTCGGAGGTTGAGCACCGCAGAAATCGCGCCCGTCTCTGCCACATCAACGCCATGGACCTTGAACATCATCAAGCAGGTTAGTGAGCCGGAGATTTTCGTTTGGAAATACGTCAAGCCCATCCAGATAATGCTTTGCCGATAACTGATCTGATGGATGAACTGGGTTATCGCGTGACCAGCGAATCGATTCGGCAGAAGCTGGTCGCGATACGGAATAGTGCGGATGACGCCGTGCTGGTGGCGGTGGTGGATCAACGCGTCGTCGGCTGCATCAGCCTGCATGCCATGATGATGTTTCATCTCGAGGGAAGGCTTGGCCGGATTACGTCGTTCGTGGTGACGTCGAATGTGCGCAGTCAGGGCGTTGGCGCCGCGTTGCTGGATGCGGCGCATCGCTGGTTCGAGTTGACCGGCTGTACGAAGTTCGAACTGACCAGCGGCGACCAGCGAGTGCGGGCGCACCAGTTCTACGAGAGCCACGGTTACCGCCGCGGCGGACAGCGGCTATCACGTGATGCTGGCCAGTGATGATTGATCAGACACTTCAGGAATTCGAGTCCGCATGAACGAAACACATGTCCGACTGATTGCCCCCTCCGGCTACCCGCACGATCGCGCGGCGATGGCGCGCGGCGTGGATCGTTTGCGTGAGGCGGGTTGCGAGGTGAGCGGGCTGGATGTGCTCGATCGCGTCGAGCTGCGCTATGCCGGTAGTGATGTGCAGCGCGCGGCGGACATCAATGCGCTGGCCACGATGGAATTCCTGCCGGATATCGCGCTGGCCGTGCGCGGTGGCTACGGCGCCACGCGCCTGCTGCCGCATCTGGATTACGGTGCTCTGCGCGAGCGACTTGCCGGCAGCAACACCGTGTTGGTGGGGCATAGCGACTTCACCGCGGTCCAGATGGCGCTGCATGCACAGTGTGGGCTGACGACGTTCGGCGGTCCGATGCTCGGGCCGGATTTCGGCGCCGAAGTCGCCAGTGATTTCACCCTGCAGCATTTCTGGAGCACCGTGCGTGCACCGCAATCCACCGCGGCATGGAGCACGAACGATCCGGTCGAACTCGATGTGGAAGGGCCACTCTGGGGCGGCAACCTGGCAATGCTGTGCAGCCTGATCGGCACGCCGTATTTTCCGGTCATCGACGGTGGCATCCTGTTCGTCGAGGATGTCACCGAACCACCGTTCCGGATCGAGCGCCTGTTGTATCAGCTGCACCTGTCCGGCGTGCTCGGCCGGCAGCGCGCGCTGCTGCTGGGTGATTTCACCCAGTGCAGGCCCAGTGGCTATGACAACGGTTACGACCTGAGCCAGGGCTTTGCGCAGCTGCGCAGCGTGGTCGATATTCCGGTGATCGACGGCCTGCCGTTCGGCCACGAACCGAAGAAATTCACCCTGCCATTCGGCGCGCCGGCGCGGCTGCGGGCGTCCGGCGGCCAGGCGCGGCTGGATTTCAGCGGTTATCCGTATCTGAAGCGCTAAAGCCTGCATAGTCGCTTGGCACCTGCGATCAAGCAGGAGTGCCGGCAAACCCGTAAAATGCGCGGTCAGCCTGGACTGCGGTCCACAGAGGAACAAGAATGAAGATCATCGAAGGCGATTTCGCCACCCCGAAAGGCAAGTTCGCCATTGTCGCCGGCCGTTTCAACGGTTTCGTCGTCGAGCCCCTGGTGGCCGGCGCGCGCGACGCGCTGGTGCGTCATGGCGTGAAGGACGATGCGATCGAGCTGATTCGCGTGCCGGGTGCCTGGGAAATCGCGCTGGCCGCACACAAGCTGGCCAACTCCGGCAAGTACGCCGCGGTGATCGCGCTGGGCGCAGTGATTCGAGGCAGCACGCCGCATTTCGACTATGTGGCTGGCGAGTGCGCCAAGGGCCTGGCCCAGTCAGCGTACAGCTCCGGCGTGCCGGTGGCATTTGGCGTGCTGACCACGGACAGCATCGAGCAGGCGATCGAACGCTCGGGCACCAAGGCCGGCAACAAGGGTGTCGACGCGGCCATCGCCGCGATCGAGATGGTCAACCTGTACGGCAAGCTGTGATGGCGCAGGCGCCGCACGGCCTGGATATGGCCGCGCGTTCGCGCGCACGCCGCCGTGCGTTGCAGGCGCTGTATGCGTGGCAGCTCAGCGGCAGCCACATGAACGCGGTGATCGATCAGTTCCGCCACGAGCAGGACATGGAAATCGCCGACCTCGAATACTTCGAGGACCTGTTGCATGGCGTAGAGAAAAACGTCGATGCGCTCGATGAAGCGCTGCGCCCGCATATCGACCGCGAGGTCGCGCAGATCGATCCGATCGAACGCGCTGCGCTGCGCCTGGCCACGTACGAGTTGAAGTTTCGCCCCGACGTGCCGTATCGCGTGGTGATCAACGAGGCGATCGAAGTGACCAAGCGCTTCGGCGCCGACCACGGCCACAGCTACGTCAACGGCGTACTCGACAAGCTGGCCACTGAGCTGCGCGCGGTGGAGAAGCGCGGCTGATGTCGGGCGCGGCCAGCTTGCTCGAAGTGGCTGTGCCTGTGTTGGAAACCGAGCGCCTGCGTTTGCGTGCGCATCGGGCGGATGACCATGCGGCGTTCGCCGCGACCTGGGCTGATCCGGCGGTATATCGCTTTCTCGGCGGCCAACCGGCTTCGCCGACTGATGCGTGGATGCGGTTGTTGCGCTACCCCGGCTTGTGGTCGTTGCTCGGTTACGGCTATTGGGCGTTGGAGGAAAAGGCCAGCGGCCAGCTGATTGGCGATATCGGTTACGCCGATTTTCGCCGTGGCATGACGCCTTCCCTGGATGGCATGCCGGAGCTGGGCTGGGTGCTGGCGTCGCGGGCACATGGCAACGGCTACGCCAGCGAGGCGCTGGCCGCTGTGCAGGCCTGGGGTGATCGCCACTTCGGCACGCACCGCTCGTGCTGCATCATCGATACCGAAAACACCGCCTCGCTCCGCGTGGCTGCCAAGGCCGGCTTCGTCTTCTGGCAGGCCGGCGTCATCCACGGCACCACGGTGCATGTCTTCACGCGGGATGCCTAGGCGTTTCGCCGCGAGGTTCGGGACATGGAATTCAGCCTGATCGAACGTATCCGCTCGCTTACCGAACAGTCGCGCGACGACGTCAAGTTCGGCATCGGCGACGATGCTGCTGTGCTCGCCGTGCCGGTTGGGAAGGAGCTGGCCGTGGCGATCGATACGTTGGTGGAAGGCGTGCATTTTCCGCGTGGCACGGTAGCGGCCGACATTGGCTGGAAAGCGTTGGCGGTGAACCTATCCGATCTTGCGGCCATGGGCGCAAGTCCGGCTTGGGCCTTGCTGGCGTTGACTCTGCCGGAGCCGGATCAGGGGTTCGTCGAGGGCTTTGCCGAAGGCTTCGCGCAGCTGGCAAAGCCGCACCGGCTGGCGCTGGTCGGGGGCGACACCACGCGCGGTCCGTTGAGCATCAGCGTCGCGGTGCATGGTTTTGTGGCGCCGGGAAAGGCGCTGATGCGTTCTGGTGCGAAAGTCGGCGACGCCGTGCTGGTGACCGGCACGCTGGGCGATGCGGCCGCAGGCTTGCATGTGATAACCAACCCATCGAGTCATGCCGTTCGCCCTGAACGCAGCGCAGCGAAGTCGAAGGGCAGTAGCCCGGAAACTCAGGCCGACAATTACAGCAACAATGCGCGCGATTTTCTTGTCGCCAGACTCAATCGGCCCACGCCGCGGCTGGGCGCCGGTTCAGCACTACGCGATCTGGCGCATGCCTGTATCGATATCTCCGATGGCCTTGTCGCCGATCTCAACCACATCTGTGTGGCCAGCAACGTCGGTGCAGAAATCGACGCCGCATTGCTGCCGTTATCGCCCGCGCTCATGACGATTTACGACGACGCCAGCGCGCTGCAGTTTGCGCTGGGCGGTGGCGATGACTACGAACTATGTTTTACCGTGCCGATGAATCGGCTGGCCAACGTCCAGTCCGACCTCTCGCGGCTCGGCTGTGGCGTGACACGCATCGGACGCATTGTCGAAGGCAGCGGCGTCAAAGTGCGTGGCGCCGATGGCCAGTGGCTGGAAAGCGGGCAGGCCGGCTGGGATCATTTCGCATGAGCGCCAAGAAAACCCTTAGCGCCGAACAGCGCCGCGCACTGCTCGCCACACCCGCTGGCTGGCTGGCCTGCGGTTTCGGCTCGGGTCTCACACCCGTGGCGCAGGGCACCTTCGGCTCACTCGCTGCGTTGCTGCCCTGGCTGCTGCTGCGCCAGCTGTCGATACCGCTTTACGTATTGGTACTGCTGATCGGTTTTGCGATCGGCGTATGGGCCTGCGATATCGCCGGTCGCGCACTCGGCGTGGACGATCACCGCAGCCTGGTCTGGGACGAATTCATCGGCCAGTGGATCGCACTGATCCCGTTGCTGCTTCCCGCGTTGCTGCCAGCTCGCTTCTCCATGTGGTGGTGCCTGCTCGCCGGCTTCGTGCTGTTTCGCTTGTTCGACGTGTGGAAACCCTGGCTCATCCGCTGGCTGGATCGTCACCTCAAAGGGGGCATGGGCGTGATGGTCGACGATGTGGTGGCGGGGATTTTTGCTGCGGTCGTGTTGGCTGCAGGACTACTTATTTTTCGGTAGACGCTAGATCCCGTTCAACTTATTGGGGTTGGTGATGACTAGGCGTCAAATGTTCAGGAAGTTGGCGCTCGGCCTATTTCTGCTTGCGTGCTTGGCGTTCGCCGGTCTCTGGATCGCGGGAAGCGTCCTGATTCATCCGGCACGCGAAATCGTTGGCGCGCCGCCGTCAGACTTCCCAGCGAGCACGGTCATTTTCAAGAGTTCGTCCGGCGCGTTGATTCATGGCTGGTTTCTCCGTGGAAATGGCAGCGGCGCGATACTTTTGCTTCATGGTGTGGGGGCCAATCGTCTTGCGATGCTCGACCGGGCCAGATTTCTAGATGCGTCCGGCTACTCGGTGCTCTTGATCGACTTCCAAGCCTCGGGCGAAAGCACTGGAGACGCCATCACCTTTGGCCATCTTGAATCCAAGGATGCGATTGCCGCGGTGGATCAGCTTAGAAAACTGGCGCCGGGCGAAAAGATTGGAGTGCTGGGAACTTCGATGGGAGGCGCGGCAACCCTACTTGCCAATCCGCCTCTGAACGTCGATGCGATGATTCTGGAGCAGGTTTACCCAACTCTTTCGCAGGCCATCGAAGATCGACTACAAATCCATATGGGTATTTTGGGGTCGTGGTTCGCTCAGCTATTGATGAGCACGGTCAAACCCCACCTTGGTTTCTCACTTGATGAAATGAGGCCTATCGACAAGATAGGGAAGATCGGTGCACCCAAACTTTTGATTGTTGGAGATGCCGACAGGGACACGAAAATTAGCGAGTCACTGGCCATGTTTGATGCAGCCTCTGCACCCAAGGAGCTCTGCATCGTTCATGGAGCAAGACATGTAGACTTTTACCGCTACAGTGGGAGCGCCTATCAAATCCGAGTTCTGGGTTTCTTCAATAAATGGTTGCGCGGACCTTCGTTGCGCTGAATTCTATGTATCGACTTAAAGGCAGCCCATGCCTTGCAAGGTGTCGCCAACAGCGCGATCAAGGTCGGTATGCGGTTCTGCACCGAGAAACGCGACCAACTTGCGATTGTGCAGCTGCAGCGGCTGACGCCAGAGATAACGCATTTCGCGCACTTCGCGAAACATCGTGACGAAGGGCGATGCCAGCGTAACGAGCCACCATGGGAAGGATCGTAGGGGCAGCTTCGGATCGGCGGCCGCTTTTCGGATCGCTGACATCAAGGCGTTGCCATCGACCCTGTGGCCGCCAAAATGGAATCGCTCGAAAGCTGCCAATTCGCTTTCACGCTCCAGCAGCAAGGCGATGGTCTTGCCGACATCGGGCAGGTAGGCCCAGTCATGCGGCAAGTCGCGCGTTCCCGGATAGTTGACGGAGCTCAGCCTTTTACCCGGTTTCAGAATCGCGCTAAACCAGTTGTTGCCGGCGCGCGGGCCGAAGAAATCACCGCAGCGAAGTATCAGTACGCGCACGCCATTGGTCGCAGCGACTTCGAGGCTGTTTTCCATCTGCACCCGGATCGCACCTTTGCGCGTGAGCGGCTGTTGCGGCGAGCTCTCGCTCAATAGCGGCAACGCGTCCGGCCCGAAGTTGTAGACCGTGCCGGGCAACACGATACGTGCGTTG
>Ga0302316_10002033_pt1 | contig 15114 bp, 9 predicted proteins | sample III_Palsa_N3_2_FD_200456 | JGI IMG/M metagenome (GOLD analysis project Ga0302316, IMG submission 200456) | Peat permafrost microbial communities from Stordalen Mire near Abisko, Sweden - III_Palsa_N3_2 | ecosystem: Environmental > Terrestrial > Soil > Palsa > Peat permafrost | place: Sweden...
GGGTGTGCTGGCCGAGGCGGAAATTTATGAAAGCTTTGGCGAAGATACACGGGCGTTGCAGGCGATGAAGCACAGCGGGCTGCCGTTCTTTTCGTTGCCGGTATCAGCTGTGCCGAGTGTGTATTGGCAGCTTGAATTTCCACGGCCTTATTGGGAGGAGATTGAGAGCGATTCGCGGGCCAATGAGGTCGATCCTTATTTGACGGCTTCGTTGATACGGCAGGAGTCAGAGTTCAATACGAATGCTGTGAGCAAGGCGAACGCGTGGGGGTTGATGCAACTGCTGCCTTCAACGGGTAAGTCGCTGGCGAAGAAGAAAGGCGAGAAGCATTTTTCGGCGAATGAGTTGTTGAACCCGACGACGAACCTTGCGCTGGGGACGGTGGATTTACGGCTGTCGATTGATCGGTATGGCGGGCAGGTAGAGTATGCGCTGGCGGCGTATAACGCGGGCGATACGCCCGTGCACCAGTGGATCGCGATGAACGACTATAAGGATATTCCGGAGTGGGTGGAGTCGATTCCTTATACCGAGACGCGAGAGTATGTGCAGAGTATTTTGCGGAACCGGGAGATGTATCGGGCGATTTACGGGGGGAAGTGAGTAGACTGGCTGGGGTTGTTGAGGAGTTCTCAACGTGATGCTGAGTTTCCGCACTTTAGTTGAGAATTGGCTGCGGTTGTGTGTTGCTGCTGCGATGATGGCTTGTGGTTTGTGGGCCTCACGGGCGCAGACCGTGCTGGCCCCAAGGGATGTTGCTTCTTTAGATGAATCTCTTGGGAAAACGCGGGCCTTCGATGTGGTGTCGATACGGCCGAGTCCAGTGCATGGCGTGTCGATGGCACGCATTGAGGCGGATGGTTATCAATCCCTTGGAATGCCGTTAACAGTAGTGATCTCGTCCGCATACTGGTCTATCACTTATTCCTCGAGGGATTTTTTGATAGGTGCGCCGGATTGGGTGTGGCACGACAAGTATGACTTCGTTGGGAAGGTCGCTCCTGAGGATGTAGTCGCATGGCAAAATGCCAACAAGGGTCTGGCGGAGCCGAATGAGATGCTTAAAGAGAGGTTACAAGCCGCCCTGGCGGAACGCTGCAAGTTGGTCTTGCATCGTGTGCCTGCTGAGACCACGGGTTTTGTTCTGGTGCTGGGAAAGCATGGAGCCAAGCTAAAAGAGGCCCAGCCAGACGAGGTGATTCCTTCAACTGCTCTGCACATTTCTGACGATGGCATGATGATTCCGATCATGTCGCCTGATAATCCTGTTCTAACTTTCTTTCATACCTCCATGGCGTCGTTGGCGAAGGAAATATCGCATGTATGGGGGCGTCCTGTTTCGGATGAGACAGGACTAACGGGGAAGTATGACTTTATGGTCCCGAAGGTGGTTAACGACCCGGATCCTTCTGTGGCACTGGATGTTGGAAGCATCGGACTGATGCTGAAGCCGGTGAAGGTGCCGACGTTTGCGATCGTGGTCGATCATATTGAGCGGCCTTCGGAGAACTAGGCTTCTTACTCGTGGCGGAGGGCTTCTACGGGGTTCATGCGGGCGGCGCGTAAAGCGGGCAGGAAGCCGGCTACGATGCCTACGATTGCGAGGATGAGAAAGGACGCGATCATCGTGCTGCCGGAGGCGCGGAGGATGATGTCGCCTTCGTGGTTGGCGGTTTTGTAGATGTCGGAGTAGAGCGGCATTGCCGGCACCAGGTGCGTGACGAGCACGGCGATGATCATGCCGGCGATTCCAGCCAGGAAAGTTAGAACAAAGCTTTCTAAAAGGAATTGGCCGAGTATGTCGCGGCGGCGAGCGCCTAAGGCTTTCATGACGCCGATTTCACGGGTGCGCTCGGTGACCGAGACCAGCATGATATTCATAACACCGACGCCGCCAACGGCAAGCGTCATCGCGCCGATGATGCCGAGCAGCACTTGCAGGGCAATGGAGAAGGCCATGATTTGCTTGGAGTCTTCGATGGTGTCCCAGGTGTTGATGGCTTTTTCGTCGCGAGGATCGAAGTGATGGCGTTGTGCTAACACCGTGCGGACTGCCTGGATCGCTTCAAGGTGCATGGACGGCGTCGAAGGCTGGAAGACGATGGAGTTGGGGTCGCGCTGCTGGCGAAGCGTGCGCATGAGGTCGAAGGGGATGAAGACGTTTTCGTTGTCGGGGCCGTTGTTGTAGGAGTCCTGGATTTTATTACGCAGAACGCCAATGACGGTGAAGGGCTGACCTTCGACCTGGACAGTTTCGCCGACGGGGGGATAGCCGTTGAAGAGCTTTTGAGCTGCGTGAGGGCCGAAGATGATGACCTGGCGATGCTCGGTGATGTCGGCGGGTTCAAAGAAGCGCCCTTGGTCAATGTTGAGATTGCGCATGCGACCGTAGGAAAGATCGATCGCTTTGGACTGAATGGCGACGACCTTGGGACCATACTTGACGCTGAAGGTGTCATCGGTTTCGCGCGAGACGGCGCTGAGGAAGGGAAGCGAGTCGCGTACGGCTTCGGCGTCACCTTCGAGGAGCTTGATCTTTTGGCCGGAACGCTCGCCGCCGGCCTGCATGGAAGTTTGACCGCCCCAGAGCATGACGATGTTATTGCCAAGACCGAGAAAGCCACGCAGCACTTCCTGTCCAACGCTGCGGCCGTAGCTGAGAAGAAGCACCACCGTGACCAGCCCCCAGATGATGCCGAGCATGGTGAGTCCCGAGCGCGTGCGATTGCGATTGAGCGAGGCGAGGGATTGAATGATGGCTTCTTTGAAGTTCATAAAAGTAGTGAATAGTGGGTAGTGAGTAGTGAATAAAAGCTATTCGGTGCGGAGGCATTCTATGGGCGTTAGATTGGCAGCGCGAAATGCGGGGTAGCTGCCGGCGGAGACAGTGATTGCTGCAAGAGTAAGAAGCGAGGCGACGATGGCTACGGTTGAGATGACTGGGTGGGGGACGAAGTCTGGCAGCGGAAGCGAGCGTAACGCGATGCAGATACCAACACCGCTGAGGAGGCCAATGGCGCCGCTGACCAGGGTGATAATGGCTGATTCGGCGAGGAACTGACGGCGGATGTCGACTGCAGTGGCGCCGAGAGCTTTACGGACGCCGATTTCACGCGTGCGTTCGGAGACAGCGACAAGCATGATGTTCATGACGCCGATGCCTCCGAGAGCGAGAGTGAGCAGCGCGACGACGCCGAAAAAGATTGTCATGACGTGGAAAATGCGGTCGGTGAACTTGGCGCCTTCGAGAGTGTCCCAGACCCAGAGAGCGTCGAGATCGAGCGGGTCGAAGTGATGGCGGTCAGCGAGAATCTGGCGGACCTGCCGCAAGGCAGCTTCGTGGACCTGAGGACTGACGGGCTGGACAACGATGTCGTTGACGTTGCCGCGCAGGTCGCCCTTGCCGTCGGGAGGGAAGTCGCGCTCCATGGCGGAGAGCGGAACGAAGAGCTGGCTGTTGTCCGGCCCGGAGCCGTAGCTGCCGTTCTGCTTCTTGCTGGGGATGACCCCGATGACGGTATAGGGGTAGCCAGCGATGGTGATGGTCTGGTCGATGGCGGGCTTGCCGGGAAATAGCTGACGGTAGGACTCGGCGCCGAGAATGGTGACGCGGGCTCCCTGGTCTTCGTCATCCTGTGTGATGAGGCGACCCTGGTCAACTTTGAGGGAACGAAAGTTCTGGTAGTCGGGCCAGATGCCGCGGACGGCGCGGCTGGAGGCGTTCCACTGGCTGACCTCGCTGACGGTGTGGAGAATTTCAGGCGAGACGTATTTGACCAGCGGGGCAAGCTGCTGGATGGCAACGGCGTCGTCGATTTTGAGCGTGACATCGCGGCCGGCAGCGTAACCTCCGGAGGGCATGGCGGTTTTGCCGCCGAAGCAGATGGCGATGTCGGTGCCGAGGGCTTTCATGTGCTCGCGCTGATCGATGCTGAAGCCGATGCCGAGGCCGACGAGGAGAATGACCGAGGTAATGCCCCAGATGATGCCGAACATGGTGAGGAAGCTGCGGAGTTTGGTCTCCCAGAGTGCGGCCAGCGTTTGCTTGAGGATCTCGCGAAAAGGCATAGGAGTCGGCACCCGGTTTTTGGGCTGAGAGAGATACGCAGAAGAGCCGGCACAGGTTCCGTAGGGTTTGCCGCCCCACTGCGGTAGGATAGACCGTTGAGTAGTCGCGAATTTGGATGGACGACCGCGACAGGCCCGGATGGTGAAATCGGCAGACACAGCGGACTTAAAATCCGCAGACCAGAAACGGTCGTGGGGGTTCAAGTCCCCCTCCGGGCACCAAAATCAATAACGTAGCCGCCAGGCAGCGAGCCAGGCAATCTTTTGTTTCTCGCTCCGGCTGTAATAACGTCCGCACATGACGGCGGCGTATCACTACTTTTCCGGCAAGTGAGCAATATCGGGCAGACACCAAGTGAGCAGCGATCATATCTTGAGCATGGACCCAATTTTGCAGCTAGAAGAGGAATACGATGTTGCTTACAGCCAAAGCCACATTCCCTCACAGTCACAACGAGGATGGCAGTCACCATGCGACCTGCCTCTATTGCTATATGACTCTAGGGCCGGTTGGAATTGAGACGGATTTGTCTCAACTGGAAGCTATCCACGTCTGCGATCCGGTCCGGCTTGATAAGCTCACGCGGCCCTTATATCAGGAAACACCCCTGTAGCATCTTTGAGCGGGTCGGCTCTGATGGTCCACTAACGAACGCGGGCAAGCGTATCAGTACGCGATGCGCTCCCCGTAGGCTTGTGGCGAGTGGTTTTCGTATGGCCTGGAGCAGTGGCTCTGGTTGCGCGTTCACTCTGGGAATTGCACATGAGCTTTCGAAGACAGGACATCCACGTAAGGCATCGCGTGCTTGGGTGCTCAGCTATCGCTTGGAAAGGACGAAGCAGAAGAAACGGTTTCCGCAGTTGCCGCACCGAAAGGGCTTGAAATTAAAAAGCAGCCTTTCGAGGAGTTTCCGGTGCGAGCGCCCGGTACTTTGCGAACTACAATCTGGACATTTGCGTAGCAGCGCCATAGCAGTAGTATGCGTGTTCTTCTCTTTTTCCAACGTCCGCTGGGATACATATAGGGAAAGTCACTGCTTTGCCAGACGTCACACGCTCAGAGGGAACTGTTTGCTTAGTGGCCATTGCAACAAAAGAGCCCACCGGATGTCCGGAAGCTCACGCGGTACGCTTAGTGTGCCCAGCATCGCTCTATGTTGGGAAGGATACAGAAAGCTGTGCGAGGCGGGGATAACCTTGCACTCATGGCGAACCCAATAACGATTCTAACGGCGCAAAAAGAAGATCCAGACGGCCTGATACTAACGTTCTCAGATGGAACGACCGCTGCTTATCTCGTAGACGAATTGCTGGAGCTCAGACCGCATCGGGAACCGACTGAATATATGCAGGAAATCACAGATGTGCGTCCTCATCTGTCGCTTGTCAAAGGTTTCGTCACAAACTGAAACGGGCGCGAGACGAATTGCAAACATGGTTGCTTCACGAGCAATCGTCTACCACGCTTCATCTAAGCGCTCAATCTTGCGAGTTTATTCGGTGACGCTTCATCCGTTCCGCTGTCAAATTCTGCGTAATTGTCCAGATACCTTTTGATAGTGCCGTAACACTCGCAGGCGGTCCTTTGGAGCGCCGGCGAGTCAAGGATGCGAATGAGACCACGGCTGTAGTGAATGAGATTCTTGTCCTTTAGCTGTTTGGCGGCGATGGAAACTGACGGCCTAGTCGCTCCAAGCATGTCAGAGAGGAATTCGTGCGGCATGACAAACGTGTCGGTGTGTGCGCGGTCGGCACACAGGAGTAGCCAGCGAGCCAACCGCTGTTCGAGGTCGTGCTTGACATTGCATCCCGCCGACTGCATGGTCTGAAGCAATTGGGCTTGAACATACCGTAAAGCCAGATCGTGAAAGCGTTCGCTTCGAAGGAATTCTCTCCGGCCAAGATCTATGGGACACGCATAGCCGTGGCCTTCGATCTGGGTATAAACCCGATTGAGGCTGTGTTTTGTCCCCATGAGTGCAGATATGCCAATGACCGACTCGTAGCCGAACATACCGACTTCGACCTGCGATCCATCCTCGAAAGTTGTGGTGAGCGATGCCATGCCCTGTTCTACAAAGAAGAGATTCTTAATCGGCTCGCCAGGGAATTCGATTTCCCGTCCCAATTCAAACTTCACCAGACGCAGACCGAGCCGACCGACGATCTCCGGTCCGACAGCCTTGAGGATGGAATTTTTGTAGGTGACCGTGTTCAACGTTCTGCCCCCGACAATCTGGTGATCGATCATACCCGCTAACACCGAGAGCTGGCTTCGCAGGCGCCACAGCCCTCCGGAGGGACTTCTCGCGCCAGTCATATGGCGGCGATGAGGCAGGCTCCTAGAGAGACCATTCCATGGTTGATGCGGGGCATGTTGGCGTCGAGCATACTGTGCAGCCAATGATCAGGCTCTGCCGCTTCTGTACTCATTGGATGAGCTTGGCTCGTGAATGAACCGAGTTTAGCAGGCTTTGCACCCACCTCTACACATTTCAGCAGGTGTCTGCGACCGTCCCACGGTGGCCCTGCACTCGAAAGCCCTCTCTTACGATTGTGGCGTAGGACGGGGCCTCCGAGTCGGATTTGTTACGGGTTCATCGGTTGCGAGTTAGGGGCAGGTAGAGCCCGTGTTGGTGTATGAGATTTCCCGGTCGGCCCACACGGTGAAGGAAGGTTTGATTGTCGTGCTAATTCCGTTGCTGTTGAGATTGCTGCAAAACATCGACCACCACTGGCCGTCCGGTTCCCAGATGCGGGTATAGAACAGACGATAGAAACGGTTGCTGACGGTTCCTGTGAGGTCGAGAAGGAAAGCGGCGGTTGCGGCTTGCTGATCGTTGGTGGGATTTGTAGCGTAGGTGCTTCCGTTCTGTCCGACGCCCACTTCGGTGTCCCAAAACTTCACGCCGGTCCATGTACTGTTGCCGGAGTAAAGAGCCGTAGAGAAGGCATCATAGGTAAGCCGCGTGACGCAGTTTGCGCTGGTGACGGTATAGCACTGGGTGGAGCCGCCGGTCTGCAGGTAGTGAAGGTAGTCATTGGCATCGGCCCAGGCGTGATATGCGAAGTACTCCGGACGAAAGCCGGAAGGCAGATTGTAGGCTGTGGCGTCGTTGTTGAGGTAGTACTTGAAAGTGTCCATGTAGCTTCCGCCAGGGCAAAGTGTGGTGGTGTCGTTGGAGCAGTTCTGCTCGAAGTCCTCCCATAGGGTGCCGTTGGAGGCAAAATCGCCGGCGGCGATTTCGCAGTTTGCAGCGGCCGTGCAGTAATAGCGCATGGCGAGGTAGTAATCGGCTACGGTGCGCGCGCCGATGGGAGTGGACCAGCCGTCGGATGGGTCGAAGCCGTCGCCGGAGGCGGCAGCGTTATTGGGTTCGTTCCACGGCGTGAAGGCGAAGGTGCCGGTCCATCCGGTCCAGGTTAAGGCGAGGAAGTCCTTGAGCGCGGTGCCGACTTCTGCCGGGTGTGGTGGCTCGTCGACGGTGCCGAGATCACATGCGTTGCCCGAAGCACGGTACTGGCAGCTGATACCTTCAACCCACTTGAAGGAGATGAGGGCTTCGCTGCAGTGTCCCTGATAGGCGGCAAGCCAGGACTGGAGCCAGGCGAGGGAGCCAGACTGGCTGGAGTTTGTACCGACTTCTTCGGCAACGTCCCAGGAGACGTACGCGTGACAGCGCGTGACGCCCGGCATGGATTTGCCGATGCTGCTGTAGTAGGCCTTGGTGGCGGTGTAGAACTGGTCGATATAAGGGAGCTGGTCGTCGGTTCCGGAGAAGTCTGCTCCGTTGAAACCGATGTTTAATGCTTGTGCATTTGCCTGGGCGGTTTGCGCGTGGGAGATACGCGGAAGTGCCACGGTTAGCGTGAGAAAAGCGAGCAACATAAGCGCACTGCGGACGAAAATATGCGAGAGCTTCATAGCTAAGTCACCTTGGGTCGGAACATCGGTAGCTGCTACCGGCTGCGCAAAGCGGCTGTTCGATGTACACGCTTACAGAGCATCACGAAGCGAGGGAAGTTATAGGACTTGCCTGGGTGCTTTGGCAAGGGATGAGAGGCGCCGGAAGAGAAATAAATTTTTAATTTGCTGGCAACTCGTGTGCCGGATTTTGGCAGACACGGCTCTGTCCTAACGTCTTGCAATTCGCTGAAGTTCTAATTCAAAGAAAACCTAGCGCACAATACAGCAGCCCTGTTGTGGGCTTTCGTATTTGCCCTCTTCTTGGTACTTCGCATCTGAAAAAGGTGCTAGCTGCTACGCTATACTGCAACCCAGAAATGCCTAAACGTCAATGGATGAGGTACTTTTGCACGACCTTGCGATATCCTGCTACTGTCTCAAAAGGAACTTAAAACCCGCAGACCTTAACCGGTCGTGGGGTTCAAGTCCCCTCCGGGCCCCAAATATGACGGAGGCGCCAAGATGGCGCTTTTTCGGAGCGGGCTATTTGCTCGTTGGGACAGGATTCAAGTAGTGTGGAATCGCAATCGCAAAGGAATAGGGCTGTTCGCCGCTGTGGCTTTCGTTGCCGCGTTGGCGGTTATACCTGCGCGACCGGCTCAGGCCTCAAAAGAATCGCGCCAGCATGGAGCAGATTTGTTTGTGCAGAGGGGTTGTGCGCGTTGTCATAATGCCAGTCCGGGGAAGGAAAGCGATGCCCCAAATCTGGATAGTGTGGGAAGGCGCATGAAGAAGCGTGCCATTCTGCAGCAAATTCAGGACGGGGGCAGACAGATGCCCGCTTTTCGAGACATACTCACGCAGGCGGAGACCCACGACCTGGTCGATTATCTCGCCCACCAAAAAAAGAAGTAGTCAGAGAGACGCTGCTGTTGCGACCGCAGCGGCTTGGCTGTTTACCAGAATTGCGACGCGACAATATGTGGCGGACCGGCCTGGCCGTCGATGACTGCGGACTGCAGCACAAGTTCTACATTTCCGTTTTGCCAACCAGCGGGCGCAAGCTTGTTCATGTCTTCCAGAAAGCGCTCGCTTGTAATGAATTCACTTGCTGAGACTGTGCCGTTCTCGCCAAGACCTGCGGAAATAATGACCTGCTGTTCAATGAGCGGATCGAAGTAGCGCGCGACTATAGCGTAATCCGTCGGCATGGATTTGTAGGGAACCTTGAAATCGACTTGCCAGTGGCGGGAGGGATTCTGTGAGTCCGAGATAATACCGATCGAATCGTCGGGACTGTCGACTAAGCGGTAGCGCAGGTGCTGGGTGAGGCGCATGGTCCAGCGGTTATCCAGGCCGGCGAACAGCACAACCGGGTTACTACGAAGATCTTCGATATTCGCGCTTCCCGCAGCGCGCAAAGAGTAGCCGCGGTCATGGCGCACGAGATAGGAAGTGATTTTCAATAGGCTGACGACGTCATTGATGGTGATCTGCTCATGCTCGTTCATGAGCTGCAAAACGTCCTCTGACGGGCTGGGGGCCGAGCCTTGATTGGCGCGCAATGCATTACCCAGGGCGCCAATCGTGTGATCGCCGATGACGACGACCATGGGCGACTGGCTGCTGTTCAGCGGAGACCAGAAATTTCGAACGGCACGCTCGTGCCATGCCGTATAAAGGGTGACCGTGCGTGCGATGGCAAGAGGGATTGCAGCTCCGGTGCACAGGCAGGCTATAACTATCAGCCATGTGTGCCGCGAGCGATGCGATGAGTCAGCCGCCTCCGCAACGACCGGCGTTGGAGTTTCCCCTGAGATTGGCGTGGCCTCGTGTGGCCGTTCGGGATGCAGTGGCAGGGAATCGGCGGCAACGGGAGCATGGTTTGGTTCCGGCCGCGAAAAACGCGGCGCGTAACTCCCGATGGGGATCTCGATACGCACTTCGTCGCGGTGCTCGGGTTCCTGATAGTACTGGGCGATCCGCTTGCGAACCTCTGCCGCGGTGACGCGCACGACAGGATCGTCATTGGTGTCGTAGTCTGGCGAGCGGTGAAAAACTTCGATGCCGAGCGTTCGCTCTTTCAGGTTGCGCCCGTTGCCGGCCAGAGTCTGCTCCACCAGGTATTTGAGCAACACCGGATAGCGGTGGCTATGGCAGAAATGCCTGCTGTCGATCATCCGCAAAAGCTGATGCTCGACCTCTTCATGGCTGACTATGACCAGTGCGCGATCTGTCTCGGCAGTGGAGGTGACACTCATCATTTTAGCAACCTAATTGCGAACCCGAAAAAACTCTTGTGGAACCATATCAGAAAGTAGAAACGCTTGTCCCGAAACTTTCAGGACGTATCATACGTTCCCAAGCTGCATCAGAGCCGCATATCTATGCCGTTTAGAATCAGCCACTTCATTTCTTGATACTAGATATATTCCCTCAATGCGGTATCAGCCTTGTCGAACTTAGTATGCATGCCTAGAGTTCTCCAGAACTTGCAAGCCTATGTCTCATCGTAGCCAGGTCGGTCGGGATCCGAATTTTCGGAAATACTGACGGCCAAGGTTGTGAATGGATGGGAAGCCAGCCGGTAAGACTGGATTCCGCGCTTGTTTGGATTGCTTATTTTTCTTGGAGGACGTTCAACATGAAATGCAACATAGGAACTTGGAGCTCGCTGAAGCGAGCATTAACAGGAGCCGCGGCTTTGGCTGTGCTCCTGCTGAGCGTGTCGCTGGCGCGCGCGCAGCAATCAAGCGAAATTACAGGAACGATTACTGATCAGACCGGAGCTGTTGTAGTTAACGCCACGGTTACGGTGAGAGCTACCGCCACCGGCACCGTTCGGACCACCCAAACCAATGGCTCGGGAATCTTCGACTTCAGCGGGTTGGACACCGGCATCTATAATTTGGCGGTCACGGCGCCCGGATTTTCGACGTATCACAAGAATGGCATCGTGATGAACGTCGCCGATACACTTCGTGAAGATGTTCCGCTTCAGACCGGATCCGCGACCCAGACGATCACCGTCGAGGCGAACGCGTTGCAGGTTCAATCGGCCACAAATGAGATCAGCACGCTCATCACAAGCAAGCAGATGGAGCAGTTGGCCACGGACGGCCGTAACGTCATCGCGCTGACTTCGCTGGGCGCTGGTGTTTCCACCACGAATCCTTCGTTCAACGGCGTAACGGCCCAGGGCAGCAGCTTCAACCTGAGCTTTAATGGTATGCGTCCCGACCACAACAACTGGCTGATCGACGGCGGCGAAGTGTATGACCGCGGTTCGGGCGGCAAGCTGGACGTACTGCCTTCTCCGGATGCGCTTGATGAGTTCAATATTCTGCAGAGCAACTATCCGCCGGATTACGGTATCTCCTCGGGCGGCACGGTTTCCATGGTGCTGAAGGCCGGCACCAAGAGCTTTCATGGCGGAGCGTGGGAGTTTATCCGCAACGACGCCCTGGATGCTTATCCTTATTTCTCCAAGCAGTCGACTCCTATCCTGGCGCAGCCCGAACTGCGTCTGAATATCTTCGGCGGCGCCATCGGCGGTCCGGTATGGATTCCGCACCTCTACAACACGCATAAGGACAAGACGTTCTTCTTCTGGAACGAAGAGTGGCGCCGCTATATCGCGGGAGCTAATCCGACTTTGCAGAACACGGTTCCTGCGGCGGACTTCCCGACAGCGGGTTCGCCGTTGGTCTATACGCCATTCGCGGGCCAGGCACAGGTGAAATGCCCGAATGGGGCGAGCGCCTATATCTGCGTTCCCGTGACGACTGCTCCGAAGTATGCAACCCCCGGCACAGGTTTGTATGCCATAGATGGACTCACCGCTGGAGCGCCTTTCCCGAATAACACGATTCCAGCCAACATGCTCGATCCAAACGCTGTGCTCTTTATGGGTACGGGCGCGATTCCGAAGGCGAATGCCGGATCGGATACTCCCCAGGACCAGTACATCGCGTCGCCGAAGCAGCCGACGTATGTGCGTGAGGATGTGGTGCGTATCGACCACTACTTCAATGAGAAGTATCACTTGCTCGGCAGCTGGATCCATGACGCCATGTCCCAGACCATCATCCCCACCCAATGGAGCGGCGATAGCTACTCGACGGTTGGTGACGTGTTCTCCAATCCTTCGTGGGCCGCTGTCATCAACCTGACTCAGACCCTCTCGCCGACCCTGTTGAATGAGACTGCGCTGAATGTCAACGGCAATACGATTAGCGTCGTTCCCGCCGGCATCTATGCGCAACCCGCGGGCTGGAGCGCCGGCAGCCTGTTTGCAGGCAATAACGCTCTCAACCGCCTGCCGCAGGTCGCCTTCAGCGGCGGTCCTCTCAATACCACGTACACGGCGATCTACTGGCCGTGGCATAACTCCTTCCTCGATTACCAGATTCGCGATGACCTCACAAAGGTCCTTGGCACGAACACGATCAAGGTCGGGTTCTCCTATATGCGGATGGACAAGAACCAGCAGCTCCAGGCAGATACGGAAGGTGACTACAGCTTCAACGGAGGCAGCTTCACGCAGAACTCCTATGCCAACTTGCTGACCGGGTTCGCCAGCAGCTACGACCAATTGCAGGCCCAGCGCACAGACCACTACATCAACAATACGTACTCGTTCTATGCTAATGACGACTGGCGTGCGAACTCGCGGTTGACGCTGAACCTTGGCTTCCGGTACGACATTCTGCCGCACAACTACGAGAAGAACAACCAGCTGGGCAATTTCAATCCAGCTTCCTATACTGCTGCGAACGCCCAGGCTCCCAGCGCCACCACCGGTTATCTCAATCCGGCTGGCCCAGGGTTCGCTACGGTCAACGGCGAAGCGTTCTATCTGAATGGCATCAATCTTGCCGGGCAGAATGGCACGCCACGAGGGTTGGTGGCTAACGACTACGGCACCTTCCAGCCACGCGTCGGCTTCGCATACGATGTTGCCGGCAATGGCAAGACGATCATCCGCGGCGGCTTCGGCTTATTCTATGAGCGCGTTCAGGGTAACGATACGTACGACATCGATACCACACCTCCGTTCTCCTATCAGCCGACGTTGAACAATGTCTTCTTCTCATCACCCACAACAAGCGCCATCAACGGCTCGACAGCTGCGGCCCCGGTAGGGCCGGCCGGCCTGACCAGTCTTGCGGCACATTATCCGGATCCGGGGACCGTACAGTACAGCCTCGGAGTCCAGAGAGAGCTCGCGCGTTCCGTGATCTTCTCGATCGGATATGTCGGAACCAACGGCTGGGATCAGAACGACAGGCGCGAAATTAACGACCTGCCGCTCAGCTCACCCGCGCAAGAACGTGAAGCCGTTGCGACCGGTGCTACGGTGGGTATCTATAATCCCAATGCAGCTCTCTACCGTCCGTACCTGGGCTACGCAAACATTGAGCAGGACGAAAACGAAGTCAACTTCAGCTACGACTCGCTGCAAACGGCGCTCCGTATGGAGAACAAGCATGGCTTGTCACTCCAGGTGTCGTACACGTGGTCCCATGAGATCGACATCCAGAGCGGCGACCTCACGTCGTTTACTCTGAATGGGTCTAATGGATCGTTGTCCAACCCGTTCAATCCTAACTACGATCGCGGATCGGGCAACTTCGACCGTCGTAACATCCTGAACTTCAACTACATTTACGTGGCCCCGTGGTATCAACACAGCGGCGACTTTCTGGAGCATGAATTCCTGGGTGGATGGACACTCTCGGGAACGACTGTTGCCGAAAGCGGAACACCGCAGAACGTGAACTACAACGGCCCCGATGTGCTGGGGGTGGGTGGTAACACGACGAACCGTCCGAACCTCACCGGAAAGGTCTCTTATCCCAAGACGCAGAAGGAGTGGTTCAACACCGCTGCATTTACCGCTCCAATCGCTCCATGGGCAGCAGGCGCTCCTGCGGGTGACACCGGATTCGGCGATGCAGGCAAAGACTCAGTTGTAGGCCCCGGCCTCTTCAACTGGAACATCTCGGTCTACAAGGACTTCCCGTTCACGTCGCATGAGGGGCCGTATCTTGAGTTCCGAGCTGAAAGCTACAACACCTTCAACCACACTGAGTTCAACGCTGTCGATACAGGCTTTGCCGACGGAACCAACTTCGGGAAGCTCACTGGAACCTTAGATCCTCGAGTCCTGCAGTTTGGGCTGAAGATCAAGTTCTAATTTTTTCCTCTAACCGGGGGCGTAGCAGCTTCGGCTGCTACGCCTTTTTTTGTAAGGAATAAGAGATGCCATGTGATCGTCTCTGGGCAGCCGGGATGCGTCATAGTAGGCTTGGCAACAAGGATTTGTGGGAATGCGTTTCTGGATTTTATTGGTGTGGTTCTGTCTGGTTGGTGACGCCGTGCTGCATGCACAGGTTCAGGATGTCACTGCGTTATCGCAACAAGCTGCTGCCTTTGAATCAGCGCACGACTATAGCAACGCAGAACAGGCGTGGCGGCAAGTCGTGCAGATTGCGCCGGATAATGCCGACGCAAATGCGCACCTCGGGCTTGTCGAATCACTGCAGGGTAAGTACAAGCAGGCGATTCCCGCATATGAGAAGGCACTGAAGTTGCATCCCGCATATCCGGGGCTGGAGATGAACCTGGCGCTGGCCTACTTCAAGGCAGGCGAGTTGAACGGGGCGATCGCGCCGTTGAAAGAGGCAGCAAAAGAAGCGCCGTCGGACATGCGGCCCCAAATACTGCTCGGCATGAGCTATTACGGCACGGGCAAATATGCCGAGGCCGTGCCGTACCTGCGAGCGAGCGTGGAGCAGTCGCCGACGAACCTTCAATTGCGGTTGACGCTGGCGCAGAGTTGCCTGTGGGCGACGGACTATCCCTGCGCGCTGGAAGAGTATCGTGCGATCCTGCAGCAGGATCCGAACTCTGCGCAGGCTGACATGATCGCCGGTGAGGCGCTGGACGGCACGGGCGATGTTATCGGCGCGATCGCGCAGTTCGAGGCTGCGGAGAAAGCCGCGCCCAGCATGCCCAACGTCCATTTTGGGCTCGGATATCTGCTTTGGAAGCAAGGTCATTTTGATACTGCAAAGACTGAGTTTCAAAAAGAGTTGGCGATCAATCCGAAAAACGGTGAGGCAGCGACGTACCT